>Ga0193726_1002462_pt1 | contig 12545 bp, 10 predicted proteins | sample H2c1metaG_FD_144928 | JGI IMG/M metagenome (GOLD analysis project Ga0193726, IMG submission 144928) | Soil microbial communities from a riparian zone of the East river system, Colorado, United States - H2c1 | ecosystem: Environmental > Terrestrial > Soil > Riparian zone | place: USA: East River... | reverse complement strand
TCTCGCCAATGCGCGCCTGCTGGCGCAGGCGCAGCTCGCGCTCGATTATTTTCAGCTGCGTGTGGTCGACACGCAGCGGCAATTTCTGAACGACACCGTCGCGGCGTACGCGAAGTCGCTCGAGCTCACCCGCAACCGCTATGCCTCGGGGGTGGCGGCCAGGGTGGATGTGGTCCAGGCGGAAACGCAATTGAGGAGCACACAGGCGCAGGCGATCGACCTCGGTTTGCAGCGCTCGCAACTCGAGCACGCGATCGCGATCCTGCTTGGCAAGGCGCCGGCGGATTTCGCGATCGCGCCCTTGCAGTTCGATGCTGCGATCCCGCAGATTCCGGTGGGCTTGCCTTCGGAGTTGCTGCAACGCCGTCCCGACGTCGCCGCGGCGGAACGCCTGATGGCGGCGGCGAACGCTCAAATCGGCGTAGCGACAGCGGCGTACTACCCTTCCGTTACGCTCTCCGCGGTCGACGGATACAAGGCTTCGGTCCTCCCCAATCTGCTCACATCGCCGAACCGGTTCTGGTCCATTGGTGCAGCGATCGCGGAAACCCTGTTTGACGGCGGGGCGCGGGGCGCGGTCGTCGATCAGGCGAGAGCCGCTTACGATGCCAACGTGGCCTCCTATCGTCAGACAGTGCTTACCGCCTTCCAGCAGGTCGAGGACAATCTGGCTGCGCTGCGTATCCTGGAAGAGGAAGCCGCGGCCCAGGACGACGCGGTCAAGTCCGCGCGCCAGTCGACCGAGCTGACCGTCAATCAATACAAGGCAGGGACCGTGAGCTATCTGAACGTCGTCACGGTCCAGGCCACGCAACTCTCCAACGAAGCCGCCGCCATGCGCATCCTCGGTCAGCGACTCGTGGCGGCGGTAACCCTGGTCCAGGCGCTGGGAGGAGGGTGGAGCACGGCGGAGATTGCTGCGGACGGTCGCCGGCCGTAGTTTCTCACTCCGTCGATTCACCCTTGGCCGGAGGCTCAGCCGTTACTTCGAAACGGCGTTCGCGCCCAATTCCCCTACCGCAATGTACATTGCAGGCGTATGCGTCACGCTCGCGAGATTGGCGGAGCCCGTCAATGGCAACTGCCAATTGAGACCGTCATCGCTATACGCGAACGCTCCGAGTCGCCCGACAGCGACGAACCGGGGACCGTTGGTGCCGCCGGGACCGCCTGAGCCGCCGGGACCGCCGAATGCCACGCTGAGCAGATCCTTGGAGAGCGGTGGGAGGGTGGCTGGGGTCCAGGTCGTTCCATCAGCACTCGTCAGGATCGTGCCTCCATCGCCTACTACCACGTAGAAAGGCACGGTTGAACTTATGCCTGTGCCGTAGGCGGCGCTGCGGAGTGCGTTGGTCGTAGATGGGATCGAATTTGGCGGAACCCAGTGCACTGCATCTGCGCTTGTCAATATTGTGCCATTTGCCCCGGTAGCGACGAAAATGCCGTTGAGAAAAGAGACGCTGAACAAGTCATTCGGCGTGGGGGATGGTGTCACTGGAGCCCAGTTAATGAGGTCGGTGCTCGTGAAAATGCTCCCGACGTTGTTCACGGCGTTGCCCACCGCAACGAACACTACTCCGGGGTTCAGGGTCAAGCCGTTCATTCTCGCGCCGTTGGTTGTAATGGCGGGGGGCGCGGCGGACGTGGACGTCCATGTAACACTGTCGGCGCTCGTCAATACCGAGCCGTCGGCGCCGAGCGCAACGAACAGAGTGCCGGTGTAGATGATCGCAGTGAGGTCGCTTGCGAATCCGAGCGGAAGCGTTCCCGCCGCCGTTGCTTGAGTCCATGAAGTCACGCCAACCGGATTTGTGCTGATGTAGTCGTAGTTGCCAGCGAAGATAGCGCCGGCATTTCCCGGGATGTCGGCATTTCCCACTGCGACGATCCTGTTTGTGCTGATTCCTCCAACCGGAACCGCACCGAACGCGACTCCGTTGAGATTCTGCGCACCGAGCTGCGCGCCTGGAGTCCAATCAATACCCGCCAATCTCGTGACGGCGGTTGCCACGGGAGTACTGGGGCCCGCGCGGCTGTCCTGGTGGGTCGCGTTCATCACGAACGCGTATTGGGTGGCGTTGGTCAAATTAGCGACGATGCTGGGGGATTGCACGTCGAAAACGATCGGTACCCCTGTTGCAGCTGGAGTGACGTTACTACCCGCCTGAAAAAAGATCCAATAGGTCAGTCCGGGCAGTTGATCCCACTTTACGACGACCTGACCCTCTCCGCCTGTGACACTCAGTCCGGTCGGGGCATCGCCCGGCGGGTCCGCTTGCCGGTGGCAACCGGCAAGCAAGATGGAAAACGCAATGGCCGCTACACGTAGCATGGTCTGACTCATCTCGAAATTTTTCCGATGCCGAATGATATGCGGAACTGTAATCGGAAACATTTTCCTTTTGTGTGACAAACGGTAAAGGCCTTCGCCACCGGCGGCACTTTTTCAAAAGGAAGCCCGGCCGGCGTGCCGCGCCCGGCCGCCGGGAGCGTCGTGGACGAGTGCCCTCATGCTAATATGCCCCTTCGCAGCGGCGCGAAATTAGCCAAATGTTCAATCCCAACAAGACCCTGCATCAGACCGATCCCGAGCTCTGGGCCGCAATCCAGAAGGAAAACCAGCGCCAGGAAGACCACGTCGAGCTCATTGCTTCTGAGAACTACGTCAGCCCTGCGGTGCTTGCGGCGCAGGGCTCGCAGCTCACCAACAAGTACGCCGAAGGCTATCCGGGCAAGCGCTACTACGGCGGCTGTGAATTCGTCGATATCGCCGAGCAACTTGCGATCGACCGCGCGAAGCAGCTCTTCGGCTGCAACTACGCAAACGTGCAGCCCCACTCGGGCTCGCAGGCGAACCAGGCCGCGTATTTGTCGGTGCTCAAGCCGGGCGATGCGATCCTCGGGATGTCGCTCGCCCATGGAGGGCACCTTACGCACGGGGCGTCCGTAAATTTGAGCGGCAAGCTTTTTCAGGCGCACGCCTATGGGCTCGATGCGGACGAGCGCATCGACTACGATGAAGTCGAGCGGCTCGCGAGCACGCATCGCCCGCGCATGATCGTCGGGGGCGCCTCGGCGTATTCCCGGGTAATCGACTGGAAGCGTTTGCGTGCGATCGCCGACGGAATCGGCGCCTACCTCATGGCCGATGTCGCGCACTACGCGGGGCTCATCGTCGCCGGTCTGTACCCGAGCCCGGTCGGCATCGCGCATTTCGTGACGAGCACCACGCACAAGACGCTGCGCGGGCCGCGTGGCGGGCTGATACTCGCCGGCGCGGAGCACGAGAAGATCCTCAACGCCGCGATCTTTCCGAGCCTGCAGGGCGGACCGTTGATGCACGTGATTGCCGCAAAAGCGGTCGCTTTCAAGGAAGCGCTCGAGCCGGGCTTCCGCGACTACCAGGCGCAGGTCATCGCTAACGCGAAAGCCCTGGCGAAGACCTTGCAGGCTCGCGGACTGCGCATTGTTTCCGGCGGCACCGACTGCCACATGTTCCTCGTCGATCTGCGCGCGAAGCGAATCACCGGCAAAGAAGCGGAAACGGCGCTCGGCCGTGCGCACATGACCGTCAACAAGAACGCAATACCGAACGATCCGGAAAAGCCCACCGTCACGAGCGGCGTCCGCCTGGGTTCGCCTGCGATGACCACGCGCGGATTTCGCGAGCCCGAGGTCGAGCGTCTCGGGAATCTGATCGCCGACGTGCTCGATGCTCCGCGCGACGAAAAAGCGATTGAGGGGATCGCAACCGAGACCATCGAACTCTGTCGTCGCTTCCCGGTCTACCGCGCGGTGGAGCCCGCCGGCGCCCAACGCGTTGCGGCCGTCTAGCCGCGGGGAAACACGATGAAATGTCCGTACTGCAAGGCCGAGGATACGGCGGTCATCGACTCGCGGGAATCCGAGGACGGCGACAGCGTGCGTCGCCGGCGCCAGTGCGAGACGTGCGAAAAGCGCTTTACCACCTACGAACGCGTCGAGCTCTCCATGCCCATGGTGGTGAAGACGAACGGCAACCGCGTCCCCTACGACGGCGAAAAAATCCGCACCGGCTTCATGCGCGCTCTGCACAAGCGGCCGGTGCCCACCGAATATGTCGACCAGGCGGTCAACCGGATCGAGCAGCGTATTCTCGCGCTCGGCGAGCGCGAGATCCCAAGCCGCGTGATCGGCGAGATGGTGATGCGCGAGCTGAAAAAAATGGATGACGTCGCCTACATCCGCTTTGCATCGGTCTACGAGGATTTCCAGCGCGTGGACGACTTCCGTGACGCGATTCTCGAGGTGAAGAAACCCGGCAGCAAGCGCACGCGCCGCGCCGAAAAGTAAATGTTCTCCGCGGCCGACCATGAATTCATGGGTCAGGCACTTGCTCTTGCCGGGCGCGGGCTCTACACCACGACCCCCAACCCGCGCGTCGGCTGCGTCGTCGTCAGAGACGGCGCAGTCGTCGGCAGCGGCTGGCACGAGAAGGCCGGTCTTCCGCACGCGGAAGTACTGGCACTGAAAGAGGCCGGCGATCGCGCGCGTGGCGCTGCGCTCTACGTCAATCTCGAGCCCTGCAGCCATCACGGCCGCACACCGCCTTGCGTCGACGCAGTCATCGCGGCCGGGGTCAAGCGCGTGGTCGCGGCGATCCAGGATCCCAACCCGAAAGTCGCCGGCTCAGGCTTCGCCAAGCTGCGCGCCGCCGGAATGGTCATCGAGCTCGGGCTGAAAGAAGACGAAGCGCGCGAACTCAATATCGGATTCGTTTTGCGCATGGCCCGAGGCCGGCCCTGGGTGCGCATGAAGATCGCGGCGAGTCTCGATGGGCGTACCGCACTCGCCAATGGCAAGAGCCAGTGGATCACAGGAGAGGTCGCTCGGGCAGATGGACATCGCTGGCGCGCGCGCGCGTGCGCGATACTCACCGGCTTCGGCACGGTAAGGGACGACGACCCGCAGCTCAACGTGCGCGGCGTGGACACTTCGAGGCAGCCCTTGAAGATCGTGGTCGATTCGAAATTCGAGACGTCCCCTTCAGCGCGTCTCCTGAAGGAGGGGAAGACCCTTGTCGTAGGCGCGGTCAACGATGCAAAGAGGATCGCCTCGCTGAAACAGGCGGGGGCCGAAGTCGCCATCATCCCGAACGACAGTAGCAAAGTCGAACTGTTCGAGCTGATGCAGGACCTCGCGCGGCGGGAACTCAACGAGATCCACGTCGAGGCGGGTGCGAAGCTGAACGGCTCGCTGCTCCAGGCGGGAGTTGTGGACGAACTCCTCGTTTACCTTGCGCCGAGCCTCATCGGCGATTCGGGGCGGGGGATGTTCAGCCTGCCGGAGCTGACCGAACTTTCGCGGAGCACGGCGCTGAAAATCCGCGAAGTCGAGCGCGTGGGCGAGGACCTTCGCATCCTGGCGAGGCTTTGACTCCGCCGAGGACTGCGTCAGCCGCGCTGATGCAGCTCGATCACGTTGCGATCCGGATCGCGCACGAAGATCCCCTGCGCCCCGGGTCCGAAGCGGATGGGCCCGCCGCTCAGCGGGAAGCCGGCCGCTTCGAGTCGCTCCTTCGCGGCCATGATGTCAGCGCATAAAAGGGCGAAGTGCGTTATTCCGGGGTGCTTCTCGGGTACGTCCATGAGGATATTTGGCTCGTTGGCGTTTGGGGCGTTGAGCACGAGGTTCACTTCCACTCCTGACGGATGGTCGAGTATTGCTACGGGCTCCGGGCCGATTGGACCGGCGGTCTTGGTGAAGCCGAGGAGTTCGTAGAAGCGCACGGACCGTTCCATGTCGTGCACGCGAATGCCGATGTGGGCGAGGCCCGAAATGGGGATTGGAGCGGTCTTCGTCTTTGTCACTGTGCCTCCGGATATTCGGCCGACCCGGGTTCGTCGCGGCGACTCGCCGGGCAAAGCCAAGTAGAATTCTTTTCCATGTTTACCGGAATCATAGCCGCCGTCGGGAAAATCAACCGGGTTGAGTCCTCAAAGGGCGGTCTGAGCCTCGCCATCGATGCCGGCAAACTGGGCTTGCGCGACGTCAAGGTCGGCGACAGCATCGCAGTCAACGGCGCGTGCCTCACCGTGGTGAAGCGCGCAAAGAAGAGTTTCAGCGTCGATGTTTCCCGAGAGACCCTGCGCTGCACCGTCGGGCTCGAACGGCCGGGGGAAGTCAACCTCGAGAAAGCATTGCGGCTTTCCGATCGCCTCGACGGACATTTCGTTTTCGGTCACGTCGACGGCGTCGGGAGAGTGACGCGCTTTGAGTCCGCGGGTGCGAGCCGTTTGCTCCGCGTACGAGCGCCGGTGGGACTGGCGCGGTATATCGCGCGCAAGGGATCGATCACGGTGCACGGCGTGAGCCTCACGGTGAACTCGGTGCGGGGTGCGGAGTTCGAAGTCAATCTGATTCCACATACGCTCGTTGTGACGACGCTTAATCATCTGCGGACTGGCGATCACGTCAATCTGGAAGTGGATCCCTTGGCGCGTTACGCGGAACGCCTGCTCGGGGAAAAGTGAGCTGCAGAGAGCGACCGCTTCCCGGACTCCCGCTTCCGCGGGAGTGACGACTTGGCAATGGCGTTCTCGCCCGCCGAGATCGAACAGCGTCGCGCGCTCGCGCCGCGCCCCGAGTTTTCCGATGAGCTGCCCATCTCCGCGAAGCGCGAGGAGATCGCCCAGGCGATTTCCTCGCACCCGGTGGTCATCGTCTGCGGCGAGACAGGATCCGGGAAGACCACGCAGTTGCCGAAGATCTGCCTCGAGCTGGGCCGCGGTATACAGGGACTCATAGGGCATACCCAGCCGCGCAGGATCGCGGCGCGCGCGACCGCCGCCCGCATTGCGCAGGAGCTGAAAACGGAGCTGGGAGGGGCCGTCGGCTACAAGATCCGCTTCACCGACAAGGTCGGCCCGCGCTCCTATATCAAGATCATGACCGACGGCATCTTGCTCGCCGAAACCCAGGGCGACCGCGAACTGCGTCGATACGACACGCTGATCATCGATGAGGCGCACGAACGCAGCCTCAATATCGATTTTCTTCTTGGCTACGTGAAGCAACTCCTGCCGCGGCGTCCGGACCTGAAGCTCATCATTACCTCGGCGACCATCGACGCCGAGCGGTTCTCCAGACACTTCGAGGTTGGAGGAAAACCCGCTCCCGTGATCGAGGTCTCGGGACGGCTCTATCCGGTGGAGGTCCGTTACCACGCGGTCGAGTCGAAGGACGAAGACTACGATCTCAACCAGGCGATCGGCGACGCCGCGGACGAGCTGGCGCGCGAAGGCCAGGGCGACGTGCTGGTGTTTCTGCCGGGCGAGCGCGAGATCCGCGAGGCCGCGGAGACGCTGCGCAAGCACCACCCGCCACATACGGAAATCCTACCCTTGTTCGGACGGCTCTCGGCCGAGGATCAGGAGCGCGTGTTCAAACCGCACGCGGGCCGGCGCATCGTGCTCGCAACCAACGTTGCGGAGACTTCGCTCACCGTTCCTGGCATTCGCTACGTCGTGGACACGGGGCTTGCGCGCGTCAAGCGCTACAGCTACCGCAACAAGGTCGAGCAGCTGCGCGTGGAGAACATCTCGCAGGCTTCGGCGAAACAGCGCGCCGGACGCTGCGGCCGTGTCGCGAGCGGGATCTGCATCCGCCTCTACGCCGAGGACGAATTCAATCTACGCCCGGCGTTCACCGATCCGGAAGTGCTGCGCTCGTCGCTCGCGAACGTCATTCTTCGGATGAAGTCGCTCGGCCTGGGCTCGGTCGAGGAATTCCCCTTCATCGATCCGCCTCATTCGAAGGCCATCCAGGACGGCTATGCGCTGCTCGCCGAGCTGGGCGCCGTGGATGATGACAACGAGCTCACCGACGTAGGAAGGCAGCTTGCCAGGCTGCCCGTGGATCCGCGCATCGGCCGCATGGTGCTCGCGGCGAAATCGGAAAACGCGTTGCGCGAAGTGCTGATCGTCGCAGCGGCGCTTTCGGTCCAGGATCCTCGCCAGAGGCCGAGCGAACGCGCCGCGGCGGCCGACGAGGCGCAGAAGCGCTTCGACGACGAGAAATCCGATTTTCTCTCTTGGTTGAAGCTGTGGAAATTCTTCGAGGAGGCGCTCGCGCACCAGAAATCGCACCGCAAGCTCGCGCAGACCTGCCATGAGTATTTCCTGTCGTTCAACCGCATGCGTGAATGGCGCGACATCCACGGTCAGTTGAAGGAACTCGTCGCGGAGCTCGGCTGGGGCATATCCGAGACGCCGGCCACTTATCAGCAACTTCACCGGGCGCTGCTCGCGGGCCTGCTCGGCAACATCGGCATGAAGACCGAAGAAGGGAATTATCTGGGCGCGCGCGGCATTCGCTTCTGGGTCCATCCCGGTTCGGGCGTGGGAAGGAAGGCCGGGCGCTGGATCATGGCGGCCGAGTTGACCGAGACCACGCGCCTGTACGCGCGCTGCGTGGCCAATATCGACGTCGAATGGCTGGAGTCGGTCGGCGCCCACCTCGTGAAGCGCCACCGCTACGAGCCGCACTGGGAGAAGAAGCCGGCCCACGTCGCCGCCCTCGAGCGCGGCACGCTCTACGGTCTGCTGCTGTACACAAATCGGCGCATGCACTACGGTCCGATGGATCCCGTCGAGTCGAGGAAGGTGTTCATCCGTCAGGCGCTGGTCGAGGGTGAATACGAGACGCGTGCGCCCTTCTTCGCGCACAACCGCAGGCTCGTCCGCGAGATCGAGCAGCTCGAGCACAAGTCGCGCCGGCCGGACGTCCTGGTGGATGACGAGCTGATCTACGCTTTCTACGACAGCTTGGTTCCGGAGGGCATCCACAACGGCGCCGACTTCGACCATTGGCGCCGCGAGGCGGAAGGGAAGAACCCGAAACTGTTGTTTCTGAAGCGCGAGGACTTGATGCGCCACGAGGCGGCCGGCATCACCACGGCGCAGTTTCCGCATCAGCTGGAAATGGTGGGGCGTAGTCTCGCGCTCGAATACCATCACGAGCCGGGCTCGCCGCGGGACGGCGTTACGCTTACCGTGCCTTTGGTGGCCCTGAACCAGGTCGACGCGGCGAAGGCGGACTGGCTCGTGCCAGGCCTGCTGCGCGAGAAGATCACGCGTCTCGCCAAGTCGCTGCCGCAGAAGCTCCGCCACCCGCTTGGGTCCCTCTCGGAATTCATCGACACTTTCCTCGCGGCGAACGAGCCCGCCGACGTGCCGCTGGTGCAGGCCGTCGCCCGCTACGCCCGCCGCGAGTTGAACCTCGCCATTCCGCTCGACGCTTTCCGGGTGGAAATGCTGCCCGCGCACCTGTCGATGAATTTCCGTGTCATCGACGAGCATGGCCGGCAGCTTGCGATGGGGCGAAACCTCGCACAGTTGCGCGGCGAGCTCGGCGATGCGGCCGACGAGCAGTTCGCGGAACTGGCGCGTGCGGAAGCGCCTTCGGGGAAATTCACAGGCTGGGAATTCGGCGAGCTCGACGAGGTGATGGAAGTCCGGCGCGGGCCGCAGGCGCTGATCGGCTACCCGGGACTGGCCGACCACGGCGATTCGGTCAGCCTCGAAGTGTTCGATTCGGCAGACAAGGCTCGCGAAGCGCACCATGCGGGTCTGCGGCGGCTGTTCATGCTGCAGCTGAAGGAACAGGCCCGTCACATCGAGAAAAATCTGCCCGGGCTGCAGGCGATGGCGCTTCAGTTTACGGCTTTCGGCGAGGTTGCCGAGCTGAAGGAGCAGCTTCTGGCAGCGGCGTTTGACCGCGCCTGCATGCAAGAGCCCTGGCCGCGCACGCGTGCGGAGTTCGAGCGGCGGCGCGACGAGGCGCGGTCGCGGGTCACGCTGCTCGCCAACGAAATCGCACGGCTGGTCGCGGGGATACTTCTTGAGCACGCGGCCCTTCAGAAAAAGCTCCAGCAGATGTCCAAGGCGTTTCCGGAACCCTGCCGCGACATCGAGGAGAGCACGACCCGCCTTTTGTCCAAACGCTTCATCGAGCGGACCCCTTACGAGCGGCTTCAGCACTTCCTGCGCTATCTGAAGGCGGCGGGCCTGCGGCTCGACAAGCTGCGCGTGGATCCCCGGCGCGATGCGCGCCTCGGCGCGGAGTTCGCACCGCTGCACTCGCAGTGGCAGCGCGAGCAGGCGAAGCAGCTCAAGTCCGGTGCATCCGATCCGCGGCTCGAACAATTTCGCTGGTTACTCGAGGAGCTGCGCGTGCAGCTTTTCGCGCAAGAGCTCAAGACCCCCGTGCCCGTTTCCGCCAAACGGCTGACGAAGATGTGGCAGACTATCCATCGCTGACCATGGAAAGAATTCTCGAAGCGCTTGCGCGCGCGTTCGGCAGCCTGCTGCATCCCAGGATGCTCTGGCTCATGGTTTGGCCGGTGTTGGTAGCGCTAGCCATTTGGGTAGCGTTCGCTGCGCTGTATTGGGGCGCCGCGGCAAGGTGGATCGATGGTCAGCTGCACCAGTGGCCGTTTTACGAATGGGCCGTCTCGATCTGGCCCCTGACTCTCGTCGCAGCGTGGTTCGCCTGGCTTCTGCTGTTGTTTTTGTTTATCCCGATGGTTCTAATCACCGCCGTATTGATCATCAGTGTCGTATCCATGCCCGCGATGGCCACCCACGTTGGCGAACGTGACTATGCGGAAATCGCTCGGAGAAAGGGTGGTACTTTTATCGGTAGTATCTGGAATGCGGTCGCGGCTCTCGTATTCTTTGGGCTGCTTTTCGCGGTGACACTGCCGTTGTGGCTGATTCCCTTGCTGTGGCCGGTGTTACCGATCGCCCTTTTTGGCTACTTCAACCAGCGTGTTTTCCGTTACGACGCACTCGCCGAACACGGCTCGGCGGCTGAGATTGCCGAGATCATCCGGCGCAGGCGCGGCGAGCTCTTCCTGCTCGGTGTGGCGCTCGCACTCATCGGGCACATCCCTTTGGTCGGATTTTTCATGCCCGTGTACGGAGGGCTCGTCTTCATCCACTACGGGCTTGCCCGGCTCGCTGAGCTTCGGAGCGAGCCAATCGAAGGCAGCGCGAGGCGGGTATGAGAATCGGTGCAATCATCATTGGCGATGAGATCATTCGCGGCAAGCGCGAGGACAAGCATTTTGCCAAGCTGATCGGTATCCTTGGCGCGCGTGGAATGAGGCTCGATTGGTGCGAGTATCTTGGCGACAAGCCGGAGTTGATTACCGCCACGCTCCGGCGCACGTTCGCGTCGAGCGATATCGTCTTCAGCTTTGGCGGCATCGGCGCAACACCGGACGACCATACGCGTCAATGCGCGGCAGACGCGCTCGAGGTCGGACTCGCCTTGCATCCAGATGCCGAGGCGGCGATTCGCTCCCGTACCGACATGGAAATCACCCCGCAACGACTCAAGATGGGTGAATTTCCCGTGGGCTCAATCATCATTCCGAATTCATACAACCGTATTCCGGGATTTTCCCTCCGGGATCATCATTTCGTGCCTGGATTCCCCGTCATGGCATGGCCCATGGTCGAGTGGGTGCTCGACAGTCGCTACGCCCACTTGTTCCACCTGGCACCCGAGGCTGAATCCTCGATCATCGTCTACGAGCTCGCGGAATCGACGATCACGCCGCTCATGCTCGAGGTCGAATCGCGTTTTGGCGGGCTGAAGTCATTTAGCCTGCCGAGCATGGGCGAGCAGGGTGTACGTCGTCACATCGAGCTTGGGGTGCGGGGTGCCCCGGATCAGGTCGCTCCGGCCATCGCGCAGATGAAGACGGGAGTAGTCGCGCTCGGTGGTAGGTGGGTAGAAAAACTCTCGTCGTGAACTGACGTCCCCCAGGCATAGCGGTACCTACAAACAAAAAGCCCTGGCTTTCGCCAGGGCTTTAGGGCGCCCCAGAAGAGGAGGAGGAGGACTGGGGCGCGAGGAGACTTGACTGGTTTTAGGCGGCCCGCTTTTTCGCGGTTTCCTTGGTGGCAGAAGTTGCCGTGGCGAAATTCGCTTCGGCGATCTCCGTGGCCTGCCTGGCGACCTTGTTGAAGCTGTCGTAGGCGGTGTTGGCCGCAGCGAGCGCGGACTTGACGGCGGCGACGGCGACGTCGGAGCCCGCCGGCGCGTTCTTCGAAACCTTGTCGAGAAGACCGACCAAGTTCTTGTTAAACTCCGCCGCTTGCGCTTCAAGAAGCTTGGCTACTTCGCCCTGAGTTTGGGAGGCGAATTCATACGCGCTGCGCGAGTAAGCGATGGCTTTTTCGATCGTCGGCTGGGTGACTGCGGAGTTCAGGTTGACGTATTCCTGTACGTCCTTGGCGTTGAGTAGAGCCTTGGCGTGGCCGACACCTTCTTCAAACGCGGCCTTGGTCGTGTTGAAATTCAGCGCCGACAGGCGTTCGAAAGCGGCAAACTGCGAGCTGGCGAGACCCAGAATGGCCTCGAAGCCCGCTTTGTTCGTGGTGGCGATTTGTTCAGGTGTGAAATACATGGTGTTCTCCATTAAAAGACCGAGTTGAGCTGGAAATTCCTGCTGCGTACTTCGCAGTGTCTTACTGCCGCTCCCCGTCGAGTTATAT
>Ga0193726_1002461_pt1 | contig 12546 bp, 7 predicted proteins | sample H2c1metaG_FD_144928 | JGI IMG/M metagenome (GOLD analysis project Ga0193726, IMG submission 144928) | Soil microbial communities from a riparian zone of the East river system, Colorado, United States - H2c1 | ecosystem: Environmental > Terrestrial > Soil > Riparian zone | place: USA: East River... | reverse complement strand
GGCGGGTTGTGTTTCTGCGGTCGCTCCGGAAGTGGCAGCCAGGATCATGAGCCGCTCGGCGATTTCGGTTTGCACCACTCCTTCGAAGTCCCGCTGTGCCGCTGTCTTTGCCCTGCCGGGAAATCCTGCGTTCACCATGGCTGTGATCAGTGAAGAAGGCGAAGGCTGAGTCGGATCCAGGTGAGAGAAAACTGCCAAACGCTCGACCCGCCCGGGATCAAGCAGTCCGCCGACCACAATTTCCGCGATGGCGCGGGCTCCGTCCTGTGGGCTGAACAGGTATTCCGACGAAGACCTGAAACGCTCTGCATCTTTACCGCGATTCTCTTCGGGCGCCAGCGCCTTCCACAATCCTGGCGGTATTTCCAGCTCCGAGGGATTCAGAGCCTTCAGCACGAGTTGGATCGCCTCCGTTTGGCTGGTCGCAGGCCACAGGCTTACCGGTGGTTGGCCATCGCCAGCGAGCGACGGCGGCACCTTCGCGCCTCCCACTACATTGATTGCGGCGGCCAGCCCGTAGCGATGAAATAAATAGACCAACGGAAATCGCGACGCCAGGCGCGAATTTGGCTCGCCCGCCCGCAACATCTGCGGGCCGAAGTGCGCTAACAGGGCGTCACGGACCGGAACAACTTGCTTCAGCCAGGTCACGGGATCGGGCCCGTCGTCGTAGGAATTCCAGCGCGGATCGTCGTAGTTTCCCCACACGATGCCTTTCGCGATCGAGTTCCTTACAATCGTATCCAGCCGGGTCCGGTCACTCTCTGAAGAGCTGTCCGGCTTACCCTGGCCGTACCCCCACTCGATCGCAAAACCATCGTAGCTGCCGACGCCCTGCATATAGGCGTCGGAAAGATCGGCGGTCCCATCCGGCCGAATCTGAACCCGGGGAGCATAGTAATCCATCACCGAACCGCGCCCGAATGTGCTTGCAACAAAGTTGTGTTCGAGGCCTAGCGCATGTCCCACTTCGTGGCAGACCAGCAAAGCCAGCCGGTTCAACATCACCTGCTCTTCCCCGGTTTGCGGATCGATATTGTCGAGCGCGGCAAAGGCGGCGAGCGACGGCTCCGCAGCCTCGCGGACCGACGGGGTCAGGGATTCCCAGTAGTTGTTGACGGTGCGCATGCGATGCGAGTCGAGCTGCACAACGGCATGAAGAATTTCGCCGGTGCGCGGGTCGGCATGGCTCTGGCCTACCGACCAGCCGCGGCCGGAGCGGTTTGTCCACTGGATGGTCGGATAGCGAACATCCAGTGGGTCGGCCCCTTCCGGAAGATCCTCAACCCGAAGCGCATCTTTGAATCCCGCTTGCTCGAATGCAATATTCCACCACAATGCTCCGCGGCGAACCGCCGAGCGGATCGGGTCCGGAATGGCACGATCGAGGTAAAAAACGATGGGCTTCACCGGTTCGCTCCGGGCAGCGTTTGGATCCTTCTTTTGCAGGCGCCAGCGATTGACCAGGTAGCGCGTGAGCGGACGATCGTAAGCTTGCGAAAAGTCCTCAAAGCTGGTGGCGAAGAAACCGACGCGCGGATCCTGTTCTCGCGTCTCGTACCCCGGCGGGGGCAGCGCCACAAACGACTGGTGCTCACGAACGCTCAAGGTATGCGCATCAGGCTGATTGAGGTCAGTTCCAGAGTCGGAGGCGAAGGTGAGCAGCGCTTCCATTTCAGTATTGAGCGGGAAGCTGGCAGCGTGATTCAGATCGATCACGCTGCGGGCTTCATCGAGACGCCAGTTTGAATTTGCGTTTTCCGTCCGCACCATCGCGCCGCCAATCGCCTGGGTCGGATGCCGCAACTCGGACAGAAGATCGACTGCGTCTCGGAGTAATAAGGGATTCGCGTTGACCAGCAATGTGCCATCTTGCTCGGCCTCCACTGGCAACGCGGCCAGCACCGAAGTAGGGAAACTGGATGCCACCGAGCGCTGCAACTCCGCGCCGCCATTCTCTGCGCGGAAGTTGCTGTTCTCCTCGATGACGAGCACGCGCATTCCCACGCGCCGCAGGCGGCATACCGAGGCACCACCGAAGCTGCTCCGGTCAGCGAAAAGTTCCGTCGCTCCGACTCCGCTGCCCAGACCCGTAAAATACAAGAACTCACGATCGAGCATGGCCGGCGTGAACTCGAACAGGACTTCTCCCTTCTTTTCGTCCCAGTAATAAGGTTGAAATCCGTCGCGCTTGGTCAGACCCGCAATTCGCGAAGCCCAAGCGACCGCTTCGGGCGCCGGCGCGGGCGGCTGCGGAGCCGCGCAGACCATTGCGGATGACAGGCCAAGGATAAGCAGGCAGGCAAGGTGGTTCCTCTGATATTTCATGGTTCAACCCGAGACGGAAGCCATTCTATTCCATTCCACAGATTGGACGGCGGCCCGATGAGCGCCCGCCAGGTGCCAGCGGTGGTTTCCCCGGCGCGGTCCCATCTCCGCGCCAGAAACTGTTAGACGGTCACTTCCGCTTCTTGTCCAACGCTGAAAAATGCAAATGAACTCCTTGCCATGCGGCAAGGTGCCGCAGCCATCATGTGGTTGTCTCGAAGGCATCTTGGCCTTGGGCAATCGACACCGGATCGCCTTCGGTCATCATCGCCACATCGCCATAGAAGCGGGAGTGTTGGTTGTCGATTATTCGCTTGAACCCGTCCCCTCTTTTCCGAACGCTGGCGAACGGGGTCCGGTTGCTGCTGTTTCGTGGATTCACCAAACTCGCCCGTGACGGTGAAGTCTTGACCCTCAATTTGAGCCAGGGTTTTCCCGTCACCGCTCTCAATGGCTTTCAGCCGGCGCTCGTTCGCCGTGCGAATGGCCCCAGGCGTTGATCCTGGTTCCTAGGTGCGGGGAAAAACCGAGCTCGAAGTTCGACCCTCCAAGTTCGAACCTTGCCGGTACGCAGCTTCACCCGTAAGGAATGTGACCGCGGCGGCTGCCGGACTCGCTCCCGATCGTGCTCGGCGCGCGCGGCAAGCTGCCGCCCACACGCGAGCGCTTGGGGTTCACCCTACAGGCTTTTTCCCAACAACTTACCGCAACCCTCAGACCGTACTAAGAGGCCTTTCCGAGCCCTCTCAGGGGAGGTAAGCGCTTGATATGCATCCAATTAGCTTGATGAAGACGAATCGTTCTCCGACTTTGGTAACTCGCCTGGGAAAGCCAAGGCAACTAGTCTTTCTGAGCAGGGTTTAAAGGTAGGTAGGTTAGGTCTGATGCAGATGCTCGAAATCGCGCCTCCTAAGCCGTTGACTCCAGACGCGCAAGCGGGTCGGGGCGGCTACCCCTGCGCACGGCCTGATTTCTTTCAGTCAACATTTGCGGTTTTCAGGTTCTGTCTGCTTGTAGTGATCCTTGTTGTCGGGGTATTGGGGGCTTCCCGGGCAAACGCCGCCGCGGCATTGCTTCTCGAAGAGCCTTACGGCAAGCTTGGCGCTTTCATGGCCCAGGGCCATGCCGCTATTTATCTATCGCGGGTTTGTGCCGAGACACCACTGCAACTGCGTCGTTGCGGCCCTGGAGAATCAGGCGTCGTGATCAGCCGTTACAACGGAATTGCCGGATACGACTGGCTCGCGATTCCTCTCACTCCATATTTATACGCCGTGGAGAGGACCGACGACGTTCCCCTGTTCGCGAATCCCAAACTGGCTGCATTTCTCAGAAATCAATACCGCAAGAAGTATCTGCTGGATGTCGCGCCTGATCTCGCCGACGGAGAAACGCCTGGCGGCAATTGGTACGAATTGGTCGGCTCGTCCTATGACCGGACCATCTACAGCTATGAATTCGAGACCAGTCCGGAACAAGACAATGCGTTAATTCGCAAGTTGAATTCCCAACCGAACCGATCGCATTTTAAAACCGTGAATCGCAACTGCGCCGATTTCGCACGCGGGATCATCAATTTTTACTATCCCAAGGCGGTGCATCGCAGCATCCTTGCCGATCTTGGCATGACAACCCCCAAGCAGGTGGCAAAGTCGCTGGTGAAGTTCAACAAGCGACATCCCAAGCTGGAGTCGTCCGCTTTCATCATTCCGCAAGTGCCCGGAACCATTCAGCGCAGCACCAAGGTGCGGGGCGTTACAGAGTCGCTCTTAAAAACCAAGAAATATTTGCTGCCTCTGGCTTTCCTGCAGCCGTTTGTGGCCGGCGGGATCGCAGTGGCTTACGTGAGCGACGGGCGTTTCGACCCGGCCCACAACGCGATGATCATGGATTCCAAACATGAGCTGCAACCCCGATTGGCGGCCGATCAACGTCGTGCCATCTCGGATCAGCTTGATTTACTTTCGAACAACGCAAGCGCGGAGCCCAAGAGCTGGCGGAATGAAAAGACGTGGCGTCGTTTGCAAGCCGATGCCGAGCCGCAACTGGATCAATTCGGTGGGCCGGTTCTGCAGGTTCGCGTGGGAGAACAGCTCGTCGATGTCGGAGTTTCGCGGGAAAATGTTCTGCGCACCATCGGATCGCCTTCACTGTCTCGGGAACTCCTGCAGGCTCGCCTGCGCGAAGAACTGAGGCGTAGCGCGGCTTCAAAGACTTCCGCCAGTGACGTGGTCAGCGATTGGAAGTTATTGCAGAAGGCGATTCCCTCAGAAGCAAACAGCGACTGACTCTAGCAATGGTCCCCCCTCCAGATCCTCTAGATCTTGCTGGCCGTCGCGGCTTTCTGCGCCAGCAGGGTAAAATTTTTCGCCCTGGCATCCTGCTCCAAGGCTAGCAGTCGGGTGCGGCCGGAAGCGGCCTGCCCGGAGTGCATCTCAATTTCGCCGATGGCCAGACGAGCTTGAAAGTCTCCTTCCAGAAATCCAATCTTCCGCGCCTCCGCTGACGCCTCCTTGAGGTCCCGAATGGCATCGGCCGGTGCCCCCGATTCTGCCCGGATGCGCGCTGCAACAATTCGTGCCGAAAGGTGGACATCCCGGCTATGGCTAGCCTGGGCAAGTGCCAGCGCCCGGTCAATCGCCTGCTTGGCGGCTGCGATCTGACGTCGGGCAAGCGCGACCCGCGCCAGAACCGTCTGAGCCGCCGCTTCATCTCCGGCGGCTCTCTGTTCGCGAAACACCCCGGCGGATTCCCGAGCGGAGCGCTCGGCTTCATCGAGTTTCCCCTCTTCGATCGAAACCAGGGCCAGGGCGACACGACTCTGAGCGGCTGCTTCCATTTCCCCGATCTGGTTCCGGGTGGCGAGCGACTCCTGGTATTTCTTGCGCGCTCCTGCCAGGTCGCCCTGCTGCCGGAGAACGTCTCCCAGGCTCACCACCGCGTATGACATGACACTCTGCTCCCCAACCTCCCGCCCGAGAGGGACCGCCTCCTCCAAGGTCTTTTGGCAAGCCGGAAGATCTCCCAGTTCGCACAGCAATCCGCCCAGATTTACCAGCGACATTTCCTGATTGGCTTTGTTCTCAGCTTGGCGAGCCATCGCCAGCGAGCCTTCATACATGGTTCGCGCCTCGCTCAGATCGCCTTGCTGTTGCAGGATCAGACCGATGTTCATCAATTCGAGGCCGGCATCGTTTACGTTCCCGATTTCACGGTAGATCCTAAGCGACTCTTCGTGCATCTGCCTCGAGGCGGCGAGATCCCCCTGATTCTGTTCAACGATCGCCAGGTTTCCTAATACGCCCGCGGTATAGATCTTGCTGCCAATTTGGCGAAAAACGGCCAGCGCCTCGAGATACATCTTTTTTGCTTCGGTGAGATTCCCTTCATCCGACGCAATGCTGGCAAGATTATTCAGCGCCCAGGCTGCATCGCTGCGATCCCCGAGCCTGCTCGCGATGGCCCTTGCTTGTTCGCACGCTTTCCTGGCTTCCGCGAGCTGGCTCAGGCTCTTGAAGGCATAACACTCTCGCTGCAGCGCCCGCGCCGTGAGCAGCGGTGCGCCTTGCAGTACGCCTTTTTTCGCCGCACTCTCGGCAAGTTGCTGAGCCCGATGAAAATCGGAGAGCGATTCGGCGGCATCCGCTTCTGCCAAATCAATCCTGGGATCGTCCCGCTCGGGGGGCGGGAGATTTCGAAGGGCTGCGACAGTAGCCAAAGAATCTTTCGAATTCCCGCCCCCGTCCTGGACCGCAGCCAGTCGCAGACCGTACTCCAGGTTGTCCGGGGTGTACATATAAAGAGTGCGGTACACCTCGGTGGCTTTTTTCCAGTCTTTGCTGAACTCCCGGTAGCGTCCTTCGATCCAGAGCTGCTGCTCGCGCGGCAGGTCTTTGAACAGATCGAAAGCCCGCTTGGCTTCGTTCCGGGCTTTTTCGTCGTACCCCAATACCGATAATGCCTGGGCCAGGGCGGAGTGAGGGAGCGGATGCTGGGGTTCGACAGCAATTGCCTTTTCCAGAAGATCGCGGGCCGACAAAGCGTCCAGCACCCGAAGCCGGGCCAATCCTTCCGCATACAGGCGCGCAGCTTCCGGACTGGATGGTAGGGAGGCGCGCACGATTCCCGCCTCCGCCGGAGAGACCGCAGGCACGCTTAACTTTCCGCGCAGCTTTGCTCCGGCGCGAGAGAGTAGATCGAACAGATCGGTTTCCGGTCCGGTTTCGCCGATGGAGGCGACAACCTCTCCGTTCCGGGCATCCTGCAGGCGAAGATCGAGGTGCAACTGCTGCCTGCTGCCCTTTTCGCCCAGAACAATGTAAGAACCGAGAACCAGAAAATCCGAACCCAAGTCCCGACGGATCTGCTCCGCCGTGGATTTGGACAGGGTCGTCTCTTTGGTCAGGCTGTCTTTCCCTCTCCACGGCAGTTCCTGCTTCATCCGGGCGACGTCCTCGCCAGAGATCAGGCGGAGTTCCTCGCCGGCAGCCAGTTCGGTGCTCAGCATTTCGGAGATCGCCGTCGAAAGCCATCCCTCATCGGGTTGGCCGTGCACGTTTTCGAAGCCGAGCACCGCCACCGAGCGCCGAAGCGGGATCGCGGCTCCAACCACGGCGGTACTGTCCGGGCTTGGGTCTCGCCAAAAACCCTGGACATACGGCATCCGATAGATAAAACCGCCGGTCATCAGCAGGAGGACCAGGACGCCGATGCCGAGCCCAATCTGCCTCCGGGAAGGGACCTGCCCCAGCACCAGAGGCGGCGAAGCGGGACCCTCCAAAATTTCCTGGCTCCGGATGGGCGGACGAGGGAGTGGCTGCTGCCCCTGATCTTTATCAAAATTGGGGTCAATCCCGGGAACCTCCCTCACCTTGACGGCAAACCGGTATCCCCGTCCCGGAACCGTTACCACATAGCGATAACTGCGGCCGCTTTCGCCCAGCGCCTTCCTGAGCATGAAGATATTTTGCGTCAGATTGGCTTCTTCAACAAAACTGTCGGGCCAAAGCTGTTTCATCAGGTCGTCCTTCAGAACGACTCGCTCGCTGTGTTGGACCAGGATGGTGAGAATCTCGAAAGCCTTGGGGTTCAATGGGATAGGGCTGCCATTCTGCAGAAGAACCCGCTCCTCAGGGTCCATGCGGAAGCTGTCAAACTCGTAGAAAATCTTGGGTGGCCCGGCCATTTTCCTCTCATAAGGCTGTTTTGAGACAGTCTTGAGTTGGTCTTGAGGACATTTAGAACCCTCAACTGGCATGATGGCCACGTTCTTGAGGGTGGTGTGCAGTGGTGATGTGCCGCAATTTAGCACGAATTGATGCCAACGCATAGACCCTGGGGAGGGGCGAACTCGATGGCTAGAGAAACCGCCCACAGCATCCTCAAGGCAACAGAGTTAGGCCACGTTTTGATCATGGTGCGCAGCAGTGACGTGTCGAACCTGGCACGAATTGACGCCAACGAGAGACCCTGGGGAGGGGCGATCGCGATGGCTCGAAAAACTGCCCGCGCCATTTTCAAGACAAACCAGTAGGACCGCGTCTTGGGGATGGTGTGCAGTGGGACCGATACCAGCGCTAGACCCTGGGGAGGGACGACAGCGATGATTGACGAAACCGCCCGCACCATCTTTAGGACAAACAAGGAGGCCTTTTTGCGAATCACATCACTTTCTCTTGCTCTGATCGTTGTGGTTGTCATGTCGATGACCACCGTAGTGGTTTCCGCCCAAGCCAAGACCCACTCCACCGTTGTCCTCAATGTTCCTTTTCAATTTACCGTCGGCGACCGCTTGTTGTTGCCTGGCACTTATAGCTTTGAACAGTTGTTGGACTCCGCGCCCGGGCTGAACATCATTGCCATCCGCAGCGCCGATGGCGGCACCTATCAGGCGGCGGTGACGACCACCACCCAGGCCGCCGCCGTTCCGCATATTTCCAGACTCGTCTTCAAACGATATGGGAACTCCTTCTTCCTGTCTCAGGTCTGGACGAAGGGTAAATTGGTTGGCCTGCTGCTCTACCCGTCGCGTGGGGAGACGCGTCTGGCGGAACAGCAGGCCGCCAATGAAGAAGTGAGCGTACCGGCAGCTACAGACAGCGCGATGATCGCTGCAGCCTTGAATGCCCGCGGACCAGCCACTCATTCTCCTTTGGCTCCTTTGGGCCATCCATCCAATGGGCAATAAAAAGGGCCAGTCCGAGGACCGGCCCAAGTGGTGCGGACAGAAACCAAAGTTAATTGATCGCCTGCAGGGAACCGAACAACCCGTGGGCTCCACCGCCCGGACCGGCTGTAAAGTACAGTGCCTTCCTGGAACTCCCAGTTTTCCCGTTGCCGAATGCAATTGACCAGAGGCCGTCAATCCACACGGGTTTCCCATTCGCGTCGAGAAGGGCGCCCAGAAAAGCTCCAGTTAACCGGTCATAGGCATTGATGCGGCCATTCCCGAAGTTGCCGACCAGCAAAGCATTGCTGAACTTTCCGAAGTTTGCCGGCGCAACCGCCAGTCCCCAGGGGGAGTTCAGAACGCCATGCGAAACCAGCCGCGTAAGCTTCTTGCCGTGGATGTCAAATACAACCACGAAGCCGCGGCCGTTTCCGGGAACGTCAAATTGACGCGCAGCATCCTGTCTCGCGTAGGTGACGTAGAGTTTGCCTCGCAGATTGCGGATGCCGAACGGGGCAAATCCCGAAGGAAGATCGACGTCGGTGAAGGTCTTCACCAGCTGGAAATTGCTGTCGTACATTTCGACTGAGCCATCGTGAAAATTGGTGGCATACAGGAAGCTGCCCTTGATGGTGTTGGCCGAGGCCAGGCCCGTATATTCCGCACCCAGCGCGGAGTTATCCACGGCGGTGATGGCATGGGTCCCATCCACGGTCGGGTTCCAACCGGCAATCGTTCCGTTTACGGTTACGAAAAGGAACAACGCTGGCGCGGAGGCTCCGTTCGCAGAGACCACAAAGTTTGTCGTGCCGTTGAATATCTGACCCGTGGGTATGGCTGGAATCGGGCTTCCCACTGGAGCCGGGATGGTCACCACCAAGGGGACGGGCGAGCCCGTGCCCTGATACAGGGTGGAGACGCCGGCCCCGGCATCGGACACCCAGAAAGGGCTGGTGGCACTGAACGACATTCCCCAGGGATTGATTAGCAGCGGATCGGTAAAGGCCGCTACCCCAGGAGTGTCGGAAACCAGATTGGTTTGAGAATATCGTTGAGCATAGGCGCTGGTTGAAACACCGAAAACGACCGTGAGGGAGGTCGCAATGAGAACGGACGCAAGACGTAGTCTCGTAAACGCACGCATATTTCTCTCCTGAGGCAGAATTTGCAGATTGGAATCGATAGCCGGTCTCTAACGGTCGATTCACCCGACCGTTAACGCTGAGAGCCGACCTGCTCGGTCGATTAACGAACCAAGGAAAACCGCGGTCCCGGGACCCACGGCCTGGAACGGGCCAGCAGCGGCTACCCGTTCTCATTGATGGCCTAGCGTAGGGGAGTCTCCCAAGGGAGTTGTCATGGCTTCTTAATGCAAATGTCATTTTTTTGTTAAGACCCCGGAATTGCCTCCAAAGCGCTGAAATCGCCAGGGTGGCAAGAGAGAACCAGCTCCCGCGGGGCAGACGCTTGCAACCGATTGGGCAACCAGACTCGCGCGCCATCGCTCTGCGCGCCGGGGGATGGGGGCGGCCTCCGACTCCATCCGGGGGACATCAGGGGTGTTGATAGGCAGGGTTGTCGGGAGCGGGAGGGTCATAGTCGCGCCCGTACTTGTTTTTGTGACTCTGCGGCAGGCGATTTGCCGTAATTCGCAAAACCCCGAGCGTGAAACTACGCTCGGACACCGTGATCTCTTTGGTCATGGCGTTGAGCGCTTCCGGCAATGCGTCCTCGTACCAGACTCGCTGGGTGTATTGCCCAGCCGGAACGTTTGCAATCACGACGTCCCCATGTTGGTTGGAGACGCCGTAGTAGGGAGTGTCCAAGGCGACGATAACGGCGCTCATTTCAGCGTGAATGTTGCAGAAGATGAAGGAAATGCCGGGCTTGCTGAACGTTACTTGACGCGTGCTTCCCGCTTCATAGAGACCGAGATCGAAGCGCTTTCCTTCAAATAGCGAAAACACGTTATGGAAGAAGGGATCGCGGTTGGGGAATTCCACCACCGAGCCAACCGGAATCACCAATAGATGCGGATCGAAGCTCTTGTTTCTCTGGGTCAGCCGCGCGTGCGGCAGTTTGTCCGAAACCGGGGATGGGCCGTCGTTCGGGCTCAGCCAAATGATCACGTTCCCGGCTTCGACCGCCTTGCCCTGTGGTTCGCCGTTCACCACGGCAACGCGAGCGGAAAGGGTGACTCCCTGGGCAAAAGCCGAAGCTGTACACAAGAGAATTGCGCATATCCACGCTCGATGAAGGGCAGGCATTCCCATGCTCAGAACAAAACTCCCATCATTAAGTTGAACTGTTCGGCGGAGTCGTTGTCATTGTAAATGTGGGATGTCCGCATGCGTAAGTATTCGGCGGAAAACAACAAGTCGGACCGTGGCCGATAGATAAAGTTCAAGAGCGAACTTCTGTTCTTCAGCAGCAGGCGGGGAGAGTAACTCAGGCCGCGGGGAAAGGCGAGTGTATCGGCTCCGTACGGATTGTCCAGCCCGAACGCGCCGTTGAATTCCAACTTCGATGTGGCTTTGAATTTGAGCTGCGACCAGCCGCCGATTGCATTGACGCTCCGGATCTGGGTGGCAGGGTCGACCGGGTTGCCACTGAAAATCACGGTTTGGCCGATCCCGGCACCCAACGCTCCGATGGCCCGTCCACGATAAAACTCGCCGGCGAAACTAAAATGCGAGCTCAACGGAATCTCCCAATCCGCCATTCCCGACCAACCATCGTTGTAGCGCTCGAAACCCCAGTTCTGCCGCGAGTAGTAGCCGGCCGCGCCCAGAGTTAGGGGGCGACCGTGCAGGCTGCGAGTCCAGGCCGCCCGCGCTGCGTAGGCGGGTTGGGCCGTACTTTCCCCTGCTTGGGGCTGCCGGGAGAACGCCGTATAAGGCGGCTCTCCTGCAAGATTGTCCAGAATGCCGGCCTGGATGGTGAAATTCTGCGCATCCGAAACAGCGAAGCGATGTTCCACTCTGACTTGCGGTATCCAGCCCCATAGATTGCCGGAATAACCGAATGCCGGAATGGCAAGCGAGGCGAAAGAACTCGGGGAGAGCGGAGAGAAGAACAGGGCATCCTGTCCCGCGACAATCGATGTCTTTTCCCAATCCATCCGCATGCTTGCGGTGCGCAGTCGCACCAGGCCGTAGTTGACGCCATCGAGCGTGTTGGGGATGCCTCCGGCAAAGTCGACCTGCACCTGGCCACTGGTCTTGGCGCCAGCAACCTGGGGTCCAAATACTTCCAGTCCCAGTTCAGACTGTCGTAGCGTTGCCCCGAAACTTCCGGCGGAGCTGAGCGGCGTGGACCCGGTCGCCCAACTGGGGAAGTCGGCATTGTCCACAGATCCTCGATTGCTGAACAGGTTCAGCAGGACAAGCCCCGAGAGCCGCAGTCGATACTTCGACGCGCTCTCTACTTTGGTCTGATATTGCTCGTCCACTTTGTTGCCTGATAGCTGCGTGGCGTCTTCGAGCGAAGCCACACGTTGTTCGAGCGATGGCGGCTGTGCGGCCGTGGAAACCGCGGTTTCTCCACCCGGCGCCGGGGGAGCAGGCTGCGGCTCCGGGGCGGGCGCACGGGCAGCGGACTGGGTCTGGGCTCGCGAGGATTCCACTTCGCGGCGCAGTTCGGCCGTCTCGGCGCGATATCGCGAGGCTTCGGAGCGCATCTCTGCCACCGCGTCTTTCAGTTCACGCACTTGTTGTTGCAGTTCCTGCACCGCCGCAACCATGGCATCGCCCTGGGTTGCGGGCGGCGCTTTCGCTACTTGTGCGTATCCGGAGCCACTCCCGGCAAGTAGAAGCAATCCCATCGCGCCGCATTGTAGAAGCCGGCCTGGCAAAGCATTCCGCTGCTTCACGATTCGCCTCCCCGAAAGAAGAATCTGGAAGTTTTGATGCAGATTTGATGAACCTGGAGTTACTCTCGAACCGGCCGCCGGTCCATGGTGGCCGGGGACTCTTATTCCGATTGCACTTGCTTGCTCGGAACTAACGGTGGTGGCAGCAATCCCGAATCCGCCCCACGCTCGGCAAGGC
>Ga0193726_1002460_pt1 | contig 12546 bp, 12 predicted proteins | sample H2c1metaG_FD_144928 | JGI IMG/M metagenome (GOLD analysis project Ga0193726, IMG submission 144928) | Soil microbial communities from a riparian zone of the East river system, Colorado, United States - H2c1 | ecosystem: Environmental > Terrestrial > Soil > Riparian zone | place: USA: East River... | reverse complement strand
TTCTCGTCGTCGGTTAGAAATCTTTTCTGGGTGAGGGAATCAAGGCGTACTTCGTATTGCGTGTGTTCTTGCGCTAATTTGCGGAATTCTTCGTGAGTTGCCATAAGTTGATCGTTAGAAACCTGCATCAAGCAGACCTCCCGGTGCTGGGATTTGACTGCCGTATGAGCCCCTAACCTACCACACACGAATTCTCCCTTCAATGCCCATGCGCAAAAAAAAATGATGTGCAAATTGAGACACCTTTTGCACCAAAGACGATGCATTCACGGCAGAACTCTCTGATAAAGAATTGCATCTTCTTCCGATTCCGGGTAATAGCGCGGACGGCGGCCGTTGGCAGCGAATCCGCATTTTTCATAGAGCTTTCGGGCCGCCAGATTGGACTCGCGAACCTCCAGGAAAATCATTTTGGCGGCTTCCTTCTGACAGAGTCTGAGAAATTCATCGAGCAGCTGTTTTCCGAGTCCCTGTCGCCGCACCGACTCAGCCACCACGATATTTTCGATTTCCCGTTCCCGGTCGAGGACGCTGGCGACGAGGAATGCTTGCACCGCCGACCCCTCCTCGACAACCAGCGCCACCCGGCGCGGGGTTGAATCCGTGAATATCCGTTCATAGAGGCCGGCCGGCCATCGGCCCGCGCTCGATGACTGACTTGCCAGCGGAAGGATGGCGGGAATATCAGCGGGAGTAGCGAGGCGAATGAACAAAGAGGGTCTTCTATTCGAGCGCTTCAGAACGATGGGTCCCGAGAATTTCGCCATCCATGCGGCGGATGTAGTTGGCGTCCAACACTTGAGGAGAGACGGTTTCGCCGGCCCGGATTTTCTTCCAGCCGATCCTGGCGATCGCTCCGCTGTCTGGCCGCTGCAGTTCCTCGACGGACAAGCCGGCGGCTCGTGCCCTATCGGCAACGTTTCGATCCGGAGTCACGACGGTGCGGCCATCCGCGAACTTGACCAGTTCGGTCTGCGTCATCATGGCCTCGCGGATGCGATGGGCATCGAAGCCAACGTCATATTCGCCGACATAGACCTCGGCACGACCGGCGTCGAGCGCGGCGATGACAGTGCCGCGCGAGTTGCCGCCAAGGGCCACGGCCTCCAGCAACGAAACTCCGGCAATCGGCTTCTCCAAAACTTCGGCCAGAGCCTTGACCGCCGCCAGTCCGATGCGAAGGCCCGTAAACGATCCCGGGCCGGAGACAACGGCGAGAGCTGCGATGTCTTCCTTGGTGGCTTGGTGTTTGGCCAGCAGGGCGGCGATCTGGGGAACCAATTGCGCTGAAAAAATCCCTCCCCCGAGCTGAACCACTTCCAGCACGTCGCAAACGTCACCCGGCCCGCCCTGGGCGAGAGAGACGCTGCCATTGCGATCCGAGCTGTCCACAGAAAGAACAAGCATGGTTCCATTCACCGGCGAGAATGCCCCGGCACCGGGCAGTCGGTCTTTGCACTATTCCCCTGTTCCACCAGCTCAAACAACACGCCAGCAGCGCTGGTCGGGTGGACAAACACATACCGATGTCCTCCGGCACCTACTTTGATCTCATTCGAGACCAGCCGTACGCCTTCTTTTTTGAATTTCTCAACCGCGGCACTCAAGTCCGGCACCCGCAAAGAAACGTGGTGCAGTCCTTCACCGTGTTTGGAGATAAACCTGGCGACCGGCGAATTCTCAGAAGTCGGCTCCAGCAGTTCGAGCCGACTCTCGCCGACCGGTACCATCACCAATCGCACCTGTTCGGCCTCCACGATTTCCTCCGCAGAAATGTTCAAGCCCAATTTCTCGTAGAAGCCTTTCGACGCCGCCAGAGATTTCACGGCGATCCCCAGATGATCAATGGCGAACATTGGCTCCCCGAACCCTGGGGAACGACCGGCAATTTTTTCGATCAGGGAGTACGGATCCCGCTTATGCTCGGCGATCTCCGTGGCGTAGCGCGACAGATCGCTGTTGCTCATGCGCTCACGCGCGGTGGCGAGAAGCGAATCTCGCAACATCTCCACCAACCGGTCCTGCCAATTCTCAATGCTGTGCTTGAGAACCAGGCCTTCCTTCTCAAGATAGGTCTCGTATTCAGAAATCGCAGCGGCCAGCTCACCAACTCCAGTTCCGTCACTGGCCACGGTCTTCACGATCGGCGGCGTCCACTGGTCACTGCGAATGGCCAATGACTGCAGCGCGCGAATCTCCCGTTCCACACGTTCCGCGCCGTCACGGTCACTCTTGTTAATCACGAAAATATCGGCGATCTCCATGATTCCCGCCTTGATGGTTTGTACGTCATCGCCCATCCCCGGCACCAGAATGACCACGGTGATACTGGCCAGACGCACAATGTCGATTTCATCCTGTCCCACGCCAACGGTTTCGATCAGTACCAGGTCGCGGCCGGAAGCGTCGAGCACGGTCGCGACGTCCGCGGTCGTACGCGCCAAACCGCCCAAGGACCCGCGCGTCGCCATGCTGCGAATATAGACCCCAGGGTCGGCAAAATGCTCCTGCATGCGGATACGATCACCCAGAATCGCGCCGCCGGTGTAAGGACTGGTCGGATCGACCGCCACAATGCCGACCGTACGCTGCTGCCGACGATAATAACGTGCCAGTTGATCGACCAAGGTGCTCTTGCCCGCTCCCGGAGCGCCGGTCAGACCAATGACGCGCGCGCGTCCGCTGTGGGGGAACAGTGCCTTGAGAAGGTCCGACCATCCCGGAATCCGGTTCTCCACCATGCTGATGGCGCGAGCGAGCGAGCGAACGTCACCGGAGCGGAGTTGCCGGACCAATGATTGGAGATCGTGGTTCAAGTTGCCAGTGTAAAGCAGGAGGGGAACAGCGGGAAGTCTTGACAGGGATGGGAACATCACGGGACGGAATGCGCACCCCCAGAACCAGACCAAGTCGCTCAACCGGCACGATCACCACCGCAGCGGGCTCGGGCGGCAAAGATTTTGGTCGAGACGGTGAGCTAGCAACCAACCCAGCATTGAACCAGCCATTCGGTGTCGCCGTAGACGGTGCCGATAACCTGTTCATTGCCGACACAAACAGCCAAAGCGTTCGGAAGATAAGGCTTGCCCCAGTCCGAATTGTCGCTCAAGCAAAAGAACCTGCTGCCCGATGGCTGACGTAACATCCGCAGTACACTAAATTGAGAATCGCGCTCGGGTTCTTTTTACGGCAAACTTCATGACGCAATCGCAATGCTCAATTTCAATCATGCCGTTACTTCAAACGCCTGGGAAGGAGAATGCGTTTCACCGCGACCGGCATTTTCCGGCCCGTGACCTCGCGGTAGATGCGTTCGATAGTGGTCTCTCGCCGTCTCAGAGGCATCGGGCACCTCACAAAGAGATGCTACTCTCCGAGGACGATACGCACGAAACATGACACCAGTGTGGTCGCACGATTTGGTTACGGAGCTAACGTCGGTGTGGACCATGGCCACTCGAATCCGGCGCGCGGCAAAATCTGCCGGGTCGAAGGGCCGAAGGTATAGAGACCTCTGCCAACTGTTTCCCAGTCCGGTCCCGCACCGTTGTCATGGAGAGGCTGGGCTCCCCTGTTGCTCCTGCCTGGCCTGGCCATTTGCTTTCGCGGTTACATATCGGCGTGGCTGTTCATGTGGTCCTTGGCCTTCACGATTTTCTTCGGACTTAAATGGCTGACCTGGTGGCAGATGCCGAGACCTTCCTGGATGAGGAGAAAGTAGCACCAACGCCGCCGCTTCGAGAGTGGAGCGGGCCGGTTTTGATGGCAGCTCTCGGGGTGCTGCTCCTATGGGTGATGGCGCGCAGGGTTCCGGACCGGGAGCCGCTGTTGCAGGGCTGGATCGGCCTATGCGGCTTGGTGTGCCTGCTGCACTTTGGGAGCTTTCACCTGATTGCCTTGTTCTGGCAGGCATGTGGGGTTATGGCCCGGCCCATCATGTCGAAACCCCTTCAGGCCAGAACTCTCAGCGAATTTTGGGGCAAACGCTGGAACCTGGGCTTCCGCCAACTCGCCCACGATTTTGTGTTCCGGCCCTTGCACAAGCGAATCGGCGTTGCCGCAGCGGGACTACTGGTATTTCTGGTCTCCGGCCTCATCCATGACCTGGTGATCTCCCTGCCCGCCCGCGGCGGCTACGGGCTGCCAACCGGTTACTTCATCCTGCAAGGGCTGGGCGTGACGCTGGAGCGCTCCGCCTGGGGCCGGCGACTGGGACTGCAGGGCGGAAGCCCGGCCTGGCTATTCCTGTTCGTAATCGCGTCTGTTCCGGCCTTCTGGCTTTTTCACCCAGCGTTTGTTTTGCGTGTCATACTTCCATTCATGCACGCGATCCATGCCCTATGACCCATTCGCCGGCGGAGCGCTTCTTTGACATTGATTTGTGGCTCGCCGGAGCCGCACACTTCGTGATTTTGATCGCCAGCGCTCAAGTTCCGGCGCGGCTAGGATGGAAACAAGACCTCGCCCAGCTGATGCCTTTCAATCGAAAGCTGCTGTGGGTGCAAAGCGGGTTCACGGTATTGACGATCATCGCTTTCGCGGTCCTGACTCTGGCCTTGCACGCAGAGCTGCTGGCCGCCGATCGGGCGGCCATGGGACTCGCCTGCTTTATCGCAGTCTATTGGACAGCACGCGTTCTGGTGGACGCTCTTTACTTTGCCCACCGGGATTGGCCGAAAGGACGCCTATTCGCAGTCGGACATGTCTTGCTGACCAGCCTGTTTCTGGCCCTGGCGGGCAGTTACTGGGGATTGTTCATTTGGCAGATGTGGATACGCACTCCCCCGGTCCGGGGTGTCCCGGGCTAGACGATTTTCGGCCGCCAAAGATGGCCTCAAACACGCGTCCGCGCAGGGAATCCTGCAGCGAGCCGAATCGTTCGAAGACTTCATCCCGGGTGTCGAAAAATCCTTCGTCGGCCAAAACAAATCGGGAAAGATCAAAATCAGCAGCCGGGCATCCAGGCCTGGAAGTCTTTGCCAAGAAATCCACGGGCGTGTGATCGATCGCGTCAAACAGGGATTCGCCATCGTTGGTGAACTTTTGCGTTGCCCGGGAGCCCAGTTCGGCGAGTGAGCCATAGAGTTCATCGAAGTTCAGCCAATCCCCGTCCAGGAAAAATTGCGGCCAGAGCAAGAGAATGCTCTTGGGAATAAATGCGCGCACATAGCGAAAGCGCGGATACCAAAACCGGCCGTCGATTCGCAACGCCCGCGCCCGCGTCGCGATATCGCTGGCGCGCGCGATCGCTTCCAGGCAGGCCATCCGCTGGCTGCAGGAGCCCTGTTGCTGGTTGATGGTTCGGGAGGCAGGCTGCAACTCATTCAAGGTGTAGACAGGCCGGACTGCGTGCACCAGATAGCGATGAGAAGCCTTCAACAGCCCGCGGTCTTTCGAATGTTCCCGTCGCAATGCCAGGGCCAGTTTGCGGATCACCGATGATTGGTAATCCAGTATGGCGGTGGCCTTCAGATTCGCAGGGCTCGGCATGATTTCACTCTACCGATAGGGAATTGCTTTTAATCTTTCAACAGCTGCCGCGCGATCACCAATCTCTGAATTTCGCTTGTCCCTTCTCCAATGGTGCACAATTTCACGTCGCGATAAAATTTTTCGGCCGGATAGTCTTTGATAAACCCATATCCGCCGTGGATCTGCACTCCTTCATTGGCGCACTTGACGGCGACTTCGCTGGCATAGAGTTTCGCCATGGAAGACTCGAGCGTGGTCTTCATGCCCGCGTCCTTCATGGCCGCTGCGCGCAACGTGAGCAGCTTGGCGGCGTCGATCTCGGTGGCCATGTCGGCCAGTTTCCATTGCACGGCCTGAAAGTCGCTGATCGCCTTGCCAAACTGCTTTCTTTGCTTGGAGTATTTCAAGGCGGCTTCATAAGCGCCCACGGCCATTCCCAGAGACAAAGCAGCGATCGAGATTCTTCCGCCGTCGAGTACGCGCATGGCGTCGACAAAGCCCTGGCCTTCGGTCCCCAGTAAATTCTCCGCCGGGAGAACACAATCCTCGAAAATCAGTTCGGCGGTGTCACTGGCTCGCAATCCCAGCTTGTTTTCTTTTTTCCCGGGACGAAACCCCTTGGTATCTTTCTCGACGAGAAATGCCGACAATCCATGGGTGTGGGCGGCGCGGTCGGTCACCGCAATCACCACCAGCACGTCGGCGTAATGTCCGTTGGTGCAGAAGGTCTTGGTTCCATTCAACACCCAATGATTGCCCCGGCGCACCGCGGTCATGCGCGCGCTGCCGGCATCTGATCCCGAGGACGGCTCGGTCAGCCCCCAGGCGCCGATGAACTCGCCGGTCGCCAGCCGGTTGACATACTTCTTTTTCTGGGTTTCATTCCCTGCCAGAAAAATATGGTTGGAACAGAGCGAAGTGTGGGCTGCCACGATGATGCCGACCGACCCATCCACCCGCGAGAGTTCCTCAATCGCCGTCACGTACTCGACGTAGCCCATTCCCGCGCCGCCATATTCGGGCGGAAAAATCACTCCGAGCAGGCCGAGCTTGCCCAATTCCTTGACGGTAGACAGCGGAAACTCACTGGCCTCGTCCCACTTCATCACGTGGGGGGCCACCTCGCGCTCGGCAAATTCGCGCACGTTTTTTTTCAGTTGAAGCTGTTCGTCGTTGAGTTGGAAATCCAAAGAGCCTCCGCGTACCCGCCGACCGGAGGAATTTCAGGACAAGGAATTTCCTGGCGGCGAAGATTCATTAGACCACAGCGGAAGCCGAAATTGACCCGCCCGAACCGACCGGTTGGTTTGCCGCAGCGGTCACGGTCGAATCCCCGCGGGGGCCCTCAACCGGGGTGGTGCGCGGCCGAAATCAGTCTTTCGAAGACCTCGTTCGAGAGCAACCTTCCGCGTGCGCTCAGCCGTATTCGTCGGCCGGCGCGCTCGAGCAGGCCGAGGGCAAGAAATTCCCGCATGGTTTCGCTTGACGCAGAAACCGCTGCCGTTCCAAATTCTTCACTGATCTTGAACAGATCAATGCCGCGGTTCAGCCGCAGTCCCAGGAAAAATGTCTCTTCGAGAGCGGCTTCCCGGGAAATGCGTGTGACCGTGGCCGGCCCGCCCGCGACGTAGCGTTCGAGCGAATCCGGAGAAGAAAACCGAACGGCGCCCAATCCCGGTCGCGAGTCCGGCAACATCGAGTGCGCGTCGCTGCCAAATCCGAAGTAGGGCAGGCGCGTCCAATATTTAAGATTGTGGCGCGACTCTTCTCCCGAACGCGCGAAATTCGATATCTCGTACTGATGAATTCCCTCGGTTTCAAATCGCGCGCAAGCTCTCTCGTACAGATCCGCACTCTGATCTTCATCCGGGACAAAGTGGGCATGATATTTGCTGCCGCCGGCCGTCAGTTCTCTTCCCAGTCGAGAGTCGTCGTCGATTTCCAACATGTAAACGCTGGCATGGGGAGCATGCAAAGCGATCAACTCATCCAGGGAGACTTCCCAACTCTGGGCGGTCTGATGCGGCAAGCCGGCGATCAGATCAATATTGATGTTGGCGATTCCGGCAGCGCGCAGGCGGGCGACGTCGTCGATCACCGTGGTTTTTTTATGCAGCCGTCCCACGGATGCAGCCTCCTGATCGACAAACGACTGCACCCCCAGGCTCACTCGATTGACCCCACAGTTTTGCAGGGTCTGCAGAACAGACGGGGTCAACGTGCCCGGAGCACATTCCACGGTGATCTCCGCATTCTCCTGCACGTCAAAATTTTGACGAATCGTGACAAATAGTCGCTCCAGTTGTGTAACATCCAGTATCGTCGGAGTTCCTCCACCGAGATACACGGAGTCGACGGCGCGCTCGAACCGTCCACCGATCTGTCCGGCGGTTGCCGGGGCGCTGACCATGTCGGCACACACGCGCTCAACGTAACCTTGGAAGACGGATCGGGAAAAGACGTCCGAGGCGAAGTTGCAGTAGCTGCACTTGCTGCGGCAGAACGGAACCGAAATGTATAAGCCCAATGCCATGACGAAGAAATCGGACCCCAGAATGCCGGAGCTTCGATTATCCCACTTTGCGGGGGCCCGCCCGGCTGCGGACGTCCGCACGAAAGGACACCGAAATTAAATGCTGCCACGCGTGGTCATCACCGGCATGGGCGTTGTCAGTCCGAACGGCATCGGCCGGGAAGCTTTCTGCCGGGCAATTCTGTGCGGAAAATCTGGGGTCAAACGCATCTCCCGTTTCGATCCGTCGGACTTGCCGGTTCATATCGCCGGCGAAATCCCTGAATTCGATGAACTCCAATGGGTCGATGCTCGCGAACGCAAGCATGTGTCGCGCGTGGTTCCTCTGGCAGTGGCTGCTTCCCATGAAGCCATTCAGGATGCAGGCCTGGATCCCGAGGCGATGAGCATGGAAGAAAAGCGCGAGATCGGCGTGATTCTGGGAACCGGCGGCGGCGCGCAGGAATTCTCCGAAGAACAGTACAGGCTCTGGCATTCGGGACATGTGAAGCAGGTGAGTTTGTTCTGCATCCCGAGCGGCACCATGGGGACGATCCCCAGCGAAATCAGCATGCGCTTTGGCTTCCGTGGCTACAGCCACGTGGTGACGGCCGGCTGCACTTCATCCACCGACGCCATCGGCTACGCGTATCAACACATTCAGGCCGGAGTCCAACCGATGTTCCTGGTGGGCGGCGTCGATTCCGCGATCACTCCGGGAATCATCAAGGGGTACACGCTGCTGCGGGCGCTGACGCAATCATGGAATCAGGAGCCGGAGCGCGCCTCGCGTCCGTTTTCCGCCGACCGGGACGGCTTTGTCATCGCCGAGGGCTCGTGGATGTTCATTCTCGAAGACTTTGAACATGCCAGGGCCCGCGGCGCCCGGGTGCATGCCGAGATCACCGGATATGCCTCCACCTGCGAGGCCTTCCACCGCGTGCGCATGAGCGACTCGCCGGAAGAACCGGCGCGGGCCATCACGCTCGCTTTGCAGGAAGCCGGACTTGCGCCGCAAGACATCCAATACGTGAATCTGCACGGCACTTCGACGGAAATGAACGACCGCGTGGAAACCCGTGCCTTAAAACTAGCGCTCGGCGCCCAGGCCGGTAAAATTCCGATGTCAGGATTGAAATCGCAGATCGGTCACGCCCAGGGCGCCTGCGGTTCTGCCAGCCTGGCAGCGACGCTGACTGCCATGGAGCATGGCAAGATTCCGCCAACCATCAATCTCGATGCCCCTGATCCGGAATGCGATCTTGACTACGTCCCGGACCCCGGACGGGAAGCTGAGATTGAACATGCGATTTGCAATTGCGTGGGTTTTGGATCAAAAAACTCGGTGCTGGTATTGAAGCATCTGTAGGCAAGAGCAGCACCGCGAGTACAGCTGTGGCGAATGCGCACCTTGCAATGCTAGTTCCGGGCCGATCGTTTCCGCTCATCCTGCTGTTATTTCTCGGCCTGCGGGTGTCGGCGCAGGATGACGCGGCGGCGCAGTTTGCGAACTATCCTTTCCGTTTGCGTCTCGAACACGTCAGCGAAAATTCCAGTGTCTGCGTCCTGCTTCGCAGCGACGGTCAATATCATCTGGAACATACGCGCGGCGATGAAATCCTGGTAGCGGAGGGTCGGCTCGGCGAATCCGATCTGGCAAGGCTAAACCTGGCCTTGGACAGCGACCAGCTCCAGCAGATCTCCCAGCAGAAGATTGTCGCGCCGCTCATGTACTCGAGCTACGATCAATTGCAGCTGAATGTTTTTCGCAAAGATCACTGGCAAAATCTCCAGTTCCCCGATGCCACCACGCAACGCGCTTACCAGGCGGCCATCCGGCCGATTTTGACCTGGCTCAATGAACTTCCTAACGCGCCCCATCGGCAACTCTCCGAGGATGAGGGCAAAAATAATTGCCTGACGCCAGAAAAACTGCACCTCAAGATCCGCATCGCCGAGGCTCCCCTTTCCACGAAAAAAACGGGCGCAGAGCCGGGCGCCGGTATCTCCGGCGGCAGGGCCGATGCGCAGCCGGAACAGCCTGCATCGTTCCTGGTGCGATATGCAAGGGACCGATTTTCAAACAACACGCTACAGCGAACTTGCGTGATCGTGGGTACGGCGGGCGGCTATCGGATGGAAAGAGCCAGTCAGCAGATCAGTTACAAGATGAGAGCATCGGTATTTGAGGGATCGGTCTCCGCCGGCGAACTCGAGGAACTGAAACAGATGCTCGACGAACCGCGACTCAAGAACGAGCGGCACGAGAACGGTCTCCCCGAAATGACCCTCCGGGATGCCGAAGTGATCTCGGTTTCGGTTCCGCGGGAAAAGCACATCCAGCACTTGCTGTTTTCCGACTCCTCCGGCTCTTTATTCAGCCGCAAGGGCGCTGCTGCCAACTCAACCGACGACACCAGTTCGATTGCCCCACTCGAGGCCTGGCTGCAAACCGCGATAGAAAACAAGAAGGTCGCGCCCTTGAAATCCGCCCATCCCGACAATTGCGCCAGCACTCCCTGATCCAACTTTTCCATCCCTGCGCCTCCTCCTCTCATCCATATAAGGTAATCTTGAAATAGCGCATGGCCTCGCAAGAAGAAGAAGTGTTAGGCAAAGCTTATGACAGCCGTCTCATGAAACGGCTGCTCACCTATCTGCGCCCCTACAAATGGCAAACCGGGATTGCCCTGGCCTCGATCTTCCTCAAAGTAGGCGCGGATGTGCTGGGTCCCTATCTCACCAAAGTTGCCATCGACCGCTATCTGGCGCCGGTTCGCGGATTGCATACCCCGTTCGACCGGTTCCTGAGCAACCGGCCGTTGGCGGGAGTCGCGCAGATCGCGGCGCTGGGGGCGGGTCTGCTGCTGTTCAGCTTCCTGCTTGAATATCTCCAGACCTATTTCATGCAGTGGACCGGACAGAAAGTCATGTTCGATCTGCGCAAGGAAATTTTCCGGCATCTGCAGAACATGCACATCGGTTTCTATGATAAGAACCCGGTGGGCCGCCTGGTCACGCGGGTCACCAGCGACGTGGACGCCCTGAACGAAATGTTCACTTCGGGAGTGGTCTCGCTCTTCGAAGACGTCTTCGTGCTCGCTGGAATCGTGGCGATCATGCTGCACATGAACCGCCGGCTGGCTTTGATTACATTCGCGGTCATGCCGCTGATCGTTTTTGCCACAAAGATGTTCCGCGACAAAGTTCGCGATTCTTACCGCCGCATTCGCACCGCGATCGCCCGCATCAACTCCCATTTGCAGGAACACGTAAGCGGAATGATGGTGCTGCAGTTGTTCAACCGCGAAAAGCGAGCTTACGATAAATTCTCAGAGGTCAATGCCCAGCACATGGACGCGTTTAAAGACGCGATCATGGCCCACGCCGTGTATTACCCGGTAATCGAAGTTCTCTCCTCAACCGCGATCGCGGCGGTGATCTGGTTCGGCGGCAACGACGCCATTCGCCACATCACCACCATCGGTGTTCTGGCGGCATTCATCCAGTACGCGCAGCGTTTCTTCCGGCCGATCCAGGATTTCAGCGAGAAGTACAACATCCTGCAAGCGGCGATGGCATCGAGCGAACGCATCTTCAAGTTGCTCGACACCAAGCCGGAAATCGTTTCGCCCGCGGTGGTCAAGAAGCCCGAGGGCCCGGGCCGGATCGAATTCGACCATGTCTGGTTTGCCTATCGCGACCTTCCTCCGGCCGAATCCGGAACTCCGCCAAAAGAGGCGGCCACGATGAACCCTCCCCGGCGCGAAGCGCCGGCCCATCCCTCCAGCCTCGAACCGGACTGGGTCCTTCGCGACGTTTCCTTCGCCATCGAGCCTGGCGAAACTGCCGCCATCGTCGGTCACACCGGCGCCGGCAAGACGACCATTATTTCCCTGCTCATGCGCTTCTACGACGTACAAAAGGGGGCCATCAAGATCGACGGCGTGGATATCAAAGAGATGGACCTGTCCGACCTCCGCCGCCGTTTCGGCATCGTGCTGCAGGATCCCTTTCTGTTTACCGGCACCATCGAGGGAAATATCCGACTCGGCTCGAAATGGATCACCGACGAACAGGTGGCGCAGGCCGCCCAAGATGTGAATCTTGCCGACTTCATTCACACCCTGCCGCGCGGTTTTAAAGAAGAAGTCCACGAGCGCGGCAGCACCCTCTCGACGGGTCAGAAGCAGCTCATTTCGTTTGCCCGAGCCCTGGCGCACAGTCCCAAGATCCTCATCCTCGATGAGGCAACCTCCAGCGTGGACACGGAAACGGAATTCAAAGTGCGCGACGCCCTCAGCCGCATGATCGAAGGCCGAACCTCGGTCGTCATCGCCCATCGCCTCTCCACCGTCCAGCGCGCCGACCAAATCATTGTGATGCACAAAGGCCAGGTCCGCGAAATGGGATCGCATCAGCAATTGCTCGCCCAGCACGGCATTTACTACAAGCTCTATCAGCTTCAATACAAAGACCAGGAAGACAGCCTGGAGCGTGCACCCTCGTCCGTGATCTCCGCCGTCACCTCCAGCGCAGACGCCTAGGAATTTTGGCTGCTT
>Ga0193726_1002459_pt1 | contig 12550 bp, 11 predicted proteins | sample H2c1metaG_FD_144928 | JGI IMG/M metagenome (GOLD analysis project Ga0193726, IMG submission 144928) | Soil microbial communities from a riparian zone of the East river system, Colorado, United States - H2c1 | ecosystem: Environmental > Terrestrial > Soil > Riparian zone | place: USA: East River... | reverse complement strand
GCTTTCGGCGTTCGAAAAAAGTCTGATGAATCACGTTCAAGGCGCGCCTCTGCTGAGAAGCCTCGACGACACACGAAATGTTTCGCTCCGACGCCCCCTGGGCGATCGCTGTGATATTGATGTTGTGACGCCCGAGCGCGCCAAACACCCGGCCCGACACTCCCGGATGGCCTTTCATTTCGTCACCCACCACGGCCACGACCGCCTGGTCGGGCTTTTCATCGAGCGAAGTCAGGTCGTGCTGAAGCTCGAAACGAAATTCCCGACGCACGGCTGATCTTGCCTTGGCCGCGTCTGTTTCCCGGACTGCGAAACAGATGGTGTGTTCTGACGACGCCTGCGAAATCAGGATGACGTTCACGCCATTCGAGGCCAGAGCTCGAAACAATCGCTCGGCCACTCCCGGCACGCCTACCATGCTCAGACCGCGAAGAGTGAGCAGTGTGATTCCGCCAATCGAAGTGATGCCTTTGGCAAGCCGTTCGTCGCTGCGGCTCTCGCCGGAAATTTCTGTGCCGGGTTCATCGGGCCGAAAGGTGTTCTTGATCACCAGCGGGATTCGCGCGGCCACCGCCGGCGCAATCGCAGCCGAGTGCAGCACTTTTGCGCCGAAATAAGAGAGCTCCATCGCTTCCTCGTAAGAGATTTGGGGAAGCACGAAGGCAGGCGTGACGGCTCTCGGATCCGCGCTCAGGACGCCATCAACGTCGGTCCAGATTTCGATGGCCGACGCACGCAGGGCTGCTCCGAGAATGGCAGCTGTGTAATCAGAACCGTCCCGCCCGATCGTGGTCGTGCGATTATCAACCGTCGAGCCAATGAAACCGGTCACGACAGGGATCGACGAGCGACGACCGCGGCCAAAAAAACTTCGGATCAGCCGATTGGTTTTACTGAAGAGGACGTTCGCACTGGTGAATTGGTCGTCAGTAATCACAAACTGCCGGGAATCGACAAACTGACTCGGCCGCAGCGTCGCAAGGTAAGCGGCGACGATTGTTGCCGAGAGGCGCTCGCCGAAACTCGCGATCAAATCCAGCGCTCGCGGCGAGCAATGGCGCAGCAGCTGCACCCCATGCAAGGCGTCCTTGAGGTCGTCCAGCAAGGCGCCCACCTCGGCACGGGCACGTTTGCCTCCCCGCTTGCCTAACAAGTGATCAATCGCCGCATGATGCCGTTTTCTGAGCTCGCTCCACTCAGCTCGATGCCGGCCGTCGCCGCGCTCGGCGATTCGCCCCACGTGCAGAAGCTGGTTTGTCACCCCGGCGAACGCGGAAACAACCACCACCACCGGTTCGCGCCGCGCCTCGCGCAGAACAATTCGGGCAACCTCACGAATGCGTGAGGGCGTTCCCAGCGAAGTGCCGCCGAATTTAAGGATGCGCATAAAAGGGTGTGGACTCTATCGGAACAGGCCGGGCGAATCGACCGTTCTTGTAGGGATTCTTGCCAGCAAGCCTCGGACGAGACCTGCTCGTCCCTCCAAGCCAGGCGCGCCCTGACATGGAATCCAGCGGTCCCGGTGGAGGGATGGGCTCCTGCCCGTCCCACAAGTCCCACGGATTTGGCCCTCCCCTTCCCTTTTAAGATTGCAATTTTCTGAATATTCTTGGCAAGCTGGTGATTATGAACCGCCCCGCCCGTTATAGAACGTTCGCTCTCCTCGCTCTGCTTCTTGCGGCCGCCACTCAGCTCTACGCCCGCCCCGTTGGCTTTAACGAAATCTCTCTGCTCGTTCGTTGTCGCGAAAGCGAAAGCTTCATTCGCGAGGAAGTCGCGCAGCGCAAACTTCAGCACCCCCTCTCCACTCAACAGGAAGCAACGCTGAAGACCCAGGGCGCGAGCGATTCACTCGTCCAGGCTCTGCGTAACTCGAACCTGCTCGCCTCAAAAGAGGACGCCGAAGCGGCTGACGCTCTCGACCGTCGCCGTGCCGCCCCTCCCGTCGAAGAACAGACGTCCCACCGGAAACCGCACGTTCGTGTTTTCAATGTCGCTTTCGGGCAGCCGATCAATCTGAGCGAGTACGGCGGCTCCGACTATGAGATCGCCTTTTACTCTTACCGCGTTGCTGGCGAGGACCTGGTTGAGCCGGCGATGATTGATAACATTAGAACAGGAACTGACGTCTCCAGGAGCATCCCGCTGGTCAGCGAGAGCGACACATTCACACAGTGGTTTTTCCCGACGAATGAAGTTCGGAACTGGCGCTACACTCCGTACACCGCGCGGCGCGACCTGAAAGACAATCGCTTCAACTTCAGCGATTCAGTGGCAACGAGCTCGCACTCATTTTCGCGGCCGCTCCCGATCGATTGGGACAGCCCGATCTTCATCGAAGGCCAGCCCTACACGTTTTACCGGGTCTACGGAGCGGGCGGCGTCTCGCTTTACTACATCGGCAAGGCCACCGAGCAGGCGGCCATGGTAGCTGTTGTCTCCAGAAACGGATCATAGGGAAGGATCCTTGGGTAAGTCCGTGTGCGGGCGGCCGATCGTCAGGTCGCGCCGTCCGCAGCGGACGAAGGCGAAGCGCGTGTCGCCTGCGGTTTCTTCTGTAGCGGCGGTCTATGACCGTCGCATTCTCCTAATTAAGTTTGCGACGGCCATCGACCGCCGACCACCTCAGCGCGCAATTAATCAGCCGGCAGCTCTAGTTCTTCGTTAGGCGCAGCCGACGCACTACTGACCGTTGCCGGCCCGTTGCGAATGATTTTTCCTTCCTTCATCACGAACGAGACACGCTCGGTCGCGGTGATGTCAGCCGTGGGATCTCCCGGCATGGCAATAATGTCCGCGAGCTTCCCTTTCTCAATCGTCCCGAGCTTATCGCTCAAACCGAACAGCTCCGCCGTCGTGCTGGTCGCACTCTTCAGAGCATCGATCGGCTTCATCCCAAGACCGACCATCAGGCCGAACTCCTTGGCATTTTGCCCGTGCGGAAAAACGGCGGCGTCCGTCCCGAACGAAATTTTCACTCCGGCTTTCAAGGCATTCTTAAACATCTCTGTCCGAGCCGCGGTAGCCGCCTTGGCCTTTTCCTGCAGCGCCGGCGGATAGGAACTAAGTCGGCCCATGATCCATTCGGAGGCCATCAAAGTCGGCGTAAGAAATGTCCCCTTGCTCTTCATCATTGCCAGGGTCTCCGGTTTCATAAAGGAACCGTGCTCGATCGAATCGACTCCGGCTTCGATGGCGTCGTGCGCTGCCTGATTCCCATGACAATGAACCGCCACCTTTTTCCGCAGGCGATGACTTTCATCAACCAGGGCTGCAATCTCTGCCGGCGTCATCTGCGGCGTATCGACGTCGTCGGCAAGAGAGAGCACGCCGCCCGAAACAGCTGCCTTGATGACGTCGGCGCCGCTCTTGACTTCAAATCGCACGGCCCTTCGAATCGCATCGGGCCCATCCGCGATGCCGTCTGAGAAATCCGGTTCCTTCTCGAAAAGAAAATCGCGGAAACCGCCGGTCGGATCGAAGTGACCACCGGTCGCGCCGATTCCTTTCGTCGCAACGAGCATGCGAGGGCCAACGATGTATCCTTTGTTAATCGCGTTGCGCAGGGAGACATCGACGAATTCGCGACTGCCGATAAAACGGCTGCCGAGATCGCGAACGGTCGTGAATCCAGCCTCGAGCGTCTGGCGCGCGAAAACTGTCGCATGCAAGGCCTGCTCGGTAACGTTCAACTGCAGCTCACGGAGGCGCAGCGTCTCGAAATCGCCGGAAAAATCCAGGGTCAGATGGGTATGGCCATCCATAAAACCGGGCGAAATCGTGGCATCGCCAAGATCAATGACTTGCGCGTCGGCCGGGACGGCAACATTCGAGCCGGCGTCGACGATCTTGCCGCCCTGAACGATGACGATCGCATTGCTCACCAGCGTGTTCGATTTGCCATCGAACATCCGGGCCGCCTTCAGGGCCACAGTTTGATCGGCCGCGTTCGTCGGGTTCACGAACGTCAGGACGGTCGCAACTACTACAGAAGGAAAGTTTCGAAAAACGAATCTGAGGGCTTGGCTCATTTCGTGGGTATAAAAAGTTCGGACTAACAAAGCAAGGTGATACGCGATTTGGCTTTCGACGCTCGAATCCGTTCACCAGACTACACCCGTGAGACGTTACCCAACGGTCGTGCTGGCCCTCTTTCTCGCTGCAGGTGCCGCAATGCAGGCGCAAACGGATTCACTCGACAAACTCGGAGATGACTTCTGGAATTGGCGGGCGCGCTACGCACCATTTACCGGGGACGACGTCAACCGAATGGAGCGGCCGGGCGGCCTGCGGGACTGGTCTCGCACCAGGATCGACAAGACTCGCACGGACCTGGCCGAATTCGAGACGCGCTGGAAAAATATCGACGGCAAATCGGGACCGATTTCGCGGCAGGTTGATTATCGGTTGATCGGCTCCGCTCTCGCGCGAGTTCGTTGGGAGCTCGACCGCAATCCGCGCTGGAAACGCGATCCCAACTTCTATCTCGATCAAACTTTGACGGCTGTAGCCGAGGCGCTGACGGTTCCGGCACCTTACAATCAGGCACAGAGCCGCGAGATCCTCACGCGGATCGAGAACATTCCAGCCATCCTGAAACAGGGCGAAGCGAATCTCGATAAACCGTCGGCGCCTTTTGCCAGCGTCGCGATTCAATCTCTCGACGGCGTTCGCGCGCGGCTGCGCAAAACTGCCGAAGCCCTGGCGCCAAACACTTCGTTGAAAGCAGACGAACTGCGAACCAGTGCCGATCGCGCCGGCGAAGCGCTGGAACATTTTCGAGCTCACCTTCAGCAAATGCTGCCGTCGCTCCCGCAACAGACGGCGTTAGGCCGGGAGGCTTACGTTTTCTTCCTCAAAAACGTCGCGCTTTATCCTTACTCGCCCGAGGAAATTCTGGCGATGGGCCGGCAGGAGTGGAATCGCGCCGTCGCCTTTGAGGCCTACGAGAAGAACCGAAACAAAGATATTCCGCCGCTCAAGATGGCGGCAAACATCGACAGCGAAATCAAAGACGCCACTGCGCGCGAATCAGAGATCCGAAAGTTTCTCAGTGAGCGCGGCATTTTGACGGTTCCGGATTGGTTTCAGCATTACACCCTGCGGCCGACGCCGGATTATCTGCGCGCGTTTGGGTTCACCGAAACAGATGACTTTACCTCGCCGTCACGCCTAACCGAAAACTGTATTCGCTACATCCCGGAACCGACGCAGAATCTCGGCTACTTTCTTCTCGCGACCGCGATGGATTCACGGCCGCTGTGCGTACATGAAGGCCTGCCAGGACATTATTTTCAGCTCTGCCTCTCCTGGAAGCACGAGGACAAAATTCGGCGGCAGTATTACGACTCCGGGGCTAACGAAGGAATCGGCTTCCACGCCGAAGAAATGATGCTGCAGGCGGGGCTGTTCGATGACAGCCCGCACACACGCGAGATGATTTACAATTTCATGCGCCTGCGCGCACTGCGGGTGGAAGTGGACGTGAAACTGGCGCTGGGAGAATTCTCTTTGGAACAGGCGGCGAAGTATCTGAAAGAAAAAGTGCCCATGGACGACGGCACCGCGCACGGAGAAGCAATCGCATTTGCCACGGGCCCCGGCCAGGCGTTGACCTATCAAATCGGCAAACTGCAAATCACAAAGCTTTTGGCCGAGGCCCGCATGCAGCAGGGCGAGAAATTCGATCTGCGCGCCTTCCACGATTTCGTCTGGAAAAACGGCAACGTTCCGATTGCACTTCAACGCTGGGAATTGTTAGGCGACAAGTCCGACGTTCCAGAACTTGGAAGATAGGCATCCTGCCTGTCGAACAAGGAAACGTCAGGCTGGATGCCTAACTTCCCCCAATCGCCCGGATAGAAAATAATCTGCGAAAGCGATCAGGCAGACGGTGCCGAGTCGGCATCAGACGCCTGCTCATCGAGAATGCGTGTGGCTTCCTCGATTCGATCTTCCGCCACCATCAGGCGAACCGGGATCGCGAACTGGGCTCCGGATTGCTGTTCTCGTCCGCGAGTTCGCAATTGATTCCGGCGGCGTCGAGATGCGCCTTGGCCAGACCCGCTTCGGTGGAACTGGAGTAGGTCCGGAGCGTGATCATTTCGGGCGTGGCAGGCACGGCAATATCATCTCGAGAGAATCGCCTCATCAACACCGCCCGACCAGTTAATTCGCAGCCTTCGCGCCGATGAAGTTAAAGAAAAGATTTGTGCCGTCCTTTTTCTTCCATTGAAGACGCCCGGCGATTTTTCCGCCGCGAAGTTCCCCGATCCAGATAGCGATACCTTGACTCTCGCTTTCCTGTTCGAGATCGAACTCAGCTTCCCGTTCCTCGAAGTCGCCTTGATATTTCGCCAGCTTGAAGCCTTTCCGGGCCAGTGCGGCGGAACTGAATTTTCCGTCCGCGAAGGAAATCGTGTCATCGAATTTCTCCGCGCCATTTTTCGCCGAAGCTTCGTCCGGCGCCGCCGTAATTTTCCAAGAGGTCCCCTCTAGAATCACGCCACCCGCGAGGCTCGACTTTTCACCCGCAAACGAGTGCAGACAGCCAAAAACAATTGCGACGATTGCGAGCTGGAGAATTTTCAAAGTCGAACGTCGGTAGGAAGACGGTGGAAATCAGGCCCGATGATTTCTTTTCGCCTCTTCGATAGCACAAAATGGTTATTGTCTCCGTAAGTGCGCCACAGGCCCGGTGGAACGTCTCGGACGTCGACGAATTGCCAGTCGGTTACGTCCGTCGACGATAACCCAAGATAATCCCGCACTGCCGGGGAAACGTTCAAACCCGCGCCGTGATTGGCGTTAGGCCGCGGGCGTTCTTCCCCGAAAACGTACTGAAAATGATCGGTCACAAACGGCCCACCGTCGCTCCATTGCGCATAGCAAACGTGCTCGGAGGTTCCTTCGCAGCTTGCCTTCTTGCGAATCGCCACCCAGTGATTCTGGCAAACTGATTTTCCGGGCTCTGTATAAAACTGCTTGAACCACGGAATCACCAGCGCCGCTTCCGGACGAAACTGTTCGTGCACGATATCGTTATAGGGCAAAGCACAATAGAAGGGATTCAGTTTCGGGGCGAAGGAGACCGGGATGAAATTGCGGCGCTTCGCTTGATCCGGATCGTCCGTTCCGCCGTAATGATTCTTCCACTGCGGATCCCAAACACTTCTTTCGTGCCCGCCTTCGCCCACCCAGAAAACCGTGGTAACGATGTTGGGGTGCCACGGTTTTGGACCCGGCCGCGAGCGGCCAGGCGTAAAGACCAGCGGCTCCACTTTGAGGCGTTCCTGTTTCGCTAGTTCTCTTGCCTTACTAGCAAAATCCGGTTCGGCAGTCTGTGCCACTGCCCATGAGGACAACGTCAGGCAGAACGCCAATATGGTGACAGTCTTCATCAAACAAGGCAGCCAACCGTTAGACCAGAAAACCCGCTATCTGTTCAGCCAGTGAGGACGAAACAAAAGCGGCGGTCATAGACCGCCGCTAAGTAATCCATTAAATCCGCGTAATTCGCGGTTCCGATTAGCCTTCGATTTCGAGGCCCATCTGCCGGGCTGTGCCGGCGATGACCCGGAAAGCGGCTTCGTCGCTTTTCGCGTTCAGGTCGTTTCGCTTCGTTTTCACGATGTCCATGACCTGTTTGCGTGTCACCTTGCCGACCTTGGTCTTGTTAGGCTCTTTCGAACCGGCGGCGATGTTGGCTGCTTTCTTGAGCAGGATGGCCGCAGGCGGGCTCTTGGTGATGAAAGTGAACGACTTGTCTTTGAAGACAGTGATGACGACCGGAAGAATATCGCCGGCCTGCTTTTGGGTGGCGGCGTTAAATTCCTTGCAGAAAGCCATGATGTTGACGCCGCGCGGTCCGAGGGCCGTGCCGACGGGCGGGGCCGGGTTCGCCATTCCGGCCGGGATCTGCAACTTGATGTGAGCGACGATTTCTTTAGCCATACTGAAAACTTTCTAGACAGGATTTACGGGATTCTCCTGAAAGCTTCTGCCTTTTTTTCTTATCTTGTTAATCCTGTAAATCCTGTCGGATTTTAACCTCTTTCGACCTGCCAGTATTCGAGTTCCACCGGCGTCGCGCGTCCGAAGATCGTGACCGAGACGCGAAGCTTGCCGCGTTCCGGATCGATTTCTTCGACGATGCCGTTCTGGTTCTGGAACGGTCCGTCCGCGACCTTAACAGTCTCGCCGACTTCAAAGCTGACTTTCGGCTTCACCTTTTCTTCACGCTCTTTCATCTGCGCGAGCATGTTGTCGACCTCCGATTGACGCATCGGGATCGGCTTGTCCTTGGTGCCGGCAAAGCCAATCACGCCGGGGGTGTCGCGAATAAAATACCAGGTGCGCCCAACGAGTTGGTTGTTCTCGTCGAGCAAATGCATGTTCGCGATCAAGTAGCCGGGGAAAAATTTGCGGGTCGTTTCGCTTTTCTTGCCCTTTTTGATCTCGGAAACGCGCTCGGTCGGAACGAGGACTTCATAAACGAGGTCGCTCATCTCCTCCGTCTTCACGCGCTTCAGGATGTTGTCGCGCACCTTGTTCTCCTGTCCGGAGAGCACGTGCACCACAAACCATTGATCTTTCCCTGCGAGCGCCTGGGCCATGTTAGTGAAGCTTGGTGAAATGATGGACGACGTTCATGAGGATGAAGTCGAACAACGAAACGTAACCGCCAAGCAAAAGCATGGCGATGATGACGACGAGAGTGGAGTCGGTCAGCTCCTTGTAGCGGCGAAATCCTTTTTCCTTCGGATCCCACGGCCAGGAAGCTTTTTGAAGCTCCACCTTGACTTCGCTAAAGAAGCTTTTTGTTTTGCCGAGCATTTCGCTTTTTGTTCTTAAAGATTCAAGGTCCGCCAATCACGCCAGGAGGGACTCGAACCCCCAACCGACGGTTTTGGAGACCGCTACTCTACCAATTGAGCTACTGGCGTAAGTTCCTTCTCTTTAATCCTACTCTTTCCCTTGCACTTGCACCAATAGATCTCGGTGCAAGTGAAGGTGAAAGTGCAGGACAAAAGTCCTAGTCCAGAATATCGGCCACACGACCCGCGCCGACGGTCTTGCCGCCTTCGCGAATAGCAAAGCGAATGGTCTTCTCCATCGCGATCGGGGTAATCAATTCCACCTCAACCGAGACGTTGTCGCCAGGCATAACCATTTCCACGCCGTCCGGCAGCTTAACCTGGCCGGTCACGTCAGTGGTGCGGAAGTAAAACTGCGGCCGGTAATTAGTGAAGAACGGCGTATGACGGCCGCCTTCCTCTTTGCTCAGCACGTAGATTTCCGCCTTGAATTTCTTGTGAGGCTTGATCGAGCCGGGCTTGGCAATAACCTGCCCGCGCTCGACGTCTTCTTTCTTCGTTCCACGCAGAAGCACACCCACGTTGTCGCCCGCGCGCGCTTCATCGAGAAGCTTGCGGAACATTTCGATGTCGGTCGCGGTCGTCTTGGCGGTATCACGAATGCCGACGATTTCCACTTCCTCCATCTTCTTGAGAATGCCGCGCTCGACTCGACCGGTCGCGACAGTGCCGCGGCCTTCAATGTTGAACACGTCTTCCACGGGCATGAGAAACGGCAGATCGATCGGGCGCTCCGGTACGGGGATGTAGTCATCCACCGCCGAAATGAGCGCCAGGATTTGCTTCTCCTGCTCGGCGTCGCCTTGCAACGCTTTCAACGCGCTGCCTTTGACGATCGGGATTTTGTCTCCCGGAAATTCATATTGAGTGAGCAAATCGCGCACTTCCATCTCCACGAGATCGAGAAGCTCCGGATCATCCACCATGTCGACCTTGTTCAGGAAGACAACGATGGACGGCACGCCGACCTGGCGGGCCAAAAGAATGTGCTCACGTGTCTGCGGCATGGGGCCGTCAGCCGCGGAAACCACAAGAATGGCACCGTCCATCTGCGCCGCACCCGTGATCATGTTCTTCACATAATCGGCGTGGCCGGGGCAGTCGACGTGCGCGTAGTGGCGCTTGTCGCTCTGATATTCAACGTGGGCCGTGTTGATCGTGATGCCGCGCTCTTTTTCTTCGGGCGCGTTATCGATCGAATCGTAGGCACGCGCTTCCGCGAAACCTTTCTTGGCCAGCACGCTGGTGATAGCGGCGGTCAAAGTGGTTTTACCGTGGTCGACGTGACCGATTGTGCCGACGTTCAAGTGCGGCTTATCGCGTTTGAATGCTTCCTTAGCCATTGGGTTCTCCTGTCGTTTTTAAATAAACTGCGTCTTTGGTAACTGTCGTCCTGTCCACGGGCTCAAACTGGAGCCCACGACCGGGATTGAACCGGTGACCTCGTCCTTACCAAGGACGTGCTCTACCAACTGAGCTACATGGGCCGGTCTGCCTCCCGCGCGTCAGAACTAAAAGTCCCAAAGCCGCCATTAATTTGAACGACCATGGGACCAACTCTTACCGCGCAAAAAGCGAGCGAAAAACTAGCAAGCGCCGAGGGGGTGTCAAGCCCGGGCTCAAGAGAGCCCGGGAAGGTCCAAATTCCAAGCTCCAACATCCAAGGAATAACGAAGCTCCAATAACCAAACAACCCAACTCGCGCGGATCGCATGTTTGCTTTTTGGAGCTGGTACTTGGGATTTGGAGGTTTCAGCCGATGCGCGTTAGGTCTACCGAATGCGCGTCGAGCTGCTTGGCGTCTCCGGTTTGCCCCGTGTGACCACCTTGACCACCACTGCAAGAATCAGAATGACCGCCAGGAATATGCCGATATTCAGCGGAGTAATCAGACCCGCCGGCGCCGGCGTCGGCTCGGGGGTTGCCGTCGGTGGTGGCGCATTCTTGTTCGCGAGCATCCCGCGTGCGTACTGCAAACGGGAAACCGTAGGATCGTCATTTGGATTGATCTTCAGCGCGGCCTCGTAATCAGCGATGGCCTTCTCGTAATCCTCTTTCTGCGCGTAGGTGTAGCCGCGTTTAACCAGGGCGTCCGTGTTATTGGGATCTTTCGTCAGAATCGTAGTGAAGTCGGCGATGGCCTGGTCGTACTGTTTCAATTTGCTGTAGCACTCCCCCCGCCTGGCGTAGCTCTGGATGTCGTCCGGCTTCTTTTCGATGGCGGTGCTCAGGTCCGCGATCGCCTTGTCCCATTGGTACTGGCCGGCATAGGCGAAGGCGCGAAATTTGTAGCCGTTAGGCTCGTCCGGCTTGAGCTCGACAACTTTGTTCGCGTCGGCCAGCGCGGCATCCCATTGCAACATCAGCATCTCAGTCTGGCTGCGCTCCATGTAGCCGAAGTAATTCTTCGGATCCAACTCGATCGCCTTGGAGCAATCCGCCAGCGACTCCAGAAGCCTGCCTTGGATGGCTCTGAGCGCGACGGCGCGATTGGCATACATGCGCGCATCCTTTGGGGCGGCTGCGATCGCCGCGGTAAATTCGGCCACAGCGACATCGAACTGCTTCTGTTGCAATGCCTGAACGGCTTTATTGGCGTGGTCAGCCGCGGCGGCGGCTGCTGCTGCTCCCCCGCCTCCGCCTTTGGGTTTAGCCAGCAAAGGCGTGGTCGCCAGGCTCAAAAGCAATATGACCAGAAAAGTGCTTCTCATTTGTTTCGTTATTGTCGTCATGTCGTCCTCCTGCGTTCTCTATTTGCGCGATTGTTAACCTACAGACCAGCAAATTAAAGTGCCTTCCTCAAGAACTCACTTATGCGACCGTCACTCGCTTCTTCGATGAGATCGTCCCAGCGGCCGCAATTCTCCAAAGGTTACGCGGCCGTTTTTGCGACCATCGCCATCTGGTCGTTGCCATCGTTATTCCAATTTTATCTCAACCGATTTTACGATCCCTGGGCGCAGAATTTCTACCGCTATTTCGTCGCCTTGCTCGCTATCCTGCCGTTTCTCCTGCTGCCGGGGCTTCGCCGGAGCGGCCAGCCGCTTGATCGCGCCTCCATTCTTGCCTGTCTCTGGCCGTGCCTGCCTAACGTCGTCCATCAGGTCACGCAGGTCATGGCTCTCTATTACATAGGACCCGGGGTCTACGCCGTTTTCACGCGGTCGTCTGTGATTTGGACGGCGGTCCTTGCGCTCATGCTCTTTCCCGAGGAGAGACACGTCATCCGGCAATGGCAGTTTATCCTCGGAACACTGCTCGGCCTGATCGGCGCGTTCGGTGTCATCTGGTTTCAAGCTGGGATGAAAGCAGAGCACATCCCGCTCAAAGGATTCGTCATTTCCTTCGCGGCGACATTCTGCTGGGCGCTTTATGGGATCCTGATCAAGCGCCCATCGGCCAGGCTTGGTCCGATCAAGAGTTTCGCGGTCGTTAGCTTCATCACTTCCGCGCTTCTGCTGCCTTTGACGTGCCTGTTCGGCAAAATCGCCACGCCGTTTCACGTCGGCTCGGACGTTAACGGCACCCTGATCCTTTCGGCCGTGACATGCATCACTATGGCGCACGTCCTTTACTACATCGCCATCCGCGAGATCGGCGTCGCCCTCGCTCAAACCTTGCAACTTCTCTGCCCAGTCGGAGCCTTGCTGCTCTCCGCGTGGTATTTCCACGAG
>Ga0193726_1002458_pt1 | contig 12560 bp, 14 predicted proteins | sample H2c1metaG_FD_144928 | JGI IMG/M metagenome (GOLD analysis project Ga0193726, IMG submission 144928) | Soil microbial communities from a riparian zone of the East river system, Colorado, United States - H2c1 | ecosystem: Environmental > Terrestrial > Soil > Riparian zone | place: USA: East River... | reverse complement strand
TTCGATCATCTATCAAGCGCATCCGTCGCAAGTTCTGCGAAGTTGATTCGACCTTTAGCGAAATCCAGAATTCGCCGACCCACGGATATCGCTGGCGAGGTCTGACTCGGAGCCACTGAATCGTTGCGTGGCGGTCGAGGCGATGGGGCGCCAAGGTCCGTTCTAGCCTCGCTCGGCCTGGTGCTGCCCTAGCAGAACCGGACCTCGACACATTTTTAACACCGAGCCCCGCATCACGGACCGCCCATGATGGCCCAATGGAGCAAGTACGTCGGGAAACTTCGTCCCGCAGGCGCGGGATACACGGTGCGTTAGCCAATAAGCGGGCTGCCGACTCGCGCGCCCGTGCTTTGGTCCAGATCATTCGGAAGCTTAAAGCGGCTGGCATCATTTCACGCCCGGCGCTGGCACATGAGTTGAACCGTAGAGGAATTCCGACCGCCCATGGCGGTAAATGGCATACCAACACCGCGGTAAGGACGTTGAAGCGCCTGGGTCTGCTCACGCCCGGTAAGGGCGGCAGGATCAATAATGGGCGGGTAAGCAAGCGGGCCGCAGACGCGCGAGTTGAGTCGTTTGGCTCGACAATTCGCGCACTACAGGGAAAGGGCCTCGTCTCGCCTATGGCCATCGCGATCGAGTTGAACGAGCGAGGGATAGCAGCGGCACGAGGCGGCAAATGGAACGGGCGCCAGCGAGCGGGTTCAACTGAGAAACAGCCGCACCTCCTCTAAGAATCGTGTCATCGCCGGATCACTCGTGTTCGGTGTTGAACAGAAGCACAACGCCCTTCAGATCCTTGATCCGGATCCAGTAGAGACGGGTGGTGGAATCGGGCATTCGGCCCATGCGCATTAGCTGACCGAAAGCGAGCCTGCGCTCCCTTGTCGCTCCAATTTGCCGCCACGAGTAGAACTGGAAAGCCGTCAGGGCTACGTTTGATTTCGATCGAGTAGCGGCGTGTGCGGACCATTTCTGAATTGACAGCTTGTCTCCGCACTGGGTTCCCTCAGCGGCCGCTACCTGAGACTCATCGGAGACCAAACAAGAAGGACGCCATCCCCGGCAGATTGCCGAGCCCAGTAGTCCGGATCGCCTCTTGGGGCTTTGGTAAGTGCTCGATAGCGGGTCACAAGCTTCCCACGGAACCTTCGCGCGGTCTGTCCGTTAACCACACCGCGCCCTTGTGTGGGAGGGGGAAACGAAGCCCCCCGCGGCAGGCTCCGCGTTTGGCTTGCCCCAACTTCCAACGTGGAGCCACTTACGTCAGCAACCGGGAGACCTGAGCCGGCTTCCAGCGGGCTCCAATACAGCTAGAGCGTGATGATTTTGAAAGGAATCGAAAGGGGATTCCCTAAGCGGGCCTGATCTGATTCAACCTGCTGGCTGGGCAGGAGGCCAGCATGGATGGCGAAAGCTTATTCGATGGACCTGCGCGAGCGGGTGGTTGAGGCAGTCGAGCGGGACGGCCTGTCGCGTAACCAGGCAGCGGCGCGGTTCGAAGTGGCGATCAGCACAGCGATCGACTGGGTCAACCGGTATCGCGAGACCGGCAGCGTGGCGCCCGGGCAGATCGGCGGGCATCGGCCGAAGAAGCTTGTTGGTGAGCACCGGGAGTGGCTGCTGCGGCGATGCCGGGAGCGCGCGTTCACCCTGCGCGGGCTGGTCCGCGAACTGGCCGATCGCGGCCTGAGCGTCCACGCGAAAGGTAGTCAATATGCTCCAAGGCACGTGTCGTAGTTTGCGATGGCAAAATTGCTCGCAGCTACCTTACGGTCACCGAATGGTCGCGCCGCGATTCTAAAGTTGTCACAGCGCAACTTGCGCGTGGGATTTCCACGTGAGAAGTCACGTCGATCCAAACCAAAGCAACAATGCGTGGCGAGACACCTTAACGCGTGTGCTCTTCGCGGCTACAAGGGATGGAGCCAATGGCTCAGTTAGTTGTGTCGTGGTTCATTTATGATGGCGCGATCCGCGTGCATGCCATCAACGCCGTGGGTCGCCGCAAAGGCCGCATCATCGAAGTCGAAGTGGTTGATACAGGCGAGAGGTTCCACGGCTCAGCTCGAAGGCTTGCGCGATTGGTGCAGACGCTTCGAAAGTCCGGAGGCGAGATGGACCATGTGCAAGCCTGGACATCTGATACGACCTCTTGAGTCTTAGCGTCAGGGATTGTTCACGCGACCGCTTTGCAAGGTCTGGATGTATCACTCGGCAAACATCGGGGGCATCGTGGGCCAACTTGTGACATAACTTTGTCATCCTCGAACACAGTCTTGACACCACCCAAGATGGGCTCCTTCGCTTAGCTTCTCAGCCTTGGGAAGGCGCTTGCGATGCGCGAACGGCAGGGGTGCCGCTCGGCAAGCATCTCGGGCGATACGGGTGATTTGGGTGATCGACGTCTCTGTAGGCTGCGCGCTCGGCGCGTGGACGGCTGCTGTCAGCACTGTCCCTGGTGACGGCCGACGACTGCCTGCTCGCCGGGCGTCTTGGCGTGCCTTCCCTCCCAGTTTTGGCGTTCCGATAAGCTACCAAGGGGGAGTGACTTAAGATGGCCACCATTTTTGAAGATGTCGTGACCTTGGATTCGGGCGCACCTGTGCTGCTCGCCTCAGTCAGCGAACCGGACGCAATTCGCGTCCTTCTCATCGGGGATGGCGCGATCGATGGCGGATTCCTGGCCAACGGGCTGTCCAAGCAGGGCTTTGCGGTCCGGCAACTCTCCTCGCTGCCTGGCGTACCTGATGCCGCCCGCGATGCCGATGTCATCGTCCTCCACTGTGACTGGGCGAAGATTTCCAGCATCGACCTGTTGGGCAAACTGCACCGGCTGGGCATTAACGTCCCTATCGTTTTGCTGACCGGCGAGGCGTCGCCAGCCCGTGAATGTCTGGCTCTCGACAAAGGCGCGATCGACGTGATCGGCAAGTCACGGGGCTCCGAGGGTCTGGCCAGGCGCCTCAAAGGCGTGGTCAGGACTTTCGGGCGTACGGACCAACCGCGGGCCAGCGGGCGCATGGCCGCGGCTGGCCAGGTGGTGGCGCAGGCCCAACCGATGATCTGCGGCAAACTGCTTTTGCGACCCGATGTAAGCAGGGCCTATTGGCAGGACGCGGATCTCGGCCTCACCCTTGGCGAATACAACATCGTCTACCTGCTGGCTTCGAACGTGGGTCGGTACGTGACATACCGGGCGATCTACGACCGGCTGCACTATGAGGGGTTCATCGCCGGAGACGGTGCCGACGGCTATCGGGCCAATGTGCGGTCCGCCATCAAGCGTATCCGGAACAAGTTCCGCAGCTTCGGTCCGACCTTCGACGAGATCGAGAACTACAACGGCTTCGGGTACTGCTGGAAGAAGCCTGACTAACCCGACCGGTGGCACGACCGGACGCGACAAATAAGCTGATCCGCGCGTCATTAAGCTTGTGGAGAAGGTAGGAGGATTGCTATGGCTCCCGGCGGGATTGGGGAGAATAGTTGCCATGGATTTGGGGGGCAGCCGTCGTGACGCGACGGCCGCGGCGGACATCATATTGGCGTTCGCTGCAGGCGTCGTAGCAGCGCCGAACTTCAGGGACCGCACAGCGGAGGATGCGCCGGATGAATTCGAGCGAGTCGTCGCCATCATTGCAGCGCAAATTGCGGGCTTGCCGCTCTCACTTCCGGCGCTCGCCCGAATAGCATCTGGCCTCGAACCATTCGGCGATGCGGACTGGGGCACGCTCGCAGCGGAATTGCGCCGGAACTACCCGGACCTCTCCGACCTGCATTTCGCGGGCGTGGCTTTGGCAGCGGTCGAGGCGATTCGCGAGCGCGCGCTGACAATGCCAGCAGGAACCCTTCTCGATTCGAGCGCCCGCCTCAGGCTATTCGCGATGGGATTGGGCGTGGCGCCGGAGCGTCGAGAAGCAATCCGGGCATTGCTGGTCCAGGACATCGACACCCTCCTGAGCGTGAGGAGGCCAGCCTATTCATCCTCCGTCAAACCCGATGGCGGGGACGGCGGGGCGGCGGGGTGTTGACAGGCCACGATCGGAGCGAACTGGCGCGAACCGCGCTGGCTTTGAGGCGAGGAGAGCCAGCCCTCGCCAGCAGTGTTGTACACGTTGTGTGGCGGAGATTTGGGCACGCTGAAGTGTAGCCGATGCTTGCCGGAAAATCCGTGAGGCCCGACGTCAGGTCATGCCAACAATAGTACGTCTTGGCGTGACCGCATGACGCTTTGCAATGGGACGCGTGTTCGACGAGAACGCGCTCCCCGCGATGCCTGTCTCTCTCTCTCTCTCTCTGCTTTACCCCAGCAGATGTTCCCACACCTACCCGAGCAGGCATCGCGGTTTCCATTTCTAGCCCCGCCTAGGCACAAACGTGTCAGCATGCGCACCCCGACGGTTGCTTGCACTTCGCGCTGGGGGCGATGCAGCTGTTCCCGCAGGGCTGGTCCTTGGTGCATCGCTTGCAGCAAGTCTGCTGTGCCCGCTGAATCCACATCGTCCGGTGTCATCAGTGTGACGGGCATCGCCTTTTCGTGGATCGGCTCGACGATGCCGTTGGGTTCAGTCGTCATGATCGAGAACAGCGCGTGGTCACACGATGCTGGGCACCTTCTTGGTCCCTCGATCGCCGGTCGAGACCGTTGGGACGCCAAGCAAGTCTCGTGCCTGTTGGCCGACTGATCTGTGCGGGCGTTCCGCGTTGGCTTTCCGCAAATACGGATAGGTCTTGTCCGTTTGCGGACACTGCATTGAACTTCTCGCGCGGCGCGTGGCAAAAAGCGGGAGTGGGCTTGGGGGATACACTAACGTGGACGTGAAACTTAATAACGCAGTCGTTGCGACGGCGATTGGTGCATTTTTGCGCCGTCTACGCAGGGAAGGTCGTAATCCGGATCGCTGGGAGACGGAACAGGCGATCCGCGCCATGGCATTCCTCGCGTGCGACCGATATCTGCACGCGATCGATCACATCGGTAAGGCGCTTATTCCGCCTTCGAAGCGCGATCCAGTAGCCCTTACCTACATCGAGGAGGCTACGAGCCATCTCGTCGTGCCCGATCTGGCGACGCTTCAGGGCATCCTTGACGAGATCTGCGACGGAGGCGGTGCGTTGGCTCAATGGATGGGGGAGCCTGCCCGCGGCGTGTGGACGGGTCTGGCCGTTGGCTAAAGAAAAGCCCGCTCTGGTGCTGGTTAACTTCAGTCTGGCTTCTTCCAGCAGTACCCGAAGCCGGTGTAGTTCTCGATCTCGTCGAAGGTGGGGTCGCAGGCGCGGAACTTGTTGCGGATGCGCTTGATCGCTGACCGTACGTTCGCCCGAAAGCCATTCGTGCCGCTCCCGGCGATGAAGCCTTGGAAGTGCAGGCGGTCATAGAGCGAGCGATAGGTCACGAACGAGCCGGCCTTCGACACCAGCAGATGGACGAGCTTGTATTCGCCGAGCGTGAGGTCGACATCGACCCCGTTCCAGAAGGCGCGGCTGGTTTCCGGCTTCAGCCGGAGCCTGTCGCACGCGAGGCGCTCCTCGAGCGCAGCGTTGGCCTTGGGCTTGACGAGTTCGACCAGGTTCCTCAGCCGCCTGACGAGGACTTCCCTGTCGCGGGACTTGGGAATGAAGTCGACGGCGCCTTGGTCGAACGCCATGCATTCGTCGGCATTTAAAGCTTCCCGCGAGGCGAGAAGGCATCGGTCGTTCTCGTCGCCTGCGATGACCTGGCCGGTCAGGAGCACGACGGGCAGGTTGACGTCCTGCCGGCGCAGTTCGGCCATCAGCTTTATGCCAGCCATCCTTGGCAGGTCCCAATCGAGCACGGCAAGGTCGGCGTCGACCGCAGTGGCAAGTGAGCCAAGCAGCGACTCGCCATCGGTGAAAGCGTGAACGACAAAGCCCTGGCGCAACAGCTCGCCGGTCAGCATCTCGCGATAGTATTGATCACTTTCGACGAGAACGACGCGGCGGACCTCAGCGTTGGCGGCCGGCACGACCGGTCGGGACGGCAAGACCCTGTCGCTTTTCCTCCGATTGAAGAACCCGTCCCACTCGGACGGCGCCGGCATGGCTGGCAATCGATCTAAGACCCCAACAGAGGAGCATCGACGCCCGAGGCGCGCAGAAAACTTGCCCATCACCCACTCCCATCTGTTCCTTGATGCTGGTCGAACGGTACCCCTACCGTTCGGACAACAAGGCCTTTCACACATGCACCTAATAGCACAGCGACTGCGATATGCTGTGATGTAGATCACATTGCCCGGCGGTTTCATTTCTAATCGGCCGGCATGTGGCGGATGCTGCTGGCGTGGTAGGGTGGTCCGGACAGGGCGAGGCGGTTAAATCGCTGCCGTCGCATCGTCTACCTGTGTTAGCTTAATCAATGGTCCGAGCAAATCGAACAAGTCTTCGCGTAGGTATGCGTTTCTTGGATAGTTGCCTGCCGCCGCGCAGGCCTTCTCGGCAGCTTTTGCAATATGTTGAATCTCGGAAAGCTCCATCCCCAATCCCCGCAGGGCCAGAGTTGCTGCAGGCAACCTCAGTATCAAGGCCAGACGTGAGGTTGGGTGACGTGGACCAAGCGAGACTCAAATGGCTAGTTCGGACGTGTCGCTTCCGACACAAAGGGCCAATGGTTCTTTTGCCGTTCCGCTGCCTTTTCCGCCAGCTTTTTGCCATTGAAACGCGGCTACCGCTAACAAGGTGCGAGTAGCTTGGGTGTTTGCGAGTTTGGCTAACCGTCGCAACGTTAGGGGCTCGAATGCGTTAGCGCACATGGTCAGCTCTGGATGGCACCCGTGCGGCAGGGAGCGCCCCCAATACCCGCCGCCGCCCCGGTCGGGAAACGCATTTGCCACGGCGGTGGTTGTCGCGACTGCAGACTTGCTTTTCCTAATTGCTCTGTTTGAGTGGCTGGCTCCATGAGCTGCTCGCCGTGCCACCACACCCGGATCAGGCGGCCAGCAACCCGGAGACTTGGGCCGGCGCCCAACGGTCACGGCCTGCAGGGGGCCGACGGCAAGTGACGGCACCGGAGGACGCGAGTTGGAGCGTGCAATGGGGATGCTTACGCTCTGGGCGAGGAACGCCAAAGCGATGAAGATAGTGGAAGATTAAATTGTCCTGAGACGCAAAAGAGAACGGCTCCCCCCTCGATGCGGGCGCGGTAAAAGACGTCAGCGTTGCCGTCAGGCGCTCGCGCACTGCGCCAAACTCGTCGGCCTAGCCGAGAACAGCGCCATAACAGCGCTGGGATGTGGCTGCTGGGTCGGGCAGTATAGATCAGGGTGTGGCGTAAACCGTTGCCGTAGCGTGTGCGTGCGCGCGCGATGTTCCAGAGACTGTCGCCACGCACGACAACTAGGCGTTCGCTGTTGTCCGCAGCCGGCGGCACGGGAATGCGCTCGAACGGCAACTCGAGGCGGGCCACGGGCTTGCCATCCTTGGCGAGCCGGTCGAGCCGAAGCGTGTACTTGCCGGGCCGGCCACCATCTTGTCATTGATGTAGGCACGCACCATCGCGCCGGGCGTGGCCTTTCCCGTGACTGTAACATGGCCGCCTTCGTCGTAATCCAGCGTCGACATCACGAGGTCGCCGGATTTCGGCACGCCGGCTACGCACGGCGGCTGCACGAGCGTCGCGGCGCCGGGCGACGGCGCGATCATAACCAACGTCTTCTTCTTCGGACCGGACTGTTTCTCGCGTGCCCTGCACTACCTCCGGGATCGAGTAGACATGATCTGTAGCTTTTACTGCACGAGGCGCTGGATTTTGCTCGCCGCGGCTAGGGATCGGTAACTTTCTCTATCTCCTGAAACATCTCGAGCGCCTTTGTGAGCTTCTCCTGCAGTTCGTAGGCCATCTGGCATAGCGCGTCTATTTCCTTGTGAGAAAACCTCTCGCGCGGCGTGGACGCCAGCGCCATGACCAGCGCGTAGCTCAGCGCGTGCGATTCGCCCACGAGGGCAATCGCCTGAGAAAGAAAGCCACGAGCCGACCCGGCACCCTTGTGGCGGCGCTTAGTCATGGCCGCCGCACGCTGGACAGCCCAAGGGTCATCCCCTCACATCTCGGGCGTATTCCAAGAATGGCCCACGATTAGTAGCTACCGACTTGATTGCCGCTTCGGTGATGGCAGCGGCGTTCCGCGCCGAGTCAGGATTCAGCTGACGGCCATTGGATCCGTCGGCGGCATAGCCGTTCTCCATCGCCCAAATAGCCGCCTGCGTGCGGTTGTCCACGCGGACCTTCCGCAGAATCGACTTCATGTGGACCTTGACCGTCGCCTCCGTGACGTTGCACGTGCGCGCAATCACCTTGTTGGGATGCCCTTTAACGAGACCGTCGAGGATCTGGACCTCGCGCTCCGACAGACTGTGGTGATTTCGGACCGAGGGCACGTTCACCGGATGCTGCGACAGGGCGCCGATGCTGACGGATACATCTTCATGTTCGGCGCCGTCCGACCGGAGCTTGCCGATCCCGATCTCCGACTGATTTGAGTCCTCTGGCTGCGCGGGCTGGATCACCAGACGTTGGGTATCACCCACGACCATGACGCGAACATTCCTGGTCACGACCATCTCCAGCAGGCTGATCAGGGTGTCTGGAGACGCGAACAACGGCACACAGCCATTGATCTCCGACATCAGCAGCTTCTGGAATTCGGCGGGCGAAACGTGTTCGCACAGCAAGATGATCTTGCTATCGGGCCACAGCTTGCGGGCGCTGACCGCCTCGCTGAGCGCATTTTCGGCGGATTGTGCGCCCAGGATCACGACCTTCGGCCCATCGGCGAGGCCCGACACGGCGCTGAATTCCGCCGTGGACCCGATATCGCAAACGACACGATAGGAATTTTTCGCCATCAGCGATTTGAGCGCTTCGCGAACAAGCAAACGAGATTCGACGACGATTGTCGCTAGCCTTGATCCCATGACATCACCCACTGTCCCGGTGTCCCACTGTCCCAAAAAGGCAATGGTCTCTTGTCAAGCGCCTGTTCCCACAAGACGCTCGACAGCTGCAATCGATGCTGTGTTACTTCAATGCACGCGCCTCGACGTGTGTCATTAGTTGGATCGATAGCGTCCTCAGTGAGCAAGTCCGCTGCTTGATGGTGATTACCTGTCCTCGTGTCGAATATCGTTCGGAAGGTGTGAGGCCGATCACTGCGTCAACCAGGGCGGCCCCACACAGTAGTGGGTGCATCTGTGCGGGGCCTGACCGCTCGCTGGCTTGGGACAGCAACGAGTGGCTTCCCCCATTTACCGGCAACTACGGTTGCGGTTGCCTGCGCAAAGTCGATTTTGGCACGGCCGGTAGAGGTAACCCAAAATACCCTGCCGTCACGATGCGCGAGACAACCAGTCGAGCGCTTCCTTGTCTGGCAGGTCGCTGCCAAGTCGGCTGGCCATACACCTGCCCCGTCTGGCGGCCCAGTCGCCTTCCGTCATTGCTCGGCACTTCACCGCCCATCAAACCATAGAGCACTGCCAAGCTCTTCCGGCCGATCCTCGAGATGGTTGCCAGCTCCAGGTTATGCGCGCCCTGAAGATCATCGAGAGTGAGGAAGCCGTTATGGACCAAGGAGCAGGCAGCTCCAGTTGTCAGCCCGTGACGTTCCCACGCCTTGGACGCCAGCCAGTACTCTCCCGCACCAACATATTAGCGCCGGCCAGGGAGCCCTGATTTGCGAGGCCGTCGTTTGCATGCAGCTTTCGCCTGTGCCGCCGGCTGCCGCGTCGACACGATGGCCTTGCGCACGGCTGCAGCGACCTGGCGCCCTTCCTCTAGGAGCTGAACCGTTGTGCTGCCGGTGATTAACCCATTCCCGGCGAGCACAGACCGTGTCCGGCCCTTCGCGGCAGCGACATGCTCCTTGAGCCATGCCTGCACCCATTCAGAGTAGCCGGTCTCGGCTTGTCGCTAGGCACATAAGAACTACCTCTTACGCGCCGTTCAGCCTCACGTACCCACGGTGATAGTCCCCTACACAACAGACGTTGCTAGCGAGCCTTCTGGTTGCACCAATCCTGCCAGCTAGATCGATCTCCGTAGCAACCACGGGCCAAGGCCGGCTCGATGGGGCATCCCCTAGGTCCCTCCATTGAGACTCGGTCTTGGTGCCGCCGAACAGCGGCCACCATTGCCGTGCTGGGCATGCCGCAGGACATAATGGCCTTCGGGGAGGGTCACATGATGTCTGGCAATCAAGAGACGGCGGCCTTTGCCTCGACGAGCGAGGCTGTAGATCGCCTTGCGAAGCGACTCTACTCCCGCATGATCAAACTTGATCCAGTTGAGGGTGGCCCCGAATGGTCGGCACTGCCTGACGACGAACGGCACTTTTATCGGCAACTCATTGAAGATTTGGTCAGATCCCCGGACTTGGCGTTGGTTGGCCTGCCGATAAAAATCAACGTGGACCGCAAGAACGGGGGTCGCATAGCATCGGAGCGCCGCACGCCCTGGGTCGTGTCATTTGTCGGACTTCTCTTGGTCGCTGCGGGTTTGTACGTCGGTTTCAATATGGCCTTTGATGTTGTGGAATACTTTGTCTGCAACATTACCAGCAGAGCAGATTTCTGTGACGACCGCTGAAATGCGTTGATGCGTATCAATTGAGTGTGCTGCGTCGGCGCGTGCCTCGAAGCCGAGCCTGACGGTGGCGGACCGACTGCTCTTCGTCTGGCTCTATCGCCTGTTTCCGTCGGTGTTGAATGCTGTGACGATTGTCCAACCGGAGACCGTCATCCGATGGCATCGGGCGGGCTTCCGGCTGGCGCTGGAAGTCGCGCTCTCCGGGTAGGCGGCCAAAAGTTCCGTTGGAGATCTGCCGGCTGATCCGAGAGATGAGCCTGGCCAATCGGCTGTGGGGTGCGCCGCGCATCCATGGCGAACTGCTCAAACTCGGATCGAGGTCGCACAATCGACGGCCGCCAAGTACACGGCGAGCAGTGGCGAGGACGGCCGCAGACCTGGAAGACCTTTCTTCAGAACCATGCGTCAGGCATCGGCGTGATGGACCTCCTGATCACGCCCACGGTCGGCTTTCGGCTGCTGTTTGTCTTGGTCATTCTCAGGCTCGAGCGGCGGCGGCTAATATCCCTGAGCGTGATGGAGCATCCGACGGCGGATTGGATCGCCTGTCAGCTCACAGATGCGTTCCCTTGGGATGAAGCACCTGACTACATGATCCGGGACCGTGACGGGTGCTACGGCCAGCGGTCACCAGGCGTCTCGCAACCATGGGCATACGCAATCACCCGATAGCTCCGAGGTCACCCCGGCAGAACGGGCATGCGGAGAGACTGATCGGCTCGATCCGCCGGAATGCCTTAATCACATCGTCATCCTGAGCGAGGCCCATCTGCGCCGGGTCCTTGCGACCTACGCCGGCTATTACAATGAACTCCGAACGCATCTGTCCCTGGGGAAGGATCCGCCGCGCCATCGGCCGGTCCTCGGCGGACTGCACCATGAATATTGCCGGACGTAGTTTTCGGCAGGGGCAGCCTTCGTACTAGGAACAGTCCGAAATAGGGATCCTGCGTTTGGTCAGGTGCAGAGCTGTTCCGTCAGACAGGCAGTCGGCCGATGCAATATCGTGCCGTCTTGGCAGCCGAGATGCTCGCCGCATTAGTGCGTCGCTAAGTCCGCCCGGTTGACCTTCAGACGAGGCAACTCAGGGTTACCTCCCATGAGCAATTCGGGCTCGCGAGCCAATGGCGATAACTTCCTATCCAGCAGACGCTGCTTGCGGGCTTTTGTGATTGCACCAGACCTGCCAGCTAGAGCGACGCCCGTGGCAGTCAGCGATCAAGGCCGGTTCGATGGGCACCCTCTAAGGCATCCCCGTTGTGGTCCGGTCTGGTTCCAACCGATGGGGTGGTCGAAATGACTGACGATCAGACGCTGTTGGATATACCCGAGCCGACACAGGCGTCTGCGATGGGCAAACCCGCGACATGCCCGCTCCGCACGAGTGACAAGCGATGATGCCGGCGGACGACAAGCCAGCGACAACGGTGCCGCCGAGGGCACTGGAGGCGCCAACCGTCACTCGACGCCCGCGACGGTGGCTTAAGATCGCTGCTTCTCTGGCTGCGCTAGTGGCCGGCGCGTGGCTCTACAGCAGGGAGGCCGCCAAGAACATCGAGATGCCGTTCCCGCCAGCAACCCGCGCCGACGATATCTCAGCGCAGGCGAAGCAGGCGCTGCAGCAGGACCGCGACAAGACCGAGAAGCTGGGGGGCGAGCTGACGACGGACCTGGCGCAGGTCAAGCAGGCGCTGCAGCAGGAACGCGACAAGACGGAGAAGCTGGCGGGCGAGCTGACGACGACCTTGGCACAGGTCAAGCAGGCGCCACAGCAGGACCGCGACAAGACCGAGAAGCTGGCTCGCGAGCTGACGACGGACCTGGCGCAGGTCAAGCAGGCGCTGCAGCAGGAACGCGACAAGACGGAGAAGCTGGCGGGCGAGCTGACGACGACCTTGGCACAGGTCAAGCAGGCGCCACAGCAGGACCGCGACAAGACCGAGAAGCTGGCTCGCGA
>Ga0193726_1002457_pt1 | contig 12561 bp, 10 predicted proteins | sample H2c1metaG_FD_144928 | JGI IMG/M metagenome (GOLD analysis project Ga0193726, IMG submission 144928) | Soil microbial communities from a riparian zone of the East river system, Colorado, United States - H2c1 | ecosystem: Environmental > Terrestrial > Soil > Riparian zone | place: USA: East River... | reverse complement strand
GGCCGACCTGATCGTGACGGCGACCGGGCTGGTGCTGGTGCCGCTCGGCAAGGCGAAGCTTTCCGTCGACGGCCGTGCCGTCGATCCGGCCAAGACCTTCATCTACAAGGGCATGATGTACTCGGACGTGCCCAACCTCGCCTCTGTGTTCGGCTACACCAACGCCTCGTGGACGCTCAAGGCCGACCTGGTCTGCGAATATGTCTGCCGGCTGATCAATCACATGGACCGCGGCGGCTGGCGCCAGTGCACGCCGCGCAACGGTGACCCCACCCTGGCGGAGGAGCCGTGGGTGAATTTCTCCTCGGGCTACATCCAGCGCGCGCTTGCCAAGCAGCCCAAGCAGGGGTCGAAGCGGCCGTGGAAGCTCTACCAGAACTATGCGCTCGACCTTTTGAGCCTGCGCTTCGGTTCGGTGCGCGACAACGCGATGGTTTTTACGAGGTGAATGTCAGCGTCACGCTACCAAACGGCCCGAAATCCGCGACGTAGGTCTCGCCCGCCTTGGGCGCCAGCATGCCTGTGAGTGTGCCGGTGCTGATCATCTGACCCGCCTTCAAGCCGATACCAGTGCGGGAGAGTTCGTTGGCGAGCCATGTCAACGGCACTAGGGGATGATCGAGCGCGGCCGCGGCCGTGCCCTGGCGGCGGAGCTTGCTGTTGCAGGACAGCGTTGCCTCCTGGCGGGCGATGTCGCGCGTTCTCCAGCCGTCGATCGCCGGACCATAGACGATGGTGCCCGAGCCCGCGCCGTCGGCCAGGATGGCCGGCAGCGGCGGGAACGCCTGGTCGTGGATGAAGCGGCATTCCGCCAGCTCGAGGCCGGGATGCAGCGAGGCGACGGAATCGGTGACCTCTTCCACGGTGTAGGGTTTCGCGCGCGGCGGCAGGTCGGCACCGAGTCTGGCCTGGTACTCGACCTCGGGGATCGGGCTTGCCAGCCTGGCATGCACGACCGTCACCGGCGATGGCTTCACGAATGGGGAGAACACCCGGCCGTAGATCGGCTGGTCGGTGCGCAGCGCTTTCTGCATCTCCGCCTTCATGGCGGCGATCTTCCAGCCGCCGACCGTCCACCCCAGCTCCTCGGCGACCTGTGCGGCCACGCGATAGGCCGTCGCTTGGTCGGGCGGGACGAGGCGCGCGTCGAGGCCGCTTTGCTGGCGACCGTCGCGCCGCAGCGTCGCCAGAAGCGCCGCGAGTTCCCGTTGCGCGGACAGGTCCATGGGTGTTCTCTCCTTGCGCTCTTCATCGGGGGATGACCATGCGTACGCAAGCCGAAAAAGGCCAACTGTTCCGCGAGCTGCACGCCCGGCCGGGGATCCTGCTGCTGCCCAACCCGTGGGACGCCGGCACCGCCAAGCTGCTGCAGTCGCTGGGCTTCGAGGCGCTGGCAACGACCAGCCTCGGCATGTCGAACGCGCTGGGCCGCGTCGACGGCGACAACGCGGTGAGCCGTGCCGAGCTTCTGGAGAACTGCCGCGTGATCTCGCAGGCGACGGACCTGCCGGTGAATGCCGATCTCGAGAACGGCTATGCCGACGATCCGAAGGAGGCGGCGACCATCCTGCGCGACGCAGCCGAGGCCGGCGTGGTCGGCGGCTCGATCGAGGACTGGAGCGGGGAGAAGATCTACGATTTCAGCCATGCGGTCGAGCGGGTTGCCGCTGGCGTCGAGATGGCGCGCTCGCTGAAGGTGCCGTTCACCTTCACGGCGCGGGCCGAGAACCTGATCCGCGGCGTCACCGACCTCGACGACACGATCAAGCGGCTGAAAGCCTTCGAGAAGGCGGGGGCCGACGTGCTCTATGCACCCGGCTTGCGCGACCTCAAGACCATGAAAATGGTCATCGCCGAGATCGGCAAGCCGCTCAACGTGGTGATGAGCACGGGCGATCCCGACCTCACCGCCGAACAGCTTGCCTCGGTCGGCGTCAAGCGCGTCAGCGTGGGAGGTGCACTGTCGCGGCTGGCGCTCGCGGCCTTCATGAAGGGCGCACGCGAGATGAAGGACAAAGGCGGCTTCACCTGGATGCGCGAGACAATGCCGACCGCAGAGTTGAAGAAGGTGTTTCGCGCCGACTAGGCCGCCGCCCGATGCTGCAGCCCGGCGAGCGCCGGGATCGGCTCGGCGCCGATCTGGCGCAGGAGCGAGGCGAGGTCGTACTGGAAGCGCTCGCTCAGCATCAGGCCGTCCTTGAACGAAAGGACCACGACGAAGGGCTGCACGATGGTGCGACCGGTGGGCGTGATGCCGAGGAAGGGGCCGATATGCCGGCCATGCCAGGTCGCCTCGGCGATGTAGCCGTCGCTGTCGGTCCAGGCCGACGACTGGCCCGGCCCGCGCTTCACCGTGACGTCGAAGGTGGTCCACCATTGCCCGTAGTGGGCGGCCGCGCCGTCGTGGCCCCGCCAGGTCTGGCCAGTCGCCAGGTCCTCGAAGCGGCAGTCGGGATGGAGCGTGGCCAGCGTGCCCGGCAGGTCCTGCGCGTTCTCGGCCGCGAGGTGGCGGCCGATCAGGGCGGCGAGGCTGGGATTCATGGCGGATCTCCTGCTATGTTCGATCTCTGACAACATATAAGAAGGCTGATATGAGTCGCAAGCTGAGGGTCACCGAGCCGGCTGCCGTGCCGCGTCCGGGCGAGGGCAAGCGCGGGCCGGAGGGGCATCTGGGCTATCTGGTGCGCCAGGCCAACGTGGCGGTGCGGGCCGCCATGGAGAAGGTCCTGGCCGACCTCGCGGTGACACCGCCGCAATTCGCCGTGCTGACCATGATCGTTTCCTATCCCGGCCTGTCCGGTGCCGACTTGGCGCGGCTCACCTTTCTCACGCCGCAGACCATCAACGTCATCGTGGGCAATCTCGAGAAGGCGGGCGCCATCGAAAAGTCGGCCCATGCCTCGCATGGCCGTATTCTCCAGCTCACGGCGACGGCCAAGGGCCAGGCGCTGCTCAAGCGCTGCCGCGCCCGCGTGATGGAGGTCGAGGACAAGATCGGCGGCCTTGTCGGCCGGGACGAGGAGCGGGTGGTGCGGCGCTGGCTGAGCGCCGTGGCGGAGACGCTGGGCGGACGCTAGCTAGACGAGGATTTTGGCGCGCTGCGGATCGACCGCCGCGTCCGCGATGCGCTGTGCGGCGTGGCGGCGTGTGAAGGCTTCGACCTCGTAGTCGTCGTGGCCCGCCTCGTCGGCCGGCACGTAGCCCAGCGCGATCGCCTTGCCGATCGTATGGCCCCAGCCGGCGCTCGAGGTGATGCCTAAAACCTTGCCGTTCCGGCGGATCGCCTCGCCGCCATAGAGCTGCACGTCGGCATCGACCAGCAGGGTGACCAGCCGGCGGCGGGGGCCGGCCGCCTTGGCTTTCTCCAGCGCGGCGCGGCCGATGAAGTCGGATTTCTTCTTGAGCGAGACCGCGAAACCCAGCCCTGCCTCGTAGGGCGTGTAGTCCGGCGTGATGTCGCTGCCCCAGTAGAGATAGCGCTTCTCGAGCCGGAGCGAGTCGATGGCGCGATAGCCCGCGTCGGCCAGGCCGAGGTCCCGGCCGGCGGCCCATAAAAGCTCGTAGACGTGCGCGGCGTATTCCGAGGGCAAATGCAGCTCGTAGCCGAGCTCGCCGAGGTAGGTGACGCGCAACGCCAGTACCGGCGCGAGACCGAGGCGCAGCTCGCGCGCCGTCATGTAGGGGAAGGCCTCGTTGCTCACGCCGGATTCGACGACCGCCTGCAGGATGTCGCGCGAACGCGGGCCGGCGAGGTTCAGGGTCGCGCGGGCCGAGGTCAGCTCCTGCACCGTGACCGAGCCGTCGGTCGGCAGGTGCTTCCTGATCCAGCCCATGTCGCGCACGCCGAAGGCGCTGCCGGTCACCATGTAGAAGCGGTTCTCTTCGAGTCGCGCGAAGGTGAGATCGGCCTCGATGCCGCCGCGCTCGTTGCAGAGCTGGGTGTAGACCAGCGCCCCCTGGGGCTTGTCGAGGTCGCCGGCGGCCAGACGCTGCAGGCTGGCGAAGGCGCCGGAACCCGAGATTTCGTACTTGGAGAAGGAACTCTGATCGATCAGCACGGCGCGCTCGCGCGCGGCGCGGCATTCGGCGCCGACCGGGCCGAACCAGTTGGGCCGTGCCTCGAAGGAGGGCTTGTCGATCGCCTCGCTGCCGGCGGGCGCGAACCAGTTGGGCCGCTCCCAGCCGAAGCGCGAGCCAAACACCGCGTTCTTCGCGGCGAGCAACGGATAGAGCGGCGAGCGCCGGCCGCCGCGCGCGGATAGAAGCTCCTCGATAGGATAGTGGATCTGGTAGTAGCGCCAGTAGCTGTCGACGCTGCGCTCGGCGAGATACTTGGCGCTCATGTGATGGCTGCCGAAGCGGCGCACGTCGAAGGCCCACAGGTCGAGTCCGGGTTCTCCCTCGACGATCCATTCCGCCATCGCCTTGCCGGCCCCGCCGGACGCCGCGATGCCCGAGGTGAAGCCGCAGGCGACGTAGAAATTGTCGCGTTCGGGCGCCAGCCCCATGATCGGCTCGCCGTCGGGCGAGATCGGGATCGGGCCGTTGATCACCGTGCGGATGCCGAGCTCGTTCAGGATCGGCAGGCGCTCGGCGGCCGGCAGCAGGAAGGCTTCCAGGCGGTCCTGGTTGGGCTGGAACAGCTCGCGGCCAAACGAGAAGGGGACGCCCGTGGCGCCGAAGGTCGGCGTGCCCTTTTCCCAGCCGCCGACGGCCAGCGCCCCGGGCTCGGGCTTCAGATAGAAGATCCTGTCGGGATCGCGCAGGGTCGGCAGGCCGGGCGGGATGGAATTGCTCTTTTCGGTGATCATGTACTGATGCTCGACCGCGCCGGCCGGAACTTTTACGCCCGCCATCTTCGCCACGTCGCGCGCCCAGATGCCGGCGGCGTTGACCACGATCTCGCAGTCGATGGCGCCCTGGTCGGTCAGCACGCGCGTGAGACGCCGTCCGTCGGACTCGAAGCCCGTCACCAGCACGCCCTCGACGATGCGCACGCCGCTCGCGCGTGCACCCTTGGCGTAGGCCATGGTGAGGCTGGACGGTTCGACCGAGCCGTCGTTGGGCACGAACACCGCGCCGACCACGCCCGCCGGATCGATCAGCGGGAATTTTTCCTGCGCTTCCTTGGGTGACAGGGTGTGCAGCTCGAAGTCGAAGCTGCGCGCCGTCGTCGCCATGCGCTTGAGTTCGCTCCAGCGCTCCTCCGACGAGGCGAGCCGCAGGCTGCCGACCGGCTTCCACTCCGTCGCCTGCCCGGTCTCGGCCTCGAGTTTCCCATAGAGCTGGGCGCTGTACTGCATGAGGCGCGTCAGGTTGCGCTTGCTGCGCAGCTGGCCCACCAGGCCCGCAGCGTGCCAGGTCGAGCCGTGCGTCAGGCCGCTCTTCTCCAGCACCAGCACGTCGCGCTGGCCGAGCTTGCCCAGGTGATAGGCGATGGAGCAGCCCACCGCACCGCCGCCGATCACGACGATGCGGGCCCGTGATGGCAGGGTCACGCGCTGAGCTCTGAAAGATACCAGTCGAGGAAATGCGCGACGTTGCGTTCGCGGATCCGCGAGTAGGGGCCCGGCAGGTAGGCGCGCGAGCTGACGCCTGCCTGCTGGTCCTCGCAGATCGTCCAGTCCTGCTTGTTGGTCAGGTCCCAGATCGGCAGCAGCCGGTCGAGCGTATAGTCCTTGCCCTCGACGGCCTCGGCATCGACCAGCCAGTAGCCGCGCACATGGGTCTCGTCAGGGGCGATCGGCGTCAGCCGCGCGGCGGCCGCGTAGTCGCAATTGGTGTGCTGCCAGAAATTGGGGAACACGGTGGTGCGCAAGGTGCCGGAGTCCCATTCCTTGATGCCGCCCATCAGGCGGTTGCAGAGCGGCTTGCCGTCCATGCTTTGGGTCACGAAGCCTTCCATCACCGGCGTGCGGTGGCAGCGCCAGGACACACCGGTCATGGTCGACATGGCATCGCCCTCGTCGAGGCCGAGTGTGCGGAAGCGGGCGTTGGCGCGCGCCACGATGGCGTCCATGCCCGGCTGCAGGCTGGGATCGAGCATGGCCATGTCACGCTGCACGTCGTAGGCCGCGGTGTTGTATTCCTTGTGGTTGGGCGGGCAGTGGTAGCACTCGCGGTTGTTCTCGAACACGAGCTTCCAGTTGGCCTTCACCACATAGTCGATCTGGTGGGCGATCTTGGCGCGCTCCAGCGCGTGCGGCTTCATCTTGCGCCGGATGGTGGCCAGCGCCTCGGAAAAGTCGGGCGGCGCCTCGTCCAGCGAGAGGGAGACGAACAGCAGCCCGGCCGCGTCCTCGATGGCGACCGGCCGCAGCGACAGCTCGGCCTTGTCGACCCCGAACTCGCGCGCCGTATCGAGCACCAGGGAGCCGTCGAGCTCGTAGGTCCAGCGGTGATAGGGGCAGACCAGGCGGTGGGCGTTGCCCTGCTCGGTCTTGCAGATGCGTGAGCCGCGGTGGCGGCAGACATTGTGGAAGGCGCGGATCACGCCGGCGCGGTCGCGCAGCACGATGATCGATTCGCTGCCTACTTTGTAGGTAAAGAAATCGCCAGGCCGCGGTACCTGGAAGGCATAGCCGGCGAAAACCCAATGGCGATGAAAAATTCGTGCCAGATCGGCGGCGAAGACCTCGGATGCGAGATAAAAATCGCGCTCCAGCGGTCCGCCGGGCCGATGTTCGGCGACCAGGCGGGAAATCTCCGGCGCGACGGGGTGGCGGGCCTTGAGCGGCGTGCCGTCCATTCTTGTCTCCTTGTCGGGCGAGTCTACCATGCAGCCCTTGCCCGGCCCCAGACCCATGTTAAGGTTTTGCGAAGCACCGCAACGAAAAGATCATATGGGACGTGTAGCGGTGACGATCGAAAGCGATCGAAAAAGGGGGCTTGAGATGACCATCATTGCGACCATGCGGCGAGCCGCGATCCTGGGCAGCGTGGCGCTGGCTGCCGTCGGCCTCTGTGGCCCGGCGTTCGCGCAGAAGACCAAGCTCACGGTCTACACGGCGATCGAGAACGAGCAGCTCGATCCGTTCAAGAAGGCCTTCGAGGCCGACAATCCCACCATCGAGATCGCCTGGGTGCGCGATTCGACAGGCGTGATGACGGCCAAGCTGATCGCCGAGAAGGATAACCCGCGCGCCGACGTGGTGTGGGGCCTGGCGGCCTCGAGCATCGGCCTGATGGGCAGCATGGGCATGATCGAGCCCTATACGCCGGCCGGTGCGGCGGCCCTGAAGCCGATGTTCAAGAGCGGCAAGAATCCGGAGACCTGGGTCGGCATGGATGCCTTCCTGGCCGTCGTCTGCTTCAACACCGCCGAGGCGGAGAAGAACAAGAAGCCCAAGCCCACAAGCTGGGCCGATCTCACCAAGCCCGAGTACAAGGACTCGATCGTGATGCCGAACCCGGCCTCGTCGGGCACCGGCTATCTCACGATCGCCGGCTGGCTCACTATCATGGGCGAGGATGCCGGCTGGAAGTTCATGGACGCGCTGCACCAGAACGTGTCCCAGTACCTCCATTCCGGTTCGGCGCCCTGTGTACAGGCCGCCAAGGGCGAGCGCCTGATCGGCATCGGCTTCGACATGCGCGGCGCCACCGAGAAGACCAAGGGCGCGCCGATCGACCTGATCGTGCCCAAGGAGGGCCTCGGCTGGGAGATGGAAGTCACCGCCATCATGAAGGGTACCAAGAACCTCGAGGCGGCCAAGAAGCTCGCCGACTGGGCCTCGACGCTCAAGGCCAACGAGCTCTACGGCAAGTACTACGCCATCGTCGCCAACCCCGAGGTCAAGGCGATGCCGCCCAACTATCCGGCCGACGGCGAGAAGCTGATGGCCAAGATGGACGTCGAATGGATGGCCAAGAACCGCGATCGCATCCTCGCCGAATGGACCAAGCGCTACGACGGCAAGTCGGCGCCGAAGGCCAAGTGACACGCGAAGCGTGTCATCCCGAGCGCAGCGAGGGATCTTTCGCGTGGCCGTAAAGGTCCCTCGGCCTTCGGCCTCGGGATGACAGACGTCCACTACCTCGAGGTTCGTAACCTCCAGAAGCGCTTCGGCGACTTCACCGCCCTCGGCGATATCACGCTCGATATCGGCGAGGGCGAGTTCGTCTGCTTTCTCGGCCCCTCGGGCTGTGGCAAGACGACGTTGCTGCGCGCCATCGCCGGGCTCGACCCGCAGACCTCCGGCACGATCCGCCAGAAGGGGCGGGACGTGTCGGCGCTGCCGCCGGCCCAGCGCGACTTCGGCATCGTCTTTCAATCCTATGCGCTTTTTCCCAACCTCACCGTCACCGACAATGTAGGCTACGGGCTGGTGAGCCGCCGCCAGGCGCGCGGTGCGATCGCGAAAAGGGTGAATGAACTTTTGGCCCTGGTCGGCCTGCCCGACGCCGGGCCGAAATACCCCGCGCAGCTGTCGGGCGGCCAGCAGCAGAGGGTGGCGCTGGCCCGCGCGCTCGCGACGTCGCCCAGCCTGCTGCTGCTGGACGAGCCCCTGTCGGCGCTCGACGCGCGCGTACGCCTGCGCCTGCGGCACGAGATCAAGGCGCTGCAGCGCACCTTGGGTGTCACCACCATCATGGTGACCCACGACCAGGAGGAGGCGCTCACCATGGCCGACCGCATCGTGGTGATGAACCAGGGCGCCATCGACCAGGTCGGCACGCCGCAGGAGATCTACCGTCATCCGACGACGGCCTTCGTGGCCGACTTCGTGGGCTCGATGAATTTCCTGCCCGGGACGTTCGTCGCGCCGGACAAGGTCAAGGTCGGCGGCCTCACCTTCGACTGCCCGGCGCAGGACGGGCTGGCGCCCGCCCAGAAGGTCAATCTCTGCATCCGGCCGGAGGACGTGCGGGTGCGCGACCTGCCCTCCGGCATCGCCAATCGCGTGCCGATCGAGGTCGCCGACCTCGATTTCGTCGGCGCCTTCTGCCGCGCCATGCTGAAGGTGCGCGCGGCGCCCGATGTCACCATGACGGCCGACTTCTCGAGCAACCTGATCCGCGACCTGGGCGTGCAGCTCGGCAGCCATCTCGACGTCGCCCTGCCGCCGGATCGGCTGCGGGTGTTCGCCGCGTGAGCCTCGCGGCCTCCGCGCCCCGGTCCGTGCTGCGGGCCAACCTGTCCCGTGACGACCTGATGATGCGTGCCGGCGTCGTGGTACTGGCCGGCATGCTGCTGCTGATCGTCGGCCTCCCGCTGTGGGCGCTGCTCGCCAAGGGCTTCGAGGATCGCGAGGGCAGGTTCATCGGTCTCGCCAACTACCTTTCCTACTTCTCGACTCCGGCGCTGTTCGACTCGGCGCTGAACTCCTTCGAGGTCGCGGCGGCGGCCACGCTGATCGTTGTGCCGCTCGCCTTCCTCTATGCCTATGCGCTCACCCGCACCGTGCTGCCGGCGCGCTGGCTGTTCCAGGGCATCTCGCTGATCCCGATCTTCGCGCCCTCGCTGCTGCCCGGCCTGGCGCTGGTCTACCTGTTCGGCAACCAGGGCTTCTTCAAGGGTATGCTGGGCGGGCCGATCTACGGCTTCGACGGCATCCTGATCGCCCAGGTCTTCTACTGCTTCCCGCACGCCACCCTGATCCTGGTGACGGCGCTCGCCACCGCCGACGCCCGGCTCTACGAGGCGGCCGACGCGTTGGGCGCCTCGAAGCTCCGCGTCTTCTTCACCGTCACCTTGCCCGGCGCCAAATACGGCCTGATCAGCGCCGCGCTGGTCGTGTTCACCCTGGTGATCACCGATTTCGGCATCGCCAAGGTGATCGGCGGCAACTTCAACGTGCTGGCGACCGACGTCTACAAGCAGGTGATCGGCCAGCAGAACTTCTCGATGGGCGCCGTGGTCGGCATGATGCTGCTGGCGCCGGCGGCGCTCGCCTTCGTCATCGACCGGGTGGTGCAGCGCAAACAGGTGGCGTTGCTCACGGCGCGCGCCGTGCCGCTCAGCCCCAAGCCAAAGCTCGGCCGAGACGCCTTCTTCACCGCCTTCTGCACGGTGATCTCCTTCGGCATCCTGGGCATCCTCGGCATGGCGGCCTGGGGCTCGCTGATCAAGTACTGGCCGTACAATCTCAGCCTGACGCTGGCCAACTACCAGTTCGCCAACTTCGACGCCAACGGCTGGGATTCCTACTTCAACTCGCTGCGCATGGCCGCAGGCGCCGCGATCTTCGGTACCACCGTGATGTTCGTCGGCGCCTGGCTCAACGAGAAGACCAAGGGCTTCGGCGCGGTGCGCGGCATCGTCCAGTTGCTGGCCTTCCTGCCCATGGCTGTGCCCGGCATCGTGCTCGGCCTGGGCTACATCTTCTTCTTCAACGCGCCTAATAATCCGCTCAACTTCCTCTACGCCACGATGGCGATTCTGGTGATCAACACCGTGGCGCACTACTACACGGTGGGCCATCTCACGGCGACGACGGCGCTGAAGCAGATCGATCCCGAGTTCGAATCGGTCTCCGCGTCGCTCAAGGTCCCGGTGTGGCGCACCTTCGCGCGGGTGACGGCGCCGATCTGCCTGCCGGCGATCCTCGACATCGCGATCTACCTGTTCGTAAACGCCATGACGACCGTGTCGTCGGTGATCTTCCTTTATGCCCCCGACACCAAGCTCGCCTCGGTGGCGGCAGTGAATATCGAGGAGGCGGGTGCCACGGCGGCGGCGGCGGCGCTCTGCATCGTGATCGTCATCACCTCGGCCACGGTCAAGGCGCTGCACATCCTGGCCGACCGCTTCCTGCTGGGCCACCTGCAAGCCTGGCGGCGGCGCTGACGATATCAACCACGAGTTGAAAGAGTCACCAAAGTAGGATACAAGCATTGCCGGCGCTTTGCGGCCGGCAGTGGGAGGTGAACCATGACAGTCACCCGCATGAACCTTTGGCGGCTCGGCAACGACTGGAACCCCACGATATTGTGGTATGCGCAGGCGGTTCGCGATCTGCAGAAGCGACCGATCACCGATGCCACGAGCTGGACCTACCTTGCCGCCATGCATGGCTTTGATCGTGGGCTTTGGCAGGGCTACGGCTACATCGAGGCGACGACGCCCCTGCCGCCCGCCGCGGCCAGAAGGCGGGACTGGGACCAGTGCCAGCATCAGAGCGGCTATTTTCTGCCCTGGCATCGCGGCTATCTCGCCGCCTTCGAGGCGATCGTGCGCGACTCCATCGTCAAGCAAGGCGGCCCCGCCACCTGGGCGTTGCCCTATTGGGACTATAACGAAGCCGCCAACCCCAATGCCCGCACCCTGCCGCTGGCGCTCACGGCGCCGAGCCTGCCGGACGGCACGGACAACCCGCTGGCGACCCCGTTCCGCTACGGCGATGCCGGCGACGGCACGGTCGATATCGATCCCAGCCAGATCCGCCTCGGCGCGTTGACGGAAAGGGACTTTATTGGCTCACCGTCAGGCGGCTCACCCGGCTTCGGCGGCGTGCCGACAAGTTTCAACCATGCCGGCGGTCGCAACGGCATGCTCGAGAGCGAGCCGCACAACAACGTGCACGTCGAAGTCGGCGGCCAACAGGCGGCGCCGCCGCAAAATGTCGGCCTGATGTCGATGCCGGTGACGGCAGCCCTCGATCCCATCTTCTGGTTGCACCATGCCAACATCGACCGGTTGTGGGAGGTCTGGCTGAAGCGCGATCCCCAGCATGCCAATCCAACCGATGCGGCGTGGCTGAACGGGCCGAGCGGCGCGGGCGTTCGCAAGTTCGTGATGCCGGATGTCGCTGGCAACCCGGTATTCTATACGCCGCGTGACATGCTGAATACGCAGGCGCAAAATTTGGACTATGTCTATGAGGATACGTCCGACCCGTTGGGCGGCGTGCGGCCGCTCGCTCAGCGCGCGGTTACCCTCGGTCTGGCGGCCGCCCGGCTGCCGACAGCGGTTGGCGGCGTGACCCAGCGGGCCGAGCTGGTGGGCGCCAGCGACGCGGTGCAGCTTGGCGCGGCGCCGGTCGATACGCGCGTGCGACTCGACCGGCCGACCACGGCGCGGGTGATCCAGAGCCTGCGGTCGCTGGCGGTGCCCGGCGGCCCCGCGCGCGAGCCCGATCGCGTCTATCTCAACCTCGAAGGCATCCGCAGCGAAAGCGGCAGCGGTTCGTACGCTGTCTACGTCGCCCTGCCGGAAGGCGCCAATCCCGCCGAGCATCCGGAGAATCTGGCGGGCACCCTGTCGCTGTTCGGCGTCAGGCGCGCGACTCTTGCCGACGGGCCGCAGGCCGGCAATGGCCTCACCACGGTGTTCGACATCACGAACATCGTCGACCGCCTGCACATGAGCCACGCGCTGGATGTCGAGCACCTGCCGGTGCGCTTCGTGCCGAGTTCGAACACCGGGCCGCAGCAGAATGTCACTGTCGGACGCGTCAGCATCTATCGCCAGCCTCAGTAGGATGCCGGTCGCCGTCGTCCTGGCAGTGATGCGCCAGGGCGCCGGGCTGCCGCTCCTGCTGGCAAGTCTCACCGGCTGGTTCATCCTGGCCGCCATCGACCGGCGCATTCCCTTGACGGAAATCTGCGCGGCGTCGATCG
>Ga0193726_1002456_pt1 | contig 12563 bp, 10 predicted proteins | sample H2c1metaG_FD_144928 | JGI IMG/M metagenome (GOLD analysis project Ga0193726, IMG submission 144928) | Soil microbial communities from a riparian zone of the East river system, Colorado, United States - H2c1 | ecosystem: Environmental > Terrestrial > Soil > Riparian zone | place: USA: East River... | reverse complement strand
GCGTCGGCAGGATTCAACCCGCTCGAGATTCTTCCACTCGGCGAGGATCGCGCCGGGGGAATTGCGTTCGTCTCGACCAAGGCAAGCGTCTCGAAAGCAGGCGGCTACAGGCAAATCGTTACTACCGAAGGATCAGCGCGCCAGCACGGACGCGGAATCGGACAGGCGATCGCGATTGCAGATCTGCAGGCGGGACGACCCGGGCATGACACCGGCGCGTCGAACATAGCCGAGGTCGCGTCAGGCGCCGAGGCGCCGGCCGGTGAGCATCCGGAAGCCGGAGCCGAGCACGGCGAGGAGATGCCGGGAGACGCATCTCACCGATTCCTTCCGGGACTCAGGGCACCGGTTGCAAACGATGCGCAGGGCGAGCAGGGCGATCCAAACTCGAAAGACAAGGGCATGTACGATCCGAATCACTGGAGCGGCATGGCCAAGCGCCGCTGGGCGATGACGGTCGATCTCGCGCGCTGCACCGGATGCGCCGCGTGCGTGAGCGCGTGCTACGCCGAGAACAACATTCCGACTGTGGGTGCCGATTGGCAGGTTGGACAGTTTCTTCCCGACCGCACCGGCTTCGGCGCGAACCTGCTTCGCAGTCGCGAGATGGCGTGGATCCGCATCGAGCGTTACTACGAGGGCGGGGAGGATGGCGGCGCCGATTTCGACACGCGCTTCATTCCCATGATGTGCCAGCACTGCGGCAATGCGCCGTGCGAGCCGGTGTGCCCGGTCTACGCGACGTACCACTCGCCCGACGGCCTCAACGTCCAGGTCTACAATCGCTGTGTTGGCACTCGCTACTGCTCGAACAACTGCCCGTACAAGGTCCGCTACTTCAACTGGTTCGGCTATGGGGAGCCGGCGCGGCCACAGTATGCGTTCCCGGAGCCGCTTAACTGGCAGCTGAATCCCGACGTCACGGTCCGCGGAAAGGGTGTGATGGAGAAGTGCACCTTCTGCGTGCAAAGAATTCGCGAGGCGGAGAATCGCGCCGCCGCAGAGAAGCGACCGCTCAAACCAGACGAGTTCACGACGGCGTGCGCGGCGGGGTGTCCTTCGCGTGCGATCGTGTTCGGTGACGCGGCCGACGCCAACTGGACGGTCACGCAGATGGCGAAGGACGCGAGGGCGTACCACGTCTTCGAAGAGCTCAACACATTCACGGCGGTCGTCTACTTGAAGAAAGTTACGCATCCGTCCCCGACTACAACCGGGGGCGCCTGAGCATGGCGACCATCACGCAACCGATGCCCGCGCGCGACGAGCCACGCCGGCCGAACATCGCATCGGCGGATGTCCAGCTGCCCGCGGTCAAGGACTACGAGCAGGTCGACCGTGAGATCGTCGGGACTCTGCATCCGACCGTCGCCTGGTTCATCGGACTCGGCGTCGCCGTGTTCTTCCTGCTCGTCGGAATCTCGGCCTGGATGTACCAGATCTACAGCGGGCTCGGCGTGGCGGGCTACAACCCGCCGGTGATGTGGGGCGTGTACATCATCACCTTCGTCTTCTGGGTTGGTATCGGTCACGCCGGCACGCTCATCTCGGCGATTCTATATCTCTTCCGCGCCGGATTCCGGACGACCATCTATCGGTGCGCCGAGGCGATGACGGTGTTCGCGGTCATGACGGCGGGACTCTTTCCGATTCTGCACCTCGGGCGTCCGTGGAAGTTCTTCTGGCTCATCCCGTACCCGAACTGGCGCTACATCTGGCCGCAGTTCAAGAGTCCACTCGTGTGGGACGTGTTCGCGATCCTCACGTACCTCACGGTGTCGAGCACTTTCCTTTACGTCGGCCTGATTCCCGACATCGCCGTTCTGCGCGATCGCGAGAACATCAGTCCGATGAGACGACGGATCTACAGCGTTCTCGCGCTCGGCTGGCGGAACACCGACAACGAGTGGCGACACTTCGCTCGCGCGTATCTCTTCCTCGCGGCGTTCTCGACCCCACTGGTTCTGTCCGTACACTCGGTCGTGTCCTTCGACTTCGCCATGGCACTCACGCCGGGATGGCACACGACGATCTTCCCGCCGTACTTCGTCGCCGGCGCGATCTTCTCGGGAATCGGGATGGTCTTCACGATCATCATTCCGCTCAGAAAGTTCTTCGGCCTCAAGCACTACGTCACGATCAATCACCTCGATGCCGCGGCGAAGCTGTGCCTCTTCACGTCACTCGTGGTCGGCTGTGCGTACATGTCGGAGTGGTTCGTGGCGTGGTTCAGCGGCAACGAGTTCGAGAAGGCGTTCTTCGCCAATCGAATCTGGGGACAATGGTGGTGGGCGTCGGCGATCCTGTACACGTGCAACATGGTACTGCCGCTGTCGCTCTTTTCGCAGAAGCTCAGGCGGAATCCGTCCTGGCTCTTCATCCTCTCGTTCACGATCAACATCGGGATGTGGTTCGAGCGTTTCGTCATCGTCGTGCCGTCGCTCTCGCACGAATTCGAGCCCTGGCAGTGGACCAGCTACCGTCCGACGTGGGTGGACTACGCAATCCTGGCCGGAAGCTTCGGCTGGTTCTCGATGTGGTTCCTGCTCTTCATCAAGCAGCTGCCGGTTATCGCGATCTCGGAAGTGAAGGAGATAGTTCCACCGAAGCTCAGAAAAGCACACCCGCACGGAATTGATCCGAGCGGCCGGCACTTCGAGTACGAGGCGGACACGCCCGGAGAGTACGCCTGATGCGAGGCGTCCTCGGTGCATTCCACGAGCTCGACTCCGCGGTGAGCGCCATCGAGGCGCTCAAGGAACAGCGCGTCGGCACAATTCGCGTCTACACTCCTACGCCTCGGCACGAGTTGGAGCAAGCGGTCGGCGCTCCGCCGAGCTCAGTACGGCGCTATACGCTGATCGGCGGCTTGCTGGGCGTCACGTTCGGCTACTGGATCGCGATCTGGGTTTCTGATTATTGGCCGCTCGTCGTCGGGGGCAAGCCGATCGCATCCTGGGTGCCGTACACGATCTTCGGGTTCGAGGTGATGGTGTTGGTCGGCGCGCTGTCTACGGTTGTGGGGCTTTTCATCAACTCGCGCATCCCTCGGCTCACGATGATGGTCGGCTATGACCCGCGCTTCAGTCACGGCGATTACGGGGTATGGGTCGAATGTCCTCCGGACAAGGCGAAGACGGCTGAGGATCTTCTGCGCGAGCATGGCGCGGTGGAGGTGCGGCTTGAGCGCTAGAGGGCGCGGCATGAGCGCCAGGATTCGCGGCGTGTCCGCGGCGATGCGCGTTCTTCTTCTCGCTAGCCCGCTCACGCTTGCGTCGTGCGAATGGTTCTCGGACTTCAAGAGCCAGCCATCGATCAAGACGTGGGAAGTCGTCAAAGATACTCTGACTCCATCGCGCGGAAATCCGCAGCTGTCGGTTCCAACGAATGGAACGGCGGTGGCCGGAATTCAGGTTTCGTACGGCGCGTTTCCCGCGACGATCGATTCCATGGCGACGCTCAGGAACCCCACGCCCTCATCGGATTCTTCGCTCTCCAACGGCAGAAAATACTTTCAGATCAATTGCGTCGTCTGTCACGGCGACCGCGCGATGGGAGATGGTCCAGCGACGAAGTACGGGATGCCGGGGATCAATCTCACGACCGATATGACCAAGGGGCGCAGCGACGGATACATATTCGGAATGATTCGGAATGGCCGCGGCCTCATGCCGCCGTACAACAGGATCGAGGAGTTGGATCGCTGGGACGTCGTCAACTACCTGAGAGCGCTGCAGGGCGTGGGCGGCGCAACCGTAACGGTTGGACCGCTCGCCGCGCCGGGAGTGACCGGTGACAAGGTTCCGGGTCCCACCAGAATGGGACCGACACAGCCGGCTCCATTCTTCAACCCGCGCAGCCTGGTGAACGGTGGCCAACAAGGGACAGTCGAAGCGCCGAGCCCGTCGGCGCTGGCGGTTCCCGCAGGCGCGCTCCCGGATTCGGCGTCGCGTGCTCGTGCCGATTCCGCGAAGGTGAAGTCTGACACCGCACGCGTGAGAGGCAAACGATGAGTACGCACGACGCCCACGCGCCGAGCAGGGAAGAGGTGCTCGTTGGAATCGATCGCCCGACGCCGCCGATTCTCAGGACGCTTGCACTCGTGCTCGCGGTCATCGGGCTGATCGTGTTCGTCATCGGCCTCTTCCTCGATCCCGATCGAGTGTGGCACGCGCTGCTCGTCAACTGGCTCTACTTCACGTCGATCTCGTCGGCGGGAGTGATGTTCGTCGCGGTGCAACGAATCACCACAGCGCGCTGGTCGAGGCCGATCATCCGGTTCCTCGAGGGGTACGTCGCGTTCCTCCCGGTCGCATTCGTGCTGCTTCTCGTTCTGCTCATCGGGCGCGAGCACATTTTCTGGTGGACGAGCCACGTCCCCGACATTCCGGAGAAGCGCGTGTGGCTCAACCCGCCGTTCTTCTTCTCGCGCGTGATTCTTGTCGATCTCTTGATCACGGTGCTGAGCGTCTGGTACATCTATACCTCGGTGAGACTCGATGTTGGAGTGGTCGCCGAGTCCGGCGCGAAATGGGCACGCGGAATTCGCGAGCGGATGCGGAGAGGATTCAAGGAGGAGCGGCGCGAGCTGCACTCGACGCATTCACTGCAGGGACGCCTCGCGGTCTTCCTCGGATTCACATTCGCGTTCGGTTGGATCGTGCTGTCGTGGGATCTCTCGATGTCGCTCGATCCGCATTTTCAGAGCACGATGTACGGCTGGTGGTTCTTCATGGGAGCATGGGTTGCTTCGCTCGCCAGCTGGACGCTGATCGTAATGGCGTGGCGCCGCTATCTGCAACGATACGATCTGATTCAGGACAAGCACTTCCACGATCTCGGAAAGTTGTGCTTTGCGTTCACTGCGTTCTGGGGCTATCTCACCTTCGGACAATACCTGGTGATCTGGTACGGCAACCTGGGTGAAGAGACCCACTGGATGCGCTTGCGGTTGATCGAGGGCTGGCGCGTTCCGACACTAATCGCCGTCGGACTGATGTTCGTCCTTCCATTCTTCGGATTGCTATCGCGCGCGGCGAAAGTCTTTCTCCCCACGTTGGTGCTATTCGCGACATCGACTGTGCTCGGCCTCTGGCTGCACCGCTACCTCGAGGTCTATCCATCGATCTACGGCGTCGTCGAAAACATCCCGCTCGGCATCTGGGAGCTCGGCGTCACGCTGGGAATGCTGGGCATCTGGGGCTTTTGTTATCTCTCGTTCATGGATGCGTTCCCGCGCCTGCGCGTCGTGTTGATGACGTCGCCCTATCGCGACGAAGTGCAGGTACCTGTCGACCCGCGCACGATGGAGCCGCTGCCGGCGCACGAGTAGAGCGTGACCCTGCAACGCTCGCGCGCGTCGTGCGCGAGAAGCCGCGTTGTATGTGCGTCACCTATTCGTCTATATTGCGAGTCGAGGGGCGTTAGCTCAGCTGGGAGAGCGCCTGGTTTGCAACCAGGAGGTCGCAGGTTCGATCCCTGTACGCTCCATACACCACCTTTTGAATCTCTGTAACGACAGCGCGATGTCCTGAGCTCATCATAAGGCTCTTGCGTACGAGCCATCCGCGCTAAGATTCCCGGATGCACGATCTCTCGCCGTGGCTTCCGCGACTGTACGAACGCTACGGAAAAGACGCGGTTGACGTTCAGCTCGCGGCACTGGAGCGGCACGGTAGCGTCATCGATGATCCCCGGCTCTGGCTAGAGGTCGCCCTTGCCCGCCGGTTCAAGTTCGTGCCGATCGCGCGCGTGGACCGCTGTCCGTGCGGAAGCGCCCACACGACACTTCTCAACAGGTTCGTCTTCTGGAATCTCCTCGGGCTGCGCGAGTGCAACAGGTGCGGGCTCCTTTTCGTGTCCCCGCGGCTCACTGAAGAGGCAATGCACTCTGTATTCGCGGAGCATTACTTCGATTACGCAGATCTGAAGGTGTGGGGCGAACGGCGAGAAAAGGTCTTCGCGGGAGTGCTTGAGATCCTTTGTTCGAGGGGCGTGCACAAGGTATTTGACGTCGGCGCGGCGTTCGGACATTTTGTGCGATACGCCAAGGATCGGGGGCTGGAGGCCGCTGGTTCCGATCTCTCCGCGAAAGCCGTCGAGGTTGGCCGCGAACAGCTCGGTGTGGACCTTCATTCCGGTTCCATTAGCGAGCTCGATCTTCCGGATGCGTCGGTCGATGCAGTAGTGTCGCTCGATGCCTTCTACTACGTAGCTGACCCGCGCGCGGAGCTGGACGCGATGCGACGTCTTGTGAAGTCGAGCGGCGTGATCGTGCTGCGCTTGAGAAACGCCCTGTTGTCGCGCGTGCTCGCTCGCGCGCCCCGGTATAGAAAGGTCAACCGCCCGGCCATGCCGGCCGAGCATCTCTGGGGTTTTACTCCACAATCAATCAGTCGCCTGTTGGAAGGTTCGGGGTGGACGGTCGAGGGATGTCAGCCGGCGGATTACTCGATGTCGGCGTTTGCCCCACTGCAATCGGCCGCGATCACACTAAATCGGCTTGCTCGTCGAGGTTGGCGGGGTGCGCCGATCTTGACGCGGAGCTTCAATGTTGTCGCCAGGCGAGTCGGCTGATCGTCCAGGCAATCACGGCCACGCCAAAGATCAGGCGTTCGCGTCCGTCCGAGTAGAATCAGTAAATCGGCAAATCGTCGAAGCTGACGATGGCAGTGGCATCGCCCTGGATTGGGGCGTGATCCAGGGCGCTTTCCGCACGGTGCACGAGCTCTGGGACGTTGATCTTCGACGCGGCGAGATCGGACACGGCTGAATAGCCCACCCGTAGGCGAACCTGGCCGGTAATGCTCTTGTTCTCGCTCGCGCGGTCGAGCTCTCGCTGGAGTCTCGCGACCAGGAGCCGTGCCCCAGCTGCGTCAGTGTCGGGCGCAAGAATCGCCAGCCGCAGGTCACCGACGTGACCAACGACGTCAGACTGCCGGCTCTGCTCCCGAAAGACATGCGCGACGTCCGCGAAGCCGACGGCGCTCTCCTTCCACAACATGCTCGATCCGATTTCGCGGTCGTGAACCTGCGGTGCAAAGGCGACGCATGCAAACGCTTCGTGCCCTCTGAGCGCGCGGGCGCCAAGTTTTCCGGCCAGCTGACGCAGGCCGAACTGCGTGTAGAGTCCTGTCGACGAATTAACGAAGTCCTCGGCGCGCGCGACCACGAGCTCATGGCGGGCTCGCAGGAACGTATCGAGCTTGACGAACACGGGCTCGAGATCCAGGGGATGACTGCAGTATTCCCAGGCGCCGGCGTTGAAGGCGGCAATGCGCGCGCGGGGATCGACCGGAGTTGGCGACGTGATCACGACCGGCACGGAGTGATCGAACTGCGGACCCTGACGGATGGTCCGGCAAACATCGATTGCCTTCACATCGACGAGGGATTCGTCGAGCACCAGAAGATCGTGATTGGAGAGTCGCGCGAGCTCCATGGTCTGCACACCGGAGCGGGTGTGCGCGACGACGTACCCGTGCTGTTGAAAGACGCTCTCCAGCGCCCTGCTCATCCAATCATCGGCGCAGGCAATCAGCGCGAGCGGCGGACGATCCTGGAACGATTGCATCGAGCCTCCTCTTCGGTAGCCCGACTAGCTTTGCGCCCTTTTGGAGCGCTTTAGCCTCGTGGCTTTGCGTCCCCGCCTTTCGGCGGGTTTGCCGGTTTTCGGAGGTGCTACCATCCCGGATTTTGGTCCGTTCGGGATGAGCGTGAGTCTTAATTGGAGACGACCGAAACGAGCCCCGGGTTACCGGGGAAGGCCGCGCCGAACGCAGACCAGCCGAGCCACGGTCGGTGTTAAGTTGTTGTTTTGGAAGGGTTTACAGGAACGCTGGCCATTTCGGGGTCAATTACCGGGGTCCAGGGCGGGAAGAACGGGTTGATTCAACTACCTCGGCGCGCGTGTCGCCGACTTATCGCTGTTCCTGAATTGCCGGGAGCGACAGAACGAACGAGAACCGCGTCCCTTCGTTACCGGTATCAACCTGTAGTGTCCCACCCATGGCTTCGACCAGGGTGCGCACTATCGCGAGACCGAGGCCGGCGCTCGAGAAGCGAAGTTTCACCCCTTCCGGTGGGAAGCCGTAGCACAGTCTCTCGAGCACCTCGTCCGGGACTCCCGGACCGGTATCCTCGACCCAGAACTCGACGCGATCGGGCGAAAGTTCGGTGCAACCCATCGCGACGGAGCCGGCATCGGTGTAGCGCAGCGCGTTGGATGCCAGATTCAACAGTGATTGCTGGATCTCCGACGCGTGGCCGAGTCTGACATCGGTTTCGGGGAATTCGATGCCAAGGGGGATGCCTTTCTCCTCGCACATCGGCTGCACGATCGAGCTCACCGAGTGCAGCGTTTCACTGATGGAGAAGGGGAGCGCCTCGCCATGCACCAGGACATCTCCGCGTGCCGCTCCAATGAGATTTGAAACGGTGGTGCTCAAACCAAATGCCGCTCCGTAAATAAGTCCGAGCTGCCGCTCTCTGATCGCGTTGGGCGCAGACTTCTCGGCGCGCCGCAGGACGTCGACGAGGAGCAGGATCGAGCAGAGGGGGGATCGGATGTCGTGAGCGATCGCCACCACGGCGTCGGCGCAATCGGCGCCGGTCAAACGCGAGATGAACTTGCCGCGGTCTGTTCGCCTCCAGGCGTCCTCCGCCTCATCGAGCTTGATGAGTGTCCGCACGACCTCGTTGGCATTCAGGTCACGCGTTGGCTCCAGCTCCGCGAGGAAGTTCACTTTCAGCGAGGAGACGTATTCCCGCGCGATGACCGGGGGTACGGGAGCCGATTCCCGAGTCGGATTGCCAAGGCTCGCGATCAGCCAGCTGACGACCTCGTTGAGACGCTCACGAACTTCACGGCGCGTCTGCTTGGTGCCGTGGGCGATGCTCGTAGCGGTGCGATCAGCCGCAAGCTCGAGAGCCCGGACAAGAGGGCTGACAGAGGCAGTGTAAGGGGACATGGACGTAAGCGGGGCGCTCTCATTTGTTCGACTTCCACCGCCAGAACTCGCCGTCAAAAACGGCGGGTAATCCTGGAAGTTATCTACCGATGATGCGGAGTTTGTTGCTGCCGGGTCCATCTGCGCCATGCGTTCCTCATCCACGATTCGCCCGCTCGCGGACGCACATATTGGGCCCTAACACGCATAACGTCAATAGCAGCTTGCATGTATGACTCAAGCGTTACGTTTTTGAAGCCTGTTTTGGGCTCCCTCAAACGCAAGTTTCTCGATCTGAAGCCGCTTTGTCTTTTTCAGCTGGGCGGTGCCGTCCTGGAAAGAGGCAGGTCATCGAAGCTGACGATTGTTTCGCGGTGACCGTCCGCTGGAACGTGGTCCAGCGCACTCCTGGCGCGCTGCACCAGCCCGTTGACGTCGATGTTTGCTGCCGACAGGTCCTCTACCGCACAGTAGCCGGCGCGCAGGCGAAACGGGCGGGCGATCATGGCGTTCTTCGACGCCGCGTCGAGCTCGCGCTGTAGCCGAGCGACCAACAAGCGGGCGCCTGCGGCGTCGGTGTCGGGTGCGAGGATCGCGATCTGCGACGCGCCCGTCTTGGCGATCACGTCAGATTTTCTGCCTTGCTCGCGCACGATGTGCACGACGTCGGAAAATGAATCCGAGTCGTCACCGTCGTTTCGATCACGCGACTCGAAGTCAGTCTCGCGCGAGAACGCGACACAGGCAAAAGGCTCGTGGTTTCGGAGTGCGCGGGCCTCGAGCTGCTCTGCCAGCTGGTTCAGCCCATAGGGTGTGTAGAGACCGCTGGCCGGATCCATCAGTGACATCGCCTGAGTTGCGGCCAATTCCTGTCTGGCCCGAAGAAAGGTTCCGAGCTTCAGGAACAGTCCGTCGACATCAAGCGGAAGATGACAGTACTCCCAGGCACCGGCGGCGTACGCCCTGAGTCGCCCCGGCAACGTCGAATGCGAGGAGGAGATAATTACTATTGGAGTGGCGTGATCGAAGAGTGGATCGTCGCGCAGCGCCAGACAGACGTCATTACCCGTGAGCTCGTGAAGCTGTTCGTCGAGCATCAGGACATCGTAGCCTGCCCGGCGGGCCAGCTTGAGCGCCTGCTTGCCGGATCCTGTTCGCGTGACGTCGTATCCCTTCTCCACGAAGACGCTCTCCAGCGAGCGGCACAGCCATTCGTCGCTGCATCCGATCAGAGCAACCGGCTTCCGGGAATTCGTGTCGGTCATGACGCAGCCAGCGTAAGAGGTATTCCAGCTTGGTGCGGCGGATTTGCGCCTGAACCGGAGGGATGGCGAGGCGCTGCGCCAACGGCGGTCGGCTGCCCTCTCTCCACATACCAACCCAATGCTTCTTCGAGCCCCTGCTCGACGCTATGCGTGGGAGCGAAGCTGAGCATCCGACGGGCCTTCTCGATCGATGCGCACGAGAACCGGATGTCGCCGGGACGAAACGGGTCGTACTGGGGAACGGCGAGCGAAAACCCGCCATCCTGCATTGCCAACCGATCGCGCATCATCTGAAACAGCTTGTTGAGCGTCACCGATTCCGCGCACGCGACGTTGTACGCCTGGCCTGTGGCGTCGGCGTCTTCCACGGTCGCGGCCAGCAAGTTGGCCTGCACGACGTTCGCGACGTAGCAGAAGTCGCGCGTGGTCTCGCCGTCACCGAAGATGCGACAGCGCTCGCCCCTCAGGAGGCTCGCGATCCAGCGGGGAATGACTGCCGCATACGCGCCGCAGGGATCCTGGCGCCGGCCGAACACATTGAAATAGCGCAAGCCGATGGACTGCAGGCCGTAACTCATTTGGAAGGCAACGGCGTACGTCTCATTCGTCGTCTTGCTCGCCGCGTACGGAGACAAGGGGCGCCCTAACCTCTCTTCGACTTGCGGGTGGTCGGGTGTGTCTCCGTAGACGGCGCTCGAGGACGCGTATACGACGCGCTTGACTCCCGCATCTTTCGCGGCGACCAGCATGTTGACGAAGCCATCGACGTTTACAGCGTTGGTTCGAAGTGGATCATCCATCGACCACGGAACAGATCCGAGTGCAGCGTGATGGAGCACGTAGTCAGCGCCTTCGCAAGCGACGCGGCAGGTCTCGAGATCGCGGATGTCACCTTCAACCATCCGAAAGTTCGAGATACCCTCGAGGGGGCCGCGAAGCACGTCGTCGAGGTTTGCGCGGTGACCAGTTGAGAAATTGTCGACTCCGACTACGGTTTGACCGAGGGCGAGCAACTCCTGCAGAAGATTGGAGCCGATGAACCCGGCGACTCCCGTGACAACCCAGACTTTGGGAGACGATATCAGGTGTTCACGTAGCTGATGGTACGATGCGGAGATCACGAGCTCACAGTCAGGGGTTACCCGCAGAGCTGAGTCAAGGACAGTCGTGCGCGGGACACGCCTACCCGATGAAGCCTCGAATTCCGGCTCTCTCGAAGACGCGTCAAAGCATCTTCCATTCCCGCCAATCGCAATCCGGTCCGGTTTCTAAGTCTCACTGCGACAGTCGCTTACAGGCCTTCAACGAAACCGTGTGTTCACGCGTGGAAAGCTTTTGTCGCAGTACTGCCCCAGTGATGTGGCAAACGGGCGACATCGTCCAAACGGAACGTCTCGCGTGCGCGTTTACATCGAGAGCATGCGCGCGGCGGATCGCGGGGAAATGCGATACGCGTGCGACACGTTGTCGCGCGAGCGCCACGCCCGTTCTGCACCGCGCTGATGCTTGACTGGGCGAGGTGCTTGCTCACCAACGGTTTAAGCGCGTAGAGGGGTCGGCATGGCGTCTGCCATTTCCCTGCATGGGAACACGCACATTCTTCATCCGATCTCATCCTACCGAACCCATTGTGAGCACCTATTTGTCATCGCCATTGCCCGTTGCTCAGCCGACTGTCGTCTGGGTCAAGCTTCCGGACGGGGCAGTCCTGTTCGCGCCGGAGTCAGAGGTCTACTACGAGATGAACCCCGTTGCCGCGTGCGTGTGGGAGTTGCTGCCGGAGTCCGCCGATAGCATGGACAAGCTGTGCTCGCTCGTGCAGGAGCGCTTTCCCGACGCGACGTTCGAGCAGGTACGCACCGATGTGGCTGCCCTCCTCGAGGACCTGGAGCGCGCCGGCCTCGTGGCTTCAGAAAAGAGGGAAAGCGCGGCGTGACCAGGTTTGGCGCCGCGATCCGTGCCGTGCGTCATGGACGCTGGTCGGAAATGCGCGAGGTCGGTGAAGCCCAGCTTGCCTTGTTGCGTGCTCAGGCGATGCGGTGGCTTCGACCCCTCGGCGAGTTTGTGGAAGTAACCACCGCCGAGTCGCCAACCGAGGTCATCTCTATTGCCGCCGGATCGCAGGCCCAGACGTGCGAGCGAATCACGTCAGCGATCACTCGAGCCACACGGTATGGAATCTTTCGCCCGCTTTGCCTTACGCGCGCAGTTGCTCTCAGCAGGATGCTCGATGCTCACGGTGTTGTCGGGCATCGCATCAGGATCGGGGTTCGCCGTGATGGAGGTTCCTTCACCGCGCATGCATGGGTCCAGCTTGGCCCCCGCATTCTTGGGGACACGGCCACCAACA
>Ga0193726_1002455_pt1 | contig 12568 bp, 9 predicted proteins | sample H2c1metaG_FD_144928 | JGI IMG/M metagenome (GOLD analysis project Ga0193726, IMG submission 144928) | Soil microbial communities from a riparian zone of the East river system, Colorado, United States - H2c1 | ecosystem: Environmental > Terrestrial > Soil > Riparian zone | place: USA: East River... | reverse complement strand
TGCTGTCGGCGCTTGCGATGGCGGCGTCGGTCACCTTCCGCGGGTTCGCGGGCGTCATGGCGGTCGAGCGCGATCGCGTGCAGGGCGACGCGCTGCTGTCGGCGGGGCTCGAGACGGCTGCCGGCATCATCGACACGCTGGGCGATGCCCCGCTCTTGGATATCGAGGCGAAGGTCAACCTTGCCACCGGTTCGGTACGCTCGCGCCTCAGCGATGAGGGTGGCCGCATCGACGTTGGAAAAGCACCCGCCGTCGTTCTCGCTGCGCTGTTGCGCTCCGTCGGTGCTACGGAGGCCGCGGCGAACGATGTCGCGCAGCGAATCGTTGAACGACGCTATCCCGGCAATGCGGCTCGTCCGAATACCGCGGTTCGTTCGACCAATGCCGCCACCAGGACGCCGGGAACGGGGCAGCCGTTTTCCGACGTGCGGCAGCTCCAGCTCATTCCCGGAATGCTCCCGGACTGGGTGGCTGCAATTGCGCCGCTTGCGACCGTATTCGGCGGCGAAACCGTAAATCCGCTCACCGCGCCACCGGGCGTCATCGCGGCACTCCCTGGAGTCGAGAGAGATCAGGTCGCCGCGTTTCTCAAGGCACGCCGCAGTTTTCCGGCGGATGTCGATCGGCTCGTGCAGCTTGTCGGGCCGGCGCAACGTTATCTGGCGGTCAAGCCGCCGCGCGTCGCGTCGGTAGAGCTCATGGCCGAACTCGCGAACGGCTATGCCGTTGCCGCTCGGTCGGTGATCGCTGTCCTGCCTCAGGATAGCCAACCTTATCGCGTACTTGTCTGGACCCCGGTGCCATCCCCCAGGCTCCTTTAGGGGATCGTCCGAAAGCGCAAAGGCAGAGTCATGCGTATCGGCGCTATCTTGAGACGATGGATCGAAATCCTTGCGACGCTGTATCTGGCCTGGCGTGAAGGCCGGCGTGAACATCGCTCGCTGATCGTCACGCGCCAGAACCAGCATGTCTTCATTCGGCGAGCGGAGCCGAACCGAGACGCGATGCTGCGGGACGCTCAGGCAGGGAAGATCCTCGCGACCTTGACCCTCGGAACGGGAGTTTCGGCGGACGTGTCGCGCGCGGTTAACAATAATTTTGTCGTTCTCGAATTTCCTGCCGACAAGGTCGTGGTGCGGCGAATCACCGTGCCGGCGCAGGCGCGCAAGTTCCTGTCTGGAGTCATTCGCAACCAGATCGAGCGCCTGTCGCCTTGGCCGGCCAATGACGTCGTGTATGGGTTCGCGGCCGAAGCGGGCGCAGCAGATGCCGCGGCCGTCGAGGTACGAATTCTCATGGCGGCGCGCAGCGATGTCGACGCGGCGCGGCAGGATCTGGCCGCGCTCGGCATACCGGTCGATCGGGTCGTGGCGCGTGACTCGGACAGCGAAGCCACCGATGAGGTCATGGGTTCGGTAACGTTGTGGTCGCGGCTTGCGGACACGTCGCGTGACAGCCTTGGCGGCGTGGCCCGGACCATTGGTATCGGGATTGCCGCCTCAATGACGGCGAGTGCCGTTCTGAGTTTGTGGGCGTTGGCGTCGGCCGCCTCGATTCGAAATGAGAGTGAGGACATGGCCGCCCGCTCCAAGGTCTTGCAGCGACAGGTTCAAACCGGCCGTTCGGCATCTTCGATGGCATCAATGCCGCCGGCAGAGCGGGCGTGGCTCTCTAAAGAGATGTCCATATCCAGCGTGATCGTGATGGAAGCGCTGTCTCGGGCCCTGCCCGAATCCGCCTATGTCACCGAAATCCGCCTGGAAAAGGAAAACCTCCGGATTATGGGGCTGGCCGATGATGCTCCGGGATTGCTCGCACCACTCGAGCGATCCGAGCATATGACCGACGTCCATTTCTTTGCGCCGACGGCGCGAGGGCCGGACGGCAAACTTTTCAGGTTTTCCATCGAAGCGCGCGTCGAACCGCGCATCAAGGTTGGGGAGGATTGAGGTATGCCGAGACTCGACCGCGAGCAGGCAATTTCCGTCGCGGTTCTTGTTCTGCTGCTTCTGGTGTCCGCGTCCGTGGTGGGGATGTTGTTTCAGACGCGCGCCGATGCATTGCAAGAAAGTTCCGAACGTCGCGAGATGCTGTCGCGTCTCGAAGCCAGGCTGCGCGAACACGCAAGTCGGCCGACCGCAGCGGCGCCACCCACGGCATTCCTCGATGCGTCGACCCCGGGCCTGGCGAGCGCGCAACTGCAATCCTATCTCGCGCAATTGGCCGGCGATCAACGTGCCAGCCTTGTTTCGTCCGGCGGAGAAGCCGCCAAGCGCGACGACGCACCTGATACGATCCGGCTGCAGGCCACGCTTGATATGAACCTGCAGTCGTTGCGCGCGGTGCTGTATCAGCTTGAAAGCGGAACGCCGTATGTATTTGTGGATGCGCTGGCGGTGCAGCCGATCGGCGCAACAGCGGGTCGTGCCGCCGAAGATCCGCTGTTGCGGACCACTTTGAGCTTGCGCGCATTTTGGCGGCGAGGTGCGCCGTGAGATATTCCCGACCGCCGGCGGCATTTATGCTTCTCCTGTTCTTGTCGGCCTCGGCGCTCAGCACCGCCGCGAGAACCGAAGAGCAGGGACAGTCCGCCGCTGCGCCCACCAATCCCATTGCGGCGCAACCCCTGGACCAGCTGTCAACGATACTCGATCGCCCGCTGTTTTCGCCGAGTCGTCGTCCGCCTGCGCCGCCACCTCCGCCGGTCGCGCAGGCGCCCCCGCCGCCCGCACCGCCGCCTCCGCCGCCGGACCTCGTTCTTTTTGGTGTTGTGATGGACGGGGAGGGCGCCCGCGCCGTCGTTCGCGCCGGAGCGGACAAGAAAATCTTGCGCGCGCAGATCGGCGACGACATCGAAGGATGGAAGGTCAGTCAGATCGAGGGACGCAAGGTGGTGTTGTCGCTTGACGGCCGCTTCGCCACCTTCAAGCTTTTCAACGATGATCGCGGGAGATCGGAGTCTGGCGGCGGGCCAGCTTCAGCCGCACCGGGCGAGCCGAAAAATTCGCAACGACAGATTCAGGCGCAGCAAACTCCACCGCAGGCTGGTGCACCGCAACCTGGTCAGCCGAAAAAACGTCGGCGGAGCCGAGAGTAAGTTCGGCTTCATGCTGGTTGCACAGAGTATTTCTTACACCAAAAAATTAGCGCTTGTGCGCAAAATGGTCTTTGCTTTGCCGCATATATCGCAGTGCTCGCCGCACAATGCTCGCAGAATGCCCATTGTTATCGATGACAATCGTTTAGGATTTGATCAGCAGGCACCTGATGGCTCGCCTGCCGATCGGCTTTGTTGACTCGCTATCTGAGTACGCGGGCGTTCGCCGTCGATGTGGTCATGGGGCGCCACGGCGAGGAGTAGTGTGGTGGGTAGCTTGCATGGGTGGGGTCTGGTTGAGTTTCCACGGGCTTGCGTCGTAGCCTCGATCTTCCTCGCGTTGGCCGGCTGTGTCACGTCGAACGTAAATCCCACGGCTGGTATCGCGCCCGTCGATGCGATGGATTCTGTTCGCAACACCGATTTCAGCGCGCGCTTTCCAATCGCGGACGAGGGGGATTCCGGCAGGAAGAGGGAATCTACTCAACCCTTCTTGTTTCCGGGCTCGGACGTGGCGCCAGATCCGCAACGCGATCGCGATCCGGATATGCGGTCTGCCTCGCTGCAGCCCGCCGCATTTATCAAGGGCGATGGCGTCGAGATGAATTTCGACGGTGCCGATGTGCAGACGGTCGCGAAGACCCTGCTCGGAGATATTCTCCAGCTCAATTTCGTCGTCGACCCACGTGTCCAGGGCAATGTAACGCTGGCCTCGGCCGGTCCAATTCCTCGCAAGGATGTGCTGCCGGCATTCGAAAGCGTCCTGCGAATGTCGAACGCCGCGATCGTGCACTCCGGCAATCTGGTGAAGATCGTTCCGATTCCCGAGGCAGGCGCCGGTGGCGCGATCAGCGTCGGAGCAGGGGAGCCGGGCTTCGGCGTTTCGCTGGTGCCGCTGCGCTACACCTCGGCTTCGACGGTGGCGAAGACGGCCGAGAGCTTTCTGTCACGTCCGGGCGCTATTCGTGTGGTCCAGTCCCGAAATCTGTTGCTGATCCAGGGCACGACCGCGGAACGTCAGGCCGCGCTCGACGTGGTCGCGACCTTCGACGTGGAATGGCTGCAAAACCAGTCGGTCGGCGTCTATCCGCTGAAATCGACATCGCCGGAGACGATGATCGGCGAGCTTGAGCGGGTATTCGAAACGAACGAGGGCGGATTGGGACAGGGTGTGGTCCGCTTCCAGCCGATCTCGCGGATGAATGCGGTGATGGTGGTAACAAAAAATCCGAAGCTGCTGGCTCAGACCACGCAATGGGTTCATCGTCTCGACAGGTCCGATACGACGGGGACAACGCTGCGAACCTTCCGTCTGAAAAACGGCAATGCAACGCAGGTGGCGAAGATATTGAACGATATTTTCGTCGGTCAACGATCCGGGGGGACCGCCGATGCCGCTACGAAGCAGATTGCACCGGGGGTCGAGAGTGCCCAGTCCCGCCTCGATTCTCTCGATCGCGGCTCGTCAAGCGGGAGCGCGGCGACAACAGCAGGCGGCAGCTCCGACAATCGCGGCACCAGTCCGATTGCGGCCGCTTTCGAATCGTTCTCGGATCGCAAGGGCAGCGAGGCGGACTCCACCGGCAGTTCGACCGCTGCTGGCGGCAATGTCCCGCGCGGGACGTTTCAGAACATGCGGATTACAGCCGATGCCGCCAATAATTCGATCGTGGTCTATTCCAACCAGGAGGACTATCGGGTCGTCGAGCGTGCGGTACGCGACTTCGACCGGCCGCAACTGCAGGTATCGATCGATGCGACGGTTGCCGAAGTCACGCTGACGGACGATCTGCAGTTCGGCGTCCAGGCCTTCCTTACCAGCAAGAATGCCGGGCTCGGCAACGACAAGGGTTCGGTCAGTTTGCTGGGCGCGGGCCAGGCGGCAGCTCAATCGGCGCTGCTGCAGCGTGTGGCGCCCGGCTTGAATCTTCTGCTGGGATCGGAAAATCAGCCACGCTTCATCCTCAACGCTTTGTCCAACATAACGGACGTCAAGGTACTGTCGTCGCCATCGATTGTCGCGCTCGACAATCAGCCGGCCCTGCTCCAGGTGGGCGACGAAATTCCGATTACTACCAGCTCAGCCGCGGTTCTTTCCAATGCGGCCACGCCGATCGTCAACACGATCCAGATGCGGAATACCGGCGTCATCCTGAAAGTGCTGCCTCACGTTCACAGTAACGGCTCGGTTCAGCTCGAAGTCGACCAGGAAATTTCCAACGTCGTCAATGCCGATCAACAGACTCTGACGCCGACGATTGCCCAGCGCCGCGTCCACTCCACTGTTTCGGTGATCAGCGGTCAGACCGTGTTGCTCGCCGGTCTCATCAGCGAACGCAATCAGAAGACGCAGTCGGGCATACCGGGGCTTCGCGAAATCAAGTTTCTCGGCGACCTGTTTGGAAACACATCCAACACCAAGACGCGGTCCGAAATCATCATCTTCATCAAGACCAAGCTGATTCGGAACAGTGTCGATGCCGGCGCGGTCACCGAAGAATTCCGGGAACGGCTGCAATCGATGCGCGGCGGCCGCAGCGTCATTGATGGCACCAGGGTGCAGAAGCTGGATTGATGATCGAGCTCGAAGCAGGCGAGGCGGTTGGATCGGAGGATGACCTCCGTCCGGACCCGGCGATACTGATCGGCGGGGCCTGCGTCATCGGTCTGATCTCCGCGTTATCGCTGCCGTGGCCGGCCGCCATTGCATCGACCGTGCTCGGGACTTTGATGATCGCCGGAGCTGACATCGACGCGAGAACATTTCTGCTGCCAGATCTGATTACGTTTGGCGCCGTCTTTTGCGGCATTCTTGCAGCGCCGCTGCTGGATGCAGCGGACCCGTGGGCGGCTGCAGGGCAAGCGATCGCGCGTGCGGGTTGCGTCGCAGGTGCGCTGGCGCTGTTTCGCAGCGGCTACGCCTGGAGCAGGCAAACCGAGGGCCTGGGCTTGGGTGACGTCAAACTGGCGGCGGCGATCGGGGCGTGGCTGCCGCTTGAGGCGATTCCATTGTGTTTTGGCCTCGCGACGAGCGGCGCGCTGGTGACGGTGATGTTGGCACGCTTGAGCGGCCAAGCTGTCATGCGGACCACGAAGATACCCTTCGGTGCGTTTCTGTGTCCGGCGCTGTGGATTGTATTTTATGCAGAAAGTGTGACGCGATAATCAGAATCAGGAGAGAGAGAGAAAGATTCAGAGCGGTATCTGAATTCATTGACGACCACCGAGAAAAAAAGAACACGAAGCGCGAAGTCGGGTGAAAACGACGCTCGGCGTCCGCCGCGGATGATATTTGCGTCGCTAGCGTCCAATCAAATCGGATTGACGCGTTGCGATGAGCCACGACATCATCCGCGCAACCTATCATGACGAAAAGCATTCCAGGAATTGAAAGAAGAAATACGATGGAGAAGCGACAGCCCCTTGCTTGGTAGCCGTGTTTCGTCGTCGCAGAAACATAATGACTTCATACTTTCGTGCGGCCCGCGTCCAATAAATGTCGGGAACAAAGGCTTTCCTCTATGCACCGTAGAACTTCGGGGAGCGACAAATGGAAACGATCAAGTTGACGCGCGCACGCGCGCACGCGGGTTTAGCCGCCATGTTGTTGGGATCAGTCGCATGGTCTGGAGGGGCGTTAGCCCAAACTGTTTCGACTACGAGCCCGAACGCGGTGACCACTAGCACCACGACTACCAATGCGGCGACTACCGATGCGGTGACCGCCAATGCAGCGGCCCGCGGGCAGAACAATAACTCCGGTGGCGCGTCGTCGCGTAGTGGGGCCACCGACCCGGGCGTGAGAGGCGGAGATCCCGGAGCGGGAGGAGCGCTGCCGGGCCTCAACGACGTGGAGCGTCAATATTTCGATGTCGCGAAGGAAGTCTTCCAGGAAGTCGACGCTGGCCCGGACGGCCTGGGTCCAAGGTTCAATCTCGATAGCTGTTCGGGTTGCCATTCCCAGCCTACGATCGGAGGCACGAGTCCAGCCACAAATCCACAAGTAGCGGTCGCGACCTTGATGGGCGCGAAGAACGTCGTGCCACCATTCGTCACGGCCAACGGGCCGATCCGTGAGGCGCGTTTCGTGCGCAATCGTGATGGATCACCGGATGGCGGCGTGCATGGTATGTGTGTGATCAGGGGACGTTCCGATGCGGTCGGCTGCAACATTGCTCAGCCGAATTTTGCGGCCGAGCTCGCTCGCAATAACGTCGTATTTAGGATCCCGACCCCGGTCTTCGGATTAGGATTGGTGGAGAACGTCTCTGATGGCACGCTTGAGGCGTCGCTGGCCGCCAATGCGCAGCAGAAGCGGGGGCTGGGCATTTCCGGACGTTTCAATCGCAACGGAAATGACGGCACGATCGCGCGGTTCGGCTGGAAGGCGCAGAACAAATCGTTGCTGCTGTTCTCAGGCGAAGCCTACAACGTGGAAATGGGAATAACCAACGAGCTTTTCCAGAATGAGCGCGAAAGCGATCCTGCCTGCCAGTTCAAGGTCACTCCGAACGATAGTACTCCACTGGTTTCCGAAGAAACGGCCAGCCCGTCTGCGAGCTTCCAGAGCGACATCGATCTCTTTGCCGCGTTCATGCGCTTTTCTGCGCCGCCAACCCCGGCGTCGGCGACGGCTACACCGGTCGCCCAGACAGCGCCGGCCGACCAGACGACCGGCACAGCTACGGCGACAACCGGCGCAGCGACCGCGACAACGGGAGCAGCGAGCGGGACAACAACAACGGGAGCGGCGACCGCGACATCGACCTTGATGGCGTCGGCCTCGGCGGACGCTTCGAGCGTGTTGCCCGCAGCTGCAGGCTCGTCGTCGGCGCAGTCGTCGTCGGCGGCCTCGTCAGGTGCCTCGGTTACCCGCGGTGGTCAGGTCTTTTCCAATGTCGGCTGTCAAGCGTGTCACACCAAGACCCTCACGACAGAGAAATCGCCGCTGACGGGGCAAAGCAACGTTACGATCCAGCCTTTCAGCGATTTTGCCGTGCATGAAATGGGAACCGGATTGGCCGACGGCGTGTCGCAGGGAAGCGCCAATGGCAACGAATTCCGCACGGCTCCGTTGTGGGGCGTCGGCCAGCGTATCTTTTTCCTTCATGACGGCCGGACCAAAGACCTGTACGAAGCGATCCAGCAGCACGCCAGCCGTGGATCGGAAGCCAACACGGTCATCAACAACTACAATCTGCTGTCGCGGGACGACAAGCAGTCGCTCTTGGTCTTTCTGCGCTCGTTGTAAACCGCGTCGCGCGACAATGCGTACGTGGATATATCTGGGCGTGGCGGCGTGCCTCGCAGGATTGGGGGCGGTGCGTTACGGTGCCGTGCCCTCATCCTACGACGCCGCCGCCTGGCAATCGGCAAATCCCGAGGATGGAAAAGTCGCGGACGGCGTTTTTGTCAGCGACTATTTCGATCTGTCCTACCGGTTACCTGAGGGATGGACCGAGGGATTAGCGGGACCGGGGCCCACCCAGTTCGGCTACTATGTCCTCGGAACATGGGCTCCGAAGCACGATTTCGTCGGAACGGTTCTGGTCGTTGCACAGGACATGTTCTTCGCCCCGGAATCATCAGAGGCGAAGAACGTCGTCGCCGAATTTCGTCAGGCGATGTCGGCGGTCGACGGCATGACGATCGACAGCGAGCCTGCCCAGGTTAGCGTTGGAGGGCATCTCGGCTACCGCATCGATTTCAGCGGGGTCGGACTTTTTCGCTCAATGATCGCGATCGAGATTCGCTGCCACGTGCTGACGTTCAATCTAACCAGCCAAGATCCCGAATTTCTGGCGAGTCTGGTGAGGTCGCTCGACAATCTCGCGTCGGTTCGGAAAAAAACGTCCGATTCCGTTCCGGAATGCCTCAGGGACTATGCGACCTCCGAGAACGTTGTACACCGGGTGGAGCCTGATGACGTCGGCGCGAAGGCCGTATCGATCCCGGTGCGAATGGTCGTGGCGACGGACGGCAGTGTGAAGCATGTTCACGTGATACGCGCCTCGGCGGCGCAACGGCGAAACATCGAGGAGGCCTTGCGTCAGTGGAAATTCAAATCCTATGTCAGGCAAGGACGTCCGGTTGAGGTCGAAACCGGCATGACGTTTAATTTCAAACCCGCAAATATGTGAAGCGGCGGAGCGAAGTAGCAACATGTCGAAGTCGGTTCCAAGCCGTGCAAGGTCACCGGCAGTGGAGGGCGTGACGGTTGCGACCTCAAAGCACTCGGTAGAGCAATTTCGCCTGCATTTGCTCGAACGAATACCGGATGCCGCGAGGGTGAAATTGCGAGGCGTCAGCTCCGTGGAAGCGGCGCCCGGAAACGGCCTCCGGGAAATATGGGAGAAATCGGAACTGCCGGCCGGAAAGTTCGCCGATGAAGCGGCGAGCTTCTGGAGGTTGCCGCGACTCGGCCTCCAGGAATTGATGAATGTTGTCGGAGCGGTTGAGCATTTCTCGCCGCGATTTTTGCGAGAATCTTCGGTGTTTCCGTTTCGCGTGGGGGGCGAAGGCTTTGGCTTGGCGGTGTCGGACCCGGCCGACGGCGCCGCGATCAGAGCAGCGGAGATCGTCTGTGGACGTTCCGTCGCGATCGCTGTTGCATCCTTCGACGACATCGCCACGGTTCTGGAATTGCGACTCGATGAACGCACGACAGGAGCGGTAGACGTTGATGAGCCGGAACACCGCTCCGGCGACGACGACATCGACAGCCTGCGCGATCTGGCGAGCGGGGCTCCCGTGGTCCGGGCCGTCAACGATTTGCTTGAGCGCGCCATGGAGCTGCGAGCGAGCGACATCCACATCGAGCCATTCCGGACCGCGCTTGTCGTGCGAATGCGGGTTGACGGGATCCTCCGCGCCGTGCCGTTTCCAGGCGATGCGCCGCCGCAGGCCGTCGTCTCCCGTATCAAAATCCTGGCCGGACTTAACATCGCGGAACGCCGGCTGCCTCAAGACGGCGCCGCACGGGCGCGGGTCGGACGGGTTGAGATCGATATCCGCATCGCCACCATGCCGACGCAGCACGGCGAGAGCGTCGTAATCCGCCTGCTGCCTCGCGATCGCGGCTTGCTCGATTTGAACAAGATCGGATTGTTCGGCCGCGACGAAGCGACGTTGCGCCGTCTGTTGGCCCTGCCGCATGGGCTGATCCTGATCACGGGCCCGACCGGAAGCGGAAAGACCACGACGCTCGCGACCATGCTGTCGATCCTGAACGAGCCGACGCGAAAGATCCTTACCATCGAGGATCCCGTCGAATACGAGATTCCGGGCATCAACCAGTCGCAGGTCAAACCGGCGATCGGGCTGACCTTTGCCACGGCGATGCGCGCGTTCGTCCGCCAGGATCCTGATGTCATTATGGTCGGTGAAATACGCGACAGCGAAACCGCAAAGATCGCCATCCACGCGGCATTGACGGGCCATCTCGTGCTGTCAACGCTCCACACCGAGACCGCGGCTGCGGCTGTGCCGCGCCTTTTGGATCTCGGCGTCGAGGGATTTCTGCTGCGGTCGACGTTGCGCGCGGTCATTGCCCAGCGGTTGGTCCGCATCCTCTGCGACGGCTGCAAGAGCACGCATCAGCTGACCGAACCGGATATTGTCGCCGATCCGCGTTATCGGATTCTGGGTTTTGCAGCCGGCGAGACGATATATCGCCCGGTTGGCTGCGAACGCTGCGGCGGCACCGGCTATCGCGGGCGTGCCGGGATTTTTGAATTGCTGGAGCTGACCGATGAGGTCAGGCCTTTGGTCGGCGCTCAAGCCGACGCCTCGCTCATCGACGGCGCTGCCATTCGCTCAGGTATGACGACGATGTTGGACGACGCTGTGGAAAAATGCCGGATAGGGATGACCGCGGCGCCCGAAGTGCTGCGCGTGACGTCCGCGCGCTAACCGACGGCCATGCGGGTTTGACAATGGCGTGGTAGGGAGAGGATAGATGACACTGCGCGCAGTAAACAGAGGCCGCCGTGCCGATCGACGGGCCGAGGCGGGCTTTACCCTGGTCGAGATGCTCGTCGTAATCGCAATCATCGGGTTGATCATGGGCTTGGTGGGTCCCCGCGTGCTCAATTATCTTGGGGAATCCAAAGTCAAGGCGGCCAAACTCCAGATCGAGAGCTTCGCCAGCTCGCTCGACCTGTTTTATCTCGACGTTGGCCGGTATCCGACCGTCGGCGAAGGTCTTACGGCTCTGGCACAGAGACCCGGCAATACGACGATTTGGAACGGACCCTATCTCAAGACCGGCGCCGTGCCAGCCGATCCGTGGGGGCATATCTACGTTTACCGCGCTCCCGCCGAGCGCGGGCCCTACGAGATCGTGTCGTTGGGATCGGATGGCCAGGAGGGCGGGACGGGCACGGCGGCCGACATCAGCAATGACGGCGCCGCCGCGAGTCGACCATAAACAGCTTTGCATTGTGGATCGGCCTGGGTCTCCAGACGGGGGATCCACGAATGTTCGTTGTGCGACCCGTCACCGCCGTGCTGCTGGCTATCGCAATATCGCCTTGGCTCCTACCGCACTGTCATCGCTCTGGGAGCGGCACTAGAGCGGGATGAGACTAGGTTGGGGCCGTGACGACGGACCATTTTTCTTCTCGTGCCCGGGACGCAAGCCGCACGAGCGCTGCGAGCGGGGGCCCATTCTACTTTGCATGGGGTTGTTTTCGCGATTTTGTGTCTGGGCTCCGCGGTGTACCGCCCATAGCGTGTCGAAGACGCGCGTGAACGCGCTTATGAGGCGCTGCGCTGCGTCCGGGACGCGAGATCGTTAGTGCTTCGCGCTCACGGCGAATCGATCCAACTCCAATGCATCATGCTCTAGCTAGAGCGGGATGACTTTTCTTCGAATCGTCGGCCCGCTCTAGGTAACTACCGGCCGCACTTGGCGGAATCCCGCCGGAATGCCGCGCTTGGCGAGGACGATCTGCCAGTTCTGATAGCTGCGCGCCGCGAACGCCCCGGCGCAGCTCAGGAGATAGAAAACCCACATCCGATAGAGCCGCTCGCCGTATTCGGTGACGATCCGATCCTTGTGCGCTACGAGGTTCGCGTGCCAGGCGCGCAGCGTCGGTGCATAGTCGGCGCCAAAATTGTGCAGGTCCTCCACGACGAACCGGTTCTCCGCCGCTGCGGCGATCTCCTTGATTGAGGGGAACATCGAGGTCGGCGCCGAGAAGATGTACTTCTGGAACCACGGATTGCATTCGGAGTTCGAGACGTTGTCGCCGATCGTCTCGAGAAGAAAAATTCCGTCCTCGGTCAGGCAATCATGGGCAATCCTGAAGTAGGTGTCGTAATTCCGCCGGCCCACATGCTCGAACATGCCGAATGAGGCGATGCGGTCGAACTGCCCCCTGATCTCGCGATAGTCCTGCAGCCGGATCTCTACCGGCAAGCCACGGCAGCGCTCGACCGCGAGTTCGCGCTGCTCCGCGCTGATGGTGA
>Ga0193726_1002454_pt1 | contig 12571 bp, 10 predicted proteins | sample H2c1metaG_FD_144928 | JGI IMG/M metagenome (GOLD analysis project Ga0193726, IMG submission 144928) | Soil microbial communities from a riparian zone of the East river system, Colorado, United States - H2c1 | ecosystem: Environmental > Terrestrial > Soil > Riparian zone | place: USA: East River... | reverse complement strand
CGCCATCGTCCAGTACATCGCGGATCAACGGCCCGATAGTGGCCTTGCCCCAAAAGCTGGAACCATTGAGCGTGCCCGCCTGCAGGAGCATCTCAATTTCACAGCATCTGAGCTGCACAAGGCCTTCGGCCCGTTGTTCTCACCCGACACGAGCGAAGCGGGCAAGCAGGCTGTCCGCGCAATCGTCTCCACGATCAGCATTCCCAACCACCTGCTTCGTTACAAAGCAGGCAGCGCAATAGACCAATCTGTAGGGGGTCAATTTTGGACGCCGATCCCCCGGCTTAGGGGGTCAATATTGCAGGCCGAATAACATTCTCGATTTCATTGTCGAGAAATAACACCAGGGCTCAGTCTGTAAATTATGAGGGGCGGAATGTGGTACGGAATTGAATCAATCAAATAAAATATAACTGTTTCATTCATTTATCTTGTTTTGTGGCGGAGAGAGTGTCAGTCAGCTCCCATTGAAAGATAACGCATTTTCGACTTTCATAGACCAAGACCCACCGTTTGAGCTACGGCCCGGGAATGCCCACGAACGCACAATCCTTGTCGAGGAAGGCCTGACTCCGTCACCGCTACGGACTGAAAGATCGAGAACGTCAGACGGTACAGCTAGATGTCGGGCGCCGCGCCCCGAAGACGGCCTGCTGACTCAGTCAAAGCGATTGGTTCGCCTGCCCTCGACGAGATCGACAATAGCTCGGGCAGTACATTCGTACGGGCCCGAATACGGCGCCTACCTCGAGATAGTCCATCGTAGTCCTGGCGTGGCACCGACGATGATGTTACCTGCCCCCATCGTTTTAAGCGTGGCCCAATTGCCCGGGATGCGTTGGTCTAAATCGCCTGCAGTGCCAAACAAAAGGCTTTCTGACGCCGCCGCAAACTGCCGCGCGCTGTAGCGTATAAATCGGACGAACCGGAGCGATCGCGCGTTGCTTCCAGCCTGGGTTCGATTCCGGTCAAAGCAAGTGTGCAGGCCGAAGCGGCACGGTGCATGCCTGCTGCCAGGGAGCCCGCGAATTATTTTTTGCTAGCTAATAGGGCGCGTCAGTTTGTTGGTATTCCTGTTGGTAGTGCTCGAACACGAAGACGAAAATGATTTTATCTTCAACCGGTTATGGTACTAAGCGGTTATCGGCCAGGGGGCACCAAGCTACGCGGCCACTCCGGGTTCGTGCCAACTGCGGACCATTGCAATTCGTTATCCAGGCCGTGGCATTCTTCTCAGCAGGAAGGCAATGACGCCATAACGCCGTGTGATATAGGCGTGCTTCACACGATTTCGGACGGCGCGCAGAATTTGTGCGGCAGCAACCTCTGCAGTGGTCACCAGAAGCCGCCTGATCACTGGTGCCAATGGCTGATCTGTCTTCATCATGGCGGTATCGACAAATCCCGGCTGAACTTCAGTCACCGCGATCGGGAAGCCGCTCTTGCGTGCCAGTTCCCGCATGCCATCGAGGTAAATAGACTGAAAAGCTTTGGATGCCCCATATGCCGCAGCGCCTCCGCTTCCGCGCAACGCCGCGATCGATGAGATGCCGACCAAATGCCCCTTTCGTCGACTTATGAAGTGGCGCATCGCTATTTGTGCAACGGCGGCGAAGCCGAGAACGTTCGTCAGTAATGTATCACGATCCGGCGTCCATTCCAGGGTAGGATTCGGATATCCGGTGCCGGCGCTTATAACAACGAGATCAGCGCCACCTAGCTCATCGATGAGATGGGCCAACGCGTCCGTAGCAGATTCTGCGTCAACCAGGTCAAGGCGACGGAAAGTAGTTCCAACTCCCAACTCTCGGGAAAGTTTTTCGAGTCGGTCGAGCCTGCGCGCGGCAAGTCCTACTCGCCATCCTTCTGCAGCCAGCTGGCGCGCTATTGCCTCGCCGATACCAGAAGACGCACCGACAATCACGGCCGTTCGAGGCAAGTCCAACTCCACGTGCATCTCCGGGGGCACATCGACCACTGCTAATTCATTAGTGCGACGCTACCAGCGCGCGAACGGCCGTTCAACAGAACCTGCTATTCAGTAAGCGTGCGAACGTCTCTTATGGTCAGGCCCGGCCTCATGCCGCCGGCCGCCAAATGATCCGCTCTCCTCATTTCTCGGTTCGACAGCATTGCCACTCAATTTCAAACAGCCATGCATAGACGCTTCTAGTCACCTCGCCCCGGTAAGAACTGGAAAGGAGCGGAAATTACACACCTCTGCCTTCCCGCGGCAATTTTCACCCGAGTTGTACTAGAACGATTGGCCCCCGAAAATCGAGGGCGCAGGGAAAGCCGGATGCGCGACGCACCCGCAGCCTCGCGTGCGAAATTGAAAAAGCACACGAGCATCGTCACCACAGGTTCGCCGGAGACATCCGGCCTTCCCTGCGCGAGTGGTTTTAACGGTTTCCTTCGTGCTCGCCGCGGAGACCGGGCTTTGTGTCTCCGTCCCCGGTGCGATGCAACAGCGTCGATGCGGAAACACCGCCGATATCTGAAAGGAGCGAACGAGTCCGAGGCGTGCAACATCCGCGGAGCCGTCGCAGTGATATCTTTCCCCTTAAAGAGGATGTGCCCTTCGGTCGGCTGTAGAAACTTGGTTAGGAGGTTAAAGCACGTCGTTTTGCCGGCACCGTTGGGACCAATCAGCGCGGGAATAGTGCCTTTTCGGACTCTAAGGTTGACGTCACGAACGGCGAAAAATCCAGAAAACTGCTTGGTCAGCCCACGTGTTTCGAGATGGAAGTCTTCATCCTGATCCACAAGGGAAGTACTAATTGCGCGGCTTGCATCTTGAGGTGACGTTGGAACAGCCGTCGCTTCATTCATTATTGTTTCCAAAATACTGTCGGTGGTTACTGTCGCGAAGCCCGAGGGACCGAGACAAGGTAAATCTTGGCCAACTCATAAGAGCGAGCGGCGTCGTTTGAAAGGTGGTTGAGCTATGCCCCGACCTCTTCCGCCAGAGTAAATGCCTCACGGGTCCGAGTAACCTCGGGCCAATCACGGTTGAAGTCGTCTATCAATTGTTTGAGTGCTCCACCATCGATCGCGTGAGCAAGTGATTCTTGGTCAGCAAATTCGTAGGTCGCCTCGTGAACGATAGAATCTGCGAGGCTCCAACATCGCCAAGCACGCTTCACGCCAAACAGCCTTAGTGCGTCCGGCAAATGGACATTCTTATACCAGCTGTCGAAAGCTTCCCTTTTGGAGGGGTCGTGAATAGTGGCACGAACAACGAAATAGGATTTTGGCATTTTGTCCTCAGTCCGCTAAGCGAATGAGTGAAGCGTGTTGCGTAGCTGCAACTGCAGATATGAATGGAGCGGCCGGAATAAGCTCCGGTCGCTCCCGGGGCATCGCCGACAACGTCGACATAGCGACCCTATCAGTCAGACAAGATTGGCAGCTGTGCGAGAGCTCTTCTGAGGTTTTCGGCGTCCCAAGGCAGGTGCTCCGCGATAGTCAGGCCGACAATATCGATGACTTCGGAGCACTTCTTCAAAAGAGCTACGACGGTATCAAAGTCCATCTGACCGGTCGGCGAATTTTTAAACTGCTCGGCCAAGCCCGCCGGATTGTTGAACAGCTGCTCCCGAAATTTTTTTGGATCTAGAACGTCGAGATCGAAATGGACGACGAGTTTTGACGCGCCACTCGCTTTCAACCAGTCAGTTACCTCGGAAAAATTTTGGGTCAATTCAGAGGGCGCAAAGACCGTAGGCTTGAGCTCCTCAACCGCGCGTCGGCTGCGTTCGGAGATGGTACCCTTGTCGATACCGACGTAGGCAAGCCGCTTGGCAGGGATTGGATCCTTGGCAAAAGCCGCGAATTCTGAGTCGCCCTTTCCGAGCAAATTCAGCATCGGATAGCCATGCGCGTGGGTCGAAACTTCCGATGTCGTCAGATCGAAATGGGCATCGACCCACAGGATCGCGACGTCCCCAGCATATCGGGTTGCTAGATATGAGAACGGTGCAAGCGACACCGAGCAGTCGCCGCCGAAAGTCACAATACGGTCAGGCTTTGCTTTCTCGATGATCGACAAAGCGGCTTCGTTCTGGGCCAAGATTGCACTTTTCGCGATAACCCCACCTTCCAACGGCAATTTGGCACCGTCCGGCACTGCAACGGGCACTTCTGCGAACTCGGCGTCTCCCTTTGGGGCCAGCCAATAAAGCAGTCGTGCTCCCAGGTGATAGATTGGGTTATTGCCCCCTTGCCACTGTGGCATCAAAAGTCGAAGAGTCTTTTTTTGTGAAGGCATTGATGTACTCCGTTCAGGCTGCGAGCCCAACATGGGCTGCATGCCACCATTCGACGCTTCGCACTGCAACGAACTTCGTTACCAACGTTGAGTGTGAATCGCATATCTCAAAATGTTTATGCATTATGGGAACTAAGGTCCCATGCTGCTTTCGGAGACAGACGCTTACAGGTTGACCTGCAATTGTCGTTATGGACGTCTAATCTCTCAAGCTTGGCGTTGCATGTCCTTCAACCAAAGGGCAAGCAACGCCGAACGCTCACGTCTCAGAAGTTAGCTTGTAGACACCGCGCTCGAAGCGATCGTAGATGCCCAGCGACACCGGATCCGCAAACGGCAGTGTCTGCGACAGCAGGACGCCCGCAACCTTCTTCGACGGGTCCAGCCAGAAATAGGTATTAGCGATACCCGCCCAACTCAGACTGTTGGCGCTCCGCCCGGCCGGTCCCTGCTTGGGATTGATCATAAAGGAGAGCCCCCACTTGATATCCTGTCCGGGGAATAACTTTCCGAAGTCGATATCGGCGGTAAGCGCCGGTGCCTGTGTTTTCATGGCGCGGACTTTGACGTCACCCATGTTGTTCTTCGACATCTGCTCAATCGTCGATGATTTGAGGATCGTGGCGCCATTAAAGGCGCCGCCGTGCATCAACATCTGCAAGAAAACGAGATAATCCGAAGCCGTGCCATAGAGACCGCCGCCCCCGCCAAAAAATTCTGGCTCCTGTGAAAAACGCACATTGAGCGGAGAAAAGGAGCCGTCTTCCTTGCGGCCGTGAACGGTCGCGAGTCTGTTCTCTTGATCACCGATGAGGAAGCCGGTACTTTTCATGCCGAGCGGCTCAAAGATGTGCTTTCGGAAATAAACGTCCAGATTCTCTCCACTCGCTGCTTCGACCGCCTTGCCGGCCAGATCGGAGCTGATGCCGTATTCCCAATCAGTACCGGGATCGAACGCCAGCGGCGTAGTCAATGCGAGGTTCTTGCCGGTGATCACATCGGGAAGGTTCTTAAACTTGACGTAGCGACCGGTGTTCGCATTGAGGAAATCATACGTAAAGCCGGATGTGTGAGTCAGTAGTTGGCGAAGAGTGATCTTACCCTTCGCTGGCCGCAGCTTCGGATTTCCCTGTTCGTCGAAACCCTCGAGCACTTGAGGGGATGCCAAGGCCGGCAGCATCTTCTCAATCGGATCGTCAAGCGTCAGTTTGCCCTGTTCCACGAGCTGCATCGCCGCTACGCCGGTGACCGCCTTCGTCATCGAGGCAACCAAGAACACGGTATCTAGTGTCATCGTCGGGCCAGTCTCAACATTCCGTTTGCCAAACGCCCCCTCATAAATCACGCCGCTCCCGTTTGCGGCTATGCCGACGATCCCCGGCACCTGCTTTTCTTGCACAGCATCACTAAGGACTTTATCGATCGCGATCGCCCCGGCTTTTCGATCGACAGCCGCGGCGGACACGCTGGTCCAGACAGTAGGCGCAAGCGAAGCGGCAGCCGCCGCGGCAGCGCCTTTGAGTACGTCGCGGCGATTTCTGTTTAGCATTTCCATGATACCCGTCCCGCTATTTGGATATTGATCTCAAGTTTCGGTCACAACGGCGCGAGGCCACGAAATCAACGCCGAATTAAACCTGTGGAGGGCACCTCCTTATGCCGCTTTCAAATGCTATTTTAACTTCGCGCCTACAGACAATTGCTCAACGTCGCACATACCCTGATAGAAAATGCACAGCGCTGCATAAGCGTCGTCGCCTGCCACCGCGTTTGAAGTGGTGAACAATTCAAAGAGAGTGCTGCTTGGTGTCGAGAAAGTCAGCGACGCCGCCGTAAGATTAGCAATCTGCTCTTCCGGCTCGATGTCGATACAGAGACGACTTCGGCATCTTGTCAGTCGGAAACGCAATGCTTGCTGTGAATATTCGTCGGCTGTGAATCGGAAGCGTGGACTAAGACGCGTGAGCACTTGTGTTATGACGCCTTGGACGACGGGCTCATTACACCGCACAAGCGCGCCTGCAGCGTTTAGTCCAATCTAAGGCGAATAAAGAGCGCTTCCGTCTCTTACGACTGAACAAGCGCGTGAATTTTCAGAAGTCGGCACTAGCCTATTCAAAACGCTTTCGTTCCACGTGGAATAAATCGGTCAGGAAGTCGACAACCGTTCGGACGGAGACTTCCTTGAGATCGTTCCGCCGAACCAAAAGCCAATAGTCGCTGGACGGAAGATCGACACCGAGAGAACACTGCTTGAGAGCTCGATTTGAGCGCCCAACGAAATGGGGAAGTAGCGCGACGCCAGCGTTTGCGCCTGCCGCTTGCGCCTGCCCTAGCTGACTATTAGTCCGAAAAGATATGCGCGACTGAGGAAATCGCTTTTTTATCCAAAGGTGTTCCGGGACGCTTGTGTTCATCTCGTCGAAACTTACGAATGTCGGAACTATGCCTTTTTTGACACGAGCCCGCCAGCGAGCCGACGCATAAAATCCATATCCGACCGTCGTAAGTTTTTTGGCAACAAAATCACCGTCTTCCGGGCGTCCAAGGCGAATCGCAATATCGGTCTCGCGGCGCTCGAGGCTGACATATCTAAGGTCGCTAACCAAGTCGAGGTCAAGTCTCGCGTGGAGGGTCGTAAGAGGGGCAGCGAATGAGATCAAAAAAACCTGGGTCAGACTGGGAGGTGCATTTATTCTGACAAGCCCCTTTGGCGCGTCGTCTGAAACTCCGCGCTTTAGCCCCGCCGCGGCGGCTTCCATGCCGCTTGCGACGCTGAGCACTCTCGTGCCCGCGGAAGTAAGTACGTATCTATCGGGCCGGCGCTCGACAAGACGCTCTCCCAGCGCAGCCTCAAACGCTGCTATGCGGCGGGCAACGGTGGCGTGGTTGACCGACAATATACGCGCTGCAGCCGACAGACTGCCGTGCCTAGCTAAGGCGACGAAAAACCTGACATCTTCCCAATTGAGCGCTGTGCGATTTTGATCAGCCATTGCCAATTTTTTGGCAGTTCCCCTTAGATCAGTCAACATTTAGGCGCGCTATGCGGTGCTCTGCCATCGTATCTTGATGGACCTCGACGAAGCCGAACGTACCGTTGTCGGCGAACAGTCTGTACCGCGCGGCACTCTTACGATCACCGCAAGTGTGGCGGCCGGCGATGCAATCCTGCGCCCGATCCTAGACTCCTTCATGGAATCGTATCCAGAACTTTCGCTGCGGTTGGACCTTTCTGACCGTCCGACAAATCTGATTGAACAGGGTATAGACCTTGCGCTGCGTATCGCGACACTGGCCGATTCCAATTTGGTCGCCGTCAAGGTCGGAGAAGTGAGGCGCGTAGTCGCAGCTTCGCCAAGCTATATAGCCAGGAGCCCGGCCATTGAGACGCCTGGCGATTTAGCAAAACATCCGATCATTGCGATGACGCATTTTGGTGTCGAAAGTTGGAGCTTCCCTGCCGCATCAATGCGGCGGCCATGTTCAAGATCGGAGAGAAGGAGCTGAGCCGCCCGAGCGACGGCAGATGCGGCCGTGGCGGCCGCGGAGCACGACAGATTGATCATGAGATTGAAGCCTTGAGGAGAGCGGAAAGGCAGACAGCTGGCTGATGACGCAAACCGGTAGAAGCAGTCCCCGGCCGGCTGGCCGGTGCCGCAGATACACGGCAGGCGTTTCCGTCGCTTGGCTTCACCCATAGTTCCCGCGGCATACATGCGATTCGCCCGACTTGCATAAGGCGCGCAACAAACGCAGTGCGCATGCCAACGCCTTCGCCGCGCTTAGATCATACTTGTGACATGCAACCATCAAACTTTGATCCGGCCGATAGCCGAGAAAATCCACGGTCGACTAATCGCATGCTTGAACGACGCTCCGCGCGCGCAGTCGGTCGGCCGATATGCCATTGTTGTGCATCAACGATGAACTGCTGAAGCAGCTCGATCTGTCCCCTTGTGTGTTGCTGGGTCCGCCTCGAACGCTTGCTTCCCCTTTGCGGCCCAGAGCGCCCGGGCCCGTTCGCCCTGATCGCTTTGGAGCCTGTCTGACATCCAGAGTAGCGCACCAAGGATGGTGGCGCGATCGTCGCCGGTCAACTCCACGATACGGGCTTTGACGACGAGGCCGCCGAGTTCGATCAGGTGCCGTGTGCGCTTGCGGCGCTCGACCTGCCAAGTGCGCATATCATGCCGTGCCCTTGCTGCCTGTTGACGGTTGTGCGCCGCCCGGTTGCGCCCGAGCGCCGCCAGTGTTGCGCTCAGCTGCTGGTGCAGTTCGCTGCGCCCGTCGCTGAAAGAACGCGGCTCCGCGCTTGGTCCATGCCTCCTTCTTTGCAGTGTCCTTCGTCTCGGCCAGCATGATCAGCGCGCCTGCCAGTTCGTCGGCGCCGAGGCTATCTGCGCCGGTGGCGATAACCAGTTCGCCGAGCCGTGCACCTTGCGGTTCTTGAGATCGCGCGCCTTGTCCCCAAGTACCTTCAGTTCGGCATCAAAGTCTCGCGGCTTGCGCATCACATCCTCCAGTAATGACGATGGAGCGATGATAGTCGAGACCGGGGTACAATGCTGCAAGGTCACCGGGACGGTTTGGGACGGCGTAATCCCTCCCGAGAATTTTTCGAGGGAGGGCGCGCTTATACGTCGTTCCGACGTGGGCTTCGCCGTGCAAATGATCTGGTCGCAATGGCGATCTATCATCTTCACGTCAAGGTCATTGGCCGCAAGGCCGGCTCCAGCGCGGTGGCCTCGGCCGCCTACCGCTCCGCCTCGCGGCTGCGCGACGAGCGCCTCGACCGCAGCCACGACTTTTCCAGCAAGCGCGGCGTCGTCCATTCCGAGGTGCTGTTGCCCGAGAATGCGCCCGAGGCATGGAGCGACCGCGAACGGCTGTGGAACGATGTCGAGGGGTTCGAGGTCCGCAAGGATGCTCAGCTTGCCCGCGAGGTGGAGTTCGCTATCCCGCGCGAGATGACTGAGGCACAGGGCATCGACCTCGCCCGCGACTTCGTTCGCGGCGAGTTTGTTGATCGGGGCATGATCGCCGATCTCAATGTGCATTGGGACATGGCCGAGGACGGCATGCCCAAACCCCATGCGCATGTCATGCTGACCATGCGAGCGGTGGACGAAAACGGTTTTGGCCAGAAGGTGCGCGACTGGAACCGCACCGCGATGGTGGAGCGCTGGCGGAGGCGCTGGGCCGAGCTTGCCAATGAGCGGCTGGCCGAGCTCGACATCGACGCGCGGATCGACCATCGCAGCCTCGAAGCCCGGGGCATTGCGCTGGAGCCGCAAAGCCAGATCGGTGTGCCCGCTAAACGCATCGAGGGTCGGGGCATCGAGGGCCAAGGGACCGAGGCCGACCGCGCCGAGATGCATCGCGAGATCGCGCGCGGCAATGGCGAGCAGATCATCTCCGATCCCTCGCTTGCATTGAAGGCGATCACCCATCAGCAATCGACCTTCACGCGCCGCGACATGGCGAAGTTTGCGCACCGGCACAGCGACGGTCTCGACCAGTTCAACCAGGTCGTGGGCGCGATACGCAGCGCGCCTGATCTGGTCGAACTCGGCAAGGACGCTCGCGGCGAGGATCGCTTCACCACGCTCGACATGATCGAGACTGAACAGCGCCTGCACCGCGCTGCCGAGGTGATGGCGGAACGGGAACGCCATGGAGTGCAAGATAGGGATCGTGAAGCCGCCTTGGCGCGTGCGGAGGCGCGCGACCTTGTCCTATCAGGCGAGCAGGCCGGCGCACTGGCGCATATCACGGACGGGCGCGATCTTTCGATCGTGGTCGGCCACGCCGGAACGGGCAAGAGTGCGACGCTGGGCGTGGCGCGCCAAGCCTGGGAAGCGGCCGGCTACGAGGTCCGGGGCGTGGCTCTGTCCGGCATCGCGGCGGAAAACCTCGAAAGCGGATCTGGCATCGCGTCGCGCACCATTGCCAGCATGGAACATGGCTGGGAACAGGGCCGCGACGGGCTTAGCTCGCGCGACGTCCTGGTGATTGACGAGGCGGGCATGGTCGGTACGCGCCAGCTCGAGCGCGTCCTGTCCCATGCGGCAGAGGCCGGCGCGAAAGTCGTGCTTGTCGGCGATCCGCAACAACTGCAAGCCATCGAGGCAGGCGCGGCGCTCCGGTCGATTCATGAGCGCCATGGCGGGGCGGAAATCGCCGAGGTGCGCCGCCAGCGGGAGGACTGGCAGCGGGACGCCACGCGCGACCTAGCGACCGGCAAAACCGGCGATGCGATGGAAGCCTACCGCTCCCGTGGCATGGTGCATGAAGCCCAAACCCGCGAGCAGGCGCGCGGCGATCTGATCGACCGCTGGGACCGCGACCGGCAGGCATCACCGGATCGGAGTCGGATCATTCTTACCCATACCAATGACGAGGTGCGCGCGCTCAACGAGGCTGCGCGCGACCGGATGCGGGTCGCTGGTGATCTGGGCAATCAAGTGCGTGTCGCGGTCGAGCGCGGCGAACGCAGCTTCGCCAGCGGGGATCGCGTCATGTTCCTGCAAAATGAGCGCGGCCTTGGCGTGAAGAACGGCACGCTCGGGACCGTCGAACAGGTCAGCGCGCAATCTGTGACCGTGCAGACCGACGATGCCCGATCCGTTCGCTTCGAACTCAAGGATTATAACCGGATCGACCATGGCTATGCCGCGACCATCCACAAGGCTCAGGGCATGACGGTAGACCGCACCCATGTGCTGGCGACGCCGGGGATGGATGCCCATGGCAGCTATGTCGCCCTGTCGCGGCACCGCGACGGCATGGACCTGCATTATGGCCGCGACGATTTTGCCAATCAGGACCGGCTTGTCCGCACCCTGTCGCGTGATCGGGCGAAGGACATGGCATCGGACTACGAGCGGGCCGATCCGGTGCAGAGCTATGCCGAGCGTCGGGGGATCACCTTCCGCGAGCGCGTGGCCGAGATCGTGCGCAGGGTCGTGCCAGAGAAGGTACGCAACATGTTCGACGGCCTTCGCTCTCCTGAAGATGTGCCCGACCCGGAAGTCGGACGGAGGCTGGAGCGGGAAACTCCGGAAAGGGAAAGGAGCGGTACGGGAGCCGAGCGGCGCGAAGCCGAAGCGCCGGAAAGGAAGGTGGCGGAAGAGGCGGAAAAGGAATTGCGTCGCGTGCGTACCCGAGCGCTCGTGCGCCATGCCCGCGCTGTGGATGCGATCTTCGAGACGCAGGAGATGGGCGGCGAGGCAAGTCCCGAGCAGGTGAAAGAACTACAAAAGGCGCGGAAGGTCTTCGAGGAGGTGCGGCCCTATGGCTCGCACGACGCCGAAGCCGCCTACAAGAAGAACCCGGAGCTAGCCCGCGAGGCGGCTGGCGGCCAGGTCAACCGTGCTATCCGCGCGCTCCAGCTTGAGACCGAACTGCGCCTCCATCCGGGCCGCCGCGCCGACCGCTTCGTGGAGCGCTGGCAGGAGCTCGACCAGGCCAGCCTGCGCCAGTATCAGGCGGGCGATATCTCCGGCTACAGGACCACGCGCTCCGCGATGGGCGATATGGCGAGAAGCCTCGAACGCGATCCGCAATTGGAGTCTCTCCTCGACAACCGCAAGCGGGAGCTTGGCATCGCATTCGAGTCAGGCCGCCGGCTTGGCCTGGAATTGGCCTTCACCCATGGCATCGACCTTGGAAGGGGTCGGGGTATCGGAATTTGACCCGTCCGATTTGCCGCCGACTCTCCGCCACGGTGCGGCGACATGTAGGAGCCTCTTGCGCGCCCGCAACGGCCTGACCTGTCTGGTCTCAGATGCCGTCAGAAACAGCGAGCACGAGGCAGCGCGGCCATGCGCGAACCAGACCGTATCATCCGTTTGAAAACCGTTCTTGCCCGGACCGGGCTGTCCCGGTCCACCACCGCAAGATCGCCGAGGGCACGTTCCCGGCTCAGCTCAAAATCAGCGCCCACGGCACCGGCTGGCATGAATCCGACATCAACCGATGGATCGCCGATCCCGTCTCGTGGCGTCCGAAACGCGAGCTCGATGAGGTCCGGTAAGGTCGGATAGCGCCCCCGACCGTCCGATTTTTACTCTCCCGCACGCGGGACTAGGAGGCTGCATCGACAAGCCTTTGGGCGATACCATTGGCAATATAAAGCTTGGTGCAGTCCGGATGACGCGCTACGCGCCGATAACTCCGAAATAACTCAAGTTGAGACGGTGCGAGCTACCAGAGAAGTAGCGTTACCTCGCAAAGCGGACTCCCCACAGGTCACCCACTGCAACTGCCAACTCACGAGGCCCGGTCCTGATCCCACTA
>Ga0193726_1002453_pt1 | contig 12572 bp, 12 predicted proteins | sample H2c1metaG_FD_144928 | JGI IMG/M metagenome (GOLD analysis project Ga0193726, IMG submission 144928) | Soil microbial communities from a riparian zone of the East river system, Colorado, United States - H2c1 | ecosystem: Environmental > Terrestrial > Soil > Riparian zone | place: USA: East River... | reverse complement strand
AAATCCCGCGCATCTTAAACTTGTTGAAAACTGGATGCGCAGCTACAAGCCCGAAGAATTATTCGACGCCAACGGAACTTTCATTCGGGAATTGCAGGCTCTGGCGCCGAGTGGAGATCGCCGCATCTCCGCCAATCCCCACGCGAATGGAGGACTGCTCCGCAAAGAACTCGAGCTGCCCGATTTCCGCGATTACGCGTTCAAACTCACCAAGCCTGCGGCTGAATACGCTCCTCCTACAGACATACTCGCGCACTTTCTTGCAGAAGTGATGCGCGGCAATATGAATTCCTTCCGCGTGTTTTGTCCCGATGAAAACGCGTCCAACAAACTCACGGCAATTTATGCCGCATCTAAAAAAACCTGGAATGCAGAATTTAAGCCGGAAGATTCCGACGGCGGCGAGTTGGATATTTCTGGACGCGTAATGGAAATGCTCAGCGAACACACTCTCGAAGGTTGGTTTGAAGGCTACGTTCTCACCGGGCGCCACGGATTTTTTTCAACCTACGAAGCTTTCGTTCACGTGATCGATTCCATGTTCAATCAGCACGCAAAATGGCTGGAGAAAGCGAAGCACGATCTCGACTGGCGCGCGCCGATTCCTTCGCTGAATCTCCTGATCACCTCGCTCGTCTGGCGGCAGGATCACAATGGCTTCACACATCAGGATCCGGGATTTCTGGACGTGGTCACAAATAAAAGCCCCGATGTCGTGCGCATTTATTTGCCGCCTGATGCGAATTGTTTGCTCAGCGTCGCTGATCACTGCCTGCGTTCGCACGATTACGTCAACGTGATCGTTGCCGATAAGCAGGAGCATCTTCAGTACCTCAGCATGGAAGATGCCGTGAATCACTGCACGAAAGGCATCGGCATTTGGGATTGGGCTTCCTCGGATGACTGCGCCGATCCCGACGTTGTGATGGCCTGCGCTGGCGATATTCCGACGATGGAAGCCGTAGCCGCCGTTGCAATTCTGAAACAACATTTCCCGAATCTGAAAATCCGCTTCGTCAACGTTGTGGATCTTTTCCGCCTGCTGCCGCAATCCGAACATCCTCACGGACTTTCCGATCGCGATTTCGATTCCCTTTTCACCGCTGACAAACCCGTGATTTTCAATTTCCATTCCTACCCGGCGCTAATTCACAAGCTCACTTATCGCCGCAAAAATCACGACAACATTCACGTCCGCGGCTACAAAGAAAAAGGAAGTATCAACACGCCGCTCGAACTCGCCATCCTCAATCAAGTGGATCGCTTCAATCTCGCAATTGACGTGATCGATCGCGTTCCCAGCCTGCGCAACACTGGCGCGCACATAAAGGAATTGCTGAGGAATCAAATCATCGAGAGCGTCAACTACGCCCACACCGAAGGCATCGACAAGCCAGAAATTCGCAATTGGAAATGGCCGGGATAAGCCGCGTGGAAAAGTTGGAAAATAAAAACGACTCAATCCTGGTGCTCAATAGCGGATCGTCGTCGCTGAAATTTGGTGTCTATTCTCATGGCGCAAATGACGAAGAGCCTCTACTAAGCGGAAGCGCCGAAGGAATCGGACGGGCTAACGGCACGCTAAATATTTTGTCAAGCGACGGAACGCAACTCGCGAAACGCGAAAATATTTCCGAATCGCAAAGCGCAGCACTCGGAACTCTCGCCGCCGAAATCCAGAAACACATTCGCGTCGCGCCAATCGCGGTAGGCCATCGAGTCGTTCACGGCGGTCCGAATCTCCTCACGCACCAACTCATCACGCCAAGACTTTCGGAAGAACTTCGCGCCGCCACACATTTCGCACCGCTGCACATTCCGCAAGCTCTCGATCTTATCGCCGCCGCGCAAACAAATTTTCCGAACGCCGCGCAATTCGCCTGCTTCGACGACGCGTTCCATCAAACGATGCCCGAAGTTGCATCGCATCTCTCGATTCCGCAGAAATATTTCGACGCAGGCATTCGCCGCTACGGTTTCCACGGACTCTCTTACGAATCGCTCGTCCATCATTTCGGCTCAAAACTTCCCGCGCGCGCAATCTTCGCTCATCTGGGGAATGGCGCCAGCCTCTGCGCCGTCCTCAACGGAAAATCAATCGACACAACGATGGGACTAACGCCAACGGGCGGAATTCCTATGGGCACCCGCTCCGGTGACCTCGATCCCGGTATCCTTATATATATTCTGCGCAACGAAAAGCTAAACGCCGATCAATTTGAGGATTTGCTGAATCATCGGAGTGGACTCTTCGCGCTCTCCAATGGAGAAAGCGATGTGAAAGCGCTCGATGATCGCGCCCGCGCAAAAGATCCACGTGCAATTTTCGCGCTCGACGCATTCGCCATCGCAATTCGCAAATCAATCGGCGCGTACATTGCGCTGCTCGGCGGCGTCGATTTGCTGGTTTTCACAGGCGGCATCGGTGAGCACAGCGAATACGTTCGCAACGTCGCCACACGCGGCCTCGAATCTCTCGGCCTGAGCACAAATAAAATTCAAATTGTTCCCGCACAGGAAGAACAGCAGATCGCGCGCCATTGCCGAAAGCTACTTCAACACGCCAATCGAACCTGAATCCGCCCTAGGTCTTCGACCGGCCAAACAAATGAATTACCAGAAAGATCACCGCAAATAGCAGCAGCAAATGAATTAGCGCACCGGCGACGTGGTACATCACGAACGCGCCGACCCAAACGCACACCAGCACGATCGCCAACAATAGAAATATTCCGAATCTCATAGCTCCTCCACCCAATCATCGCCCGGCGAATTACTTTCTTTGGATGTGCGCGGACGCGAAGCCGTCGCACCACGCGCTGCATCAAAACTGCGTGATGATCGCCATTCACTATCGCCGCAAAACACTACGGTTCGGCGCACGCCAAACTATCACGCCAAATTACCCAGGGAGATAACCGATGAAAGCGTTCGTCCTCATATGCAGCTCAATTCTTATGTTCGCTAGCCCGGCGCTGATGCATGATCAATCGCCCGCCGCGCAAACTCCTGCTCCAGCCGCAGCCAATCCCACGCCCGCGGCCGTGAAAATGCAAATCCGAAATGTGGATTTTCATTTCAGCGAAAATATCGTCGTCCACATCGCCGCGCTCGACGGGAAAATGTCGCCAACCGGAACTGGAATGCCCGTATTCGACGACAAGAATTCTTTTGCACTCGATGTCGAGTCCGGTGACACGACCGTGAGCATGGCGGCTCTCACCAGCGACATGAACGAATTTGTTTTCGCTGTTCCCGGATCGCCGATCAAAGACCTGAAATTAAAAACCGAAAATGGCCGTCTGGCGATGACTGGAATTCTGGTAAAAAAGGGCGGCATTCCATTTGAAACTACCAGTTCAGTTTCGCTGACGCCGGAAGGCATGATTCGCCTGCACACGGAAAAAGTAAAAGCGCTTCATCTTCCCGTCAAAGGTCTGATGGAGATGTTCGGCGTCGATCTGCACGACTTGATCAGCACAAAGAAAATTCCGGGCATCGCTACCGATAAAGACGACTTGATCCTTGATCCGCAACAAATTCTGCCGCCTCCAGAATTGCGCGGCCACGTCATTGCGGTTCGCGTGATCGAAGGCGCAATGGTCATGACTTTCGGCACTCCCGGCCAACCAGCGCAGCATCCGCGCTCAACTGCAGTTTGCGGCCGTCGAAATTTTCTTTCGTTCCGCGGCGGACCAATCCGATTCGGTAAATTGCAAATGGATGAATCCGACATGGAACTCTCGGACACGGGCACTGCGCCGTCATTCGATTTTTCGCTCGACGGATATAAGGATCAACTCGTCGCAGGATATTCCAAAGTAACCGCGCGCGGCGGTCTGTGCGTTCACATGCCGGAATATTCCGCGGTAAAGCACACTGGTCCAGCTGTAACTGCGACGGCAAAGAAATAATTTCACGCAATTTCCATTCGGGTGCCCCGGCCTCGCCGTGTGAGGGCGGGGTTCTTCTTGGATTGACCGCGAAGGGATCGAGTTAGGGTTTTCACGGTGCAATATTCGCGCCGGCCCAAGCCCCATCATAAAGTTGCTGATGAAGTTCAGCATTATTCCAGTACTGAACGTGAGCCAGCAGCGGTGTAGTCGCATCGCGGTCAATCCGATTGTCCACTTTGTTAAAACCGGGTATCGGTGTGCCGTCGTCGTCGAATTCCACGTCGTAATAGTCCAGAAATCCACTTACGATATCGGCGGGAGAATGAATATTAATCCAACGAAATGTTTTCAGCGGGCGAAATTTCACATAGTCCAGAATCAACGGCTGCTGGCGAGCCGCGAGCGCTTCGCGAAGATTCCGTGCGTCGGAAACTTGCGTCCGAAATAGAAATGCAGTTTTGTCTAGAGGAGATCCAAATGTGATTAGCCGTCTCGTGCGTTCGACGACTTTGAACTTAAAATCGTTCTCCACTTGATCCCAGTTGATGCACCAGTTCAATAGATCGTAGCTAATCACAGAGCCCAGGGAATGTCCCACAATCACTATGTCATCGTAAGGGTCTTGTAATTTGTCCACGATTCCGGCCGAATAGATTTCCCGCGCCACGCTCATCACCTGATTCAAAATTCTTGCGCGGATGTCGTTATAGCGGCTCACCTTGTATGATGAAACGTAAATCGCGACGTCGCCGACAAATTCTACAACCAACCAGCGTACGGCTACAGCAACAATAAAAAACGCGACGATTAAGACTATGGACAGCACTCGAAACGTCCATAGCCAATGCGCGTAAATTGGTTGAAACCAGTCCACAATATATTTACCGGCCGCGATTCCCGCAGGCGTGAATATCATCAGAGCCGGCAACAACAGAAGTGTTAGACCGACTACCATCGCCACCAGCAATCTAAAAGTAGAACGTGTAATGGCCATGTCGCGAAACTTTCCAAACATCCAACGGTCGAAATGCTTCAAGTGGCTGTCCGTTTCATTCTTTGCCGAGATTTCTCTTTGCTCGCGCGTCATTCCCTCTTTGGAAGATTCCTTCGCGCGGCTGCGCGATTTCAGCGCGGTCCAAATTCCGTTCCACGCAGCTTGGTATAGAAATGCTACCGTCGCGGTAAACGATATCTGACCCTCAGTGAATGGAGCCCAATAACTTTCGTACACATGAACATCGGACAAATCCCCATTTTTCCCGATGAGGCACACTTCCACGCGAGAAAGTTCCGGAGCATCGGTCTGAGTCGTTAAACGAACGCGCCGCAAATCAACTTGTAGGCTGGGTTCGGGTGCAGTCACATGCGCTTGCTTGCCGTGTTCCGTAATAAGTGCCTGTCCCAACATGCTTAAAGTTTCAAAGGGAACCTGCTGACCCATTCCATGAGTCACAAGAAATGCAACGCGGCGGCGACGGGGCCCCATTCCCGTCGCCACGATCGATTCATGATTTATGGACGGAACGCCAGTCTTCTTGGCGTTGCGAGTCGGGTCGGAAGGCGTTAGGGCATTAATTTTGAAATCAGAACGGAGTGACATGTCTTGGCCCCCAGTGAGCAGTTATCGGAGAGTGAATAGAGAGGGTATATATCCAGTAGCTTCGAGCATGTCAAGGAGGAATCGATGCGGACTGAGCAGACAAAAGTCCATAAATATCGTGGCATTAGCCGCGGCATTCATGGACTTGGAAGTGATCAATGAAATGATTAATGTAAGCGAGCTTTAGTCGTGGTGCTCGTGGCGCCAGCGCCAATAGGCACGCTGCTGTTCGCGGCTGGTGCGCTTGAACTCAACGCTGTATCCGCGATGATCGTGACGATACGTTTCGTAATAGCGCGCTTCGTTGTCGTCCCAATTGTGATAATCCTTGTGATCGCGATCGTAAACGCGAACGCTTACAAGCTGCGGTGCGGCGCTGACCTTCGATGCTAGCGGTGCAACGAGCGCTGCCGTAAGAAATAGCGCGGCGATAAACAAACCTTTTCGATTCATCAAATCTCCTCTAAGTCCGGCTTATTCCCTTCACTACCCGACTTGTCTTCAGCTTGCTCTGTTGACGTGGCAAAAACTGTGCTCAATTGCTCACTTAAGCTTCGACTCGTTACTACTTCGCGCCATCAAGATCGCAGCGGACGTCCGACACAAAAACGAATCGCACCGTGAATGCCTGATTAAGATCAGGCATTCACGGTGCGAAGTTAGTTTTTAAAGATGATTGACGAAAATTTAATTGTGGTCCGGGTGTTCGTGACGCCACTTCCAATAATCACTCTGCTGTTTGCGAGTATTTTTGCCGAATGTGACGCTGAATTCGCTGTGATCGTGACGATAACCTTCGTATGCGCGCTTTTCGTGGTCGTGCCAATTGTGATAGTCCTTGTGATCCCGATCGTAAACGCGGACGCTGACCTGCGGTGTTGCGCTGGTCTTCGTCGCCATCGGAGCCACAAGCGCGGCTGCTAAAAATAGTCCGGCTAGAAAAAGGCCTTGTCGTTTCATTAAATCTCCTTTAGCGCGTGAACGCTGATTTCAGCGCACGGCTGAAGAAGATGATGATGCATTTGTGACGCAAAATCTGTTCAGTATTGCTCACATCGTTTCTGTGCCCCGGTGGAACAGATGAGATACGTAAGGCTTCTCCGTCAAGAATATCAGGTATTTCCGCGATACGAATCCTGCAACCATTCACAGTATTATTCCCTCGTTCGGGACGCTCCAAACAATAGCCCGAGAAAAGGAGACTCAATGAATCGCAAAGGATTATTCATAACCGCACTTTTTATGGGCGCCTCGCTTGTTACCCCAATGGTGGCGAGTGCAAATCCTCAAGTGTCCGTTGGCGTGAAGATTTACGATCGCGATCATAAGGACTATCACGTTTGGGACGACAACGAGGTGAAGTTCTATGATGGCTATCGCCACGACCATCCTGAATTCAAAGTCGATTTCAGGAAGAACAACCGCGATCAACAAGCTGCCTACTGGAAGTGGCGGCACGAACACCACGACTAAAGTTCACATCGAGCGATCGAATCGATCGATTGAGTGATTTGGGCGGTTGCGAATTTCGCAGGCGCCCATTTTGCATTTCCACTTTCTACCAGCTATCTAAAATTGCCTTCCCCATTTATTTTGCGCCGGAAAGAAACTTTCCGATTGTGTCGTTCAGAAATTTCGCGTCGGCGGGATTGCTGGCTGCGCCGGCGGTGTGTCCCCAGAGAGATGGGATCGGAGAGAGAGTTCCATTGGGAATGAATGGCGCTTCGTAGCGCGCATCACCAACTGGGAAATAAAGATCTGTTGCGGAAGGCATGTAGAGGAACGGAACTTTAATTGACGCCAGTGCTTTTTCTACGTCGCCATTGAAGCCGGGAGTTGTGCCGACGTCGTGATGTTCCCAGGTACGCATTTGCAGGATTAGATTGTTTGCGTCTGCGCCGGGAATGAAGCTTGAACGGAAATGTTCGATCTCCTGTTCTAGCGTCATATTTGGCGCTGTTGTTTTCCATAATTCGCGGCGCCACCATTCTTGCGAATATAGCCATCCTGCCCAAACCATTCCGAATGCTGAGAGACCTTTCGCGGGTTGCGAGGTGTAATCGCCGTTTGCAAATGTCGCGTCGGCGGTTATGGCGGAAATTTGTCCTTCGAGGCGGACGACTCCGTGTGGATATGTTTTTGCTGTGCCGGAAGTGGCGACGATTCGGTCGGCAAATGTTGGATAGCCAACTGCCCATTGAAACGCCTGCTGCGCGCCCATGGAAAATCCGATGATCGCGCGCAAATGCGTGACGTGAAGTTCTTCGGTGAGCAAATGATGGACAGCTTCGACGTTATCACGAATCGTCATAATGGGAAAACGCGGACCGTGAAATGGTTCGGGCGTGTTGCTGGGCGAAGAAGAGCTTCCATTGCCGAATAATTCTGTGCAGACGAGAAACAATTTCGAGGGATCGAGCGCCTTATCGGCGCCAATCAGCCATTCGTATCCGCGATAGCGCGCCATGTAGTGCGATGGGAGCAGAACGACATTATCTTTTGCGGCGTTCATGTGGCCGTAAGTTCCGTAAATGATGTGCGCTTCGGGAAGAGTTGCGCCGGACTCGGTTTTGAAATTCTGGATTACAAATTCGTGGCGCTCGGAAACGGGCGCCGCATTTGCCTGAGCGAATGCCGGCTCGGAAATAAATATTCCCAGCGCAAACACTAGAAAGATCAGCTTCTTCATTTTTCAATTCCCTTTCGTCGCGCGATTGATTCGCGCGCATATTACGTCTACTGATTCTGCGAACTTTGCGTATCCTGCTTTGGCGACTGTCTTAGCGCCTGAAGTCCCTGTTCGACGCTGGGCAAATTGGCAGGCAACGCCGGAAATTCGTGATACGCAAATGTTCCTCTCACTCCGTGCACAAATGCCAGCGTAACAACGGCCGGAATGAGCGGCGATCTCGGGCCCGCGATTACAAAAGCATAGACGACATTCGATAGATATAAGACAAGTCCCGCGAGTGCCGCCACCCGTGACTTGCGACGAATCCCATAAGCGATGCCGGCAAAGATAGCCGCATCGACGAAACCCAGGGCATTTTGCGCTGGCGTATCGCTGCCAACGAGGAAGACCACCGTGATTAACACGGTGACCACCGACACGAGCGACGCTGCCCAAAACGCCTCGTCGATCGCGAAGCCGACATTTCGACGGGTGTCGACAGCAGGCCAATACCATTTTGTACCGTTTGCCATGTAAACCTCCGCGCGTCGCAGAGTATCGCACGCGTCGCCGTCGCGCGAGAGTTTTGTGCGTTCGCTGCCATTCACGATAAGCTGGCTTGGACGCAAAACAATTACGCCATGCCGAAATGTTCTTTATGCGGTAACGACTTTGCGGGAAACGGAATGCTTTGCTCCGCTTGCTACGCGAAAACGCCGAAAGCTGTTGTGGTTACTCGGCGCAAGACGCCTTGGACTCAGCAGTATGTGGCGGTGCTTCGCCTTGCGCCTGCAACGACAGTGCTGATCGCGATTAATTTGCTCGTTTACATCGCGATGGCTGTCTCTTCCAAGCAAATCGATTTCTCCGTGGAAACTCTTGTCCGTTGGGGCGGCGACTTCGCGCCTTTGACGCGCAACAGCCAATGGTGGCGCTTGCTCACTTCAACTTTCGTGCATGGCGGATTGCTTCACGTCGCGCTAAACATGTGGTGCTTGTTGATGCTTGGGCCGCTTGCCGAACTTGCGTTTGGAAAATTGCCTTACGTCACTGCTTACATCGCTACCGGACTTTGCGCCAGTTTGACGAGCACTTTGTATCATCCGAATTCGATTGGCGTTGGCGCTTCGGGCGCCATTTTCGGTGTGGCTGGATTTCTGATTACTCCGCTGGCCCTAAAACGGTTAACGGTTTATTCCACGAGCAAATCTTCCACGCTGAAAATGTTGGTTCAGTTCGCCGTGATAAATCTTGTGATTGGTGCGGCGATCCCCGTTGTTGATGTTTCAGCGCACGTCGGCGGACTTGCGTCCGGGCTGATCATCGGACTCATATTTGCGGCGCGGCCCAGAACGTTAGGCTATGCGCCTGATCCGCCGGCGCGTCCGACGTCTACTGCCGATGAAAGCATTGAATCGCGGAGTACGCGCGAAATTGGGCGCTGAGCCTGCGCCCTCGGCAGTAACCGGATTGCTCCCCTCCACCTCCCCCTCCCCCCTGTTTTGAGCATCAATATCAAAACAAAGGACTTAGATACCCCCTTTTTGGCATCAATATCAAAACAAAGGACTTATTCGGTACAAGGCGCCGGGGTCTAAGTGCTCCATTTTGATGTTCTTAGGTGCTCTCTTTAAGTCACGGGTTTTTCAGGGCCGCAGGCGGGTTGGATCCAATCTTGGAATGCTGCCTGGATGGGGCTTTTCTTGCCTGCGGTTCAGGGTAGCGCGAGTGGGCGATAGATGTCAAGTAAACTATGGTACTGAGTACTAAATATATTGGCGTTTGCGAGGGGTGCTGTTCGAATTCGATTCGAATGGGTTGGGGAGTCTAGGAGCGAAGGCGTTTTCAACGCAGAGACGCAGAGTACGCTGAGAAAGAACGCGGAGAAAACCGAAGAGAGAAGATGATCGGAGGCGGGCGGGTCGCGGACCCGCCCTTACGCTCGTCCGGAGTGCTGCTGCGCGCGGAGAAGAAGCACCACAGGCTGAAGCCTGTGCCACGTTTGAGATTGCGCGATTGGAGTGTGGTTGGAAGAGTTGGAGAGCTTATTGGGCGGGGTGCCGACCCTTCGATAGGGTCAGGACAAGCAGGAGTGTCGGTGCTACCAAGGCGTTGACTTGAGGCATGAATGGGTGGAAGATGCGCGCAACGATTGCTTGGTTGGACGTGGTGCGTTTAATTTCGCGCGGCGTCTGATTGAGCTAGCCTTTGGGTTCACAAACTAATTCAAATTGCGGAGGAGCGTTGATGAAGATACGCGTGATGGCGGTTGCGGGATTGGCGTTCATGCTGGCGTCGGCGGTTGGAGCGCAGACGAAATTTACCGGGACGGTGACGTGCGCGAAGGCGGATCCGAGTACCTCGATTGAGGTGGGAGATCATCCGGGCCACGCTTACACCCTTGCGAAAGGTTCGTGCACCTGGGGCGCGGACACATTGATCGCCGGGATGAAAATTACATCTGACACGGGCGTTGAAACGGGGGAAATGTCCGCAACGAAGGTGACATCGACCGGTTCCCGCGTCGCGACAATGGAAAATGGCGACAAGATGTTGGTGAGCGTGCACGATTCGTCGCCAGTGAAAGACGGACAGCCGACGGACATCGAAGGCGCGTTCACGATAACCGGTGGAACCGGGAAGTTGAAAGGGATCAAAGGCCACGGGACGTATAAAGTTGTGCCTGCGGCGGATGGAAGCGCGTCGGTGACGGTGACGGGGGAATATACGATTGCCCCGGCTGCTGCGCCGAAGGCTCCGGCGGCGAAACCTGCTGCGAAATAAAAGTTGAGCGCAGAAATTCGTTTATTTTGAGCAACGGCCCACGCCTGTCCTTGTGGCGTGGGCTGTTGTTTTGTTGGGTTGTCTGTTTCTGTACAGTAACTTTCGGAGACCCTACTTAGACTTTCCCGTATTAGACCAGGTCGAATAAAGAATCAGACATTGGAAAGGAACTCCTTGAAAATCAAATCTGTATTCCGTTCTGCTATCTCAAAACTGCTTTTGTTAGCCGGTGCGTTGATTCTTTTTGCTGGATTACCACTAGCCTATGCCCAGAAAGATTCCGGCAAGCCATACGGAGCGCGAGATCCGCACACGTGCGCTTCGAGAAAAGATCCGGCGGCTGGAGCTCTATCGAGCGGACAAGCGCTGCAATATCTGAGCTGCGACATGGAAGGCATTGATGGTTTCGGGCATCTCAGTCAGGTGGCAAATGTGAAGGTCGAAGTTGCCAAAGGACGCCCGTTTAATATCAACACGGATTCAATTCCGGATATCGATGTTTCACAACTGGTATTCAATATCCGGGGCAGCTTGACCACTGGCTACTGCTCAATCGTCGACGGAACTGTGACGCTGGCTGGAAAGAATTGCATGATCTCGGATCAGCCGAATGCCGTAGGGATGTGTTACAAGAGCAATTTTGGCGATTGGCACTGCTCAATGCGCGATCCGACGGGGACGTTGCCGGCGCATTCTCACGACTTCCAGCCGCCGCTGAAATAGAGTGGCGCGAGGAAATTTTTTGTGTACGGCCCATTCTTGAGGTTTCGGAGTGGGCCGTTTTTTTGAGGAAGAAAAGTGATTGGCGAGCGAATTGAAGAAAAGGCGCAGGGGTTAAAACCCCTATGATGATCGGCGTTACGACACGACTTCCCGACACGAGGCGTCGGGACGCAAAGTGCGCGAAACCGGTGCCCTGTTACAAAGATTCGGAAAAGGGAGAGAGCAGCGCCCTACGTTGTGGGAAATGAGCGATTGGGCGGCGGGCGCGCCGCAGACCCGCCCCTACGAAGCCAACGCGGACAGAGGCTGAAGCCTGTGCTGCTTGGTGCGACGCGATGCACCGACAGGAATGTCGATGCTACTTAGCGGATCACGACTCCGCGCGTGGTGGTGGAAAGGCGACCGCCTACTACTTCCTGGACTACCTGGCGGAGATGGTAGGTTCCGGGTGGAGCTTGAAGGGTGGATTTGGCGTCGACGCCGTCGTGTGAGAGTTGGGTGAAGGTGGCGTCTTTGAGATTCATGTCCATCACTGCTTCGGTGCCGGCGAGATAGTGATTTTGCATGTCGAAAAGCGCGGTGATGAAAATTACGCGCTCGTTGTGGAGTTTATTTATTTTTTTGAAGTAGAGACTTTTGCCGGGAACGTGGACGACGACTTTTAGCGCAGGTTCGCCGGTGGCTAGCGTGCCGGAGTTTGTGGTGACTTCGGTTTGGATTTCGGAGAGGGTGTCGGAAGACATTACTTCTTTATTTAGCTTTTGAAATTTTGTGGCGGGAATTCCTTGCTCTTTGGTCTGGGCGAAATATCCGGGGCGGGCGCTGATGTTGATGTCCTGACGGTTGGGAAGTTTGATTTTCAGGTTGTGATACATGCCGTTATCTTTTTCGTCCACGG
>Ga0193726_1002452_pt1 | contig 12573 bp, 12 predicted proteins | sample H2c1metaG_FD_144928 | JGI IMG/M metagenome (GOLD analysis project Ga0193726, IMG submission 144928) | Soil microbial communities from a riparian zone of the East river system, Colorado, United States - H2c1 | ecosystem: Environmental > Terrestrial > Soil > Riparian zone | place: USA: East River... | reverse complement strand
CGACGAGCGTGCCCTCCGGCGCCCCGGCCGGGGCGCCGGAGGGCACGCTCGTCGCCCGGTGGGCCTGGTGGCCCATCGTCGGCGTCATCGTGCCGGTCGCGCTCCTGGTCGCCGTCATCCTGGCGCGCTAGCCGCCTCGTCGACCGGGAGGTCGTCGCCGAGCAGCCAGCGCGCGCCCGCCCCGAGCCGGGCCGCCGCGTCGGCCGGGTTGTAGAGCGCGCACCGGCGGAGCGACAGGCACCCGCAGCCGATGCAGCTGCCCAGCGTGGCCGACATCGCCTGGAGCTCGGCGACATGCTGGTCGATCCGGGCCTGCCAGGCCCGGGCGGCCCGCGCCCACTGCGCCCGGGTCGGGGCCTTGTCGGCGGGCAGCCGGTCCAGCGCGGCCTTGATGTCCCGCAGCGACAGGCCGATCTGGCGGCCGGCCCGGATGAAGGCGACCCGGCGCAGCATGTGCCGCGGGTACCGGCGCTGGTTGCCGGACGTCCGCTCGGCGCGGATCAGGCCCAGGTTCTCGTAGTACCGCAGCGCGGAGGGTGCGGCGCCGCTGCGCGCCGACAGCTCGGCGATCGTCAGGGCGGGGACGGCCATGCCTCAGGCTAGCTTGACTTCAAGCGCGCTTGAAGCCCGATCCTCGTGACCATGACGATAACCACTGCCCAGCCGGATCTGGGCTACGCCGACCTGCCCGGCCTGATCGACCTGATGGCCGGCGACGAGAAACACGACCGCGCCGCCAGCTCCACCCTCGACGTGCTGTGGGTCCTGTACGACCGGGTGCTGCGGGTCAGCCCGGCGACCGCGCGGGCCGCCGACCGGGACCGGTTCCTGCTGTCCAAGGGGCACGGCCCGATGGCCTACTACGCCGTGCTGGCCGCCAAGGGCTTCCTGGACCGCCGCGAGCTGCCCGGCTACGGCACCTTCGACTCGGTCCTCGGCCACCATCCCGACGCCACGCTGGTGCCGGGGGCCGAGATCTCCAGCGGCTCGCTCGGCCACGGGCTGCCCATCGGGGTCGGCGTCGCGCTCGGCCTGCGGGCGCTCGGCCAGCTCGCCGCGCGCGTGTTCGTGCTGATCGGCGACGGCGAGCTGGACGAGGGCTCCAACCATGAGGCGATCGCGTTCGCCGGGGCCACGGGCCTGGATCGCCTGAACGTGGTCGTCATCGACAACTCCAGCTCGGCCTACGGCTGGCCGGGCGGGGCGGAGGCCCGGTTCGCCACTGAGGGCTGGTCGGCGACCCGGGCCGACGGCCGCGATCACGAGGCCCTGTACGAGGCCCTCACGCAGCCCCACCCGGGCCGGCCGCGCGTCGTGGTGGCCGAGATCAAGCCCGCGGGGAGCTGACCCATGGACACGATGCGACAGCGCTTCTACCAGGTGACCGGCGCCCTGCTGGACCGCGACCCGCGGCTGGCCGTGGTCCTGGCCGAGATCGGGACGGACGGGTTCGAGGCCGCCCGCCGGCGGCACCCGGACCGGGTCATCAACCTGGGCATCCGCGAGCAGCTGCTGATCAGCGTGGCCGGCGGCCTGGCCCTGGCCGGCCTGCGGCCGGTGGCGCACACCTTCGCGCCGTTCCTGGTCGAGCGGCCATTCGAGCAGGTCAAGCTGGACCTGGGCCACCAGGAGGCCGACGCCGTGCTGGTCAGCGCGGGCGGGTCCTACGACGAGCCGGCCTACGGGCTGACCCATCTGGCGCCCGGCGACGTCGCGCTGCTGGACACGCTGCCGGGCTGGACCGTGTACGTCCCGGGCCATCCGGACGAGGCCGAGCAGCTGCTGCGGACCGCGATCGCCGGGACCGGGAAGGTCTACCTGCGGCTGTCGCTGCAGGCCAACGGGCGGGCGCTGGCCGGGCCGGGGCCGGGGTTCACGGTGCTGCGGAGCGGCAGCGGGTCCGGCGCCGGGACGGTCATTGCGGTCGGGCCGGTAGCCGACGACGTCCTGGCCGCGACCGCCGGGCTGGACGTGACGGTGCTGTACGCCGCGACGATCCGGCCGTTCGACGGGGCCGGGCTGCGGGCCGCGCTGGGGGCGCCGGCGGTCGTTGTCGTGGAGCCGTACCTGGCCGGGACGTCGTCGGGGGCGGTCTCCGCGGCGCTCAGCGACGTGCCGCACCGGGTGCTGGGGCTGGGCGTGGCGCGGGCGGAGCTGCGCAAGTTCGGGACGATGGCCGAGCACGTCGCGGCCCAGGGGCTGGACCCGGCCGGGCTGCGGCCGCGGATCGCGGGGTTCCTGGGGCTCAGCTAGGCGGTCAGGCCGGTCAGCCCACGGAGGTGCAGGGGCGGCTGCGGAGGTCGGCGACGTAGTCCGCGGGGGCGCCGGCCACCTCGGCCGCGTCGGCCATGGCGGCCAGGTACAGGGCCGAGGGCAGGCCGCCCTCGTAGGCGTTGACCACGTACAGCCAGGCCAGGACGTCGCCGTCGCGGGTGGCCACCCGCACCTTGAGCTTGCGGAAGAAGCCGAGCGTGGCCCCGTCCCAGCTGTCCAGGGCGTCCTCGTCGGCCTCGGTGAGGTCGTACAGGACCACGAAGACGCGCTCGTCGCCGTCCTCCACGACCGTGCCCAGCGCGCCTTCCCAGCTCAGGTCCTCGCCGCCAAAGGTCAGCCGCCAGCCCTCGAGCCAGCCCGCGCCGCGCTGCGGCGAGTGCGGGCAGCGCGCCGCCATCTGCGCCGGGTTCATGTTGCTGCCATAGGCCGCGTAAATCGCCACGATTGCCAAGCGTACGCAGCCGCGCGGCCCTCCGGGGGGAGGTCGGGCCGCCCGGTACGACACAATGGAGCATCGTGAGCCAGCCGCAGGCGAAGATCGTGATTATCGGCGGCGGCCCCGGCGGGTATGAGGCCGCCCTGGTCGCCGCGTCGCTGGGTGCTGCCGTCACGGTCATCGAGCGGGACGGCCTGGGCGGCGCGTGCGTGCTGACCGACTGCGTGCCCTCCAAGACGCTCATCGCCAGCTCCGCGCGGATGGCCGCGCTGGACTCCTCGGCCGCCCTGGGCATCCAGGTCGGCAAGGGCGGGACCGTCGACGCGCCGCGGCTGAACGCCCTGATCCGGTCCCTGGCCCGGGCCCAGTCGGCCGACGTCACCGCCCGGCTGGCCACCGAGGGCGTCACCGTCATCGAGGGGACCGGCACGCTGGCCGGCCCGCACACGGTGGTGACGGGCGGCCGGGAACTGGAGGCCGACGCGGTCCTGATCGCGACCGGCGCCCAGCCGCGGGTCCTGCCCGGCGCCGAGCCCGACGGCGAGAAGATCCTGACCTGGCGCCAGCTGTACGACCTGCCGGAGCTGCCCCCCGAGCTGATCGTCGTCGGCTCGGGCGTGACGGGCGCCGAGTTCGCCGGCGCCTACCAGGCGCTCGGCTCGCAGGTCACGCTGGTCTCCTCCCGCGACCACGTGCTGCCCCAGGAGGACAACGACGCCGCGGTCGTGGTCGAGGAGGTCTTCCGGCGCCGCGGCATGACCGTGCTCGGCCGGTCCCGGGCCGCGGAGGTCCGGCGCACCCCGAGCGGGGTGTCCGTCAAGCTGGCCGACGGCCGGACCGTCCGCGGCTCGCACTGCCTGCTCACAGTGGGGATGGTGCCGAGCACCGGCGGGATGGGGCTGGCCGAGGCGGGCGTGGCGGTCGACGACCGCGGGTTCATCGGCGTGGACAAGGTGTCCCGGACCTCGGTGCCCGGCGTGTACGCGGCCGGGGACTGCACCGGCGTGCTGATGCTGGCCTCGGTGGCCGCCATGCAGGGCCGGATCGCCATGTGGCACGCCCTCGGCGAGGCCGTCCACCCGCTGCGGCTCAGCCACGTGGCCGCGACCATCTTCACCGACCCGGAGATCGCCACGGTCGGCGTCACCGAGCAGGCCGTCGAGTCGGGCGAGGCGGCGGTGGTCATGCTGCCGCTGGCCACCAACGCGCGGGCCAAGATGCAGGGCTTCCGGGACGGCTTCGTGAAGCTGTTCGCCCGCCGCAGCGGCGGCACCGTGCTGGGCGGCGTGATCGTCGCGCCGCGGGCCAGCGAGCTGATCCTGGGCGTGTCGCTGGCCGTCGAGCTCGGGCTGACCGTGGACCAGGTGGCCCAGACGTTCGCCGTCTACCCGTCGCTGTCAGGCAGCCTGACCGAGGCCGCCCGCCGGCTCATGCGCCCGTCCGCGACCCAGTACTAGCCGGGCCCCGGCCGCCCCCGCTCAGTGGGCCGGGTGGCCCAGGTCGGGGTCGTCGGGGGGCTCCAGGCCGTGCTGGCGCAGCCGGGTGGCCCGGATGTCGTCGGCGTAGGCCGCCACCGTGAACAGGCTGCCCGACAGGATCAGCGCGGCCGTCATCAGGATCAGCCACAGCGGCGCCGGCAGCAGGACGCCGGCCACCACGCCCAGAACCACGCAGATCGGGATGATCACGGCCAGGTGCCGCAGCACGGTCCGCAGCCGCCAGCCCGCGTCGGTGAGCTCGTGCTTCACCCAGTCCCGGTTCCGGGGCGGCAGGCGGAAGCCGATGGCGAACCACAGCCACCCCGCCGGACCGGGATCACCGGGGATCCGGGCCACGCTACTCGCCGAGCTCGCAGATCACGGCGCCCGCCGCCACGGTCTGGCCGACCTCCACCGACAGGCCGGTCACCGTGCCGGCCTGGTGCGCGGTCAGCGGCTGCTCCATCTTCATCGCCTCCAGCACCACGATCGTGTCTCCCGCCGCCACCGCCTGGCCCTCTTCGGCGACGATCTTCACGATCGTGCCCTGCATCGGGCTGATCAAAGCGTTCCCGCTGGCCGCCGGGGCAGAACCGCCCCCCCGGCGGGACGGGCGGCGCGCGGCCGGGGCGCGGCCCGCGGCGGCGGGCGGCCCGGCGGCCCGCAGGCTGGCCGGGATGGTGACCTCCAGCCGCTTGCCGCCGACCTCGACGGTGATCCTCTCGCGGGGCTCGTCCGCCTCCGGCTCCTGGCCGGACGCCGTCCAGGCCGGGATGTCGTTGGCGAACTCCGTCTCGATCCAGCGGGTGTGCACCGCGAACTCGGCCGGGCCGGCGAACGCCGGATCGTCTACGACCGCCCGGTGGAACGGCAGCACCGTGGGCATGCCCTCCACCACGAACTCGGCCAGCGCGCGGCGGGACCGCTCCAGGGCCTGCTCCCGGGTCGCGCCGGTCACGATCAGCTTGGCGATCAGCGAGTCGAACGCCTGCGGCACCGTCATCCCGGCGGCGTAGCCCGCGTCCAGCCGGACGCCCGGACCCGACGGCGGCCGCCACACGGTGATGGTGCCCGGCGCGGGCAGGAACCCGCGGCCCGCGTCCTCGGCGTTGATCCGGAACTCGATCGAGTGCCCGCGCGCAGGCGGGTCAGTGAAGGCCAGAGCCTCGCCGTCGGCGATGGCGAACATCTGCCGGACCAGGTCGATCCCGGCGACCTCCTCAGTCACCGGGTGCTCCACCTGCAGCCGGGTGTTGACCTCCAGGAACGACACCGTTCCGTCCTGGCCGATGAGGAACTCGCAGGTGCCGGCGCCCTGGTAGCCCGCCGCCCGCAAGATGGCGGCCGAGGACTCCCGCAGCACCGTGTCCTGCTCGGCGGTGAGGAACGGCGCGGGCGCCTCCTCGACCAGCTTCTGGTGGCGGCGCTGCAGCGAGCAGTCCCGGGTCGACACGATCACCACGTTGCCGTGCGCGTCGGCCAGGCACTGGGTCTCGACGTGCCGCGGCCGGTCCAGGTAGCGCTCCACGAAGCACTCGCCCCGGCCGAACGCCGCCACGGCCTCCCGTACCGCCGCCTCGAACTGGGCCGGGATCTCCTCCTGGGTCCGGGCCACCCGCAGGCCGCGGCCGCCGCCGCCGTAGGCGGCCTTGATCGCGATGGGCAGGCCGTGCTCGGCCGCGAACACCTCCGCCTCGGTCGCGCTGGCCACCGGCCCATCGGTGCCCGGCGCCAGCGGCGCCCCGACCGACCGGGCGATGTGCCGCGCGCTGACCTTGTCGCCCAGCGCCTCGATGGCCGCCGGCGGCGGCCCGATCCAGGTCAGCCCGGCCGCGATGACCTCGCGGGCGAAGTCCGCGTTCTCGGCCAGGAAGCCGTAGCCCGGGTGCACCGCGTCCGCGCCGGAGTCGGCCGCCGCCTTGAGGATCTTGCCGATGTCCAGGTAGCTGTCCGCGGCGCTCTGGCCGTCCAGCGCGTAGGCCTCGTCGGCCATGGTGGTGTGCAGCGCGTCCAGGTCCAGGTCGCTGTACACCGCGACGCTGGCCAGCCCGGCGTCCCGGCAGGCCCGGATGATCCGGACGGCGATCTCTCCGCGGTTGGCGATCAGTACCTTGCGCACGGCCCATGGCTCCTCTCGCTGGCCGAGGGGGCCGGCCAGCCAGGCACTCGCAGTCTAATGACGGGCCTGGCGGGTGATCATGACGGGCCGGGCGAGGGCGGTGGCAGGCTACCGGGGGAGGGCGCTGGCGCGCCAGGCGCCCGGCCCGGCGCTGACCGCGGGCCGCAGCAGCCGGGATCGGTCCGACCACTCGGAACGATGGGCGCCGGGGTCCGGCTGCGTCCCGGCCGCGGCGGCGCTCGCGACGGCGGTCAGGACGACCAGCACGGCGGCGGTCTCGGCCGGCGTGGGATTCCCGGCCACGATGCTCAGGGCGGGCGGGCCGGCGGGGGCGGGGTCGGTCATCGCGCTAGCCCTTCGACTTTCCGACGCTGAGGCCGAACTCGCGGTGCACCCGGGCCCAGAACGCGTCCCGCAGCCACTCCCTGGCCTCCTGGTAGGACCGGAGCGAGAGCCCCAGGTCCTTCTCGGCCTCGACCAGCAGTTCCTTGTCGATGACCGGGGGCAGGATGGGGCCGGGCAGCAGGTCCCGGATGTTGTCCTCGCCGCGGGTCAGTATCCACTTCTGGGCGACGTGCTCGCCGGCCTCCTCGACCCGCTCCCGGTCCGGGCCCAGGCGCGCGGCGGCCAGGTGGGTGACCACCGACGGCAGCGGCGGGGCGGGCCGGACCGGCGGCTTAGGGAAATGCCGCTCGCCGAACACCTGGGCCGGTGATGGCGGCTGGACCACGCCCGGCCCCGGCAGCGGCAGCGGCTGGCCCGCCAGCGACGGGCGGGACGTGGCGGCGGACCCGTTCTCGGCGGCCAGCGGCCGGGCGAAGAACGGCTCCATGAAGGCCCGTTCCAGCACGTCGACGGTGTCGGACTCCCAGACCAGCCGCTCGGCCTGGTTGGTCCCGTAGGGCGGCTCCACGCCCCACAGGTGGACCCGGACGCCGTAGGCCTGCGCCGCCTCGACGGCCGGGACCATGTCCTCGTCGCCGGCCACCAGCACGGCGTCGGTGATCGCGCGGTGCCGGGCCAGCGCCTCCATGTCGGCGCGGATCTGGGCGTCGACGCCCTTCTGCTGGCCGCGCGCATTCAGGTTGCCCAGCCGCAGCTTGACCCAGGGCATCTGCGCGATGACCCGCTGGTCGATCGTCGGCACCCGGTCGCGGGCAGCGTCGTACCAGTAGATGCGCAGCAGCTCGCCCCGGAGCTGCTCCTCGGCGTGCCGGGCCAGGGCCTGGATGAGCTTGTCCGCGTCCACCCGGTACTCACGCCGGGATGCGGCGCTGAACAACAGTTCCCCGGCGGACGCATAGATGTACCCGACGTCCACCATGATGGCGTAGCGGGACATCAGCGGGAGTGGGGAACCTGATTCGGTCATAGTACAGACGACTCTAGTGGCTGGCACTGGGCCGACGACGCTCGTATCAATAGGTAGCTTAACAATTACAGTAAGTCGCTGGCCGACCTGAAGACTACAGCTATCCGTGTCATAGCGGGATATTACCGTGCTTCTTGGGTGGCAGCGTCTGGCGCTTAGTCCGGAGCCCGCGCAGCGCCCGCGTGACCTGGGAACGAGTTTCGGCGGGCCGAATGACGGCGTCGACGTAGCCGCGATCGGCCGCTATATACGGATTAAAGAGCGCGTCCTCGTATTCGGATGCTTTCTGGGCCCGCTGCGCCGCCCGGTCCTCCGGGTCCTCGATGGCGGCCAGGTCGCGGCGGTACAGGATGTCGACGGCGCCCTCCGCGCCCATCACCGCGATCTGCGCGGTGGGCCAGGCCAGGTTGACGTCGCCGCCCAGGTGCTTGGACCCCATCACGTCGTAGGCGCCGCCGTACGCCTTGCGCGTGATCACGGTGATCTTGGGCACCGTCGCCTCCGCGTAGGCGTAGATCAGCTTGGCGCCGCGGCGGATGATGCCGCCCCATTCCTGGTCGGTGCCGGGCAGGAAGCCGGGCACGTCGACGAAGGTCAGCACCGGGACGCTGAAGGCATCGCAGGTGCGCACGAACCGGGCCGCCTTCTCCGACGCGTCGATGTCCAGCGTGCCGCCCTTGACCATGGGATTGTTGGCCACCACCCCGACCGGCGAGCCGTCGACCCGGCCGAAGCCGACCACGATGTTGGTGGCGAAGCCCGCGTGGATCTCGAGGAACTCGCCGTCGTCGAGCACGTGCTCGACGACCGCGTGCATGGCGTAGGGCTGCCGGGGCGAGTCGGGGATGAGCGCGTCCAGCTCCCGGTCCCGCTCGGTGACCTCCAGCGCCGCCGCCGGGTCCGCGGGCGGCCGGGCCGGGGGCTCCTCGAGGTTGTTGGAGGGCAGGAAGGACAGCAGGTCGCGGGCGAAGTCCAGGCAGTCCTGCTCGTCGGTGGCCTGGTAGTGCGCGACGCCCGACTTCACGTTGTGCGCGTGCGCCCCGCCCAGTTCCTCCTGGGTGACGCTCTCGCCGGTCACCGACTTGATGACGTCCGGCCCGGTAATGAACATGTACGACGTCTGGTCGACCATCAAGGTGAAGTCGGTGATCGCCGGGGAGTACACCGCCCCGCCCGCGCACGGCCCCATGATCAGCGAGATCTGGGGGATGACGCCGGAAGAGATCACGTTCCGGTAGAAGATCTCGGCGAACAGGCCGAGCGCGACGACGCCCTCCTGGATCCGCGCTCCGCCGCCGTCATTGATCCCGATCATCGGGCAGCCGGTCTTCAGCGCGTGGTCCATCACCTTGACCACCTTCTCGCCGTAGACCTCGCCCAGCGAGCCGCCGTAGACCGTGAAGTCCTGGCTGAACACGCAGACCGGCCGGCCGTCGATGGTGCCGTGGCCGGTCACCACCCCGTCCCCGTAGGGCCGGTTCCGGTCCAGCCCGAAGTCATGCGACCGGTGCCGGGCCAGCTCGTCGAACTCGGTGAACGAGCCGGGGTCCAGCAGCGCGTCGATCCGCTCGCGCGCGGTCATCTTGCCCTTGGCGTGCTGCCGCTCGACCTGCCGCTCCGCTCCGGCGTGCACCGCCTCGTAACGGCGTCGGTCCAGGTCGGCCAGCTTGCCGGCCGTGGTGTGCGGGTCCAGGTCGCCGCCCGCCGGCGCAACTTCGGTGGCCATGCCGGAAGGTTAGCCGCGTACCGTCCCGATCACCCCAAGCGGGTACCGCCAGCCGCCCGGGGGCGCACGCCGCCCGGCTCGCCGGGCTGCCGGGTGCTGCTGGCGCGGACGAGCCCCCGCACCCCGGTTTCGGTTGCCCCGCCAGGTCTCGGCGGCAGCGTGGAATGGGCAATCCGCTTAGCGTTCGACTTTTGTGCCATTTTGGGGATATGAGACGAACGCTAAGCCGCTTCTATCGCTTTGGACTGGCGCAATCGGAGGCGGGTGGGGTTAGTGGGGGAGGGGGACGCCGGCCAGGGCGAGGATGAGGCCGACGGCGCCGGCGGCCAGCAGGGTGAAGACGACGCCGCGGCGCAGCAGGAAGAGCGCGGCGGCCGCGGCGGCGAGGACGGCGTACTGCCAGGGCTGGGTGAGGGTGCGGGTCAGCGGAATGGCCGAGCCGAGGATGGCGCCGATGGCCGCGGGGCCGGCGCCGCCGAGGAAGGCGGCGGCCCGGGGGTTGTCCCGGAGGCGGCCGAAGTGGCGGGCGCCGAGCAGCACGAAGGCGAACGAGGGAGCGAAGGCGACAACTGCGGCCAGCAGCCCGCCACCGATTCCGGCCGCCGCGTAGCCCACCACCGCCACGGTCTGGACCACCGGCCCCGGCGTGACCTGGCCGAGCGCCACGGCGTTGAGGAACTGCCCGCCGGTCATCCAGTGGTAGTGGCTGACCGCGTCCGCCTGCATGAGCGGAATGATCACGAAGCCGCCGCCGTAGGACAGCGCCCCCACCTTGAACGCCACCCACGCCACCGACAGCGCGACCGGCACCGCCAGCGCCGCCCCGCCGCCGAGCGCGCGCGCGGCCGCCGGCCCGAGCGGCCCGAGCAAGGCCAGCGCCCGGCGACCGCCGTCCCGGCCGCCGGCGCCAGGCCCGCCCGGGCCGCTTTCGGTCCCGCCAGGCCCGCCCGGGCCAGGCCGGTCCGCGTCAGGTCCGGCCGGGCCGGTTTCGGCTGCATCGGCCTTCTTGGTCCAGGGCCGTCGAGCCGCTAGCTCGGCGATTCCGCAGGCCAGGAGGACGAGGACGAGCCAGGGGCCGATGGTCGCGGCGGCGGCCGCGCCAGCGGCCAGGTAGGCGACCCACCTTGCGGGGGCGGTGATCCACCTGGTCGGCGCAGTGCGCCAGCGGGAGGGCGCGGGGCGGGCGGTCTGGCGGGGGGAAGGGCGGGGAGGGGACTGGCGGGCGCGGGACCAGCTGGCCGAGACCAGGCTGGCGCCGGCCTGGACGGCGACGGCGGCCACGGCGGCGCCGGCGCCGGCGCCCGCGCCGCGGACCCACCGGGGCGGCGAGCCGGCCAGGAACAAGGCGGCCAGCGCGAGGATGAGCACCAGGCCGGGCAGGATGAACGCGGCCCCGCCGGCCAGCGCCCCGGCCCGGCCGCGGAGCCGCCAGGCGCAGAAGATCGCGAGCTGGGTGGAGGCCGGGCCGGGCAGCAGGTTGCACGCGGCGAGGGCGTCCTCGAACTCCCGGCTGTCCAGCCAGCCGTGGCGCTCCACGCACAGGTCGCGCAGCAGCCGGATGTGGGTCGGCGGCCCCCCGAACCCGATGCAGCCGATCCGGCCCCACTCCCGCAGGATCGTGAGCAGGCCCGGCGGCTCCGCGGCCGACGGCCCCGTGGCCGGCGGCTCCTGGGCGGGCGGCCCCGTGGTGGGCGGCCCCGTGGCGGGTGGTCCCGTGGCGGGTGGTCCCGTGGCCGGGGGCTCCTGGGTCGGCGGTTCTGCGGCGGGCGGCGGCGAGACGGGCACACCGATCATGATGCCGGGCCGTCCGGACCGCGGAGCTGCTGGCCGACTGAACGTTCGGTGGCCGCCGTGCTGCTCGCAGCTGAACGTTCCAGGACTGGCAGCCCGGCGCTCCCGGTCAGCCGGGTCCGCCGCCTTTACCGGCCAGCCCCGCCGCCTTGACGGCCAGCCCTGCCGCCTTCACCGCCAGCCTCGCCAGCGCCACCAGCCTCGCCAGCGCCACCAGCCTCGCCAGCACCACCAGCCCCGCTGGTCCGGCCTCGCGTGACCCGCTGCCGGCCCTCCCGGCGGGCCGGAACGACATGACGGTAAGGACGCTGCTGCTACAGGAACAGCAACCTTACGGTCATGTCGTATTCGACGGCCCGGCTGGCTCAGGGCGGGCGACGGTGGCCGTCTCCTGGGCAGGCTCGCGGGCCGTCTGGGGGTGGGCGGCCTGGGCGGGCTCGGTGGGTGGCTGGGGCGGGCGGGAGCGGGTGAAGGCCAGGCCGGCGGCCAGGCAGGCCAGGGGGATGGCGACGATGACGTAGCGGTACAGGGACTGGGTCAGCAGGGCCGGGGACAGGATGCTGGCCGCGGCCAGGGCCCAGGGCAGGGCGGCGACGCCACCCCAGCGGCGCCAGCTGCGGATGACGCCGGCCAGGCCGGCCAGGACCACCGCGAGGAACAGCAGGCCGGGGAAGACGACCGGCTGCTGGTACAGGAACAGCCAGAACGACCAGGGCGACACCGCGTGGGTGTTCTCGGTCGTCCCTGCGTAGGCCCGCTCGTCGGCCCGGTAATAGGACGGCAGCGCGGCGATCCGGGGACCTGGCGTGAAGGTCATCGAGCTGGCGCCCTGGGGCCGGTCGGTGGCGGCGAAGGTCAGCAGCACGTCGCGGCCGACCACGCGCAGGTAGTCCAGCGGCTGGGTGGTGATCGCGGCGACCGCGAACTGCTTGCCGAGCCGGTTGTTGTAGCGGTCGATGCCGGGCCGGGCGTCGTGCCGCCACCAGGCGCCGGACGACCACAGGTAGGTCGACGGCGTCGGCGCGGCCAGCAGGTGCGGGACCGACCAGGCGGCCGGCGCCGGGACGCCGATGCCCGCCGCGCGGTCCGGGCACAGCGGCCGCAGCTGCGGCGCCGGCTTGATGACGGCGCAGTTGGCGAAGCTGGTCGTGCGCGACCACAGGAAGATGCCGTCGCTGGTGGTCAGGCTGTAGGCGCCGTAGGTGGCGTGGAACGCCGCGACGTAGCCGAGCAGCGGGACCGCGAACGCGGCCGCCGCGGCGGTCATCGACTTCCAGCCCACCTTGCGGATCAGCAGGAACAGGAAGGCCACCGCGGCGAGTGGGAGGCCGTTGCCGCGCAGCACGCAGGCATAGGAGAGCAGCAGGCCGGCGGCCG
>Ga0193726_1002451_pt1 | contig 12582 bp, 10 predicted proteins | sample H2c1metaG_FD_144928 | JGI IMG/M metagenome (GOLD analysis project Ga0193726, IMG submission 144928) | Soil microbial communities from a riparian zone of the East river system, Colorado, United States - H2c1 | ecosystem: Environmental > Terrestrial > Soil > Riparian zone | place: USA: East River... | reverse complement strand
AAGCCACCCCCGAAGCCGCCCCCGCCCCCGCCAAATCCGCCCCCGAATCCGCCGCCGAACGGGCCGATGCCGCTCGACCATCCGCCTCGCCGGAACCGCGAGCCCGGCCCGCCGCCGATGCGGCTGAGGATCAGGACGATGACGAAGATGATGAGAGGGAGCCACCAGGGCGCACCGCTGCCATTCGAGCGCCGCCGACGTTCGACCGGCACCGGGACCCCATCCAGCGCGACGCCGCGGCCCTGGGCGATTCGGCCGGCAATGCGCCGGGCGCCGGCGAGTAGCCCCGCGCCGTACTGGCCGTTCCGGAACAGCGGCACCATGTCGTCGCGGCTCGTCTCGCCGGCATAGCCGTCGGTGATCCACTGCTCGAGCTCGTAGCCGACCTCGACCCAGACCTTGTGCTCGTTGACGGCGACGAGGATCAGCAGGCCGTTGTCCTTGCCCTTGTCGCCGATGCCGCGCCCGTGATTCTCGAAGAGCTTGTTCGCGTACTCGCGGATGTCGCCGTACGGCTCGAACGTCTGCACCGTGGCGACGACGATGACATCGCCGGTCGCCGCTTTCAGCTGCCGGCTGAGCGCGTCGATCGCCGCGGCGCTCGCGGGGTCGACGACGTGGGCGAAGTCGTTGACCGGTTGCGTCAGCTGGGGCAGCGCGGCGTCTTGCGCGAAGACACCGCATGTCAGGAGGATGACGACCGAGGCGATCCGGACGAGTGTCACGCAGCGCTCCAGGTGTCGATGAACTTCACGAGGCGATCGACGGCGTCGAGATAACCTGGGAAGATCCTGATCGCCTCGGCCGACGAAATCTCCGCGACGTGCGTCAGCGCGAGGACGTCGGCGACGCTGCGCTCCGGCGCCTGGATCGTGCGTTCGACGTAGCGCGCCACGGCGCCAGCATCGTGCGCCTCGACGCCCTGCAGGCGCGCGAAGCTCTCCAGCAGCCCCGCAAACGCCGCCGCCGAATCGACGATGAGGACCGCGATCGCGTTGCCGTTGTCGTGCGCCTCCACGTAGCCCTGGCGCAGATGCAGCAGATGGCTGCGCGCCTGGACCTCGCACGCGCGCCGCACGTCGGCCGGGTCGACCTTCGCGCCGTTGAACGGGTTGGTGCCCGCGATGACGGTGTGCTCGGCGAGAATGGCGCCGAACTCGAGCGGAAACGCGTCGAGTGAATCCTCGAACTCGTGCGCCGCGAGCAGGATCGGCGCTGCGAGTCCGGCGTCGTGCCATCTGGTCGCCCGGCGCGCGACGGCGCGCAGATCGTCAGGCGTGAGCGTCTCCGCAATCGCCATCGTGCGGATCAGATCGCGGTGGTGCGAGTGGCCGCCGCCGTGCGCGCCGGCGTCCGGCGTCGCACCGTACGTCAGCAGCGACTGCAGGCGGCCGCCGAAGATCTCGCGGAGGTCGCGCTCGAGCGTGCGGACCGAGTCTGAAGGCGTCATGCCGAATATTGTACGTGACACCTGTACAATACGAGTGATGCGGCTCCGACGGCTCAATGTGGGATGTTTCGGCGGTGGAACGGGCCTTCCGAGCCTGTTGGGCGGCCTCAAATCGAATCCCTGGCTCGACGTCAACGCGGTCGTCACGATGTTCGACAGCGGCGGCAGTTCCGGCCAGCTTCGCGACGAACTCGGCGTCCTGCCGCCCGGCGACATCCTCAAGTGCGCGCTCGCGCTCTCCCGCAACGCCCGCGAAGCGCGCCGCGTGCTGCTCGCGCGGCTGCCGATGCTCGAAGGCGCGCGCCTCGGCGGCCACACCGGCGGCAACCTGCTGCTCTCGATGATGCAGCGCTACAGCGGCGATTTCCTCGACGCGATCGACGGCCTGCGCGCGCTGCTCGGATGCCGCGGCCGCGTGTGGCCGGTGAGCGTGCAGCAGGCGACCGTGTGCGCCGAGTATGGCGACGGATCCGTGACGCGCGGCGAAGTCGAAGTGGATGCGGGGCAGACGTCCGGCCGATTCGTCCAGCGGATCTGGCTCGAGCCGCCGGTGGCGATTCATCCGGCGGTCGCGACCGCGATCGGCGAGTTCGACGCCGTGATCATCGGGCCCGGCAGCTTCTACACGAGCCTCATGCCGATCTTCCTCGTGCGCGGCGTCGCGGACGCGCTGGCCACGATGCGCGGGCCGGTGATCCTCATCGCGAATCTGCTGACGGAAGGGCGCGGCATGGTCGGCTTCACCGCGGCGGACGCGGTCGCGCGGATCGAAGAAGCGATCCAGCGTCCGGTGGACGTCGTCCTCACCAACGTGAAGTGGCCGTCGCCGCAGGTGCTGGGACGCTACGCGCTGGAGCACAAGGAACCGCTGGCGCAGGGCGCGCTGCCGGCTCACTGTGAAGTGGTCGGCGGGGAATTCTGGACCGGTGACATCGCGCGGCACGATCGCCTGCGCCTGGCGTACGCCGTCTGGAGCGTCCTATCGCGGCGGCTGCTGGACGCCTAGCGCCGCGAGATCGTAGTAGCGCCCGCCGCGCATCACCGCGCGCACGTCGCGCGTCTTCGTGATGTCCTGCAGCGGATCGCCTCCAAGAAATACCAGATCGCCCAGCTTGCCGACCTCGATGCTGCCGATCGCGTCGGCGGCGCCCAGCGCGTCGGCCGCCGTCATTGTCGCCGCCTGGATCGCCTGAAACGGCGTCAGCCCGGAGAGCGCCAGCTGCTCGAGCTCGACGTGAAGCGCCAGACCGTACGGCTGGTTGGCGACGCCGCCCTCCGATGCGGCGACGACGCGTCCGCCGGCCTTGAAGACGGCGGCGACCCCTTCGCGGAACGGCTTCATCGTCTGCTCCTCGGAATCGTCGCCGGCCGGCATCCTCGAAATGTTTTCCGCGATCTGCTGGTAGTGCTCCCTGTCCGAGCGTGGAAACAGCGCCAGTCGGGGATCGCGGAGGATCGACGGATCGCGCTGCGCGCTCGAAAGGAAACCGGCGTGCGCGAGCGGCGCCGTCCAGAACAGCCCGGACCGGGAGATGATGTCGATCGCGTTCCGGTTGCCGCCCGTGACCGGCAGCGCCAGTTCATCGAAGCCAAACGTCATCGCGGAGAACAAGCTCTCGGTCGACGCCCGCAGTCCGCGCACGTGCGCCTCGTCCACGAGCCGCTGCTCGAGCGGACCGCCGAGGCGCTCGCGGGCGTGCAGGGCATCGACGCCGAGAAGGGTAGACCGCCGTAGCGCCGCGTCGAGCGCATCGCGCGAGGCGATCGAAATGCCGCCGGGTGCACGCACGCGGCGGCCGTCGAACGGATCGCCCGTGATGAGTACCCGCGGCCCGATTCGCCGGCCGTTGGCCAGCGATTCCTGCTGCTCGACGCCGGCGTACGTATTCAACGACACGTCACGGACGGTCGTAATGCCGTACGCGAGCAATATGCGGCCGAGCGCTTCGCCGAACGCCGGATCGAGGCTGACGCGCGGATCGACGAAGCCGGGCATGACGAACCGATCGCCGGCATCAATCACCGTCCCCAGATGTGCGTCGTCGGAGTGCGGATCGATCGACGTGACGATGCCCCGGTCGATGGTGATGTCGACGTCGAGACGGACCGATTCGAGCCGGCCGTCGAAAAAGCGCCCCGCGTGAACGATGACGCGATCGGGCGGAACCTCCGGCGCCCACATGACGTCCGCGCCGATCGACTCCGGCGCAATGCCCGTCGTGCGCCGCAGGCCCGTCGGCGTCAGATAGACCACGTGCTCTGAGTCCCCTTGCCAGCTCGGCGACTCGGGCAGGTCGTCGGCCAACATACTCGGCGCTGCCAACGGCTTCGCCGTCGGATCGACCGGCACAGACCAGAGCCGTCCGTCCGCGACGAATGCGAACCTGAATCCGTCCGGCGACCACACCGGTGAACTGCCGCGGCGATCGCCGATCGAGTGGTCCGGAAAGAGCACTTCGACGCGGGGAGCGCCGATCAAGTCCTCGATCACGAGCTGATTCACTCCGCCGCCGGAGAGGGCTGCGTAGGGAAGCAGCGCGCCGAGCGCCAACGCGCAGCTGTCGCGGCCCCAGCTTGGTCGTCCTCCGCGGATCACGGCGAGCGACGTTCCCGCAGTCGACGCTCGGCAGGCCGGCGTCGTTCCAGGCAGCGTCAGCATCGACCACGATTGTTCTCGACGATAGGCGATTCGTGCCCCGTCAGGCGACCACGCTGCGCCGAGCGCGCCGTCCTGTGGAATGCGGTGATTCAGCCCCGTGAGCTGGACGTCGGCGTCCCCGCGAAACTCATGAACCCACAGCTGCATCTCCCCGGAGCGATCGCTCGAGAATGCGAGGCGGGTGCCGTCGGCCGACCACGCCGGATCGAGATCAAGAAACTGATCGTCGGTGATCCTCACCGGCAGACCGCGGATCGGCTGGACCCACACGTCGCCTAACGCGGCGAACGCGATCCTGGTCCCGTCGCGCGAGACAACGGGGCTGAGAATGCCCCTGAGCGGCTGCGGAGCGGCAGGTTCGAGCACACGGTGCCGGGCCCCGTAATCGGCGCGTTTCAGTTTCACTGCCGCGGTGAAGCCGATTGTGACGAGCCGGCTGCCGCGTCCCATCGTCACGAGAACGATCTGCCCTCGACGGATTTCAAGTGCCTCGACATCGGACAGCCACTGGCGCTGAGGACCCCAGTACAGGGTTTCAGTGTACGGATTCCACACCGGGTAAGGCTCAGCGCCAGGAATCGGAGCGGTCGAGACCAGTTCCTCACCGCCTCCGGCGTGGACGACGCGGCCCTCCCTTTGCTTCAGCGTCGGGTTGGACCGCAAGAAGGCGATGTCGCCGTGGCTCGCCCAGGCGAAATGCGAGACCACTCCGCCAACGACCCGCCGGGTCGCGCGCGAGCCCACGTTCAGTTCCCACAACGTGTGAGCGTCGCCGCCGCGATCGGAGGCGAACAACATCCGCGCGCCATCGTCGGACCACGCCGGCTCGACGTCCTCGAACGGACCGTCGGTCAACTGCGTGAGTCCTGTTCCGTCGGCGCCGATCGACGCCAGATGCCAGCCGCCGTCATCGGTGAACGCGGAGAAAGCGATCTTCGTGCCGTCCGGCGACCACGTCGGATGGCTCGCCTCGAGCGGATCGGGTGTGATCTTTCTTGCCGGGCCGCCGTTGAACGGCATGAGCCAGATACTGCCGAGCAGATCGAATGCGATCCACTTCCGGTCGGGGGAGGCGCTCGCAAAGCCAGCGCCTTCAGTGATGGTGATCTCGACTTCGTGCGTGGGAATCGGTGGATCCGGAAGCTGAACGAAGAGCGCGCCAGTCGCGGCCGAGATGAGCAGGGCCGCGCGGCACAGTGTCAGCATCTATTTACTTACTTTGCGCGGGGCCCCGCCCCCGCGCCTGTGCCTTCGCGGCTTACGCCGCTCGGCGTTCGGTTCAGCGACGTTCCGCTTAGTCGGCGTTCTGTTTTCGCGTTTGCCGTTTCTGCGCTCTTGCAGGCGCGGCTTTTTTCTTGGACGCGGGCTTGGTGTGTTCAGCCTTGAGCGCAGCCGCCCGTTCGATGATCTTTGCGAAGAGCGCGCCGGTGTCGCCGCCTTTGGCCGGGCGATTCGAGGTCCAGACCGCAGGATTGTCGGCGGCCAGGATGTCTTCGAAGTCGCCGTCGCTCTTCACGCTGCGCGGGGCGAACTCGGCGATGTCGACATCGCCGGACCAGTCGTCGCGATGTTTGATCAGCAGCCACTGACGCGCATCCTGATTGCTGCCGCCGCGCCCGCCGGTCCGCACCAGGACCCACGATCCCTTCAACTTGTACCCGTCGAGCGTGAACTTGAGGTCGCCCTTCTTCAGCGCGGCGTCGACGTCCGGCTGTTCCGGCGTCCACGTGCCTTTGTCCCACAGCATGACGATGCCCGCGCCGTAGCCTTCGGGGATGACGCCTTCGAACTCGCCGTACTCGATCGGATGATCCTCGACGTGCATCGCGAGCCGTTTCGTTTTTGGATCGAGCGACGGACCTTTCGGGACCGCCCACGAGAGGAGCACGCCGTTGTGTTCGAGACGGAGGTCGTAGTGGAGGTGGCTGGCGAGGTGTTTCTGGACGCAGAAGAATCGTTCGCGCGCCGGCTTCGTCGAGACCTTGCCCGCCGGCTCGGGCGTCTTCTTGAAATCGCGTTTTCGGCGATATTCTTCGAGTGCCATCAGTTCACGCCGCCCATCAGGTTCTTGATGGGCCTGGCGAGCAGTGTCATCACGACGCCGCCGAGAATCCCGGACGCAGCGACGACGCCGAAGAGCGTCGGCAGCGACATGCTGCCGTACAACGTCGAGATGCGCCCGCCGGTGAAGTTCCCGATCGAGATCGAGAGATACCAGACGCCCATGATCAGCCCGCCGATTCGCGCCGGCGCAAGCTTGGTCATCGCGCTCATGCCGACCGGGCTGAGCGCAAGCTCGCCCCACGTGTGGAGCAGATACGTGACCACCAGCCACATCGGGCTGACCTTGACGCCGTTGGCGCCAAACACGGCCGCGACGGCGATGACGGCAAACCCGGAGCCGACGCACAGCAGGCCGAAGGAGAACTTCGTCGGGCTCGACGGTTCGCGTGGGCCGAGCCATATCCACAGCCACGCGAACACCGGCGCGAACGTGATGATGAAGAGCGGCTGCAGCGACTGGTAGTAGCTGCTGGGGAAGCTCCATCCCAGAATCGACGTGCGCGTCGCGCGATCGCCGAACAGGTTCAGCGTCGATCCCGCCTGCTCGAACTCCGACCAGAACAGACACGCCGCGATGAAGAGCAGCAGGATCGCCGCGAGCCGCCGCCGTTCCACCGTCGTCCAGCCGGGCGAGAGGAACAGCCACGTGAAGAACGCGATGGCGCCGCCGATGAGGAGGATGCCGGCTGTGTCGGCGATCTGTTTCGCGGTGATCGGGATGATGCCGGTGAACAACGCGGCCGCGAACAAGAGTGCCGCCGCGACGACGATCGCGGTCACGCGCCGGCCGGCCGGACTGAGCGACTGCGCGGGAAGCACACCGGCGTCCCCGAGGTTGCGCGCGCCGAGCACGTACTGAATCAGACCGAGCGTCATGCCGACGCCGGCCGCGCCGAAGCCGATGTGCCAGTTCACGCGCTGGCCGAGGTATCCGCAGATCAACGGCGCGATGAACGCGCCGAGGTTGATCCCCATGTAGAAGATCGAGAAGCCGGCGTCGCGCCGCTGATCGTCCTTTGCATAGAGCTGCCCCACGATCACCGCGACATTGCCCTTCAGCAGCCCGGTGCCGAGCACGATCAGCGTGAGGCCGAGATAGAACGCGGGCAGCGCCTGGACGGCCATGCTGAAGTGGCCGGCGGCGATCAGAATGCCGCCGTAGAGGACCGCGCGCCGCGCGCCGATCAGACGATCCGCGATCCAGCCGCCGGGCAGGCAGGCCATGTACACGCTCGACGTGTACAACCCGTAAATCGCGCCGGCAACCGCCGTGTCGAAGCCGAGCCCGCCGGCCGCGGCTGGCGCGGTCATGAACAGGATGAGCAGCGCGCGCATCCCGTAGTAGCTGAAGCGCTCCCACATCTCGGTGAAGAAGAGCGTCGACAGTCCGCGCGGATGGCCGAAGAACGAGTGGTCCGCTGACGCGGACGTGGCAGCGATGGTCGCGGCTGTCATGGGCGGCGCCAGAATACACCAGTACAATGATGTGAGGTCATGCAGGCCCTTCTGATTTCCACCTACGAGATGGGGCGCCAGCCGTTCGGTCTCGCGTCGCCTGCGGCGTGGCTGCGCGCGGCGGGATGGACGGTTGCGCTGGTCGATACCGCGAAGGAACCGCTGGCAGACGACGCGATCGCCGGGGCCGACCTGGTCGGCTTCTACCTGCCGATGCACACCGCGACGCGGCTCGCTTCGCCGATCATCACCAGGGTCAGACACCTCAATCCGCGCGCGCATATCTGCGGCTACGGTCTGTATGCGCCGCTGAACGGTGAGTGGCTGCGATCGCTCGGCGTCGACGAAGTGCTGGGCGGAGAGTTCGAAGCGGATCTGACCGAGTACGCGCGGACGATCGCCGAGCCTGGACGCGTACCTGACTCGCGCAGCGTCGTTCACACACTACCTCGAATCCATTTCCTGGTCCCCGATCGGACCGGCCTGCCGGGGCTCGATCGCTACGCCACCCTGCAGCGCGCTGACGGGACGCGCGCGCTCGTCGGGTACACCGAGGCGAGCCGCGGCTGCCGTCATCTGTGCCGACACTGTCCGGTCGTTCCGATCTACAACGGCCAGTTCCGCGTGGTACAGCCCGAGGTCGTCCTTGCCGACGTCGCGAGTCAGGTCGCGGCGGGCGCCAGCCACATCACGTTCGGCGATCCGGACTTCTTCAACGGCCCCACGCACGCGATGCGGATTGTCCAAGGGCTCCACGCCGCGCACCCGCCGGTGACCTACGACGTCACGATCAAGATCGAGCATCTGCTCGCGCACGACGATTTGCTGCCGCGCCTGCGCGATACCGGGTGCCTCTTCATCACCAGCGCCGTCGAATCGATCGACGACGTCGTGCTCGCGCGGCTCGAGAAGGGGCACACGCGCAGCGATTTCGTTCGAGCGGTGGAGAAGTGTCGCGAGATCGGCCTGACGATCGTGCCCACCTTCGTCGCGTTTCATCCATGGCTGACGCTCGGCGACTACTGCGAGTTCCTGGACACGATCGATGCGCTCGATCTGGTCGACCACGTGGCGCCGATCCAGCTGGCGATCCGCTTGCTGGTGCCGGAGGGATCGCGCCTGCTCGAACTCGGCGAGGTGCGCGAACTCGTCGGGCCGTTCGATCCGGCGACACTGACGTATCGCTGGAAGCACCGGGATCCGGACGTGGATCGACTGCAGGAGGACGTGGCGGCGATCGTGGGCGTCAAGATCGGCCGCAGCCGTCGCGCGACGTTCGACGCCATCAGCGATCTGGCGCACGAGCGGGCTGGACGTCTGCGTCCGGCCTCGAGACCCGCGCGCGATCGCGCGACGGTGCCATATCTCAACGAGCCCTGGTACTGTTGAGCGGAGCCCAACACAGAGCAGGTTGCTCTGGTCTAGCAGTGCGAGGTGCGTGGTGCGGGGTGCGACGTGCGACGGATTCTATTACTAGCGACGACGACGGGGTATCAGACGCGCGCGTTCGGTGAGGCGGCCGAACGGCTGGGGGTGGAACTCGTCTTCGCGACGGACCGCTGCCATCTGATCGACGATCCCTGGCGCGACGGCGCGATTGCGATCCGCTTCTACGACGAGACGGCGTCCGTGGCCGCGATCCTCGAGGCGGCGCAGGCGCAGCCGATCGACGGCGTGCTGGTGGTTGGCGACAGGCCGACGGTCATCGCGGCACGCGTCGCCGAAGCGCTCGGGCTCCCCGGCCATCCACCCGCCGCGGCTGCGGCCGCACGAAACAAGCAGACGACGCGGGAAATCCTGCGCGCCGCGGGCCTGCCGGCGCCGTGGTTTCTGGCGGTGCCCGTCGCCGCCGACCCGCGTTCGATTGAGAACACGCTGGCGTTCCCCTGCGTGGTGAAGCCGCTGGCGTTGTCGGGGAGCCGCGGCGTCATCCGGGCCGATGATCCGGAGTCATTTCGCGAGGCGGCTCTGCGTCTGCGCACGTTGCTCGAAACACCGGACGTCCGCGCCGAGCGCAATGACGCACACCAGACGATGCTGGTCGAGGGATTCATCCCGGGACGGGAGTTCGCGATCGAGGGCATCCTGCATCACGGCGCGCTGCAGGTCCTCGCCGTGTTCGACAAGCCGGATCCGCTCGACGGTCCGTTTTTCGAAGAAACGATCTACCTGACGCCGTCGACGAGTCCGGAAGGGGAGCGGCGGGCGATCGTCAACGCCGTCGCGCGCGCCGCCGAGGCGCTCGGGTTGCGTCATGGTCCGATCCACGCCGAGTGCCGTGTCAATGAGGACGGGGTATTCGTCCTGGAAGTCGCCGCGCGGCCGATCGGCGGCCTGTGCGCCCGCGCGCTGCGCTTCAGAAAAGGGGCCGTACCCCTTTTTCATGAAAAAGGGGTAAGGCCCCTTTTCGCCCTTGAGGAAATCCTCCTGCGTCACGCCCTGGGTGAATCGCCCGCAGCCTGGACACGCGAGCCGCTGGCTGCCGGCGTCATGATGATCCCCATCCCGCGGCGCGGCGTTTTTCGCGGCGTCACCGGACTCGAGGAGGCGCAATCGATCACCGGCGTCGAGGACGTCCGCATCACCGCCAAGCCAGACCAACTGCTCGTCCCGCTTCCCGAAGGCGCCAGCTACCTGGGATTCATCTTCGCGCGGGCCGAGAGCCGCGCGGCGGCGGACCGCGCCCTTCGCGCCGCCCACCAGCGCCTGCGCTTCGCGATCGACGCAGAGTGGCCGGTGGTACAATCACGCCATGGCTAATTGTGGCGCGCCGCCCTCCGCGGCCCCTTCGAGCAACAAGAGCGGTCGAAAAGTCTTCTGCGTCAAGTTTCAGAAAGAGCTCCCGGGGCTGGACGACAAGCCCTGGCCGGGTGACCTCGGTCAGCGCGTGTACGACAACGTGTCGGTCGACGCGTGGAAGCTCTGGGAGGAACGCATGAAGATGATCCTCAACGAGTACCGTCTGATGCCCTGGCAGAAGGAAGCGCAGGAGCTCGTCGCCAAGCACATGGAGGAGTTCTTCTTCGGTGAAGGCGCGGCGCTGCCACCCGGATACGTGCCCCAACAGGCCAAGTGACCGACCCGCAGCCCGAAGCCAGGCACCGCGCGTGCTGGTACGCGCGCCGCACCCCGGACATTCCGAGCGATCTCGGTGTGCAGACCATCGAAGACGGCCAACTCCTGTTCTGCGCGCACACCATGTGGTTCCCGGTCGTCCGCTATCAGTTCGACGTCCGGAGCTGCGCAACCTGCGACTACTTCAAGGCCATCGCCCGACACAGTCTGTAGCGTCAGGCTGCACGCCGCGCGTCAGCTCAGCCGCGACGCCATTTGCTACTTTGTCCAGCCCTTCTGTAGCAAACCACTGCAAACAGGTAAATCATTGCCGTTTATTCACGGTAGATAAGTGGCGTTTTTGATGGCACTTATCAGATCGCGCCTGTTTTCGTCGTGGCACAGAACTTGATAATCGCTGGGGTGGCATGTGTCTGCACATGATCACAATGGAGGCCGAGCGGTGAGTACAGAACGCAAAGAACGTCGGGGCTTCGCGTCGATGTCTGCGGAAAAGCAACGCGAGATCGCGAGCAAGGGTGGCCGCGCCGCGCACGAAAAAGGGACCGCGCACGAATGGACGGCCGATGAAGCGCGCAACGCCGGCCGCAAGGGCGGTCAGGTCAGCCGCGGCGGACGCGGCCGTCTGGTGACTGCGCCCGAAGCGCAACTGCCGATCGCGGCGCCGGACGCCACGCTTGCCGGGCCGTCGCCCGTCATAAGCCGCGTCGAGTGACCGCGGACCGAGGCCGACTTTGGAGGCGACAAACAATGGTAAGACGCGTAGCCGTGGCGTGGGCGCTCGCGCTGGCCGTGGCGGCCAGTGCACAGGCGCAGAGCGAGTCTTCAGGGACATCCACGGGACAGAGTCCTCAGGCGCCGTCAACACAGTCCTCGTCGAATGCCACGAGCGAAGACACGCGACCGGCGACCACGACGTTCTTCGGCGACACTGGACTGTGGTTTGTTCCGACCGGTGAAGTCCTGCCGCACGGCAAGTGGTCCATCTCGGGCTACCGCCGCGGCACGAACTACATCCAGGGCTACACCAACGTCGGCGACTTCGCCGGCACGTTCGGCGTCGGCCTCGGTGGCCGCGCCGAGATCTTCGGGTCGTTTCTGTTCGACACGCGCATCGACCGCGACGCGCTGCCGATGTTCATCAACGATCCGACGTTCGGCGGCGTCGCCAGCCGCTATCCCAACGTCAACCAGCCGTGGACCGGGGACAATCTCGGCGACTTCTACGTTGGTGCGAAGGTGAATCTCCTCTCCGAATCGCGGCGGGCGCCCGCGGCGGTCGCGGTGCGCGGCATCGTCAAGCTGCCGACGGGGAAGAGCGACATCGGCACGAGCACCGGCAAGGTGGACGGATCGATCGACCTGATCGTGAGCAAGGAGTTCGCGAAGATGGTCGAGTGGTCGGGCTACGGCGGCTACGAAGTGCTCGGCAAGCCTGACGGCTTCGACGCGCCCGGCGGCGCGTTCCGCTGGGGCACCGGCGTCGGCTTCCCCTCGAGGAACATCGTCCGCGTGACGGCGGAGGTGAACGGCAACGTGCCGTCGCAGGATACGCTGACGCTCCTCTCGGGCAACACGCTGACCGGCTTCGATCGGACGATTCCGCCGACGGTGTCGAACACCGAGAACCTGACGCGCGCGACGATCGGTGTGACGTTCCAGGCGCGGAGCGGTTTCTTCGCCGGCATCGGCGCGAGCTGGACGGCGCCGACGCAGGCGCGCAATCTCGCCTTCACCGCGGAGGATCAGCTGGGCGACTACTACGACTGGCAGGTCCGGATCGGCTATCACCCGGGCGTGCGCACGTACGCGCCGCCGCCACCCCCGCCCCCGCCGCCGCCACCGGCGCCACCGGCGCCTCAGCACAACCTGACGGTGA
>Ga0193726_1002450_pt1 | contig 12584 bp, 12 predicted proteins | sample H2c1metaG_FD_144928 | JGI IMG/M metagenome (GOLD analysis project Ga0193726, IMG submission 144928) | Soil microbial communities from a riparian zone of the East river system, Colorado, United States - H2c1 | ecosystem: Environmental > Terrestrial > Soil > Riparian zone | place: USA: East River... | reverse complement strand
GATCTGTTCTTCGGTCTTGCCGTCGAGGAAAAGCTCGGTGGCAATGGGTCCGGGGGCAATGGCGTTGACGGTGATCTTGTGTCCGCGAAGCTCATTTGCGAGGACGTGGACGAGGCCTTCGACACCTGCTTTGGAGGCGATGTAGGGGCCGTAGGCGGGGAGTCTCCTGGCGAGGACGCTGCTGGAGAAGGCGATGATACGGCCGCCCTCGGCGACGTGCTGCGCTGCCTGCGAGAAGACGAGGAAGGTCCCGCGCAGGTTGGTGGCGATGACCTTGTCGAAGGTTTCGACGTCGCCTTTGGCGATAGGTGAGAGGGGCATGATGCCTGCGTTGTTGACGACGACGTCGATTTGGCCGAAGGCCTTGAGGGTCTTCTCGAAGAGCTGCTTGACGTCTTCCGGGTTGGCAACGTCGGCCTGGATGGCGAGGGCGCGTCCGCCGGTGCTGGTGATCTCGTTGACTACTTCTTCTGCTTTGACTGCATTGCCTGCGAAGTTGACGACAACTCCGAATCCGTCGGCTGCAAGTCTGAGGGCAATGGCGCGCCCGATACCTCGGGATGCTCCGGTTACGATAGCTGCTTTTCTCATCGCATTCTCCTTAAGTGGACCTCGTCACCTCTGAAAGCCCGTCTCTGAAAATGAGAATGAACCGAAAAGTGTAAGGCGTCCAATGCATAATGCTAATATTTATTATGCGTTTGACGCAATTACGCCAGGCGGACCTGAATCTTCTTGTTGTCTTTTCGGTGCTTGCTGAAGAGGGAAACGTGTCGCGTGCTGCCAAGCGGTTGCTGCTGAGCCAGCCTGCGGTAAGCCGTGCCCTGCAGCGAATGCGGGATACGTTTCACGACGATCTCCTGGTGCGCACGGCGAGGGGTTATGAACCTACACCCCAAGGGGAACGCGTGCTGAGAGAGCTTGAGGTCATGTTGCCGAGACTGGACCGGCTGATCTCGGGTTCGACATTCAACCCGGCGACGGAGCATTGTTCCTTCCGGATTGCGGCTACAGACAATGCGACTTCAATCATCGCTCCCGTTCTGTGTCGCGAAGTTTTACCATCTGCGAAGCAGGTCCGCTTCACCTTCGCAAGTTGGAGAGGCGATGTCTTCGAGGATCTGAGTCACGGTCGACTGGATCTCGCTTTGATCGGCGATGAAGGCCACGTGCCAACACCACTTCAGACCGAGGTCATTTACGAGGAAGAACTCGTCTGCATCGTGGCGGCAGACGCCCCTTACCACCGCCAACTCACTCTCAAGCAATATCTCGCAGCCGAACACATCGGTGTTGATGTAGTAGAAGGTTCACAACATATACCGGAGAAACGTCTGGCGGCACATGGCCATCGCCGTCGAACCGTTATCACTCTTCCATACTTCGGGGCGGCAACGCGGTGCATTCCTGGAACGAAACTGATCCTCACAGCACCCCAACGATTCGCCAGAGCTGAGGTCGAAAATCGCAAGATCAGAGTCCTAAAGGCGCCGGGAGAGATAACCGGATTCAAGTACCTGATGATCTGGCATCCCAGAGTAAACACCGATGCCGCGCACGCATGGCTGCGAGGCGAGATCAGGAGAATCGGTAAGACGATGAGTTCGTGATCTTTGTGGCGGATGCACCATGTGGGACAATTTTGAGAAGTCGCTGCTCTTCATGGAAGTCCAGCTCGCGAATAGCGTGGCTGAGGCATATCGCAAGAGTCACACGGTCGAGGACTATCTCCAGGACTCCAGCGCCCCGGACATCGACATTGACGTAGGGAAGCTGTCGATTGAAGACCTACGGTCAGCTCCGTATAAGGTCACGGTTGATTTCTATGAGATCGCCTACTCTCCAGCCGAGCATGTCGAGATCAAGCGAACGCTCTACACGGCACACTTCGTCTTTCTGTTCCGTGACTCGGTGCCGAACGATTTGATTCAGGCAAACCTACTCGGCCTGGCAATCACATATTCCCGAGAGGATCAGGCGTTTCAGTAAAGGATGCGTGGGCATTTTCTATCCCTCGACCGGGACAGTTTTTTCAAAAGAGGGGGTTTTTCAACATCAGTTATCCTATTCGAGTAGGCGTAGTATGTCTTCAAATGCAAGCTTCTTGGCGCTGGCTAGGCATCGGTTTTTGGGTCTGCATTCTGATTTCCGTCGCCGTCGTACTTCGGCGCATCGTGGCCCTTGCGCATCCTCCGCAATCAGCACCACCGCAGTTGGCCGCACTCGACGCCGCATTTGCGTCGCATGCAACTCTCACCTTGGTGCACATTATTCCCGCATTGGCTTTTGTCGTTCTGGCCCCATTTGTTTACCTGCGACGGTTCGCCGGTGCGGCGTGGCCCAAACGCGTTCTGTTTTCTCTCGGGATCGTGGTGGGTGCTACTGCCTACGCGATGAGCCATTATTCCGTTGGTGGCTGGGTGGAACGCTCTGCGGTCCTGTTCTTCAACAGTCTTTTTCTATTCTCGCTGTTTCGGGCGTGGCACTTGCGTCGCGAGGCCGTACTGAAATTGCGCTGGATGACGCGGGCCATCGCAGTCCTTCTCGGCATTGCAACCACTCGCCCGGTGATGGGAATATTCTTCGCCACCAGTGGAATCACCCATCTTTCACCGAAGCAGTTCTTTGGTATCGCGTTCTGGATTGGTTTCTCGATTAACACTTTGATCATCGAGCTTTGGCTTCGATCACAGGTAGGAAAATCTCAAATCGAAACGATCGCCAATGCGCCCCTCCTCACTATGGGGACCCGGGCGGAGGGTTGACTGTCGAACAATTGCCTCATTGAGTCAGAATCCCGGAAACGGGCCGAGGATGTAGTTGGTGCTAACTGTTTACAACAATTGCGCCTCCGAACCAGGGCGCTACACTAAACTGTTATGGCGGAAGCAGACCCGTGGCGTGAATATCGAAGACGAAGGAATCTGAGCCTTTTTGCTGCGCTTGGATTTGTGCCATTCGTGTTCCTGCTCGTTCAGGCGACGGTCTGGCTTTTTGGAACAGCCACTCCTGCATTCATCGCGGGCTTCGGATGGGCGGTCTTTGCCTGGATTGCGGCAAGGCGGTTCATCGAGTTCAAGTGTCCACGCTGCGGAAGACCATTCCTCGCGGACTCGAAATGGTGGGGGTATAACACCATGGTCCGCCGATGTCTTCATTGCAAGCTGCCGTTGAACGCACCAGTGCCTTCAGACGGATCGACACCGCAGCGAACCTGAGGTTTTCAGTTGGCGTAACATCGCCATTTCACCAACAATGCTGCTCACGCGATAGTTGGTCAGAGACGCCTGTTTACAATAGGTTAGAACAAAATGGCCGTACACGCTCGAATCGTGTAGGTTGTCAACAAGCGATATTGAGTATCCGATTGCTCGACGGAGAGAATGGTCACTTTCGGGTCGAGCAGACATTCAATGCTTCGCATCCGTAAAGTTGTGCGCTTCGAGCCATTGAATCATGGCATCGATGTAGCCATCGACGAATACCGAATCCCGGACTCGTTTCGGAGTGGGCAGAGGCAGCATGTCGTGATCGGCATCCTTGAACGTCTTGATCGTCAGATCGCGGTTGTTCCCTTGTGCGAATGCTTCGCGATATACCCCGATACTCTCACGCCAATCCACTTGCGTGTCGCGCTCGCCGAAGATAGCTAAGGTCGGCACATGCAGTTGCCGTAAGAACACATCAGCGCTGAGAGACCACTCGGGGTCGGTTTGAAATGTGCGCAGGTATGTAGCGTTTGTCAGGTCGGGCATGCCAGCTTGGTGTAGCACCGAGTACGTTTGTAGTGGCTCGAGCGCGGCGTTGAGTTCTTGTGGACTCCCGCCTCCGAGTGCAATAGCAGAGGCTCGGCGCAACGCCCCATAGGCCTTTTCGGACTCGGTTGCACCAAGACCTGCCTCTCGAAGAAGGTTGAGCCCAAGGTAGGCACCCTGAGAAATCGCGTCTCGTCCTGGGCCACTAACGAGTATCAAGTACGCGATGTCATTCGATCGCACAGCCGTCATTGGCGCTACCCAGCCACCCTGACTCAATGCCCACATTCCAATTCGAGAGGAGTCGATGTCACTTCGCTCTTTGAGCACTTTCAGAGCCGCGAGTATTTCGGTAGCTCGCTCGCGAATGGGCAACTGACTCGAATAGGCTCCTGAGCTGCATCCATTGCCAGCTTTATCCCAGATCAAGGTTGCGATGCCGACGCGACTAAACGCCTTTCTCAGTTCCGTGTAGTAATCAGTGCCGTCAGTTACATCGGTCGGGCGCGCTCCGTGGATGATTAGGATCGCCGGATGTTTGCCGATTCGTTGCGGAAGATCGATGAAACCCCGCAACACGTTCGCTCCCGATCGGAACTCGACGAGCGTTGTACCCGCTGGCGGTATGCACCGAGTGCGCTGGCTATTCTGGGCGTGGACAAAATTGCAGATGAGGATGAAAACGACTGATACAAGACCTCGCATCCTCGAGAGTATATCCTTGTGTGCGGTGATCATCGGGCCGACACACCAAAATCTGACACCGGCAATTGCTGAGTGGCTAGAAGTATTCGCCGACGTGCTTTTCCGGTGCGTCGGTTAGGGAGCCGTCAGTTGACGTAACATCGCATTTACACCATCAACTACCGGATTGTTGGTGATGCGTTCTCGACAGTTAACGCGCTTTTTGAGTGCTGAGGGGTGTAATTTCAAGGCATGCAAAGAAAGATCGTCGGAACCGTGGGATTGGCCGCGCTGTTGGCTTCATGGACTACAGTCTGGGCTGCGCCATACGTTATGCCTCCACAATGGGTACCTCGGATGTGGATAGCGGCCTTGGTTGCACTGCTTTGCGCGATCGTGCTTGGAGTAGTTGCAGGTCGAACTTCATCGAGGTGGTGGTATTTCGTGGCGGGTGCTGGTTTCTTGAGCGCTGCCCTTTTATTGGCTGATGTTGCCGTCTAGCGCTACGTCCTAGACTAGATAGATGTTGAGAACCTGTATCCGGCGCAATTCGGCGAACAAGATAGTGATGGGGAGCATCATCAGGAAAATGCGCGATGCCGGGGCGACCCATCCATTCTGTCCAATTGTCGATGACTTTGATGAATTGAATTTGTACTGCCGGCGTTATCATCACGCAGAAAATCCGAACGCGGCGACCGAGGTGATTGACGACGCCGAGCTACAGACTTACGTTAAGCGCCGCTGAAGCTCGTCGGCTGCCTTTTGTAGTGGCCTTACGCGAAGGTGTTACGGCTTCAAAATCTTTCGCCCAATGGCGTTGCCGATTTCCCCAAAACATTTTTGCATCGTCGCCTCGTGAACACGAACAACCACGTCCAGCGTGCTGAAAAAAGTGATAAATACCAGCGCTGCCACGCAATTTTAACAACAATGTGGCGTCGTGACGTTAATTCCGTCCGGCTCATTAGAATTGCGCGCAAAATTTAGAGTCCGGCAGTATCTCTACCACTCAGAAAATTATCGCTTGACTTGTGCGCAGAACGAGATGACACTCGCGGTGTTCTGGGGGAATCGTGAATCTGTCCGATGATCCACATTCAAAGCCCAGAGATGATTTACACTAGTGGAGGCCTCTGTGCCAACTCTGCGATCACTACTCCCGCTTGTATTGCTTTCCGCTTTGTCTATATCGGCGTTCTCATCAAACGCGACCAAGCAGGCAACTCAGAGCCACCTGCCGATTGGTGCTGAGGCAAGCATTTCAGCTGTTCTGGGCTGTGACATCCCTGACTATCATGCTCGCGCCACGGCGAATGGGTTCGCCTATCACGATAGAACCCGAAGGCTCGCGACGTACTTCAATGCGAAGGGCATTGATCTGAAAACGGGGCCTTTCGACTGGAGCATGCGGTTCGAGGGGTATGGATACGGTGATGTATTGAACGCTCCAGAGTCAACAACTCCGGTTGCGGCGGCAAATCGACTTGAATATCGACGTGGAACATTGACTGAGTGGTATGTCAATGGGCCGGCAGGATTGGAGCAAGGCTTCACTTTGATCGCGAGACCAGAGAGAAAAGGTAACGGCCCCCTAACGATTTCTATGGCACTCGGTGGAACCTTGACCGCAGTAAAAAAAGAAAAAGATGACGGTCTGTTGCTGACTGATCAGAACGGAAAAACTCGGCTTCGTTACGGCGGTCTGACGGCCTTCGACGCCTCTGGCACCAAACTACAGGCACACATCGAAATCCAAGGCTATCGGTTGCTTGTTAAAGTAAATGATGCCCAGGCGCAATACCCAATTGTCATCGATCCATTGGTACAGCTCGCCGAACTTACGGCATCAGACGCCATGGCAAGCGACGCTTTCGGCGCTCCCGTAGCAACAAATAGCGACACAATTGTCGTTGGAGCGATTGGCTTTAATACAAATCAAGGGGCAGCTTACGTATTCGTCAAGCCGGCGGACGGCTGGTCAACAACGTCAACCTTTACTGCAAAACTAACCGCTTCGACTGGACGCCGCAATAATTATTTTGGCACAGCCGTCGCGGTGGATGGTGACACGATTGTCGTGGGAGCGCTTGGCGCAGGCAACTATAGGGGAGCGGCCTATGTGTTTCTCAAGCCCAGCACTGGTTGGGTATCTACCTCACAGTTCGCGGCAAAGCTTACCGCATCCGACCGGCAACCGGGCGACTTGTTCGGCTCCAGCGTTGCAGTCAGTGGAAATACCATCATCGCTGGAGCAAGGTTTTCAAATGTGGGATCGGGGTCTGCTTACATATTTGTGAAACCCTCTCGCGGGTGGGCTACGACATCGACCTTCAAAGCAAAGTTGAATTCTCCCGAAGGATCAGAGAGTCGGCATTTCGGCTATCAGGTGAGAGTCATCGGGACTACCATACTGGCAACCGCCGACTTGTCTAACGTTGGCTCCAATTCTCATCAAGGAGCAGCTTACATCTATGAAAGGCCTGCAACCGGCTGGACGACAACTTCCACTCCCAATGCCAAGCTGACCGCGTGGGACGGCAGTGCCGAAGATGATTTTGGATATTCTGCCTCACTGAGCTTCGATTCTCTGGTCATAGGAAACTTCGCCGGCTACAGCGGCCAAGGAGCGGCGTACGTATTCCAAAAACCTGCGACCGGCTGGGCGACTACCTCTCTGTACGACGCGAAATTCACTAGCCCAATCGGCGCTTCGGGAGATTTATTTGGCGCTTATGTGGCGATTAGCGGCAACGGTGTTTTAGTAGGTGCTCCTTCCAACGTTAACGGCGGGCAGGGCTCGGCATACCTCTACGTAAAGCCCAAAACCGGATGGGTAACAACTGCCAGATTCAACACCAAGCTCTTTGCTCAGGACGGAGGCGAAGGTGATGGCTTTGGCTGGGTAGCAGTTGCTGGCAGCACTAAAGTCGTCGGGGCGCCTGGCAAGGGCGCAGTCTATGTCTTCGGGCCCTAAGAATCGTTCAGAGAAAGGATCGCTGGCTATGGCGCCCCAACATTAGAGGACGCCTTCGTCCTCGCAAAAGGTATTCCTTTCAGGCGGCCTGAAGTTGCCTATTCCCGTCTTCTAGAATCACCAATTTACGGGGCAGGAAAATAGACCCTTCCGCGCGCGGGCCGCCAATTCCCGCCACAATGCGCGAAGAGTAGACGAGGAGAAAAGATTAACCCGCGAACCGAGGCGGAGCTTGGTAATCTCGATAAGTTCCCTGGTTGCGGGCGGTTTCAAAGACAAGAAGAGGGGGCTTCGCATTCCAGGATTCGACAAGGTGGCTGGTGGCAAGTGTAAGGACTCATCTTAAGAGGGTCAAACGGATGACGGGGTGAGAACACCACGGGATGGATTCGGAACGCGGCGAGATGGTAAACCCCTCCACATGCCTACATAGTTAACAGGAGCGGAGATGGCTGACCGGTGAGAACACCACGGGACGGAATATGCACCCCGAACCGAACGGGACGAAGCGGATTGTGATAGCCTCGACGGCGCGAGAGCAGAACGAACAGTTGTGAGTGCCTGATTTCGACAGTTAGTGGGTACTATCTTTAATTCCCTCGAATTCCTTACGTGGGTTTGAATCGTAGGAGATCATGTGAGAGGTTTTGTCTTTTGGACAGCGTTTCTGCTCTTTGGATTCCAAGTTGCAGTTGGCCAGTTGATACCTTGGTTGACCGACGAACAAGCGCGTGACGTTGCGGCGGCAGCGATACACTCCGCGTATCCTCAGCCGTGCTACAGCACCTATAGAAACGAGCGCCTTGAAGACTTTGTGCTTAGTGTTAGGACAAACCCCTTATCCGGCGATCACCTCAATAACTCCGTGTATTTTTATCGTGTCGCCAGCGATGTCTGTGAATACGTGGTGGAGAAAGACGGTAAGCACATTCTCATGTCGCAAGTTTCGATGGACTGCTGCGAGTATGGCATTGTCGCGGTAGATCGTGCCATGGGCAAGAGTTACTGGTTTGCAGGGAAAGAGAAAGCTGCTGTCTTCAAAGAGTTTGTCCGGGACGAACAATTGCACCCCGATTCGTCGAGGCCCACTTTGTTCATCGCGCTTTACCTCGACCTCGTCCGGGGGGAGAACGCCAGTAAGGAACTCACGAGTCTAGGACAGCTCCGAGACTTAGTTCAGAACAATTTCCAATCTGCTTACTCGCCATACGACCGGGATAACGTCTGGCAACGTAAGTTTGACCGCTGGTGGCGCCGATTTCGAGCGCGGACGCCGCAATTGAAATTGGAAACCACTTACGAAACAACGGAAGACGCGACCGTAGTCCTGGGATATGGCTTCACCGGTTTTGAGCTAACGGTACCCAGGAGTGACCATGCCCCGAAAAGAACACCCGAAGTGTTTCAGTGGGCGCTTCTGGTGAGGCCCGACGGGACGATAGAAGAACATCCCTCAAAGGTAATTTATTCGAGCCGGTGAGTCTTGCGATGGAAACTGTCGAAAAATCGCCATTGCACACTCTGACTCCCTTGGCATGACACTCATTTTCTGATGGGTGATTGTCTAGCAACCATGACGCCAAGACACTGAAGCGTTCTTGAATGTACCCGTCCACCACGTCGCGCACGCAGATAATGGTTGCTGGTGGGTTAAGTTCACCATTGACATCGGACATCCGCTGGCATGGAATGTCGTCCAAGAGCTAGGGCATGTATTGAACTATGTCTCGCTCGACGAAAGACTACCCGCGGTCTTTATGCCTGTTTCCCCGCCTCCGTATCTGAATGGCGGCCCAGAATACCTGTCATGGGTGATCGAAAGTAAGGACAAAGACTTTAAGCCCGAGACGTGCGCTGAATGGTTAGAGGGGCGTTTGCCGCGACCTGTTGGCAAGCTTAAACTATGGAAGTTCGAGAACGAAGATTGATCGCTGTTGAAACATCGCGTTTACACCATCTCTAACGACGTCGGCCGTGTCAAGGTACTTGGGGGGTTTTTTCATGATTTCGAACACACTTTTCACGTCAGCGCACCCGCACTGGTTCCCTTCGAGGGAGTAACGATCTTGCGTCGATGATTTGTGTCCAACGCTGGAGGCTCTATGCTGTTCACACGCCTTCTCCCCTTGCTGTGTCTGCTTTCTCTATCCCAGGTATCTCTGGCCCAAGAATCGGCAACTTCAAGGCGACGAGTGCCAGAGACGTGCGCGGTCACAACCCCTTTAGAACATCCTTTTGTGCCTCCGAGGCCCTACCGACACAATCTGGCCAACAGTGGCGTTAATTGGTTCGGCTCGGACACGCTCTGGACTATCCTTCCTAATGACGGCATATGGGGACAAGGAGAAAAGACATTCTGGTTTCAAGAAGATTGGGGTCGCTACAAGGGAAGCGACCACTGGATCCCGGCCATAGATAGTACAAAGCTGACGGTTACAGCCCGACGGTTGGATGGCCCAGCACCGCCTCCTGAGGTGGGGCAAGCGAGTAGCTCCTACCGACAAGACTGGAAGGCATTCTTGGTAGGCGGAATCAACTTCCCGACGCCTGGATGTTGGGAAGTCTCCAGCCGGTATGAAAATGCCGAACTGACGTTTGTCGTATGGGTTGTGAAGTAGTCGGTTCGTGGTTGGCGTAACATCGCAATTTCACCAACAATGGCGGTTGGGGCCGATAGCTGGTGACGCCTGATTGCAGAAATTGACTTCCGAGTTGTTCGTCACCCGGCAAAGGATCATCGCTACGGCTCAAGGCCTGCATCTTCCCAAGGCCGACTATACTGCGAGGTGAGGCGTCACGTGACAACAGAGGACGAGCCGAACATGAATACGATTGCAAGAGTCGGCGTACCGGGCCTGACCAAAGTACAAAACGCTATTCAAATAGCTGTCCTGATTGCCCTTTCGATCATCACTGTGTGGATGCTCTGTATGGTTCCGTCGTGGCAGGCGGCTGGAGATCCGTTTCTCCTTGCCGCCATTGCCGTGGCGGTTACCGTCCCTTGCCTTTGGCTGGCGCGTTGGCTGGGATCGCGGGCGGTGAAGTTTGAGCGAGCCTGGCTTGCCGCTTTTCTTGTGGGCATGCCTCTCGTCTATGTGATGGGCTGGTTCGCACCAAGAGATCGCGCAGCGAGTTCGTGGATCTGGGTAGAGCTTCTGGGGTTGGCGCTCTTTGCTACTTTCGCTGCACTCGGTTTAAAGAACTCGCCCTGGTTCCTTGCTATAGGAATCGCCGGCCATGGATTGGCTTGGGATTCTTGGCACTATAAGAACTCGGCTTATATCCCGGATTGGTATGCAGTTGCCTGCCTGCTCGTGGACTTAGCGCTCGGCGCCTATCTGGTCGCGCGTGTCCCCGCCTACAGAGAGGCGCAGCGCATAGCGAAGAAGAATTGATAGCAGCCAGGCCCACCATCGTGTGTATATATCATGGCTTATTGGGAGCTTCATCTGTAGGTTCCTAGCGGATTGGCGGCAAACCAGAGATTATCAAGCCTATCGGGTCAATTGGCGAAACATCCGTTCTCACCAGTAATCGGATAGTTCGTGAAATTGCATGGGCTGTTGGAAAGAGTCACTCACAAGAGAATGGCCGAAAAACTTTGCGCTAGGATGCCCTACAAACAGGTTTCTCGATTCGGATAGACATTTTCTGCCCACCAAATTTCGGCTGTTTTGAGAAAAATGGACTTTTTCAACAACTACGCCTGATAGCGTCAAACTGACAAAACGACCGGCGCTCCTACACTTAAGACGAGCTTGAGTTGATGCTTGTGAGCCAGCATCAAAATGTGCCGACTGTCGCCGATTCAGCATTAGGGCGCATTGGCGAATGTCCCGAGTGCAAAGGCATCTAACGCCTCATACGATATATCCCGGACCGTTCAACTGCCCGTATTGCTCGAAGTACATTAGCCGGTCTTCTGGGAGTCGCTCTACAAGTTCAACATCCTCACCACGCTGGCGGTGCCCTACAAAGTGTTTTATGTCTGCCTCCGCCTCCTCGGCGGCTGCGGCCACAGCGAAGTTTGAGTTTGTTTTGAGCCGAGTAAGGATGGACTGCGCTTCATGTTCGTCAATTTCACCGTTGAAGGCGGCGATAAAGCCCACGCCCGTGGCAACGGCCCAAAGCACTAGGTCGTCGCCGTGCTCTGCAAACTTCCGTAGCTGTTGTAACGCCCACTTCCAATCCTTGTCCCAGTAGCACGCACTGATCAACGCATCCCGAATCTCGTTGAGGCTCCCGCTGGACAAAGACGCTATTATTTCTTCTCTGCTGCAACGCCGAATGTCCGTCATGTTCCCTCCTATTGTCGTGGTTTCTACCCGAATTAAGTGATTACCACTTCCGCGAATGACGGAATTTTGCACGATCTACCGTTAAGAACGCATCACGAGATGCAGTGTTTCTTGACTACCACCGGGGGGTACGTCTCCCGTACCACTTTCGGGGGAGCCGGTCGAACTTGTAGACCCATTGCCCCGCCGCTCCGTAAGGTTCGTACCGTTGCTTGTTTGCGTCCACATCCGCCATTTTCAATGCATCTCCTGCCCCAGCGCTCATTGTGGCTACGCCGATCCTGACCAGACCTTCCTGCCTTGGACCCAAGCCTCGGGCGTCCTCAGTAGCCGTGCCTTCCGGCTCGGACGTTTTCGCGTTGTTGTTTTCGTCTGACATCGCTTCATCCTCAAATTGAATTGCCTACCCCTGCCATAAGCTGCCAAAGACACGTCCGCCTTCGCGCCAATCACACGTGATCCTTCGCCGTCCTGCTACGTAAGAACCGTCAGGACGCAACTAGGACGCAAAACTCGATGTTTGGAATCAGAAACTTGCAGGAACCGCGAGAATTGAACCAACAAGTAATGGTCGGCCCTAGCAGACGATTTTCGAACTTTTCTTCTAGCTTCGTGAGGCTTACGTCGGGCGGACGTTGTGAGCACCCGGGTGAGCGCCGGGGCTAAATTCACCAAAGAAAGACAATACTGCGGTAGAATTCTGTCGCCCGCCTCATGAAATGCCAGAGTTGCGAACCGCGTGACCGAAAGGAAGAAGAAGACATGAGAAGCTCTAGACTGCTGTTGGCAGTGCTCGCAAGCACATTCTTGTTGTCAACCACTTCAACTCCAGCGCAATCGACCCATGCCAGTTCGCCCTCAGCCAAAGCA
>Ga0193726_1002449_pt1 | contig 12599 bp, 13 predicted proteins | sample H2c1metaG_FD_144928 | JGI IMG/M metagenome (GOLD analysis project Ga0193726, IMG submission 144928) | Soil microbial communities from a riparian zone of the East river system, Colorado, United States - H2c1 | ecosystem: Environmental > Terrestrial > Soil > Riparian zone | place: USA: East River... | reverse complement strand
GACCGACAGCACCACCGGCTGCTTCCCTGCCTGTCCGACGACTCGCTGATATTCGGACACGGAACTCACCGGCTGACGATTGATCTCTTCAATGACGTCACCTCGGTGCAGGCCGGCGTCGGCGGCGGGTGCTGCGGGATCAACGTCGGTGACCACGACTCCTTTCGTATTGGGGCGAAGGCCTAACTCGCGTGCGGCCTCGGGTGTCAGTTCATCGACTTCGACGCCGCGCATCGGGCTGTTCGCACCGCTTTCGCCCAGCGCACTCTTGGCAGCTTTCTCGGGTAGCTCACCAAGCGTCACAGAAACGTCACGCTGCTGGCCGTTGTGATCGATCTTTAGCCGAGCAACAGCGCCGGGTGCCAAGGATGCAATCTTTAGCTTCAATTCATTCGGTCCGGTTACCGGCTCTCCATCGAGTTCCTCGATAACGTCGCCTTTTTTCAGACCCGCCTTGGCCGCAGGGCCATCCGGCGTCACGTCGCCGATCAGTGCGCCCTTGCCTGCCGGGGCATTGAACGCCTTAGCAATGTCGGGTGTAACCTCCTGGATCGCAACACCCAGGTGCGCACGCACGACCTTCCCATGCTTGAGAATCGCGTCCATGACATAGCGAGCCATGTTAATCGGGACCGCGAACCCGATGCCTTGATTGCCCCCGCCCCCGCCAGCGAGTATCGCGGTGTTAATGCCGATCAGTTCGCTCCGCGCGTTGATCAGCGCTCCGCCAGAATTTCCAGGGTTAATCGCAGCATCGGTTTGAATGAAATCCTCATAGTCCTCAATGTCGAGGTTGCCGCGCCCCGTGGCGCTGACTATCCCTAGGGTGGCGGTTTCACCAATGCCGAATGGATCTCCGATGGCGAGGGCGTAATCCCCCACTTGAATCTTCGACGAGTCACCCAACGGCAAGGTGGGCAACCCGGTAGCTGAGATCTTCACTACAGCGACATCCGTTTTTGGATCAGTGCCGACGACCTTCCCTTTAAACTCCCGCTTGTCAGGAAGGATTACTTTTATGTCAGTCGCGTGATCGACAACGTGATTGTTAGTGAGGATATATCCGTCGGGGCTCACAATAACCCCCGAACCCAGACCTCGCTCTCGTTGCTCCGCCGGCGGCAGATGACGAGGTGAGCCGAAGAACTGTCGGAAAAATGGATCGTTAAAGAACGGCTCGAGCGGCATCTTGACAACTCTGGATGAGGCAATGTTGACCACGGCCGGCAAGGCAGGCTTCAGGATCGGCGCAAAGCCCATCGGGTTTGCGGACAATGCGTCCCCTGCACCGGGTGTGTGGGAAACAAAGACGGGCACATTGTGGGAATCGCCAAATATGGGGCGGCCGGCCCGCGCCGACAGCACGAATCCCAGCAGACCCCCAGTTATGAGCGTAGCCGCAAGAACAAGGACCGCAGCTGATTGGCGCACATGTAATATTCCCTGCATCAGGATCCCCTCTGCCTTCCAAAAGCTGTTGGCCACACTCGCTGTGGACATGAAACACCTCCCGGTAGATTCGTTAATGGGACACCTACCATCTGATACCAAACGTCACCGGAACCATCCGTGTTGGAATCCGGCCTGTGTCGGCGTAGTGATACCGGGCTTCGGTGAAGAGCTTCAATCCAGTTTCCCCGAGCTTAACGTCGAACCCGGCACCTGCACTTCCGCCTACTCCGTCTTGCGTAATCCTGCCGAGTACCCGGTCTGCTTGGACAAAGGAGTTAAACAATCCTCCGAAGAATGGGTCGAAGATAAAAACTGGCACGAGCGCCGGGCGGGTGAACTCGACCGTGCGGCGATAGTATCCAACGCCTCCCACGACATAGGGATCGAAATTGCCCCTTCGGTTCAGTCGAAGCTTGGGATTTACCGTGATCGACCACATGTGCGAGTTGCCGTCCGGCACTTGCGCTTCGTTCAGGACTTTTCTGCTCACACCATAGCCGTTGAAGGTGTAGTCGAGAGTTGTGGTGAAATGGGGCGTGAAGTTGTATCCGCCTCCAACCGTGATGTGCCATCCGTTGTCAAGACGTGTACTGATGTCGCCCACTAAGGGAGAAACTCCGGCGCCACCATTGAGTGTGTAGCGGTGTTCGTCTTGAGCTTGGCCGCACACCGTCAGCGAGATGAGAATCAGTGCCGAGGTCCCAAGATAGATCGCGGGCCGCCGAAATAGACGCTTGAACTTTGCTACCATTTGCCTGCCCTTCCTTTCATACTTTTCTGGTGAAGGCTGAATCTCTGTGACAATTCGTCATGAGCGACTTGCCTCAGCCTCCAAGTTCAAATGCTAAAGGTGGATTTTTCCCCTAACAATTCTTCGTGAGAATGAGTCCACGTTCCGAAGGGACGCTTAGGGCAGGGTCGGCTCAGGGTTAAAGTCGCCTGTGGAACTTTGGATGTAGGCGCGCATAACATCGGCGCGGTATGAGCTTGAGTTCCGATTTTTCTGCATGTGCCACCGACGATCGAAAGGGCTGGCGCGATCCGGCGAAGCCAGTGGAGAGAGCAGCCCAGCAACTGTCTACGCCCACGCGCTTTGGGGCGCGTTTCCATCCTCCGTTCCTCGCTCACGTTCGAGGCTCTCTTGGCAGTCGCGACAATACGCCGCAAAGGGCATTGCCTCGAGTCGCCTGACACTAATTTGTTCCCCGCAGCTAGTGCATTCGCCGAACCTCCCTTCACGTATTCGTTCAAGGGCCACCTCAATCTTGCGGAGGAGTTGGCGCCGATGTGCGCTTTGCTGGAACAGCAATTCCCTCGAGAGACTCGTGATCGAGCGGTCGCCGAGATCCTGGGGGTAGTCTTCCGCCAGGACCCGCCCTTCTTTATTGGAACGGGCAAGGGAACGCTGAATCTCATCACGCTGACGTTCAAGCAACTGTTGGAATTGGCTGAATTCCCGTTTTTTCATGGTTGCGTCCTCCTGTTCCCGGTCGGTACCTGTTCAGTTCTGCCCAAAGCCTGTTCGGGGACCTCTTCGTGCTTGCCCTCGGCCTCCACCTGCAGTACCCGATAGATCGGCGGGATCCTGCCTCCGAAGAACTGTACGTCAACGACGAGTCCGGTGACTTGAATTACGTATCCGGTATTGTCTGGCATGGTCATTGGCTCGCAGGCCATATGCATCTTGGCGCCCCCGCATAAACCACAAACCGTCGACCACGTAAGAAGCCGACCAGAGTTAGCCCGAGTTCTCGTGCCAGCTGTACGGCCAGCCCCGACGGAGCCGAAACCGAGGCAACAATGGGAAGTCCCGCGGCAAGTGCCTTTTGGACGACCTCAAAACCATCACGGCCACTCACCATCAGCACGTGCTCGGAGAGGGGCAACATGTTACCCAAAAGAGCCCACCCGACAACTTTGTCCACCGCGTTATGTCGGCCGACATCTTCTCGCAACGCGAGCAATTCGCCGGTGACACTGAAGTTAGCGGCCGCGTGTAGAGCCCCGGTTCTTCCAAAGACGGCTTGGCCAGCCCGTAACTTCTCGGGAAGGCCACATAAGATGTCCGGGTGCATTTTGAAGTGTGGATTGGGGTGCTGAATGCCGCGGACCCGGACAGAGTCGATCGAGGCCTTACCACAAATCCCGCAACTAGACGTCGCGAAGAAATTCCGATGAAGGTACTCGGGCTCTATTCGAGTCCCCGTGAGCTCAACCTCCACCACGTTGTCTTTCCTGGTCTCGCGGCTGGGTCCTAGCCGGAGGGCGGGAACCTGGTCCGCGGTCCGGATTAGCCCCTCCGTAAAGAGAAAGCCGGCGACCAACTCAAGCTCATGTCCCGGAGTCCTCATCGTCACGCTCAGTGGTGTTCCGTCAACACGAATTTCGAGCGGCTCCTCCGCTACCAGCCAGTCCTGCAAACCCCGGGTTCCCCCGTCTTGCCACTCAAAGACCTGGGTAAGATCGACATTGCGTTGGAGCACAGACATGACAAATACATTCTCCAGAATTGTCCAGCGACCAGCGTGAACCGATGTAGTTGGGCTACGGTAGGTAGTAGCGAAATGAAGTCATTACCATGTTCTCGATTCCTTTTGGTTGAATACCGTTGACACCCACCCAGGTGTTTCGGTGTGTGTACGAGTACGACATTCCGAACTGGATGGTGCCCGCTGGTCCTTTGTAAAAACGGTGCCAGAATCCGGGTTGCACTTGCCAAATGCTTCTGGTCTGCGCCTGGCAGAGCTGCGTCGCACTGGGACTCTCAACCGAGCACCCGGAGTTGTCGGCGAAAGGAGACCCGTAGCCCGTTCCCTTCCCGGATGAGTTCACGTAGGCGGCGCGCCCGTAGTACTCGTCCCCTCCATACGCGTAAAGGTCCCATTTGGAGGACGGGTGCCATTCCAACTCCGGCCAGTCCTTCAACGATCACGTCCAGTTTTTTTGTCGCCGGCAGCACCGCAGCCAGGCCTCCACCTCCTCCGCCGCCGTAGTTGTTGGAACCGCCGACTCGGTCACGAAAGAATCGGCCCAAGGTTTTGATTTCGTAGTGGCCCCATCCGGGCTCAAATACCATTTTCGCTAACAGGTCAGGCGCGACATCGGTTGAGATCCCGGTGGCTCCTGGAGTGTTGCTCAAGGTGAACTGCGAATTTGGTGATTGCGCGTTTGAGCTATTGCTCAGCCCAAAAACTCCAGGCGGCGGATTTATGACGCCCGCCGTAGTTTCCGGATTCTCGATCGCAAATGCCGCCCACACATGATCATTCAAGTTCTTGGTTACACGCGCACCCCATTGCCGGGCCCAGTTGTAGCCAACGGCATACTGAGAATCGATGGTGAGGAGAATCATTTCCTGGAGTGGACCTAGGCCCTTTCGATCCGTGGTCAGCAAGGACCAGGTCTGTCCAGCAAGGACGGAGAGGCCATTTTTGAATTCCACTTGCCCCCATAGTTGCCGCTGGCGCGGGTTGAAGCTGTTGCTCTCAACTTCATTCGCGGTGGGTGCTGCACCCAGGAAGTCCGCTTCGTAGTAACCGCTCGCGTTCCAGTCGCGAACCTTGCCCTCTGCAAGTAGAGAGATTCGCGACTGGCGCGCAGTTCCACGAAACTCGCTGAGAAAGGAATTGGCATTCCCGGAAAACGGTATATTGCCGTATGTACTGGTCACATCGCCGTTCTCATTGTGGGTGCGATAGATTCCTGCTGCTTCGAGGAAACCTCCAGGGGTGATCGTGATTCCCTTGAAACGAATGCCTACCGGGTTATCCGCAGGGGGCTCGGTCTTCTCCATTGCTTGCCGTGTCAGATCCCTACCGGCGAAACTGGCCCCGGAGTCATCTCTGCGGATCGATACGAGGGCTGGCTCCCCTATCGCGCCGCGGAATGTGGCGGTGTCGTCTTTGTGCACAGCCCGTCCGATCAACGTCTCGACTTGGCTCACTTGTTCCTGCAACTGACGAATTGTTGAATCGCGGCTCTGCAACTTCAGTTCGAGCTCTTGGATTCTGTGCTCTTGAGCGTCCATGGTCTGTTGCATCTGGTTGAGTCTCGTGGCTCGTGGGTGAGAGATGCCTTTCCCATTGCCGTGTTGGTTCGGGATTCCTCCTTGGTTCACCTCGCCGCCGACAGCGATACCGGCAAAAAGAACAGATACAGATGCGATGCAGAGCACGTTCTTCATATGTTTCGACTCCAAACGGTGCCGGTATTGACGTTCAAACAATCAGTGGTTTCCTCTTGCCCCGTCGAGGCTGGCAAGAGCAAAGGCAGTGCGTGATTGTGGCTTGGCGCTCCGGCACATTGCTGGATGCTAGTCATCCCGTCTGGCTGGTAACAATTGCCTGCAAGAATGAATCGCTCTTCCGAAAGGGTGCCTATGAGCCTATCCGCCCCGAGTCAGAGATATTTGTAAGACTTGTGCACTAGTGCCACTCACTTCGCCTTTTGCTACGGTAGGGTGGAATGTTGGCGCTTTTAGCCCTTCTCGTTTCGACAGGAGCCCCTTGTGAGCGACGACGATCGTAAGATTCAGCTCTTCGGAACGCGCGGCTCGGCCGAGGCATATGCCATCCGTGACTTTCTGCACCGCTGCGATCAACCCTTCCAATGGATCGAGCTCAGCAACGACGAACAGGCCCGCACTGACGCTCAAGTAACCGGGTTGGGCGACAAGCGACTCCCCATTTGTGTTTTTCCCGATGGGGCCAAGCTCGAACATCCGACCGTTCGGCAGGTCAGCGAAAAGCTGGGGCTGTTCCACAATCCTTCCCGGGCTGAATATGATCTTGCCATCTATGGCGCTGGACCCGCCGGGCTTAGTGCCGCTGTCTATGGTGCGTCGGAGGGTCTGAAAACCGTCGTCGTTGAGCGCTTCGCCATCGGCGGACAGGCTGCGACCAGTCCCAAAATTGAGAACTACCTGGGGTTCCCCGGAGGTATCAGCGGAGCTGAACTGGCCGAGCGAGCGCGCGAACAAGCTTGTCACTTTGGGGCAGAAATCTTGTTGTTACGCGAAGGGGTTCGCGGCGAGTTTCTGCCGGGCAAAGGCATCGGCCACTTGTCCGATGGGACGAAGATCATCGCCCGTGCTTCGATTTGTGCCACCGGAATAGAGTGCCGCCGACTCAACCTGCCGAATGAGGATCGGCTGCAGGGGGCAGGTGTGTACTATGGCGCGGGCGCAAGCGAGGCGTCGCTTTGCGTTGGAACCGAACACGTCGTCGTAGTCGGCGGTGGAAACTCGGCTGCCCAAGCCGCAATGCACTTTGCCCGCTATGCGGCAAAGGTAACCATGGTCGTGCGAGACCACTCATTAAAGAAGACGGTTTCTCAGTATCTCATCGATCGCATTCGGTCTTCACCGAAAGTGAAGGTGCTGTTGCTGACCGAGCTTGTGGCCCTTCAAGGCGACAACGTCCTGCGCTCGATCACGCTCAGAGAAAAGCGGACTGCCAGAGAATGGACGGTAGAGACGAACTGGGTCTTTCTATGCCTCGGCGGCGTGCCTCACACGCAGTGGGCACACGAGGTTGGAATCATGCGCGATGAAGCGGGCTACATCGTTACCGGTCCCGACCTGATGAAGAACGGCCAGGACCCACCAAACTGGACCCTGGACCGGGCCCCGTACTACATGGAAACAAACATACCGGGCGTATTCGCAGCTGGGGATGTGCGCCACGGCTCGATCAAGAGATGTGCGTCCGCGGTAGGCGAAGGGGCGATGGCCGTGACCTTCGTTCATCGCCACGTGATGAGCAGTTGATGCAGCCGTGTTCTCAATAATTTCTGATCGCGTCCCACCGCCTTCGTCGGTTGTTGCATCCCGATGAGTCTGCTACCGGGGCTCGATGGCGAATTCATCAAGGAGGACTTCGTGGCCTGCTACTTTCTGATTTGGAGGACTGGGCTGGTTCCAGCGGCAATCGTTGGGGGCGCGCTGCTGGCCGCAATCGCCGCGCACCGCGCAATCTTCGCTCTCGCCAAGCGGGGCGTGCGGCATAAAGTCGGCCGGTTGATCGAATCAATCGTTCGCTACGGCGACACACCGAGTCGGTTGATCATGCCGCTCCTGGCGGTACTCGCTACCCTTCCCTGGTTGGCTTTTACGAATACCACGGCCGCGAAGGTTTCCCATGGACTCTTCCTGATCTTGATCGGTTCGTTGGGATGGCTTGCGGTCGGCGTGCTCAACGCCTTCGAGGATTTCATCTCCCGGAAATACGCTGTTGAGGCCAGCGAAACTCTCGCTTCCCGACAACTGCGCACCCAGGTGCAGGTGCTCCACCACATCGCTGTAGTCGTCGTCATCGTGGTCACCCTCGCTACCATGTTGATGACCTTCCCAAACATTCGGCATATCGGAGAAAGCCTGTTTGCCTCGGCGGGACTCGCGGCTCTGGTCGCAGGCTTGGCCGCTCGCACCGCGTTGACCAATCTGCTGGCAGGCGTGCAGATAGCGATCACCCAGCCGTTTCGCCTGGAGGACGCGGTCGTCGTAGAGGGCGAGTCGGGCTGGATCGAGCAAATCACCACCACCTATGTGGTCGTGCGCATCTGGGATCTGCGGCGCTTGGTGGTTCCACTCACGTACTTCATCGAGAGGCCGTTTCAGAATTGGACGCGACGCACTGCCGATCTTCTTGGCACGGTGTTCATCTACACCAATTACAGCGTGCCAGTCGAAGACGTCCGCCGGGAGTTGCACGACATTCTGAAACGCTCGGGCTTGTGGGATGGCAAAGTCTGGAGCTTGCAGGTCACCAATACCTCAGACCGGGCAATGGAGTTGCGCGCGCTCATGAGCGCTCACGATGGAGGCAAAGCGTGGGATCTGCGCTGCCATGTCCGCGAGAAGCTCATCCAGTATCTGCAACACAATTATCCAGACAGCCTGCCCAAGACTCGAGTAGAACTTGCCGCCGGCCTCGACAACGCCGCGTTTACTCCCACCAACGGAGAGGAGGCCAGCAAGGCTGCATGAGAAGAACAGCGCGTTTGGGCCCGAAACCGGAACCACTACCACCCAAACACATGGAGAACTCCGAAACGGCGCAACTGCACGCGGTGCGATCAGGGACAAAAGTCGCCAACCCTAGCGGAACCTTGGTCGTAAGAAACCCGGCTTGACGGGTATGTGCATCCCTCAACCACGTGAGGTCACCGCACCCTTTCTCTTCTTTCTCCTGGTGCGGCCTTGATGTCACGAAGCACTTGCTCTCTTACCTTCTCGGCGATGCGGGGTACCTCGTTCGGCGACATCTTACAGATTTTGGCAACCGCCTCTCTCGGAAACCCTTCGATCGCGAAAAGCTCAAACACGGTTCGCTCTTGCTCAGGAACGCGGGAGAAGGTCTGCCAGAGCCGGCGGACTTCTTCCTTCTTTTCCAGCTCTTTTTCAGGATCACTCTGGCAAACTGGCGGGCTAAACGGTGCTGGCTGATACTCACTGTCATCCAGGTCTTCCGGAAACCACACCTCTCCGTCTGCATCAGCGGTAAACGGTATCTCTTCTAACGTACTGAGTTCGTCCCGTTCCAGCGCCTCCAGACCTTCCAGCCGCTTCTCCGTCGCCATCCTCTTGCCGAGATATTTCTCCAATCTCTCGTTCACGATCTGGTATAGCCATTCTTCCAGCGTCAAGGTCTCCGGCTTCTTGCTGTAGTTGTCATAAGCTCTCAAAAGTACTTCGTCGAGAATGTCACCGCTGGTCTGGACAGGAGTATGGATCTGCAGAGTGAGGTATGCGATGCGCAGGCGGCGCTTGATGTAGGACCTGAGAGGCTGAAGGAAAGGGGTGATTTGCTGGAAGAACTCTTCTTTGTTCTGCTGGGCGGCTAACCTTCCGAGTCCGATTTCTCTGTCCCGCAGCTCCTTTCCCTGACACTCTCTCTCTGCAGCCCGAGAGCGCATTCTAGATTTCTCTTTTTTCTTCAACTCGATTCTCCCGGTGGCTCGGCAGATTCCCGAAAATGCTAAACCTCACAACGGAGTTCAGGGTGCTTTCCGAACATCGGTTCCCGCCTCGCGCAGCAGCGCCCCGACATCATTCCGGGTCAGACGTGACGCATCGTACTCCACCTGGATGGTGCGCCCTTTCTCATCAAGCGACAGCTGGCGTATTCCGTACACATGCCGAACACGATCGAGCGCGCGTAGCACGCGCTCGCCTAGAGGCAACCCATAGAAGAAAGCACCGTCGACCGGAGTCACATTTGTCCTTCCGCTAGGCGCTCTTTCTGTCGTCGATGTCGACATATTCGGCGTCCACCACGCCTTCATCCTTCTTAGCCTGACCGTCGGCTGGGCCCGGGCCTGCGCTGGCACCCGGACCTCCGCCCTGTGCGCCTTGGGGTTGTGCTGCCCTATACATTTGCTCGGCCAGCTTATGAGATGCCTGGGTAAGGCGCTCACGCGCCTGGTCCATCTGTTGCTTGTCGTTCGATTCCAGCGCTTTTTTGGCATCGGCAACCGCGTTCTCGACATCGCCGCGTTCTGACCCTGAGATCTTCTCGCCGTGTTCGTGAAGCATCTTCTCGACGTTGTAGACCATCGAATCGAGCTGGTTCTTGGCTTCAATTTGTTCGCGTCGGGCCTTATCTTCCGCGGCATGCGCCTCGGCCTCCTTTGCCAGGCGCTCGACTTCTTGCTTACTCAAACCCGACGACGATGTGATCGTGATCTTCTGGTCCCTGCCCGTCGCCATGTCTTTCGCGGCCACGTTAAGAATGCCGTTGGCGTCGATGTCGAAAGTCACCTCTATCTGGGGAACGCCACGAGGAGCCGGAGGAATGCCGGTCAAATGGAATTTGCCCAAAGTACGGTTCTGACTGGCTAAGGGGCGCTCGCCCTGCAAGACGTGCACTTCAACCGAAGTCTGATTGTCTGCCGCGGTGGAAAACATTTCCGTTTTGCGAGTCGGAATCGTCGTATTGCGCGGAATCATCGGGGTGGCCACGCCACCTTGCGTCTCGATCGAAAGCGTCAGTGGAGTCACGTCGAGCAAGAGCAGGTCTTTCACTTCGCCCTGGAGTACGCCGCCCTGAATCGCGGCTCCGACCGCGACCACTTCATCTGGGTTCACACTCTTGTTGCCTTCTTTTCCAAACAACTCTTTCACTAGCTGCTGAATGCGCGGCATACGTGTCTGGCCACCGACCAGCACAATTTCATCAATCTTGCCGGCATCGACCTCCGCGTCCTTCATGCATTGTTTGCACGGCCCTACCGAGCGCTGAATGATGTCCTCAACCATGGCCTCGAGCTTCGCCCGCGTCAGCCTCTTGACCAGGTGCTTCGGCCCGTTAACGTCTGCCGTGATGAAGGGCAAGTTGATCTCCGTTTCCATGGTGCTGGAGAGCTCAATTTTGGCCCGCTCGGCGGCATCCCGGAGACGCTGCAGTGCCATCTCGTTCCCTTTGCTACGAAGATCCAGTCCTTCATCCTTCTTAAAATCGTCGATGAGCCAGTCAACGACGCGTTGGTCAATGTTATCGCCACCCAGGTGCGTGTCGCCGTTGGTGGCTTGCACTTCGATGACGCCTTCGCCGACCTGCAGAATCGAAATGTCGAAGGTACCGCCGCCGAAATCATAAACCGCAATGGTCTCGTTCTTTTTCTTGTCGAGGCCGTATGCCATAGCGGCCGCCGTGGGCTCGTTGATAATTCGTTTCACATCCAGGCCAGCAATTTTCCCCGCATCTTTGGTGGCCTGGCGTTGCGCATCATTGAAATACGCGGGAACGGTGATCACTGCGTCGCTGACCTTTTCTCCGAGATAGTCCTCCGCGGCCTTCTTCAGTTTTTGAAGAATCAAAGCGGAAATCTCCGGCGGCGTGTATTTCTTGCCCTGGGCCACGATCACCACATGGTCACCATCGCGCTCCACTTTGTAAGAGACCATCTTCATCTCCGCGCTAACTTCCTCAAAGCGGCGTCCCATGAAGCGCTTGATCGAGTAGATGGTATTTTCGGGATTGGTAATCGCCTGACGCTTGGCCACCTGCCCGACCAGCCGCTCACCGGTCTTCGTGAATGCAACTACCGACGGGGTCGTCCGGCTCCCTTCCTCGTTCGGGACGACCTTGGGCTCGCCCCCTTCGATGACCGCAACGACTGAGTTTGTGGTACCGAGATCAATGCCGATCGTCTTTCCCATGGTTCAAACCTCCCATAACTCTATGAATGAATGCCCAGTCGGGGTCCTCCAGCCTGGCGCCAAGAACCAATGCCATAGGGGCCTCGCGGACCTACTCGCCTCTGAAGGCGACACGGCGGTCAGATGCGAGTCATACAGTCCATTACCCGAGTTCGGGTGGAAAGTGCTCGAACATTTTCTGTACTGCCTTGTCGAGCTTCTTCATGTTCTTCTCCGGCTTGCTGGACAAGACTTCCCTTACCGAGCTCCGCCATATCAGGCTCTTGGTGCTCGTGTCGAATATGTCGAGTATGAGCGTGCCCACCTCGTAGTTCTCCACGTAGGTGGTCGCGTCACCAAAGCCGCCCCAGCGCCAGCCACCGAACCCGGTGTAGAAGGTCCGCAGCGTGGGCTTTTCATGGGTGGTGCCAACTGCAACAACGGAAACACTGCCGCCCGATGGGACTTGCGTCCATCCTTTCGCCGCCAAGGTCCTGTCAATCGCCTCCTTCACCCGTTGGTCCCAGATGGAATCCGGCGTCTCGACCTTGGCCCATGAGTAGGTCTTGTACTGCGAAAAGTTGACATGGTGGTCATAGTCCGACCTGACCTCCTGCGAAAAGGCGATGGTTGCTAGAACCAGCAAACTCGCGACGGGCATCAGAGAACAAATGGGGTTCTTCATACGCTCTCTTTCATCCCTCCGCCGAGGCGGTAAACGCCTTCATAGAAGGAATACACGCGAGGACGTCTGCCAAACGGTCGCCCGCTCCCCCTTACAGGCGAACGGCGCCGGAAGAACAGTTCTCCCAATCCGAGATGCTAGCAACCGCACGTCACTCTCACAATTCCTCCGGAGAGTGAAGGAAGATTCGGCAAGGACACGTAGGAAACGCTTAGCCTCAGGTCACAGCGAGTTGTAAGACCTAAGTAGTAGAGCCGCACGTCGAGTTCCGTAAGAAAATCGCACGTGAACACGAAATTCGCAGACCTGAGGCTAAGCGTTTCC
>Ga0193726_1002448_pt1 | contig 12599 bp, 6 predicted proteins | sample H2c1metaG_FD_144928 | JGI IMG/M metagenome (GOLD analysis project Ga0193726, IMG submission 144928) | Soil microbial communities from a riparian zone of the East river system, Colorado, United States - H2c1 | ecosystem: Environmental > Terrestrial > Soil > Riparian zone | place: USA: East River... | reverse complement strand
TCCACATCCTTTCGGATTACCTCCGCTTGTTACCTTCTGTACCTCCCTGTAACTCTGTAATTATTCAAAAGAAACAAATCATTTATGTACCAGCGTTTACTCTTAATTTTCTCTGTTTTGTGTATTGCAGGCGCCTCAAGGGCACAAAATAACAATGTAATGACTCCTGCGGATCCCTGTTATAAGTACGACAAAACTATCCCTATCGGTACGGGTCCTGCTAACCCGGCCATTCCGCCAGCGAATATCATTGCAAAATGGGTGCATGACCCCAGTCAGAATGGTGCTAACAGGGCATCATCAGGCCCTAACCCTGATACTATTGGCAGTCATGGCTTTGATCAAAGCACCTACAAATGCTATATATATAATGGCACAGCGTTCCGTATACGTTTTCCCAATAATTACGATCCCACCAAAAAATATCAAATGATTTTGTTTTTACATGGTGCGGGTGAAGCGGCTCATTTAGACAAGGCCAATAATGCAACGCCATCAGGCGGCACCATTAACAGGGAAAACCAGGATCAGCTTTACTGGGGCGCCCAGCTTTTCGAGCAACGCATGAACAACGGAGAATGGAACGGATTTTTACTGTTTCCTCAATTGACTTTCGGAACTTCAGAATGGGACGCTACCCACACCATCCCACCTGTTAATAATATATTGGATACACTTACAAAATACAATGGTCTTGATGCGGACCGTGTTACCGTAATGGGTCTTTCTGCAGGCGGTATTGGCTGCTTTCGCTATGCGGAAAGCTTTCCTACGCGTATTGCTACGGTAGTGGCCTCCTGCCCTGAGGGTATTTCAGCCCAAACAGGCCATGTATCTGCGTTTTTCCAGTTACCTATCTGGCTGGGTTGCGGCGGGGTAGACGGTGGGGGTAACAACCCAACGCCCAGTGATATCATCGCTTTTCGCAACAGCTTTACCAATCCTGGTGGTAATCTGTATTTGGATTATTATCCCATACAGGGGCATGTTATGTGGTCTATACAGTGGAACAAAACAGACATTCACGGCAACCATATACTGAGCAACTATTGGAATACTGCCCATAAGGCCCAGCCCTTGTTATATTTTCAAAAGGATCAATTTTGTGAAGGTGCAGCCATTAGTGCTAAAATGGAAATTACATCAGGATTTTATGCTTACGAATGGCAAAAAAACAATGTAACGATACCGGGCGCTACCACTTATTCTTACACTGCAACGCAGGCGGGCACCTATCAGGTACATTTTAAACGTAGCATGAATGCTCCATGGTCCGACTGGACACCTAATCCTGTTGTTATCAGCACAAAAAAATGTGCCGTGGATACGGCTTATGTGGAACATTTTGACGGACAGGTTGCTTATGTTGCAAGAAAGGGAGATGGCTCTGGAAGCAACTCTTCTTATTTTATAGGAAACTATGACTGCCAGAATGGTGTATTTACAAATGCATCTGAAAGTTTTTCACAGGATGGGGCTGCTGAACAGCACCACTTCTTTAAGTGGTTGCACATATGGCGCAGGTGACCAGGTATGGCACAATACGGGAACAGTACAGCCATTTACAGATTATATGTTAAGTTTTTCTTTGGGCAACCAGCAGAATTTTTATGACGGCAGCCCTGGCCTCACCCCGGCATTTTTAACAGCAGTTATTAATGGAACCACACTTACCCCGGCAGGAGGCGTAAGAACGCAGGGGCTTGGTAGCACAAGCTGGAAAAAATACACTTATTTATGGAACTCTGGTAACGCACCGAATAATTTTGCAGATATTGGCATTATTAACAACACGCTTAGTACGCGCTGGAATGATTTTGCGCTGGACGAAATTTCGCTGGTAAAATATAAGACGCCGCCAATGCCGGGTTTTGCCTATAAAAATGTTACCCTGTGGGCGAAAGCAAACAGTATAGTTGAAAATGCAGATAGTACACCGGTAGGCCTTTGGACAAACAGTGACTTTAACGGAGATAATTTGCAGCAGCCTGTACCGGGCGCGCTGCCAGTATTAAAAAACAACGCTGCAGATAATATCAATTTTAATCCTATTGTTAAATTTTCGGCTGCAAATGGCCACTTCATGCAGGTACCCGTTGGATTTTCCGGTGGCACGGCTCATACTGCGGTAACAGCTTATATAGTAGCAAAATTCAACAGCCTTACCCAGGATGATAAGAATATACTTGTTGAACAACAGTCTTCAAACAATACAGTTAAGGTTACGTTGAGCAACAATGGAAGGTTATCCTGGACGGCAGGTACGGACCCGAACCAAACAGCCAGTTTCGCAAATACCATCAACACCCCCAATAATGCTATTGAAATAAACAAACCCATTGTCTGGTCGTTCAGCAAAGACAATAATAATACTGCCAATGGCAATAAACAGGATATCCGCAAGAATGGCGTTGTAGTAGCTACGGGTAATAATACAGCTACGTTTACAGGCAATAGTTCGCCTTTTGGTTTAAGTGAAGGCGGCCGGTTTTTTGATGGTAATATAGCAGAAGTTATTTACCTGCTTGACTCTGCTGTTACCCCCTTAAGACAAAACCAGATAGAATCTTACCTGGCATTGAAATATGGAACTACACTGGGTACTACAGCTGCCCCTGTTAATTATACAGCTTCAGACGGAACTACTGTTTTCTGGACAAGTAACATAAAATACCAGAACGATGTATTTGGAATTGGCAAGGATAGTTTATCCGGCTTACTGCAAACAATGTCAAACAGTGTAAATTCAGGAAGCGGCGATGGTACGGGCCAGTCTGCAAAAGGCAACCTGGTACTTTCAACCAGCACTGATTTGCCTGATAAGCATTTCCTGGTAATTGGTAATGATGCAGCCGCTTTATTACAACACGTAATAGCGAACGGAGAAGCCAATTCTATTGCTGTGGGCAGCACAAGAATTACCAGGAACTGGAAAGTAAACAATACAGGTTCAGTAGCTGGAGTTAGTATTAGTTTTGATACTACAGGACTTGGCAAGCAGGCGGGAACTGCTGTAAACAGCTACGCGTTAATGATCTCTAATACTGGTGATGACACTTATCACGGCACCTTGTCTTTCTTTACTGCAACAGGTGTTTCCGGAAAAAAGATACTATTTTCAGGTGTTACGCTTGCTAACGGTGCAGCATTCACCATCATCACCAATAATTTAAATGTAGCCCTGCCGGCAGTATGGCTTGGCTTTACAGCACAGGCCGTAAACGGCAATGCACTGCTGAACTGGAAAACAAGTGATGAAATAAATGTTGACCGTTATACGGTAGAACATTCATTTAATGGTGTGAGCTTCTCTGCTGTAGGTAGTGTAGCCGCCAATAACAATACCGGGGAAAACAACTATAGCTTTACAGATGCCGGCCTTGCTCCGGGTATTCACTACTACCGTATCCGCAGAACCGATAAGGACGGAAAGAGTGAATACAGCGATACAAAAACGGTGAAAATTACAACCACCGGCGCCAATGTGCAGGTAAGGCCAAACCCTGTTGCAGGTTCTACACTGGTGCTGGCGATATCCGTACAGCAAAGCAGTAAAACAAGCATCCAGGTAATGGGTGTTGATGGAAAAGTAATTGTTCATCAAAACCTCAACCTGGCAACCGGTAATAACCTGGTAAATCTGAATATTGCTTCTGTACCTCCTGGCATTTATCTTGTACAGGTGCAGTTAAGCGACGAAGTGGTTACCAAAAAATTTATAAGAGAACGTTAGAATAATTGTAACTGCAATAATAAAACAGCCCCACATTTTGCGGGGCTGTTTTATTTTGTACGATCGGTGTATTTAACTAACAGGAATTTGCGAAATAATAATTTAAAACAGCACCCCTGTCACCAGCCGTTAACTGATTAACCGCAGTCTTAATTTGGGAATGCCTGAAAAACATATTCCATTAATGGGACATCCAATAAGGAATAAAAAAAATGTTTCCTTCTCTGTATTATTTATACGATAATAGTCAATCAGTTATATAAATTCTTCCTTAATGTAAATAAAATATTGAGCAAAGGCTTTTGATCTTTCATTTTTGTTTATAGCTTTACTGTCCCAATATCTCCCTCCCAATACCTATTTTACTTTTATCTCCCCCCAATATCTGTTTTGTCTTATACATGTAAATAACAATATCCCCCTGGTTTTCAAAACAAAGCTTCTTTATATACACTTTGTTTAATATCCTCTAAAAGCTGGTTTCTTATATTCCACATCCTTTCGGACAACCGTCTGCTTACCACACCTGTAATTATTAAAAGAAACAATTTAGTCTATGTACCAGCGTTTACTTCTACTCTTAACCGTTCTGTTTATTTCCGGTATTACAATGGCTCAAAATGTAATGACGCCCTCTGATGGAGATTACATCTACAATTCAGGAGCTGCATCCGGTTCTAATACCAATCCCATTCCTGCCGGGGCAGGTGTAATGCAGAAATGGGTGCATGATCCTAACCAGCCAGGTAAAGCAGGCCGTATTCCATGGGATCAAACCAAGTATAAAAGCTACCGCTTTAATAATACTTCATTCCGGTTACGTTTTCCCAACCCTTACGATCCTGCAAAAAAATATCCATGTGTTATTTTTTTACACGGCGCAGGAGAAGCGGCTTCTAATACTGCCACTGATAATACCACTACTGTAGACAGGGAAAACCAGGACCAGCTTTTTTGGGGTGGGTTGCTGTTTGGGCAACGTGTTGATGCAGGCGAGTGGAATGGGTTTATATTATTTCCGCAGTTATTAATTGCACCAGATGGCGCCGGCTCACAGTGGGATGATAATACATTCCCCAATGTTAATGGCATTTTGGATACCCTTACAAAATACAATGGTCTTGATCCGGACAGGGTTCTTACAATGGGGCTGTCTGCAGGAGGTGTTGGTGCTGTAACATATGCCAAAGATTATCCAAAGCGCATAGCATCCGTAGTTAGTTCAAGCCCTAAAGAAATTGAAGGACTTATTCCTTACATATCAAATTTTGAGCAGATCCCTATCTGGATGGCGGCAGGCGGAATAGATGTTGGCCCCGATCCTTCCACCTCACTTAAAAGCCGTGACAGCATAGCTGCCCATGGCACCAATATATTTTTGAGCTATTACCCTACAAAAGATCATGATACATGGGAAGCGCAGTGGGTACAGAAGGATATTTATAATAACAATATGTTAAGCAACTATTGGAATGCCGTTCACAAAGCCCAGCCATTGGTCTATTTTCAAAATACGCAATTTTGTGCGGGGCAATCCATTAGCGCCAAAATGGCCCTGACACCCGGATTTGCTGTATATGAATGGCAATATGATAACGGCAGCGGCTATACTACCATACCAGGCGCCACAACATATACCTATACAGCTACACAGGCGGGAAGATACCAGGTTCATTTCAAACATGCCATAGATTCACCGTGGTCTGCCTGGACACCTGTTCCCGTTGTTATCAGTACAAAAACCTGTACTGCTGATACAGCTTTTGCTGAACATTTTGAGGCAACTCCGATTAATCAATACATTACTTTTTCCGGAGGCCCTGTTTTTGCCAATTCTGCTTATTTCTACCAAAATACCACCTGCCAGAACGGTATATTTCCCAATGGAACAGAGGTCTATTCACAGGATGCCAGTGGGCGCCAGGGTGGCCGCTTTATGCTGAACAATACCACTTCTTCCGGAAGCTGTACGTATTTTGCCGGTGACCAGGTATGGCGTACGTACAACAATGCAACTGTTACTCCTAATACAGATTACGTATTAAGTTTTTACATGGGAAATCAGGCTACCTCAGGAACCAGTAGTCCTTCTTCACCTGCTACCCAGTTAGTGGCAAAAATCAATAGTGTTGCTTTATCGCCCTTAGGCGCACAGGCTACCCTGGTAGGCGATATCAGCTGGAAAAAATACAGCTTTGTATGGAACTCAGGAAGTGCCAGTTCTGCAGAATTAGCCATAACCAATAATACTACAAATGGCAGCGGTAATGATTTTGTACTGGATGAAATTTCACTGGTTAAATATAAGGCTCCGCCTATGCCCGCAGGTGTAAATGCCACACTTTGGTCACAGGCCGGCAATATAACCGGTTATGATGGCAGCCCGGTAAAAATTTGGACAAACAATGATATTAATGGTAATTGCCTGCAACAAAATAATATTGGCAGGGAACCTGCACTGAAAAACAATTCCACTGATAATATTAATTTTAACCCCGTGGTTGCCTACAACCCGTCACTTAGTAATTATAATTTTGTGACAGGTGGTTTTTCAGGTAACGGAACGGTGCATTCAGCTGCTCATGTATATATGGTAACAAAAGCGAACAGTGTTTCATCCGGGCAAATGCTCTTCTCTGAAGGTTTGCAGGGCACTGGCACACTGAGCTTTGCCACAACAACCAATGGCAGGCTGATATGGAGCGCAGGATCTGGTGGTAACAATATAATCACCACAGCCAATAATGCAAATGAAGCAGGTAAACCCATACTATGGACATTAAGTAAAGACAATACCAATGGAACCGGCGATGGTAACAAACAGGACATAAGAAAAAATGGTCTTGCAATAATGTCTTCCAATACTACATCTACATTTACAGGCAATAACGGAAATTTCAGATTAGGTACATCAGGCACTACCGGTACTTTTAATGGCAGCATAGCAGAGGTTATTTACCTGCTTGACAATACAGTAACCGCCGCTACGGAAAACAAAATAGAGTCTTACCTGGCATTGAAATATGGTACTACGCTGGGTACTATTGCCAACCGTGTTAATTATACGGCTTCAGATGGTACCACAATCTTCTGGACAGGTAGTACAAAATACCAGAATGATATATTTGGAATTGGTACCGATAGTTTATCTGGTTTGGTGCAGACAAAATCAAACAGCGTAAATTCAGGAAGCGGTGATGGTACAGGCCAGTCTGCAAAAGGCAACCTGGTGCTTTCAACCAGTACGGTATTGCGTGATAAACGTTTCCTGGTAATTGGTAACGATGCAGGTTCTTTGACACAACAGGTCATTTCAGGCGCAGTAGTTAATCCTATTGTCCTGGGCAGCACAAGAATTACCAGGAACTGGAAAGTCAACAATACAGGTTTGGCAGGTGCTGTTAATATTAGTTTTGATACCACAGGGCTTGGCAGGCAGGCGGGAGTTGCTGTAAACAGCTATGCGTTACTGATCTCGGCCAGTGGTGATGATACTTATCACGGCACCTTGTCTTTCTTTGCTGCAACAGGTGTTTCCGGAAAAAAGATACTATTTTCAGGTGTCACGCTTGCGAACGGAGCGGTATTCACCATTTTAACCAATAATGTAAATTTAACATTGCCTGCAGTATGGCTGGGCTTTACAGCACAGGCAGTAAACGGCAATGCGCTGCTGAACTGGAAAACAAGTGATGAAATAAATGTTGACCGTTATACGGTAGAACATTCTTTCAATGGTATCAGTTTCTCCGCAATAGGCAGCGTAGCCGCCAATAACAGTACCGGAGAAAACAACTATAGCTTTACAGACGCCGGCCTTGCTCCGGGTATTCACTACTACCGTATCCGCAGAACCGATAAGGACGGAAAGAGTGAATACAGCGATATAAAATCAGTGAAGACTACAACAAGCGGCGCCAACGTGCAGGTAAGACCAAACCCTGTGGTAGGTTCTACACTGGTGCTGGCAGTATCCGTACAGCAAAGCAGTAAAACAAGCATACAGGTAATGGGCGTTGATGGAAAAGTAATTGTTCATCAAAACCTCAACCTGGCAACCGGTAATAACCTGGTAAATGTGAATATTGCTTCTGTACCTCCTGGTATTTACCTTGTACAGGTGCAGTTAAGCGATGAAGTGGTTACCAAAAAATTTATAAAAGAACGTTAGAATAATTGTAACTGCCATAAAAAAACAGCCCCGCATACCGGGGCTGTTTTTTTATGGTCATTTGCCGATGGATCAAAACCCGGTAACAAGGTGCATTCAAACAATTTCTATTTTACCGGTTCCATCTTTAAAACCTCTTGCATAAACGATGAAATTGCTTTTTGGACACCTTCCACATCGTGCGATTTTATATAGGAGCCTAATACATGGTTACCCGCAGCAGGCATATCCTCTTTGCGCTTTAACGCAGGGGGCGTACCCAATTCATCAAACATACGCAACATGGCATCCACCTTTACAACACTGTCCTGGTGCACCTTGTCCTTATAATAATATAAGAGAAGGGCGGGCTGCTGCACTTTTGCAAAAGTTTCCGGCAACATACTGGTTTCAAGTATTTCCTGTAATGCAGCGGCGCCTTTAAAGGGATAACGGTAATACCAGTATTGCTTGTACAGGGGTCTTGTATCTTCTGATATATTGTGATCATTACCTGTCACCAGTTTGGCGATCTCTACCCCCCAGTGGTTGTTAAGCAGGTATGCCTTATCGTTATTAATGGCTATATTCGGAGACAGTAATATCAGCCCAGCTACATCATTGGGATAGGCAGCCGCTAATTGCAGCGCATTGGTTCCCCCGGTAGAAGTACCCATTACAATCACTTTATTGCCAATTTGCTTTGCTATAGCAAATGCCTGTTTAACGGATTCCCAATTCTCATCGGCAGTTAAATTCATCATGGGCTCGGTGGTATCAATACCATGCTCTGCCAGCCTTGAGAGGTATAAATTGCAGCCAAACATAGCCGCAATATTTTTGTGAACAGGATCCCCTTCCGCCTGCGAGGCGGAAAATCCATGCAGGTAAACGATAGAGTAAGCAGTCTTGTTCTTTGCCGAATCATTTACCCAGATGATCCTTGCTTCATTACCGGGCTTTAATTTGTGCAGGGCTTCATTTGCATTTACATAGGCTTCAAGTGCTGTTGAACCTGCCGGCACCTGCGGCATATCTTTACTGTATACAGGTGTTGCGGGGCTGGGCCCCATGATATACCCAACGCCTAAAACAACCGGGATGGCCAGCAGCCATTTTTTACTCATAATAAAAATTTTATTGCTCCAAGGTAAAGAGATATTGCCAGCTATGCTGATGATTTTATACATACCCCTGTGGAACAAGATGCAAAAGCTTACAAAGATTGCCCGCTTATCATAAATTGATTACATTCGGTTATACAAAAAAAACCACATGCCATCTTCCCCGCGCTTCCCGGCTCTTGATGTTTTCAGGGGTATAACGGTTTGCTTTATGATCATCGTAAATACATCAGGCAACGGGTCCACTACTTTTTCTCCGCTGCAGCACGCGGCATGGCATGGTTTTACGCCTACTGATTTGGTTTTTCCTTCCTTTTTATTTGCCGTAGGCAATGCCATGAGTTTTGTGATGCTGAAATGGCAGACAAAAACCCAGGCAGCAGTCATCGGTAAAATATTAAAACGCAGCTTGCTTATTTTCTTACTGGGTTACCTGATGTACTGGTTCCCTTTTTTCAGGTTAGACAGGGCCAATCACATGGTTTCGTTTCCCATTTCTCAAACAAGAATACTGGGTGTTTTGCAGCGCATCGCCCTTTGTTATGGCATTGCAGCCTTCTTGTTTTATTACCTGAAACCAAAAACAGTTATCATTATCAGCATCTCATTAATGTTATTCTACTGGGGTTTATTGATCTGGCTGGGTGAAACGGGTAATGAATTAACCATGACCGGCAATATTGGTTTACAATTTGATAAATGGCTGATGGGCGATGAACATTTGTATCATGGAGAAGGTATTGCTTTTGACCCGGAAGGATGGCTGGGTACCCTGGCTGCCATAGGCAATGTAGTGGCTGGTTTTGTGGTGGGACAGTTTGTACAGAAAAAAGGCAATAGCTATGAAGGGCTTGCCAAATTACTGCTGGCAGGCGCCTCCTTAATTTTTATAGCCTGGTGCTGGAACTTCTTTTTACCTATCAATAAAAAACTCTGGACAGGCTCTTTTGTTTTGTATACAGCCGGTCTTGATTGTATTATCCTTTCGGCAGTAATTTATATCATTGAATTCCTTAAGCAACGCGCCTGGACGCCATTCTTTGAAGTGTTTGGTAAAAATCCATTGTTTATTTACCTGTTAAGCGAACTGGGTGCCACGCTGCTTTACATGATTCCTGTTGGTAAAATAACCCTGGGCGGCTGGCTGTATATTCATGTGTTCAGTCTTGCAGGCGCCTATACCGGCGCGTTGTTATTTGCCATTGCCTGGATGCTTTTCTGCTGGTGCGCAGGTTATATACTGCACAGGAAAAAGATTTATGTAAGGGTATAAACAAGAAAGATTGATACGGGGGTATTCTTCAGCACCTGGTTGCCGGGTTTGTGCGGATTCATTTTATTCTATCCAGTCAATACTTGTCCTCCACCGGAAGAATCTCAGGTATAAGGTGTTCAAACCAAAGGTTCCAATCTCGCCATAATCATTAATCGTTTTTGATTTGCCATTATAAGATATTTCTATCCTGGCTGTCTGGGCATCTCTCTGGTTAACTGAATAACTATTTTTAATTTTATCGATTTGCAAATATTTTAAAAACAACAATAACTCCTCAAAATCCTTTTCAGGAATAGTACCTGTAAACCCGCCGGTTTTTTCGTTGTAAAGAACAGCGTTATACGTAGCCGTTCTGTCACTGTTTACGGTCATCTCAAAAACAGGGCATTCTCCAAAACACCGGCTGGTTCTAAAAACTATTTTTTCGAAATGCAATGTTGCATCGGGCCGGGGATTATATTCAATAAAACTATTAAACAGGTACACCAATGTATCGTAATATTCCTTTTGCCTTTCAAACTGCCGGATAATAATCTTCCTGGGTAAACCTGCAGTATCAATCGAAATCAGGGTTGCATTATTTTGCTGGAATGCCCCGCCATCAAGGTACCGGACTTCATAATTGTTGCCGCCTTTATCCAAAATAATAACCAGGTTGCTGCCATAAATTATTAAATCAGTCTGCTTATTGTTATCAATATCCGTTTTAAAAAACTTATTTCTGCCAAATACAGCCGTGTCAGCTTCCTGTAAGCCGGTTTTCAAAAGTGGATGTTCCTTAAACTTTTTACTGATCTTTTTAATCAAAAAATTACAGACGTCTTCATTTGTCTGCAGCCTGTCAATATCATTAGCAAGACAAGCAGTGCAAAACAAAAGCGATACTATCAAATGAAAGGTCTTCATAAAATGGCCCGGGACTTACTAATTGCCCATTACCTGTTTATTTTCAGCAGTTAAAATGCTTTCTTTTTAGCATCACCGCCAGGCGACTGGCTTTTCTGAAAATCGCCGGCATAAATAAGTGTCAGTTTAGACTCATCAAAATATTTGCGCAGGGCCGCATTAACAGTTGCCAGGTTCAGGCCCTTTACTTTGCTTTCAAAAGCAAGATAGTCATCCAGGCTGCGTTCATCGCGCAGGTAATTGCGCAACAGGTTGGCCAGGACACTGTTTACCCCCAAAGTTGTTTTATTCTGCTGCAGCCAGCTGTTCACTGATTTGCTTAACTCATCTTCCGTAAACCCGCCTGTACGGGCCTTTGTTATTTCCTGGTGCAATGCAGAATCAAGCCGGCCCTGGTACAATGGATTGAAAAACGCATATACGCCCCAGTTACCTGCATTGTATTTATAATCCGCTCCTACATAAGTACCTGCTCCATAACTCATTCCCTCTTTTTCCCTCAATCGCTGCGGAATACGGGAAGAAAGAAAAGCCCCTCCACCCAATAATTCATTGGCCATAAATACAGCAGGGTAGTCTGTATTTTTTTCTGAAATATTAAGGTTGATACTGCCCATCAGCGCCGCATTGGTTTTATCTGGTGTGGCGATGTTTTCAACGGTGCCGGGTACATCAAAATATTTTGTTTCGACTTCTTTATAGGGCGCTTTGCTGGTCCAGTTACCGAGTGTACCCGTTAAAAAATCAACAATTTGCTTTTTATCCAGTTCCCCTACAAAAGAAGATACTGAATTATTTGCCCCGTAAAAATCAGCATAATATTTTTTTACATCTTCCGGTTTCACGGCGGCCAGGTCGGCCAGGCTCTCATCCACATCTGATGCATAATTTGGATGTCCTTTGGGATACTTACTGGTTAGTTTGGCCAGCTTTGCAGAAGCAATGGAAGAAGGTTCATTCCTGTTGGCTTCGTAATCAGCCTTTGTATCCAGTACTACCTTCTCAAATTCTGCTGAATCAAATTTTGGGTGTTTCAACAGGTCATCCAGCAATGCCAGTGCGGCTGCCAGGTTTTGTTTATCTGTATTAATCCTTACCGTTAATAGATTAGCGGCGCCAAATACAGAGATATCCGTCTTAATACGATCCAGCTCATCGGTAATCTGTTTTTTTGTTTTAGTGGTGGTCCCGGTTTTCAGCATTTTTGCTGTTATGGATGCTATCTCGTTTTTATTGGCAAGGCTGTTTTCATCACCTACCCTGAGCGTAAGAACAGCATCTATCTTATCGCCTTTGGTTGGTTTTTCCAGCAGGGCATATTTACCGCCATTGGGCAGGTTGCCATAGACCGTATTTTTTTTGATGTTTTCTATACTGTTTTCAAAATTGGCTTTTTGAGCGGCTACTTCT
>Ga0193726_1002447_pt1 | contig 12601 bp, 13 predicted proteins | sample H2c1metaG_FD_144928 | JGI IMG/M metagenome (GOLD analysis project Ga0193726, IMG submission 144928) | Soil microbial communities from a riparian zone of the East river system, Colorado, United States - H2c1 | ecosystem: Environmental > Terrestrial > Soil > Riparian zone | place: USA: East River... | reverse complement strand
GGCGTTCTTTCCCAATCCGGCCGCGAGAACGCAAAGCCCGAGGAACAGGAAAAACGCGCCGGCCGCAACCATCCAGTTGCCTGAGCGTGAAGACATAAATGTGGTCCTTCTTGGCGCTGAAAAGACTTTCCGTTCGCCCTGGAGTGCCCCAAGTAACGGTTATAAAGCGAACATATCGGCTTCCCGGGTTTAATTCCAGATGACCAAAGTCATCACCACCGGAAAGTCATCACAAACCGGAAAGCCGCATGGGGCGGCTTCACGCGGGCGGGGTTAGCGGGCGAAGGGTTATTTCCGCGGGAGATTTTCTGCCTCGACCGCCTTGCTGAAGTAGTCGAGCGACAGTCTCAGTCCCGTCTCCAGATCGATCTTCGGCTCCCAGCCGAGCAGGTTTTTGGCCTTGGTGATGTCCGGACAACGCTGCTTGGGATCGTCCTGGGGGAGAGCTTCGTAGCGGATGCTGCTGTTCGATCCGGTGACCGCCAGCACGCGTTTGGCGCATTCGAGGATTGTGAACTCCGTCGGGTTGCCAATGTTGACGGGGAGGTGCTCGGAGGATTTCGCCAGTCGCAGAAACCCATCGATTTCATCGCTCACGTAACAGAAGCTCCGCGTCTGGCTTCCGGAGCCGTAGACGGTCAGGTCTTCTCCGCGCAGCGCCTGCTTCATGAAATTCGGAATCACGCGGCCGTCGTTCAATTGCATGCGCGGACCGTAGGTATTAAAAATTCGCACGATGCGCGTATCTACTTTGTAGTATCGGTGGTATGCCATGGTCACCGCTTCGGTGAAGCGCTTGGCTTCGTCATAAACCGAACGCGGTCCCACGGGATTCACATTTCCCCAATAGGTTTCCTTCTGGGGATGCTCCGCGGGATCGCCATAACACTCCGAGGTGGAAGAGACGAAATACTTGGCGCCGTACTTGCGAGCCAGATCCAGAGCGTGAAAGGTGCCGAGCGAGCCCACCTGGAGGGTTTCAATCCCGTGCACGGTGTAATCGACCGGACTGGCCGGGCAGGCAAAGTGGAAAACGTAATCGACGGGGCCGCAATCAAACGGCCGGTTGATGTCGATCTTCTGAAATTCGAAGCGCGGTTCATTCCGCAGATGGGCGAAATTCGATTCCCGTCCGGTCAGCAGGTTGTCGACTGCGATGACGGAATAACCCTCTCCCAGCAGGGCATCACACAGATGCGAGCCCAGAAATCCAGCCCCTCCGGTCACGGCAGCACGTGGTTTGTTCATCAGTGTATTCGCATTTTTTGCGAGCGCCAGAAATATACTCTATCAGTTTTTCTGAACCGGAGAACCCGCAGGACGGTATTTCCCCTTTGCAAAAATAGCAAAACGGAAATGGGAGCGCGGTCATCCGCCGCGCATGAAACTCTTGCCTTTTTGCTCGGCTCCAGCCGCCACGACAACTATCAGCAACAGAATGTTTGCGGCTTCAAACCCAGCCAGCGCTCGCGGGTATCCCAGGGTGTCCCGCAGAAAGTATTCGATCGAGTTGGTACGCGCAGCCAGCACGATGCCAAGCTGATACGCGAAACCCGGCATGAGTCCCCGCACCGAGTCCGGAGCGAGCTCATTCAAGTGGGCCGGAATGATGCCCCAGGCGCCCTGCACGCCGGCCTGCATGGCGAACGCTCCGGCGGTCAGAACCCATAGCGACGCCCCAAACGCCCAGAAGGGGATGGCTCCGAGGGCCAGCGCCAGCGCAGCAATCATGCTTGCACGACGACCCAGTTGTTCCGAAAAATACCCGAAAACAATCGCTCCGAGCACCGCACCAACGTTGTACAGAATTGCAATGTTTGAGACCGTGCCCGGGCTGAAACCGTGCGTCGACCGGAGAAAGTCGGGATACAGGTCCTGGGTGCCGTGCGACAGAAACATCATCAGGGTCATCAGCAGGACGAGGTAGGAAAACACTTTCCAGTGTCCGCTGGCGGTTTGCACAATTGCTCGGATGGTGGGCGCGGCATGCTGTTTCCAGGCCTCTGACTCACGCACTTTGGAGCGTATGTAGAACGCGAGCAGCGCCGGCGCTCCACCCACCCAGAACATGGCCCGCCATCCCCAGGCGGGGAGAACAAAGTGAGCGGCGACAGCCGCGAGCAGATACCCGACCGAATACCCGCTCTGCAGGACGCCAGATAGAATTCCCCGCCATTTCCGGGGCGTGTTCTCGAGCGCGAGCGACGCCCCCACTCCCCATTCGCCGCCCATGCCGATGCCGTAAATCGCCCGCAAGATCAGAAATACCGTGTAATTGGGCGCAAAGCCGCACAGCAGTTCAACCACGGAGAAAAAGATCACGTTTGCCATCAAAGGTTTGCGGCGTCCATACCGGTCGGCCAGCAGGCCGAACAGGACCGCGCCCACGGGTCGCATGATGAGGGTGGCAAAAATCGTTTCGATGATTCTGCTTTTGCTCACCTGGAACTGGGTTGCCAGGGTATCGATCAGGAAGACCAGAACGAAGAAGTCGAAGGCATCGAGGGTCCAGCCGAGAAAGCTGGCCGTGACCGCGTGCCCTTGTTCGGCGCGGGAAAACGGGACGGGCTGATTCGTGCCGGAACTGGTCATGGAATCCCGTGCAGTTTACACCGTGGCCGGCCAATTGCAGGCACCGGTGGGGAGCGCATCTTGGTCCCGGGAACCGGCTTCGAAACGGGTAACCAGTAACCTATCGAAGACGGTCTTCGGTATCCGTTGACAAGGCTGCGGTTTCGCGGGAAACTCCGCTTAATCGATTTCACGTTTCAGGGCGAGCCACTGGCCATTTCGGGCCTGCCTTGAAGTCGTGTTCCAGCCGGAGATGTGTGATCCACTGCGGCTGCGGCTATTTGAATGGCGCTTCGTCCCATGACTCGGCTCGGGCTCGTCGTTGATCGAAGGCAGGGTGACGCCCTGACAGACAGCGACGAACTGGATGACGAGCGTGATATTCGGGTCTCTCTGTCGGTTCTGGCGAATACCTTGTCTGCGCACGGCGAAGTTCTTTTGTCCGCCGACCTGGCGCTCGACCTCCTGCTCAACCGTCTTGCCGAACAGGCCCGCCTGGCCACCAACACCACCGGCGCCGCCATCGCCCTTCGGCGCGGGGACGAAATCGTTTGCCGCGCCACGACCGGGGCGACTGCTCCTGACCTGGGCATTCGCCTGAATACGGTATCGGGACTGAGTGCAGCCTGCGTGCAGACGGGAAAGGTGCAGAGCTGCGATGACACCGAAACCGATCTGCGCGTCGATTCGATTGCCTGCCGGCACCTCGGGGTTCGTTCGATTCTCATCGTGCCCGTTCTCCAGGAGCAGGAGCTCGTGGGGGTATTCGAGGTTTTTTCTCCGCAGCCGCGTGCCTTTGACGATCGTGACGTGCAAACCCTGAACGCTCTTTCCCGGCGCGCCGTCGACAGCATTGCCCGCAGCGCAGAGGCTGTGGCTCGCAGCCGTCCCGGTCCCTCCCCGCTCGCCGTGCCCGCTGCCCTCCTGGCGCCGGCGAGGGTTCCCATGACGCCAAGGCGCCGTGATCCGTGGACCTCGGCCCTCACCGTTGCCGTGCTTGCTCTGGCCATACTCTTGGGATGGATACTCGGACGTGACGGGTGGCACCGGACGGTGCGAACGATGAAAGCCAAATCCGCGCCGGCAAGAATCGATCCGCAACCCGCCTCGCCGGTCTCTACGCCGCCAATCGTCAAGAGCAGGCAGGCTCCGGCGGGGGCCGCAAACCCCAGGGCACGGGCTTCCTCGGGGGATTTGGTCGTGTACCAGGATGGCAAGGTCATCTATCGGGCGAAGTCAGTGCAAGCGGAAGGGGAGCCCGGTTACGCCGGCAATTTGGCAGCCGGCAAAATCCCCGAAGTTGCTCCGGTCCTGCTGCCCGCAAATGTTGCCGAACGATATCTCGTGGAACGAATCGAGCCGGCCTATCCGGATTCCTCGAGAGAGCAACACATTCAGGGACAGGTTCTGCTGCAAGCGACTGTGGGTGCAGATGGGACGGTCGAGAAACTCGCGGTGATCAGTGGCGACCCACAACTGGCGATCGCCGCCGGCGCTGCCGTCCGGCAATGGCGTTTCCGGCCGCTGCTCAGAGCGGGGAGACCGATCGAGTTCCAAACCCCGATTACCGTGGATTTTCGCCTGCCGTGAAATGGGCTCGAGATTCTACCCGTTCGCCAATTCCTTCGCCCTCTGCGCGGCTTTCACTACCGCCTTAATCAACGTGACCCGAAGCTTGCCTTCCTCGAGTTCCATGATGCCATCGATGGTGCACCCGGCGGGGGTTGTGACTGCATCTTTGAGCAGCGCAGGGTGGTCTCCGGTCTGAAGCACCACGGTCGCAGCACCCAGAGTGGTTTGGGCCGCCAGCAGCGTGGCTACATCACGAGGCAATCCAACCTTCACGCCCGCCTCGGCCAGCGATTCAAGAATAATGTAGATATAAGCTGGTCCGCTCGCCGACAAGCCGGTCACTGCATCCATGTGTTTTTCGTCGACTACTACGGTCCTGCCCACAACCTCGAAAAAGGCGCCAGCCATTTCCAGATCTCTAGCGCTGGCGAATTGTCCCCGGCACAGCGCCGTCATGCCGCAGCCGAGCGCGGACGGCGTGTTCGGCATGGCTCGCACCACGGCTACGTCGATCCCCAGGGCTCTCTCGATCTGGCTGGTTGCAACCGACGCCGCCACGGAAATAATAAGCTGGCCCGGCAGAACATTCGGCCGGATTTGCTCCATCACTTCTTGCACGACCTGAGGCTTGACGCATACAAAGATCACATCCGCGTTGCGCACCGCGGCCAGGTTGTCGGTTCCGACCGGCACCCCCAGTTTTTTCGCCAGGGCGCGGGCTCGCTCCTCATGCTGGACGGTGGCGCGGGTTCGCTTGGGGGAGAGCAGCCGTTTTTCCAGTAGAGCTTTGAGCAGAATGCTGCCTATTTTTCCCGCCCCCAGCACGGCCACGCGTTTTCCCGAAAAATCGAGCCCCATGTGTTCCTCCGACGGTGATGTTGGACCTACCGGCTCGCAAACAAGCGAGCTTCGGTCATGGCGTGCTTTGCGCCGACGACGAATAAATGATCGTATCAGAGCACAAGTTTTGCCGGATGCGGAGTCGGGCTCTTTGGCTTGAGAGTTCCCCCCGCCTGGTGTGGTTATAGAACTTTGCGGTTAAACTGTTGCACGATCTCCACCCCAGGGATTCGACGGGGCGAAGCGATGGATTGGCAGGCGTTCTGGCTCACGGTTCGGCTCGCGGTACTGGTGGCGGCGGTGCTGTTGGCCGTTGGTCTGCCGGTCGCCTATTGGATTGCGTATTCGCGCTGGCGCGGGAAGTTCTTGCTGGAAGCCGTGGTGGCACTGCCGATGGTTCTGCCTCCGACGGTCCTGGGTTTTTACGTTTTGGTTGCGCTCGGCCCCCGGAGTCCGCTCGGTCAGCTCTGGCAAATTCTGACCGGACACACGCTGGCGTTTACTTTTGAGGGTCTGCTGCTGGGTTCGATCCTTTACAGCTTGCCGTTCGCGGTGCAGCCATTTGCCGCGGCGTTCAGTTCCGTGGATGCAAAGATCCTGGCGGCCTCGGCGACCCTTGGAGCCTCGCGTTTGCGAACCTTCGCCCGTGTGATTCTGCCGCTGTCGGTGCCCGGCATTGTGACGGGATTGGCGTTGAGCTTTGCCCACACGATGGGCGAATTTGGGGTTGTGCTCATGGTAGGAGGAAATATTCCCGGGATCACGCGGACGGTTTCGATTGACATCTACGACCGGGTGCAGGCGCTCGACTACGGGGCTGCGAATCATACCGCATTGCTGCTGCTCGCGATTTCCTTCGCGGTGCTGTCTCTGGTCTACGGGCTCAACCGGAAAGTGTGGACGCCTTGGCCGTGGAGATAAGCCAGCGGACGGACGGGGCGCATGAGTTGTCCGTGAATATTCGCAAGCGGTTTGCTGGCGACAGTGATTTCCACCTGAAACTGGAAATTTCCCTGCCCCCGGGAATCAATATCATTTTCGGTCCGTCGGGGGCGGGCAAGACCACGTTGCTCGATTGCATTGCCGGCCTGACGGCCCCGGATGAGGGCCGGATCGCGGCCGCCGGGCGCGAATTCTTCAATGCCGCGAGCGCAACCAATCTCGCCACCCAAGACCGCGGAATTGGCTATGTATTCCAGGAGTTGGCGCTTTTTCCTCATCTGAGCGTGAGGGGCAATGTGGAATACGGCATTGCCAGGTTGACGGCCGCGGAGCGCCGCAGGCGGACCCATGCGATTCTCGAGTCCTTCCGCATTGCGCCTCTGGGCGATCGCCGTCCGCAAGCAATCTCCGGCGGAGAACGCCAGCGAGTGGCGCTGGCCCGCGCTCTGGTCACCGATCCTTGCGTGCTTCTGCTCGACGAGCCGATGGCGGGACTCGATCGGATTTCGAAATCCAAGATTCTCGATGACTTGCGCTCCTGGAACCAGGCCCATGGCATCCCGATACTGTACGTGACCCACAATCGCGAGGAGGTGTTTGCCTTGGGCGAACGGGTGGTGGTGGTGGAAAACGGACGAATCATTGCGCAGGGAACGCCCCATGAAGTTCTGGCCGCGCCGCGCCAGGAGACGGTGGCACAACTGGCCGGCTTTGAAAATATTTTCGATGCCATCGTGACCTCCGTGCACGAGGATCGCGGGACGATGACCTGCCAGTTAGCGGGCAGCGAGGTCGAGTTGGAAACGCCGCTGGCGCGGGCGAATGTGGGAGAAAGGCTGCGCGTGGGAATCCAGGCCGGCGACATTCTGCTGGCAACGGTTAAGCCCGCCGGATTGAGCGCGCGCAATTGCCTGGCGGGGACGATTGTTTCTCTGGCGCAGCGCGACGTAATGGTAGTGGCGACGGTTGCATGCGGAGTGGTGATGTCAGTTCATCTCACCCTGGCAGCGCGGGATTCTCTCGAGCTGCAGCCCGAACGCCGGGTCTGGCTGATCGCGAAGACATACTCCTGTCATTTGATGGCCAGCGACTGAGCGCCCTAAGAGCTCGCCCCCGGGGAGGGTGCGCGCAGGCTTCCCGCTGAACTCGCCCGATTGCGGGCCCGCCGCCGGCATATACTTCGTTCGGAAGGGCTCGAGCATGAAGCCGCGCTGCCGCACCGGTTTTTGCATGGCCGTACTCCTAATGACCGCGCTTGCCGCCGCCGCCCCGGCCGATCTTCCGCCCGGTCAGCGCCCTTCTCCGAGCGACCTGGCGCAATTGATCAATCAGATCCGCGGCAAGGCAACCATTCTTGAAGCCAGCTCCGGTATGCATCTCGCTTTCCAGTCTTTCACCGCTGCTTACAGAATTCCGCCGAACAGCGTCCGCTACTCCGACTTCGTGCTGGTGCGTTTGTTATATGAAGCCACCCGGGACGCCGGCTTTTGGAACCTGCATTGGGACATCACCGACCAGCCTCCCAACTCAGACCGAATCTGGCATCAGTGGCAGGATGTCCGCCAGCCGTCATTGCTGGCTCCAACTGCCACCGCCGAGTGCGACGAGCTTTCCGCCCTTTATTCATTTCTGGTGGCCCGCGACGGCGCGGAGGGAGTGGGACTGTTCTGGCCCACCTACAATCACACGGTTGCCGTCTGGGAGTTGCATCCAGCGGGAGTTGCGGCGATTCGGGTAGTCGTGCCCACCTCGCAAATCTTTCTCGGCATGAACGATTCTTTCGGCACCCGGAAATTTAATCCCTGGCGGCAGAAGACCATCCACGAGTACAGACGCCGCGACGTGGCGGACTCGTTTGTCATTCCCCGGCCGCTTTTCGATTTCTTCCTCGTGCAGGTGGACAGATACGCCGGCGCTTCTGATTCCACTCTGCAGCAGTTGAGGTATCTGCGTGAAGGCGTCTTCCTGAAATATTGGACCGCCGAGGATGCAGCCCGGGATGCGCTCAGTCGGAAAAATGATCTTCACGCCGGCCCTCGCGAAGACCTCGCGGCGTTCTGGAATTTCGCGCAGGATATGCGATCAGGGTCGACTCCGGCCAGTGGAAAGTGAAAGTCCGTCCCCCGGCGGAGCCTGTCCGGGGGTACGTCGGGCGCTATCGGGGTGAGATCTGCGCTTCTTCGATTCGATCCATCTCGATCACTCCGATCCATTGTCCGTTTCGGCGATCCTCGTACACCAGGTGTCCGCCGAGAACCTGCGCGGCGGCTGCGGGCGGGAGATCGCGATGATATCCGAAGAAGCGGGTCTTCCATTCCAGCCAGGTGTGCCAGCGCTCGAGAATGGGATGGGTTGGCTCGTACTTCAAGGAAAACACCAGCGCGACATCGAAGTCGGGACTCGGGCCGGCGGCTGGCAGGAGCTGGCCGGCGGTGAAATCCTCTATGCGCAGGACTCGCATGGGGCGCGGAACGTAACCAAGAAACGGCTGCGTAAGTTCCTCACTGGCCGGCCACGCCGTCAGCACCCGCGCTCGCGGATAACGATTTTGCAGGAATTCCTCAGCGTGTTGATGCAGCACGATGAAGTCGCGATAGGCAAGATTGTCTTCGACGGAAAATCCATAAGGAGGATTCACGAACAGCCCCGCCACGAAGGCCATGACAATGATCGCGAGCACCTCCCGCCAAAGGCGCGCTCTCCGTCTCAAGGTCGACACTCCGAGGATGACGACCAGTGGAATTGCGGGAAGCATGTAGCGAGCCAATACGGCGCCGCCGACCACCGCCATGGCGACTATGTAAATTCCGATCAGCGCGAGAAAGGAGAATTGCGTGTGCAACGTGATTCTGCGCCTGGGTCCGTCCGCATCGTGCAGCGGCGGAAGCCGCATCGCCAGCAGCGTGGCCAGCGTCAGCAGATACAGGCCGAAATACCCCAGCACCTGCCACAGTCGCATGAGGAGATCGAGGAACACACGCTGCGGCTGCAGCGTGGCTTGCACGTTGTAGCGAAAGAATTCCGGATTGCCAAAGACAAATCCGGTGCGGGAATAGTGATAGAGATACCACAGGCCCAGCGGGACACAGGGGACCAGAAGCAAGAGAGACTTCCAACTTCGTGCTTGCGGCAGATCCTCCGGCGCCTGCTTCCTGAAATAGGGCCAGACAAGTTCCCAGCCGGCCAGCGCCACCGGCGCCAGAATCGCCGTCTCTTTGGCAAGCACCGCCAGGGACAACCAAATCGCCGCCCGCCCGAATCGCCGCTCGACGTATTCCGACAGTCCCCAAAACGTGAGCCCGGCTGCGGCCAGATCCACGTGGGCCAGCGAGCTCTGCGCAAAAAACACCGGATAAAGCATGGTGCAGGCCGTGGAGGCGATGGCGACTTCAAGGTTTGCAACCCGCTTTGCCAGGCGGAAAATTCCGGTGAAGGAAAATGCCGAGATGGCCAGCATTGCAGTGCGGGTGACGAAGGGAGAAAAGCCCGCGATCTTCCAGCAAAGAGCCAGCCATGCCATCACCAGCGGAGGGTGTGCATTCGAGGGGGTGGAGAGGGGAATCAGGCTGCCGGAGTAAAGCAAATCGCGCGCGGCGGGAACGTAGTATCCCGCTTCGTCCCAGAAATAGGGCAGGCGCAGCAAGGGAATGTGCAGCAGAAAGACCAGGGCGAACAGCAGCACGAAGATGAGTGCGAGAGGAATTCGCCGGGAGTCGGTTGCTGGATGAGGCACCGCCGCTTAGTGTACAGGGCCGGCAGGAGTGCTTCGCGGATCGAGCTTGATCTCGCCGAAAGCGCTTTCGTAGTTCGCCACGTTCTGCTGCAGGATATTCATCAGCGCCTTGGCCTGCTGCGGGCTGAGGTAAATGCCCTGGAAGTTTTGCACTTCCACCTGGGTCTCGCTCTGCTGCTGCATGGTGCCGAAGACCAGGAAGAAATCCCAGACATTCACGCGGACCTGCACGCTGTTGGCATAATTTTCGCGGTAAGCGGGGGTGTTCACCAGTTTGACGTTCGGTTGCGCCGGGAGGTTCGCCATAGATCGATAGTTTAGCGGGATTGGCGGGAAGAATGAAAGGCTTTCAGCCTCCGGGTGACGGCTTCATTTGAATCCGCCAGGCAGGAGTGGCGAGCCGCTAGGAATTCAGTGTGCCTGTTTAAGTTGCCGCCGCGAGTTTCGGCAATCGGACCAACCCATGGCTTTTCGACGAGCCACAAGTGGCAACAACGACACGGATTCCGAGACGGCGACCTCGGTTGCAATCAGATTGCTAAGACCGACCTCCTAGGGGATCGAGGGGATAGAGATGTTTGGTGGGATTCCGCGAGGGTCTGCCGGGGATTCTGTGTGGTCCCGCTGGCGATCGAATTTTGCCTCGGGTGAGGCGATCGAATCCGGCCTGAGTTAAGATATTACTCGCGCCGGGGTGGCGGAATTGGCAGACGCGCTGGACTTAGGATCCAGTGCCGCAAGGCGTGCAGGTTCAAGTCCTGTCCCCGGCACCAATTGAAAACAAAGCGTTAGTTAGGAAGGGAAGGGGCGTGTCTCTGGGTTTTTCAGGTGATGTGAGACGCTCCAGCTTTTGGCTCCCGGCGCCGACAACCGACTCCCAGCCTATAGGCGCCCATCTCCCGAACGGTTCAGGAACACGATCAAGGCTCCCGAGGCATCGGGATTCAGTCTCTAACTTTGTCCTCATGTGATGCACCCCTTGAGCCCAATATCTTCCGATGCAGGTTCTGTTTCGCTACCACCGCCCCTGCGCTGTATGCCACCCCGGCGTAAAACGGCGCTGTAATCATGAGCTGAGCCAACGCACGAACAGGATCGCTTGCAGTTGGATTGTCCATTGTTGGCATCGAGGTCTGGATGTCAAAAAAATATGTAAAGGCCGATATCAACGTTCCAACGAGCACCGAGGAAGGGGCCCGGTACACTAGCATCTTGTAAGCCAGGATCAGTACAGGGCCCACCCATGCCCAGGTAGCAACCGAGTCGACTCGACGAGCGGCGATAAAGCCAAGGAATGCAGCGGGAATAGCGCTGGCCAATTCAAAGTGCTGTAGGTACCAGTTCCCAGGCGGCGTCGAAGTCGTGGCGTGCAAAACCGGCGCGAGCCAAGCAAACCATCGACTTATCAACCACGGCGAAATATGAATAGCACACAAATAAACGGCGAGTATATGTAACCCGAGAGCGCCTGCACGGCCAACCAGTTTCTCCCATCCAACTTCGGTAATATCAGTGCCCATTGCGATCTTCGCGTTTTCTATACGCCGACCGAACTTTCTTGACAATTCGCCGCGTCCAAAAAATCACACCAGCATGGCCCAGAAACAGCCCGATCACAATGAAAGCCAGACTGCCAATCCAGCCTCTAACGTCAGTCTCTGCCGATCCGTGCTTTCGGATCTCCTCTCCACGCAGTGCAATCTGATTGGCAAGCCTGGCGAGACCCAGAAAAGCAACGATCGTACCGACCACGATCTGCCCGAAGTAACCATACGGAGTTGCGTTCTTCTCCTGTCCGTACGTATATAGTCCAATGCCCTCACGGTGTGGCGTATTGCGTTTTCTGTGTCTAATGGCCAACAGCTCCCCTCTCACATTTTGTTATTGGTCGCCGTATCGTAAATCCCAGGAGCCGCCAAAAACCCTAAGGCATTAATATTCCCTGCGCTGGGATTCATTTCATTTGGACGGCGATACTGAGTGTACGTCTCATACTTGGTGAGGGACCAAACCGAGGCACTAGCAGAATCCTAATCTACATTGCCGAACGCGTTACCGCCGATGATTGCCCCATAAGCGCACAGTGCCTGTATCTTGCCGATTGATAGTTTCGGGCGCCCCGCGCTGATTGTGTCCATCACGGGCTTGGTGAAGTCGATCCCTGCATTTCCGGAGTCTGAGCGCGATAGATGCCGTGGACGAGTTCGGTCAGGCCGATGGCGGAGAGTGCCGCTTCTTGATCGCGGGCGAAGTCTTCGTCAAGCGTAGCCGTAGAAGCATGTTCTTTGGCGAGACGAAGAGACTCGGAAAGCAGCCGGACATGCGGCTCAGCGGGCCGCACCACCGCCACAGGCCGCACCTCATCGCCGATGACGACTTCGATTCCGGCACGGACCCGCGCCAGCACGTCAGCACGAGGCTACTTTTTCTGTGAAAGCTTTGCGAAAGCGATTCGCCTGACAATGAGATTTGCGCCACCGCGGATCCTCGTGAAAGAACCAGCTTATCGCCTGCAACGGCGCCTCAGTTCCGGTTCTATTCCCCGTTCGACAATAAAATTCCCTGCAGCAAGCTTGCCCGCCCGATAAAGTCAGCAGGTTTGTTCCTGCTGCTACAATGACGCATCCGTAACCCTGGTACACAATGATTCTGATTGCCGGTACCAATCTCGGACCCTACAAGATCCAGTCTGTTGTTGGTGCGGGTGGAATGGGAGAAGTCTACCGCGCGCACGATTCCCGATTGGACCGTACGGTGGCGATCAAGGTCCTTCCCGCATCTTTCTCTGCGGATCGTGACCGGCTGCAACGTTTCGCCCAGGAAGCACGCGCCGCGGCAGCGCTGAATCATCCCAATATTCTTTCGATCTTCGACATAGGCGATCAAGAGGGCGCGCCTTACGTTGTCTCCGAGTTGCTGGAAGGCGAGACCTTGCGAGACCGG
>Ga0193726_1002446_pt1 | contig 12601 bp, 10 predicted proteins | sample H2c1metaG_FD_144928 | JGI IMG/M metagenome (GOLD analysis project Ga0193726, IMG submission 144928) | Soil microbial communities from a riparian zone of the East river system, Colorado, United States - H2c1 | ecosystem: Environmental > Terrestrial > Soil > Riparian zone | place: USA: East River... | reverse complement strand
TGAGCCGTCGGCGAGGGCGAAGTGTTCATCTAGAAAATCGCGCACGAAAGCGATGACCTTCGCGCCGCGTTGCGGGTTGTACTTGCCGCCGCGAGGCGCGCCATCCTCTGGGATGACGTCAGTCCCGTAAAGCGCATCGTACAAGCTCCCCCAGCGCGCGTTCGCGGCATTCAGCGCATAGCGGGCATTGCTGACCGGCACCACCAACTGCGGGCCGGCAATGTAGGCGATCTCCGCATCGACGTTCGATGTGCTGACTGAGAATGCTTCCTGCTCGGCGACCAAGTATCCAATGTCGCGCAGGAACGCCTTGTATTTCGATCGATCGAAGTCAGGGCCGGGATTGAGGCGATGCCAGGCGTCGATCTTCGCCTGCAGCTCATCTCGGCGACGCAGCAGCGCGGCGTTGCGAGGCGCGAATGCGCGGACCAGTGCGGCAAACCCGCTCCAAAACGCCTGCGCGCGTATGCCGCTGCCGGGGATGGCTTCGTCGTTGACAAACTCGTATAGAGCCTTGTCGATCTTGAGCTGATCTACGCCAACTGTCGCTCTCATCGCTGGAATTCCTGGGCCTGGACCAACCACCAATGCTGCGGGCATTGCAGCGGCAAATCAATGGCAATCGCAGATAGGAGTGGCGACTTGCTGCGGCAGGGAAGGGGAATGCAGCCAGATGCCGGGCTAAAACGATCCTGGAAAAAAAAACCAAGGATTCCGTATAATGGAGCCAGGAAGAGGCACAACCTTCCGCACCGCGTGAATGAGTGCAATCAACGCCGGCACCGACCGGGTACAACTGGTCACTTGGAGCGATTTTTTGGAATCAAGCGAAGTGGAGCCGTATACGGATGTATTGCCTGTGCCGGTCCTTTGACCACCGTAGCTGTGTGCATCTGCACGTTCAAAAATCCCGACGGATTGCGCGACCTCTTGCAGGGGTTGGATACTCAGCTACTCGAAACGGTGCGTGACGAGGACCTGACCGTCGCAGTGGTCGATAACGACGCCGGCGCGTCGGCGGCCAAAGTACTCAAAAGTTACGCCACCAGCGGCCGTTTCAAGCTATCCAGCCTGAACCAGCCGAAAAGAGGACTTTCCAGTGCCCGCAACAGCGCTCTGCATTTGGCGTTCGCCTCGCAAGCCGACCTGTTTGCGTTCCTGGATGATGATGAGATTCCGAGCGATCGGTGGCTGCAATCGATGGTCGACTGCTTTAAAGAGCCGGGCAATGCCATCATCGTAGGACCTCTTGAGCCGCGATTCGAGGTCCCGCCGCCTCGATGGATCGTCGCGGGGGATTTCTTCCATCACCGCTTCACGGACTCCAATGATATAGCAGGTTATACCGGCAACGTGATGATGAGAACGGCCGCGATTGCCGCATCCGGCGTACGCTTCGACGAGGCTCTGAATGCCATCGGCGGCGAGGACGTGGTGTTTTTTCGCGCGTTGCGCGCTCGCGGATTTGACATCAAATGTAGCCCCGGCGCGCTGGCTTACGAATCGATACCTCGCGGCCGCGCCTCACTGAAGTGGATGATGCGGCGTTGGCTGCGAGCGGGTGCGACAGGCACTCTCCTGATGGGAAGCGGCAATGTTGGCTGGCGCAACCGAATAGCCAATGCAGCACGCGGCCTCGGCCGCATCGGCGCGGGCTCAATCATGGTGGTTGTTACCTCAATGACACGCGGCCGTCGAGATTTTGCCGCGGTCGCCCGTTCAATAGCAACCGTTTGCCGAGGCGTGGGCATGTTGATTGCGGCATTCGGAGTCTCGTATCAGGAATACGGCCAGGGCTATCGTCGCGACACATGATCTCGAATGAAAATAGAGGCAATGCTATGGATCGTGGTCTTGATTTTGATTGCGCTGGCGTTTCTTTTTCCGAAAACTCGAGCGTTTAGCCTCTCCGCCATTGGCGTCGCCATTCTCGCGATCGTCGCCCTCGTCGTCATTGCAAAGCGCGGAGAACAGATTGCGCCTGGAGCCGCGGTGCGCCCGGCGGTTGAGCAAAAGCCAGTGGATTTCGAGCGCTTTCATATCGAGAATTTGGACAAGGCGGATCCGGAGGCAAAAAACCGCATACGCGTGGAGGAAATTCGATTCGATCAAATACGCGCCGAAGCTGGAGTGGATCGCGACAGCATCGGCAGGGTTGTGGCGCGGCTTTACAACGACTCCGCGACGTACACATTGACCGACTACGGCTACTATCTCGTTGTGCAGGATTGCATCAAAGCCGTCTGTACGACGGTCTTCGACCAACATGGTCTATCCGCTGCGTTGGTGCCGCCCAACCAAGCGCGAGACGTAGAGATCGCAATCCGAGACGGAAGTACGCGTGGCCTGTCACCGATCAAAATACTCGGAACTGCGAAGGTCCTGCTCACGCCTGCCGCCACGCGCGCCCAACCCGCGAGCGGCCCAAAACCCAGCGACTAGCGCCGACCTGGCGACAACGTTGATTTAGCTATTGGCTAATGCCTTTTTGGCATCAGGCAGCCCGGCTCGCGCCGCACTATTTCATCAGTAAGTATCGGATTTAAATGCGTTTTCCCGCAACTTGACAGCGGTATTGATCGGCGCATAATAACTGCCGAAGCAGTAATTGCCGAGGCATTAAATGTCCAAGCAGCATTATCAGGTCCCCACCTACAAGGCGCAGCTGAACGTTGGGTATCTCGTGAAACGCGCGCATTCCCTGATGCTCGACATCATGGAGCCGGTGATCGAGCAGCGCGGCTTCAGCTTCGTCCAATACGTCGTGATGTCAGCCCTGCGCGATGGCATCGCAGTGAATCCGAAAACTATCTGCGCGCAATTTCGTCACGACAGCGGCGCGCTCACCCGCGTCATCGACCAGCTGGCGGAGCGCGGCTTGCTGGAGCGCGTGCGCCGCGATCGCGATCGCCGCAAAGTGGAATTGCAGCTGACGCCGGCCGGCCGCGAGACGATTGAATCGATCATTCCCTCGGTCGTCGACAAGCTCAACGAACTCCTGACCGGCTTCAGCAAGGCCGAGGTTCAGGAACTTCTGCGTCTGTTGGTCAAGCTCAATACCACGCTGCAAGCGCATGTCGATCCGAGCAGGGTGGCCGCCGAGGCGTAATTCATGTCATTCAAGAACACAGTATGGCTCTTCGGCGTCCTCCTGACAGGATGCGTACTGCCGCCGAAGGAGTCGGCGCACCCCGCGGCGCTTGCCGACACGCGCGTAGGCTTGACCGGCGCGGCTGTGGAACCGGTCCGCGAGGATTGGTGGAAATCCTTCGACGATTCGCAGCTCGACAGCTTGATTCGCTTGGGGCTCAAGGACAGTCCGAACCTGGCCGAAGCGCAGGCGCGCGTGGCGGATGCCTTGGCCCGTTCGCAAATTGCACAATCGAAGCGGCTGCCCTCTGCGAACCTGGATGCGAGCGCCTTGTATCAACGCGCGCCCGAGAACTTCGTCATTCCGCCGCCGCTCGCCGGACACACCTTTTGGGAGGGGCAGGCGGGCGCCAGCTTAAGTTGGGAGCTCGATTTCTTTGGAAAGCAGGCAAACGCCGTGCGTAGCGCACAGGCGCTAAGTCATTCCGCGGAACTGGACGTCGAGAACGCGAAGCTCTTGCTGGGCACGGCCATTGCGCAGGCCTATGTGGAGCTGTATCGCGAAAACGCCTTGGCGGACATTGCCGAGCGCTCGGCTGCGCAGCGGGAGAATATCGTCGCCATCACGCGCCGCCGCGTCGCCGCGGGCGTCGATACCCAGCTCGAATTGCGGCAGGCCGAAGGCCAACTGCCGCAGGCCCACGTGGCGCGCGATCAAGCGCAAGCCGCGGCGGATCTTGCCGTGCACCAGCTGGCCGCGCTGAGCGGGCAGGGTGCCGAAGCCTACGCCTCGATTCGACGCCCGGTATTGAACCTCGATGCGGCGCTGCCCGTGCCGACGGCGTTGCCCATCAACTTGCTGGCGCGGCGGCCGGATGTGCTCTCCGCCCGCTTGAGCATCGAGGCGGCCGATTCGCAGCGGCTCTCTGATCGCGCCGCATTTTACCCCGATATCAATTTAAAGGCGCTCGCCGGCATCGGTGCCTTTGGCCTCAACAACCTGGTGCAGTGGAGCGCCCGCGGCTACGGCGCGGGTCCCTTTATCTCGCTGCCGCTCTTCGATGGCGGGCGTCTGCGGGCGCAGTACAAGAGCAGCGAGGCGCAGTTGGACGCCGCGATCGCCGGCTACAACGACACGGTGCGGCGCGCCGTTCAGCAGACGGCGGATCAGCTCACGGGCATCGACGCTTTGGCGCGTGAACGGGTGGAGCAGCAGCAGACTTTGGAGGCCAACGAAGCGGCCTACAAGCTGGCCGAGGAGCGCTACCGCGCGGGCCTGGCCAGCTACCTCTCAGTTCTCAATGCCGAGACTCAAGTGCTCACCGCGCGGCAAACGATGGTCGACATCGTCGCGAATCAAGCCGTGGCACGCGTGACCCTGCTCTCCGCCATCGGCGGCAGCTTCGATGCGCGCGCCTTGAATTTCAGCACCACAGCGAATTCCGCTCAAGTTTTGACACGGGTAACACCATGAACAGCAAAGATTCCAACGAGACTTCTCCCGGGACCGCCGCACTGCCGGCGCCCTCCGTGACACCCGCGGCCGCCGCCGCGCCTGCATCGACGCCGCACGCTCCCGGCCGCGCGCGGCGCTTGGGGTTATTCGCTCTGACTGCCGTGGTCCTGCTCGGGGGGTTGGGTTATGGCGGCTATTGGTTCTTTGACGGCCGCTATTTTGAAAGTACCGATGACGGCTACGTGAATGGCGACGTGGTGCAGGTGACCAACGAAGTCCCCGGCACCGTGCTGGCGCTCAATGTGGACGATACGCAGTTCGTCCAGGCCGGCCAGGCGCTGCTCGAGCTCGATCCGGCGGATGCGAAAATCGCCGAACAGAACGCCGAAGCCGATTTGGCGCGCGCAGTGCGCCAGGTGCGCGGCCTGTTCGCCCAAGGCCAGGAATTGCGGGCGCAGATTGCGCAGCGCGAACAGGCCGAGCGTACCGCTGACGATGATTTGCAGCGCCGCGGCAGCTTGATCGCCGACGGCGCCATTTCCGCCGAAGAGCTCTCGCATGCGCGCGATGCGGTGACGACGACGCGCGCCAATGTCGCGGCGGCCAAAGAGCAATTGAGCCAGACTGTGGCGCAGATCGACGGCACCACCATTGCGGATCATCCGCAAGTCCTGGCGGCTGCGGCTGCGGTGCGCAACGCGGCGCTTGCCCTGCATCGCACCGAGCTCGTCTCGCCGGTGAGCGGCGTCATTGCCAAACGTTCCGTGCAGGTCGGCCAGCGGGTTGCGGCCGGCTCGCCGTTGCTTGCGGTCGTGCCGCTCGAGAACGTGTGGGTGGATGCGAACTTCAAGGAAGTGCAGCTCGAGCGGATGCGCGCCGGCCAACCGGTCACGGTCCGGACCGATTTGTACGGGCACCAGGTCACGTATCACGGGCATGTGGCCGGCATCGCCGCCGGCAGCGGCAACGCGTTTGCGCTGTTGCCCTCGCAGAATGCCTCCGGCAATTGGATCAAGATCGTGCAGCGCGTGCCGGTGCGCATCCTCTTGGATGCGAGTGAACTCGAGGCGCATCCGCTGCGCATCGGGCTCTCGACCACCGTGCGCGTCGACTTGCACAATGCATCGGGGCCGCTCATGTCGACCGCCGTGCGCAATGTGCCTTTGCCGAAGCAGGTCAGCGCCGGCGATGATCCGACCGTCGATACCCTGATCGCCTCCATCATCGCGGACAATGCCGGTCCGCATGCGCAGGAACCGGCGAGGCTCAGCCGCAATAAAACACGCGCTGCCGAGGGCGCGCTGATGTTGGCCGGCCGCCCGTGAGCGCGAATGCCGCCAGCATTGGCGCCGCGCCGGCGCTGATCGGCGGGCGCAAGGCCGTCACCGCGGTGGCCCTGGCGTTGGGGACTTTTATGCAGGTCCTCGATACCTCCATCGCGAATGTGTCCATTCCCACCATTGCCGGCAACCTGGGTGTCAGCACCGATCAAGGAACCTGGGTGATCACTTCCTTCGCGGTGGCGAACGGAGTGACGGTGCCGTTGACCGGATGGCTCATGCAGCGCTTCGGCGTGGTGCGCACGTTCGTCTTCTCCGTGGCGCTCTTTACCATTGCCTCTTTGTTATGCGGGCTCGCCTGGAGCCTGTCCTCGCTGATCGCCTTTCGCGTGCTGCAGGGCGCGGTCTCCGGTCCCATGATTCCCGGCAGTCAGGCATTGCTCATCAACGTATTCGGCCCCCAAAAGCGCACGTTGGCCTTGACCATCTGGTCCATCACCACCTTGGTGGCCCCGATCGCCGGTCCCTTGCTCGGCGGCTATATTTCCGACAACTACGTCTGGCCATGGATTTTTCTCATCAACGTGCCGGTTGGCGTGTTTTGCGCCTGGATGTGCTGGAAAAATTTGCAGTCGCATGAGACGCCGACGCGCAAAATTCCCATCGACCGGGTTGGCCTTGCGCTCTTGTTCGTGTGGGTGGGCGCGTTGCAGATCATGCTCGACAAGGGCAAGGATCTGGACTGGTTTCATTCAACGCCCATCGTGGCGCTGCTCATCGTCACGGTCGTGGGTTTCACGGCCTGGCTCATCTGGGAATTGACCGAGGTGCATCCCATTGTCGACCTGAGCCTGTTCAAGTCGCGCAACTTCGCGCTCGGCACGCTCGCTAGCTGTCTGGGGTATGCCGTATTTTTCGGCAACGTCGTGCTGATGCCGCTGTGGCTGCAAAGCAATTTGGGCTACACCGCCACCTGGGCGGGCCTCGTGTCCGCTCCCAGCGGCATCACCGCCATCCTCACCTCGATGCTGATGGGCCAGTTGATGCGCCGCTTCGACCCGCGCATGATCGCCGCCAGCTCCTTCGCCCTGTTCGCCATTTCTTACTTCATGCGCGCGCAGCTCACGGCTGACTCGAGCTATTGGGTCTTCGTGGCGCCGCAGCTGGTGCAAGGCCTGGCGATGGGCATGTTCTTCGTCGCCATGCTTGCCGTGCAATTCGATCGTTTACCTCAGCACAAAGTGCCCTCGGCTTCGGGCCTGTCGAATTTTCTGCGCATCACCGCGGCCGGTTTCGCCACCTCGCTCATCACCACGTTCTGGGACCGCCGCGAAGCGCTGCATCAGTCCCAGCTGGCCGACGCGGTGACGCAGTACGCGCCGGCTTACCAGGAAACGCTGACACGCATGCACCAGTTCGGCTTTGGCGATCAGCTGGCCGCGGGCGCCATGACGCAGAGCATGATCGGACAAAGTTATCTCTTGTCGTCGCTCGACCTGTTCTATGCTTCGGCATGGCTCAGCGTTTTGTTGATACCCCTGTGCTTCTTGGTGCGGCGGCCCTCCGGCGGCGGCGCCCCGCCGGTGGCCGCCGAGTAGAACGATGAGCTTCGATTGGCGCGCGGGATATCCTTCGGTGCGATTGCCTGTCTTCGCGCGCAACGTGGTATCCACCTCTCATCCCCTGGCCGCCCAAGTGGGCCTATCGTTGCTGCAACGGGGCGGCAATGCGGTCGATGCAGCGATTGGCGCAGCAGCCGCCATGACCATCTTGGAGCCGTGCAGCAACGGCTTGGGCTCCGATGCCTTTTGCATTCTGTGGGACGGCAAGAAATTGCACGGCCTCAATGCTTCGGGACGCGCGCCGGCGGCGTGGACCTTGGATTATTTTCGCAAAAAATATGGCGCAGAAGCGCGCCAGCCGCCGATGCGCGGCTGGGATTCGGTGACCGTGCCCGGCGCCGTGGCCGGCTGGGTGGAGCTGTCCCGGCGCTTCGGCAAGCTTAGCCTTGGCGATGTGCTCGCCCCTGCGATCGACATTGCCGGACGCGGTTATGCGGTTCCAATGGTCGTTCAAGAAAAGTGGGCGGCCGCCGTCCCGGATCTTAAAGGTTTCCCCGGCTTTGCCGGAACGTTCATGCCCGACGGGCGCGCGCCGAAGGTTGGCGAGCGCTTTGTATTTCCGGGCGCGGCGCGAGCGCTGACGAAGATTGCGCAGACGCAAGGCGCTGCTCTTTACGGCGGCGAAATCGCGGCGGCCGCGGCGGCGCATGCGGCAAAACACGGCGGAGCGATGCAGGTCGCGGACTTCGAGGCGTTTTCGCCCGAGTGGGTCGAGCCCATCGGCATGGATGTCTATGGCCATCGGCTGCACCAGATTCCGCCGAACGGGCAGGGCATCGCGGCCCTCATTGCGCTCGGTATTCTGCAACATGTCGATGTAGCGGCTCACGCGGTGGATAGCGCCGCGGGCCAACATTTGCAAATCGAAGCAATGAAGTTGGGATTCGCCGATACGTATGCGCATGTCGCCGACCCGATCGCCATGCGCCGCTCGGTGGCGGAGATGCTCGATCCAAAGTATCTTAAAATGCGCGCCGCACTCATCGATCCGAATCGTGCGCAAGTCTTCGGCGAGGGTCATTTTGACAAAGGCGGCACCATCTATCTCACCGCCGCGGATGAGCGCGGCATGATGGTGAGCTTCATTCAAAGCAACTACATGGGATTCGGTTCAGGAGTCGTGGTGCCGGAATGGGGTCTGTCGCTGCAAAACCGCGGCCACGCCTTCTCGCTGGATGCGGCCAGTCCCAATTGCGTCGCGCCGCGCAAGCGTCCCTTTCACACCATCATTCCCGGCTTTCTCACCAAGGATGGATCGCCGCAGATGAGCTTCGGCGTGATGGGCGCCAATATGCAGCCGCAGGGACATCTGCAGACCTTGGTACGCATGCTGGTGTACCGCCAGCAGCCCCAGGCTGCCTGCGACGCGCCGCGCTGGCGCTTCAATCAAGGCCTGTTGATCAATGTCGAGGCGGCGATGCCGGGCGCGACCACGCGCGAGCTGCGCGCGCTCGGCCATCAAATTGAAGTCATTCAAGACAGCTATCAAGATTTCGGCGCCGGCCAGTTCATCTGGCGCTTGGGCGACCCGGCTATCGAAGGGTATGTGGCCGCGAGCGATCCGCGGCGCGACGGTCAAGCGGCGGGGTATTAGGCCTGATGGGTTCGGACATCAAGCGCTATCAAGGCAATCTGCGCGATGAACTCAACGGCGCGGCGCTCTATGCCGCGCTGGCGGCCTCGGAATCCGACCCGCTGCGCAAGGACCTGTTCCTGCAGTTGGCGCAGGCGGAGTCCAGCCACGCGCAACTGTGGCGCGACAAGCTCTCCGCGGCCGGGGTCGAAGACGAACGCTTCGTGCCTGGGTTTCGCACCCGGCTCCTTGCGAAATTAGCTCAACGATTCGGCCCGCGCTTCGTGCTGCCGACCATTGCGGCGGCGGAGTTCGCCGACCGTAACAAGTACGCGGGACAGAGCGATGCGCATGCCATCTCCGCGGAGGAGCGGGGACATGCGGCGGTGATTCAAGCCGTGGCGGCCAACGCCGGCAGCGGCGGAACGACCGGCGCCGACATTGCCCGCGCCGAACCATGGCATCGCGGCGCCTCGGGCAACAATCTTCGTGCCGCGATTCTCGGCGCGAACGACGGACTGGTGTCCAACTTCTGCTTGGTTATGGGAATCGCCGGGGCTGGAAGCGGAAATCAAACGGTTCTGCTGACGGGATTAGCGGGCCTCGCGGCCGGCGCGTGCTCAATGGCTCTCGGAGAGTGGCTTTCGGTGACCAATGCACGGGAGCTCGCGCAAACGCAGATGGCGCGCGAGGCGGAGGAAATTGAACAGACGCCGCTGGCCGAGGAGCATGAACTCGCCCTGATCTTTCAGGCCAAAGGCATGCCGAAGGAGGATGCTCAGCGCGTCGCTTCGCAGATGATGAAGGACAAGAAGGGCGCACTCGATACGTTGGCCCGCGAAGAGTTGGGCATCGATCCCGCCGAATTAGGCGGTAACCCATGGACGGCCGCTGCCACTTCATTTGCCTTGTTCTCCGCCGGGGCAATTTTTCCGGTAACACCATTTTTTTGGATGCATGGGCATTGGGCGATCGCCGCAAGTGCGCTCGCGAGCGGTACGGTGCTGTGCGCGGTCGGCATGCTATCTTCACTGTTCAATGGACGCAGCCCCTGGTTTTCCGCCGCGCGCCAGTTGATTTTTGGCTGCCTCGCAGCCGCAGTCACTTATGGAATTGGCGCGGCGCTGGGCACGACGCTTTCGTGAGATTGGTCCCAACGCGAATCTCGATGCCGAGGGCGAGTTGGCGGCGGACGGATGTTTCGCGCGGCTCTGCGCTATGCCGACCTCGATCGCGAAATCCCCCATATTGCGAGTCCGCCGACGGCGAGCGCGCACCCCACATAGCCGGTGGATGTGAGCCCGAAAGCGGCAGCGATTGCCATGCCGCCGAGCCAAGGACCGAGCGCGTTTGCCACATTGAAAGCGGAATGATTTAGTGCAGCGGCAAGACTTTGCGCTTCGCCCGCAACGTCCATCAACCGTGTCTGCAGCACTGTTGCGAGGGCACCGCCGATACCGATCAGGAATAAGTCGACAGTCACGCTCCAGAGATTGGCTGCTGCAAACGGATAAATGGCCAACACAACAGCGCTCCCGGCCAACAACATGCCGGCGGTCGGCATGAGCGCGCGATCGGCGAAGCGCGGCACCACCAGATTGCCGACCGTCATTCCCGCGCCAAACACCGAAAACACCAGGCCTGTCATCGCGGCCGAAACATGGGTTACATCGATGAGGGTTGAACCGAGGTAGGTATACACAGCAAAGATTCCGCCGAATCCGATAGCGCCGGTGGCCAGCGTCAACCAGACCTGCGATCGCTTGAGCGCGCCAAGTTCGCGACGCGCACTTGCGCCCGCCACGGTCTGATCGCGCGGCGCATACAAGGCAATCAATATTGCGCACAGCAGCGCCAGTACCGCGACCACCACGAAGGCCAAGCGCCAGCCGTAGACTCGACCCATCCAATTGGCGAGCGGTACGCCGACGATGGTCGCGACGGTGAGTCCCAACAACACGCGACCGACGGCCTGTGTGCGTTTTTCCGTCGGCACCAACGAGGCGGCGACCAAAGTAGCAATGCCAAAGTAAGCGCCATGCGGCAGTCCGCTGAGAAAGCGGAACACCAGCATCCAGGCATACGTCGGCGACAAAGCCGACAGGAGATTGGCCAGGGCAAATACGCCCATCAATCCCATGAGAAGCGTGCGGCGCGTGACGCGTGCCGAAAGAACCGCGATTATAGGTGCGCCCACGACCACGCCGAGCGCATAGCTGCTGATAACGTGGCCGGCCGTGGGCTCATCGATGTGCAAGTCGCGCGCGAAATAGCGTAGCAGACTCATGGTGGCGAACTCGGTGGTGCCGATGGCAAAGCCGCCGACCGCGAGTGCGAAATGCACCAAACCTACGCGAACGCGAGCAGTCGCTATGGCAGCCACTCCATGCTCATGCTGGTGGTCAGGCAATGAACTCATCATCAGGGGGCGGGCGACCTCACGACCTTGCATCGGCCGTCGTAGGGCGCGCCGCCCACTTAGATCAATCCGACGATGCCGGCTATTTATGCTGAACGTCGATGTTGTTCGCGACCTGTTCAACGCCGGGCACTTGACGGACGACCGCTTCGGCAGTCCTCTTCCCTAAGCCCCCATCGACCTGGCCATTCAGATACACCACATGGTCCACTGTCTGCACCCTGATCGAACCCGGGGGACCTAGGTCTGGCATTTGATCCAATTGCGCCTCTACATTCGCCGTGATCTTTGCGTCCGGGGCGCAACTTTCGGATCCGCATTGTCGAAAGTCTGCGCAACCAGCAAGAACGCCTGCCAATATGGAGGCGGATGCCAATGTGAAAATCGGTTTGAATCTGCTCACTTCAATCTCCTCGTATGCTTGATGGATTACTATTGTTTGTCCCACGCGTCCATACTGCGCAGAGACCATTTCTCGGGCATTGCGTTATCGACAGCGTCGGTTACGAATGAAATCGAAGTGCGAAGAGGGGAATCGAGTAGACCAATCTTCGACAAGCAGTGCTTGGAGACCGTTCGCCCTGAGTTCTGCGCGCGTTGGCCAGCGGTTGCGCCAAACGGGCCGAATCCCGGTGGATGGTGTCATAACGCGCCCGCGGCGTCGGATAACTCCTACGTCCCGTAGGTTTGTATCTCGGCGCCAAACTGAATGCATTGCGCCGTATCATGGCTTCAGAGGGGGGATCTACAGCTAACCTCCCCTATGATCGGGAGCATGCAGATGATCAAACACCCCCCCAGCAGTATCGCGTTCCGCGGTCTCATGGCAGCGGTGTGTCTAGCACTGCTTGCCGGCTGTTTACCGCCGCGGCACAACAGTCCCGAGACGCCGCCTCCAGCGGCACCAGCCGATCTCACGGCGACGCCCGGCAACGCTGTGGTAACCCTCGCCTGGACAGCCAGCACGGTGGCAACGGGCTATAACGTGAAGCGTGCGACCACCAGCGGCGGCCCGTACACGCAAATTGCGCAACTCGCCGTGGCCACCTCGAATGGATATACAGATTCCTCGGTCACGAATGGCACGGCGTACTACTACGTCGTCTCGGCGCTCAACGCCGCAGGCGAGAGTGCGAATTCCGCGCAAGCCTCCGCAACGCC
>Ga0193726_1002445_pt1 | contig 12605 bp, 13 predicted proteins | sample H2c1metaG_FD_144928 | JGI IMG/M metagenome (GOLD analysis project Ga0193726, IMG submission 144928) | Soil microbial communities from a riparian zone of the East river system, Colorado, United States - H2c1 | ecosystem: Environmental > Terrestrial > Soil > Riparian zone | place: USA: East River... | reverse complement strand
TGAGTCGCCGCGACCTTGGCGAGGGTGTTCTTGGTGACGTTGAACGTCGCGTTGCCCCTGAGGTTGTTGCGTAGTTCGCGCAACTGGGCGACGGTCAGCCCGCGGTACTCGGTCAGCACCGCGCCGCTCGAGTCCCGGAACTTGCCGGCCAGGTCTTCGATCACGGCCGTCTTCTCGGCGTTTGCCATGAGCCTCCTTCCCGTGTGTCGTCCCTGCACAATGTCCCTACGTCAATAGGGCCCCGAAGACGACGAACGCCCCGGCGCGCGGCGCACGGGGCGGCAGACTGCGTTAAGCGGGCCCGGCGAAGGGGCCTCGGCTGTCAGCGGTTTGGGCTCACGGTCACCTGCGCGGGATGTCCATACGGAACCTTCGGCCGACCCTTGCGGGGCGGCATCCAGCGGTCTTCGGTAGCTCCAGTGTACGCGACAAAACGAGCGGCGGCGCTCCCCTGGAGGGAGCGCCGCCGCTCACACGTGGCCGGTTGTCCGTGGCTGGCGACTACGCCGAGGGCTGACCCTCTTCCTCGAAGAAGCCGCGGGTCTTGCTCGGGTCGACGGGGATGCCGGGCCCCATCGTCGTGGTGAACGTGATCTTCCGCAGGTAGCGGCCCTTGGCGGCGGCCGGCTTCAGCCGGACCACCTCGTCGATCGCCGCGGCGTAGTTCTCGAGCAGCGCCTTCTTGTCGAAGGAGGCCTTGCCGATGATGAAGTGCAGGTTCCCGTGCCGGTCGACGCGGAACTCGATCTTCCCGCCCTTGATCTCGGAGACGGCGCGGGCGACGTCCGGGGTGACGGTGCCGGTCTTGGGGTTCGGCATCAGGCCGCGCGGGCCGAGCACCCGGCCGAGGCGCCCGACCTTGCCCATCATGTCCGGGGTGGCCACGACGGCGTCGAAGTCGAGGAAGCCGCCCTGGACGCGCTCGATCAGCTCGTCGGAGCCGACGATGTCGGCGCCCGCCGCGGTGGCCTGCTCGGCCCGGTCGCCGGTGGCGAAGACCAGGACGCGGGCCGTCTTGCCCGTGCCGTTGGGCAGGTTGACGGTGCCGCGGACCATCTGGTCGGCCTTGCGCGGGTCGACGCCGAGGCGCAGGGCCACCTCGACGGTGGGGTCGAACTTGGTGGTGGAGGTCTTGCGGGCCAGCTCGACGGCCTGGGCCGGGGTGTACAGGTGCTCGGCCTCGATGAGCTCATCGGCCTTGCGGTAGGCCTTACTGCGCTTCATGTCGCGTTCTCCTTCGTGAAAAAGCAGAGAGTCGTGGTCGACGGGCCAGCGCCTGGCCCTGCCACTGGTACTGGTACTGAAAACTCGAGGCAGCTAGCCGGCGACGTTGATGCCCATCGAGCGGGCCGTCCCGGCGATGATCTTCTCGGCCGCCTCGATGGTGGTCGCGTTCAGGTCCGGCATCTTGACCTGGGCGATCTCGCGCACCTGGGCCTTGGTCACCGAGCCGACCTTGGACCGGTTCGGCTCGCCGCTGCCCTTTTGCACGCCGGCCGCCTTCTTGATCAGCTCGGGCGCGGGCGGGGTCTTGGTGATGAACGTGAACGACCGGTCCTCGTAGATCGTGATCTCGACCGGGATGACGTTGCCGCGCTGGGTGTCCGTGGCGGCGTTGTACTGCTTGACGAAGTCCATGATGTTGACGCCATGCGGGCCGAGCGCCGTGCCGACCGGCGGGGCCGGGGTGGCCTGGCCCGCGTTCAGCTGGACCTTGACGAGCGCGGCGACCTTCTTCTTCCTCGGAGCCATCGAACTGAAGTCCTTACTACGTAGTTGCAAACACTGCGTGAATAGCTAGATCTTGCTGACCTGGTCGAACGAGAGCTCCACCGGGGTCTCCCGGCCGAAGATCGAGACGAGCACCTTGAGCTTCTGGGTGTCGGGGTTGATCTCGCTCACCGTGGCCGGGAGGGTCGCGAACGGCCCGTCCATGACGGTAACCGACTGGCCCACCTCGAAGTCGACGGCCGCGGCCCGCGCGGTCTCGGCCTTCTTGGCCGCCTTCTCCTCGGGCACCGGCGCGAGGAGGTTGGCCACCTCCTGCAGGCTGAGCGGCGACGGCTTGCTGGACAGGCCGACGAATCCGGTCACGCCGGGCGTGTTGCGCACGGCCGCCCACGACTCGTCGGTCAGGTCCATCCGGACCAGGATGTAGCCGGGCAGCACCTTCTCCTGGACCTGCTGCCGCTTCCCGCCCTTGATCTCGAACACCTCGTGGGTCGGGACCTCGATCTGGAAGATGTAGTCCTCCATGTTGAGGGACTGCGTGCGGCTCTCCAGGTTGGTCCGGACCCGGTTCTCGTAGCCGGCGTAGGAGTGCACGACGTACCAGTCGCCCGGCAGCATGCGCAGCTCGGTCTTGAACTCGGCGACCGGGTCGACTTCCTCATCGGCAGCGCCGTCGGCCAGCGCCGACACCGCCTCCGGAACCCCGAGGTCGTCCGCCGCCGCCTCGTCCGCGTTCTCGTCCGGCTCCGCTGCGTCGGACTCCGTGGCTTGTGCGTCGGACTCCGTGGCTTGGTCGGGCAGGCCGAAGCCGTCAGTGGCGCTCTCCGCCGACGGATCACCGACCGGCAGTTCGGACTCGGACACGGTTACTCTCTCTCCAGCTCTTCTCGCACAGTCAGCCCGGCGGTCCCCGGGCTACCGAAAGCCGGGCACGCGCTCGCAGGCTGGGCTAGCCGACCGGGCTGGTCGGAAGCGCCAGGATGCGACCCGCAGGCGAACCCCGTGGTGGCCGGGCACTCAGCCGAATACGACGAGCACCAGCTTCGTGAACCCGTAGTCCAGGCTCGTCACGATCGCCACCATGATGAGGATGAAAACCAGCGAAACGGTCGTATAGGTCACCAGTTCCCGGCGGGTCGGCCAGACGACCTTCCGCAGTTCCTGGACAACTTCCCGGACGAACCGGGCCGGGCTGACCCGGCCCTCCGCCTTCGCCGGGCGGCCGGACTTAGCCGCCTTCTCGGGAGCCGAGCCACGCGTCTGAGTCGCCATGTCCTCACCTGAGCAACGATCTACTTGTCGGCTGGCGCCGCCATCATCCCGCGAGGTTCACGGGCCGCACTCGCAGGGCAGGAGGGACTCGAACCCCCAACCGCCGGTTTTGGAGACCGGGACTCTAGCCAATTGAGCTACTGCCCTGTGGTCCTGCGTGTGTTTACTGCGGGTCCTGCTGTGTTCACTTGTATAGCGTTCCGCACGGCAACTTCGTTCCGTGCTGCCGCCAGTTTAATGGCGCGCACGGTCCACCCGGCGGGTTAGTGCCAGATCCAGGAGTCTACGTGGCCCGGCCTCCCCCGTCGAACCAGCAACCCCAGCCGGCCGGCGGCCGGCGTGGTCACGCAGCGCGGCACTCCCCGGTGATGCCACCATAGGAGCATGGCTGTGACACAGAGCAGGATCTCGGCCCGGGTAGCGGCGATCACCGAGTCGGCCACGCTGGCCGTGGACGCGAAGGCGAAGGCGCTCAAGGCCGCCGGCCGGCCCGTCATCGGCTTCGGCGCCGGCGAGCCGGACTTCCCGACCCCGGACTACATCGTCGAGGCCGCCGTGCGCGCTTGCGCGGTGCCGCGATTCCACAAGTACACCCCGCCCGCCGGGCTGCCCGAGCTGCGCGAGGCCGTGGCGGCCAAGACGGCCCGCGACAGCGGCCTGACCGTCGCGCCGGGCCAGGTGCTGATCACCAACGGCGGCAAGCAGGCCGTGTTCCAGACTTTCGCCACCCTCCTGGACCCGGGCGACGAGGTGCTGATGCCGACGCCCTACTGGACGACCTACCCGGAGTCCATCGCGCTGGCGGGCGGCGTCGGTGTCCCGGTCCTGGCCGACGAGCACAGCGGCTACCTGGTGTCCGTCGAGCAGCTGGAGGCCAGCCTGACCGAGCGGACCAAGGCCCTGCTGTTCGTCTCGCCGTCCAACCCGACCGGGGCGGTCTACCCGCCCGAGCTGGTGGCCGAGATCGGGCGCTGGGCCGCGGCCGCGGGGATCTGGGTCATCACCGACGAGATCTACGAGCACCTGGTCTACGGCGACGCCCGTTTCGTCTCGATGCCGGCCGTCGTGCCGGAGATCGCCGACCGGTGCGTTGTGCTGAACGGGGTGGCCAAGACCTACGCGATGACCGGCTGGCGGGTCGGCTGGATGATCGGCCCGGCCGACGTGATCAAGGCGGCGACCAGCTTCCAGTCGCACGCCACCTCCAACGTCAGCAACGTCGCCCAGGCCGCGGCGCTGGCCGCGGTCAGCGGTGACCTGGCCGCGGTGGAGGTCATGCGGACGGCGTTCGACCGGCGCCGGCAGCTGATGACGGCGCTGCTGAACGAGATCCCCGGCGTGGTCTGCCCGCTGCCCGAGGGCGCGTTCTACTGCTACCCGTCGGTCAAGGGCGTGCTGGGCAAGGAGATCGCCGGACGGCGGCCGCGGACCAGCGCCGAGCTGGCCGAGCTGGTGCTCGACGAGGCCGACGTGGCCGTGGTGCCCGGTGAGGCGTTCGGGACGGACGGGTACTTCCGGATGTCGTGCGCCCTCGGCGACGCCGACCTGGAGGAAGGCGTCAGCCGGATGGCCAAGCTGCTCCGCGAGGCGCGCTGAGGGTGGCCCGGGGGCCAGAATGAGGTGATGGCCCGGCCGCTTGCCCAACTCCCCAAGGCGCACCTGCACCTGCACTTCACCGGCTCGATGCGCCACGCCACCCTGGTCGACCTGGCCCGGCGGCGCGGCGTGCACCTGCCCGAGGCGCTGGTCTCGCAGTGGCCCCCGCAGCTCAGCGCGGCCGACGAGCGGGGCTGGTTCCGCTTCCAGCGGCTGTATGACATCGCGCGGTCGGTCGTCCGCACCGAGGCGGACGTCCGGCGGCTGCTGGCCGAGGCCGCGGCCGACGAGCGGGCCGACGGCTCGGGCTGGCTGGAGATCCAGGTCGACCCGTCCGGCTACGCGGGCCGGTTCGGCGGCCTGACGCCGACGCTGGAGCTGGTGCTGGACGCCGCGGCCGACGAGCGGGCCGACGGCTCGGGCTGGCTGGAGATCCAGGTCGACCCGTCCGGCTACGCGGGCCGGTTCGGCGGCCTGACGCCGACGCTGGAGCTGGTGCTGAACGCCGCGGCCGGGGCCAGCGCCGCCACCGGCGTCGGGATCGGCGTCATCGTGGCCGCCAACCGGACCAAGCACCCGCTCGAGGCACGGACCCTGGCCCGGCTCGCCGCCGGGTACGCCGGGCGCGGGGTGACCGGGTTCGGGCTCAGCAACGATGAGCGGCGCGGCGCGGTGCCCGACTTCGCGCCGGCCTTCCGGATCGCCCGGCGGGCCGGCCTCCAGGCGGTCCCGCACGGCGGCGAGCTGTGCGGCCCGGACAGCGTCCGGGCCTGCCTGGACGACCTGCACGCCGACCGGATCGGGCACGGCATCGCCGCGGCCGCCGACCCGGCGCTGCTGGCCCGGCTGGCCGCCGGGGGCACCACCCTCGAGGTCTGCCCCGCGTCGAACGTGGCGCTCGGCGTCGCCTCCGAGCCTTCCGACGTCCCCCTGCGCGCCCTCCTGGACGCCGGGGTCCCGGTCGCGCTGGGCGCTGATGACCCGCTGCTGTTCGGCCCCCGGCTGACCGCCCAGTACGAGATCGCGCGGCAGGTCCACCACCTGACCGACGAGCAGCTGGCCCGGCTGGCCGCGATGTCGGTGGCCGGCTCGGCCGCGCCCCCCGCCGTGCGCGCCGGGCTGCTGGCCGGCATCGACGCGTGGCTGGCCGCTGACGACCCCGGCCTGGCCCCGGCCCAGCGCGCCCGGGCCGCGGACCGCTAGGCCCGCCGCCGCGGGCCGCTAGGGCAGCGTGACGCCGACGAGCACGGGCTCATTGGCTAGTTCTATCCCGAACGTGGCCTTGACCCCCGCGGTGATTTCCGCGGCCAGGGCCAGCAGCCCGGCGGTCGTCCCCGCGCCGGGGTTGGTCAGCGCCAGGGTGTGCTTGGTCGAGATCCGGGGACCCGGGCCGTCGCCGGGGTAGCCCTTGCCGAAGCCGGCCCGCTCGATCAGCCAGGCGGCCGGCACCTTGACCGCGCCCGGCCCGGCCGCCGGGTCGTCGGCGGCGTAGTGCGGGACCACCGTGGCCGGGCCGCAGGCCGCGGCGGCCCGCTCCTGCAGGCCCGCGAACTGGGCGGCCGTCATCAGCGGGTTGGTGAAGAAGGAGCCGGCGCTGCGGGTGTCGGGGTCGGCCGGGTCGAGGACCATGCCCTTGCCGCGGCGCAGCTCGAGCACGGCCGCCCGGGCGGCGGCCAGCGGCACGCACTCGCCCGGGCCGACGCCCAGCCGGGCCGCCGGCCGCCGCCCGCTTGAGCGCGCTGGTGCGGTAGCCGAACTCGCACTGGGCGCTGGTCAGGGTCACCGTGGCGGCGCGCTGCCGGTCCAGGACCCGGACCGAGGTGATGGTCTGCGCGACCTCCTGGCCGTAGGCGCCGACGTTCTGGATCGGCGTGGCGCCGGCCAGGCCCGGGATCCCGGACAGGCACTCCAGCCCGGACAGCCCCGCGGCGATGCTCCAGGCGACCAGCTCGTCCCAGGGCTCGCCCGCCGCCGCGGTCACCAGGGCGGTGTCGCCTTCCTGGCCGGTCACGGTCACGCCGCGGCTGGCCACCCGCACGACCGTGCCTGCGAAGCCCGCGTCGGCCACTACCAGGTTGCTGCCGCCGCCGAGGACCAGGACCGGGTCGCCGGCCCGGTCGGCGTCCAGGACGGCGCTGACCAGGCTGTCCTCGTCGCCGGCGTCGATGAGCCGCCCGGCCGGCCCGCCGAGGCCCAGGGTGGTGTACGCGCTGAGCGCGACGTGCGCGGCGACGGTCACGGCAGCCCCTCTCTGAATACCGAGGTCACGATAGCCGAGCCGGCCCGCTACGCCACCGAGGAGCGCCAGGAGGGGCAGATGTCATCGATGAGGGCCTCGGTCTCAGGAGCCAGCCGGGGCAGCACCTCGTCCTGCGCGATCCGGGCGTAGACGCTGTCCACGACCGTGCGGACCAGGCGCTCGTCGCCGGTGGCGTCGGCGCCGCGCAGCAGGTCCCGCCACAGCAGCTCGTCGGCGCCGGCCAGCCGCAGGCCGGCCCGGGCCGCGTCCATGGCCCCGCGGGCATCCCCGGCCTCCAGCCGCAGGCCGGACAGCCGGTGCGCGGCGTCCGCGACCCGGGCCGCGACCTCGTACTCCAGCCCGTCGGTCGCCAGCCACGCGTAGCGGCCGGCCGGGTGCCCGGCCAGCAGCGGCCCGCCGGCCAGGCTCAGCGCCCGGTCCAGGTACGCATCCTCGCTGCCCGGGTCCCCCGACCGGGCGGCGAGCCCGGCCAGGGCCTGGAACACCTGCCAGTCGACCCGGACTCCGTCGCCGAGCCGGATCCGTGGCTCGGCGTCGGTGATCAGGTTCGGCTGGCCGAGATCGTCGCGGCCGAGCCACTCCCGGGCGCGGCCCAGCGCGGCCTCGCGCACCTCGGCGGGGGCGCCCCGCGGCCAGATCGCCCCGGCCAGCACCGTCGGGTGCACGCCGCCGGGGTGGGCGGCCAGGTAGGCGACCAGCTCGGTCAGCAGCGGCAGGCGGTCGGGATCGGTCACGCCGGGTGCCCGCACGGACACCGGGCCCAGCAAGGTGATCTCCACGGGCATGACCGAGCCGGGCACGAGCTGGGCGGGCGGGACGCTGGCCGGCGGCAGCGGGTCCAGCTCGGGGCCGGCCGCCCGCTGCGCCGTGGCGAACAGCTCCACCATCGCCGCGTGCTGGCGCGGCGGCAGGAGCTGCGCCGCGACGTCGAGCCCGAGCGGCCGGGCCATGAGCTGGCCCTCGCCGGTCACCTGCCAGGTCCACGCCGCCCCCGGCACCTCCCCGGCGACCACGTAGCCCGCGGCCGCGGCGTGCCGGACCGCGGCCAGGGCGAGCAGCTGCTGCTGTTCGGCCGGGGTCGGCGGGGTGGCCATGAACAGGTAGTGCGGCGTCCACGCCTCGGGGTTGATGCCCTGGGACCGGCCGGTGAGCACCGAGCCGAGGCCGGACGCGGCCATGGCCTCCGCCACCGCGGCCGCCCGCGCCTCCAGCTCGGGCAGCGCCTCGGCGAGCGCGGCGACCGCCGTGATCCGGTCGGGCGCCAGCAGGGTGAGATCGTCGCCGAAGCCGACCAGGGTGATCCGCATCTGGTCCGACCACCGGTTGGTCGCGAGCTCCACGGCCATGGCCGACAGGGCGGCGGTCACCGTCTCCGGCGGGCCGGCGACGCTGATCAGGCCGTGCGCGGCCTCCAGGTCGACCAGCACCCGGCCGCCGCTGTCGGTGCCGATCGAGACCAGCCCGGGGAAGGGCGCGAGCGCGGCCGCGGCCGACTCGGGGTCCAGGTCCTCCAGCGCCGTCCACGGCAGCTGCCACACGGCCCCGTCGTCGGCGGTCGTCCACGGCAGCGGCGCGTTCCGGTCCACCGGCGCGACCCACAGCTCGAGGCTGTCGGCGCCGATGCAGGCCGCCAGCACCGTCGGGAGGACCCTCCCGGCGCGCCCGAGTTCGCGGCCCAGGTGCCGCAGGCCGAGGTCCAGCAGCCGCACCGACGGCTCGTGCGCGCCGAGCCGCAGGGCCTCCTCGGCCGCGGCCGCGTCGGCCTCCGGCGCGGCGATCTGGGACCCGAAGGCACGCTGCCACAGCTGGATCCGGCGGCGCCGGCCGAGGGCGGCCAGCACCCCGGCGGCCAGCAGTGACGCGGCCGCCAGGTCGTTCGCGAACCCCAGCCCGTGCAGCGCGCCGCCCAGGGACCACGCCGGCGGCGCCGGGCTGGCCTGGGCCGTGGGCCTGGCCGGGGCCGCGGCCGCCCCTTCCGTGGCGCCGGTTCCGGCCTGCCTGGCCGGTCCCGGCTGGGCCAGCGAGCCGCCCAGGGCGGCCGACCCGGCGTGCCCGGCCGACGCCGGCGCGGCCGCGGTGTAGTCGCTGCTCTCGCTGCCGGGACCCGGCGTGGCGGGCGGGGCGACCGTCTCGACGCCGGGGCCGTGGGCGTCGCGGGGCAGGTGCAGGACCCAGCCGGGCCGGATCAGGCTGGAGATCGTGAGCCGGGTGCCGTCCGGCTGGACCCGGTCCTTGTTGAGCTCGAAGATCTCGCCGTAGCGGCGGCCGTCGCCGAGGTGGTTGTGCGCGATCTCCCACAGGCTCTCGTGGTACCGCCCGACCGGGGGCTTGACGACGTAGATCTTCTCGACGGGCCGGATGGCCTGCTCCGCGGGGGCCGGCGCGCGGGCCGCCGCCTGCTGCGTGCCGGCCGTGGCCGGGGCGGCCACGCCCGCCGGGCGCGGCGGCGCCGCCGGGGCGTGGTGGGCCAGCGCCGGGGCCAGCACGGCCGTGGCCGTCACCAGCAGCAGCGCGGCGGTGACCAGCCGGTGCACCAGCATCTGGGTCCCGCCGGCCAGCGGCACCCGCGACGGCATCCCGGCATTGCGCACCGCGCCGCGGATCTCGACGATCACGCACCACACGAGCTGCAGCCAGGCCAGCCAGACCAGCACCGACAGCACCCGCAGGACGGCGAAGATGTCGAGCTGATGGGTAAGCACCGACAGCGACGGCATGGTGTGCGGAACCGGCAGCCCGAGGATCGTCACCAGGGCGACGGGCACTCCGACGGTCAGCACGGCCAGCGCGGCCACGGCGAGCAGTCCCATGAGCATGTCGCCGGCGGACCGGCGGGGCCGGGCCGGCGCGGGCCGGGGCCGGGTAACGGGCGGCGCCATCAGCACTCCACTCCTGCAGTGATTCCGCACTCGGCGGTGGCGGTCTGGGTCGCGGTCTCGGGGAAGCCGCCGAGCACCCCGGCGATCAGCGGCGCGGTCGTGATCGTGACCCGCACCGTCGCGGTGTCGGCGCCGGTGGCGCAGGTCCGCATGATGGCGCTGGTCACCCGGTTGACTCCGCCGCTGTCCTGCTGTGCGTACTGGCTGACCAGGGCGTTCGCCGTGCCGCACGCCCCGGCCGCGATGCGCACCTGGCCCTGGCCGCGCAGCACCGCGACGTCGATGTCGTCGGCCGCGGCCCGGGCGGCCTGCCCGGCGATGTCGGTCGCCCGCGCCCGGGCATTCAGGGCGATGCCGCCGTCCACGATCAGCGCGGCGAGGAAGACCACCGTGAACACGGCGACTGATCCCCGCTCCCGGTCACCGCGGCCCCGGGCGAGCCGGTTCCGGATTACTGACACTGGGGCCCCCGGCAGGTGAAGGGGTCGAGCGGGGCGATCCCCGTTCCGGAAAAATGCATGGTGGCGCCGAATCCGAGCAGCCGGAACGGACTCATGTTCACGTCGCACGTCACGGTGACCCGGACGTCGGAACCCGGCCCGACGACCTCCCCGCCGGCGGGGAAGCCGGTCACCGGGGCCTGGACGCTGCCGCTCGTGCACCAGCTCGAGGTGCCCAGGTCACCCTCCGCCGCCTGCAGGGCAAGCTGGCCGGCCTGGCCCTGCGACCCGGCCAGGGACGCGGCCCGGGCGGCGTCCCTGGCGGCGCCGTCGATGTGGCCCTGGGCCTCCACGACCCGGCCGCCGGCCGCGAGCAGCAGCAGCAGCAGGATCAGGCCGGGCGTGACGATGGCGAGCTCCACCGACATCGAGCCGCGCTCGCGCCGGGCTTGCCGCCTGCGCCCGGTCCTCGTCAGCAGCGTCATCGTCAGCAGCCGTTCTGCCCGGCCGGGCGGAAGCACTCGACCGGGCCGCCGGCCGTCGCCGAGACGTGCAGCTTGAGGTTGAAGAACGAGAAGACCGAGAAGCCGAGCGGCCCGGAGACGGTGACCGAGACGTTGGCGTGCGGATCGCCGGCCGCGCGCGCGGTCAGGCGGCCCAGCAGGTGCGTCTGCAGGCCGTCGAAGTACTGGGTCGCGGCGGCCTGGGCGTTGGCCGCCCAGGCCGCGTTGCTGGCCGCTTCCTCCCGGGCCACGGTCGCGCCCGCCTGGGCCGAGGCCAGCGCCGCCTCCCGGGCGTTGAACCACAGGCCGAACTGCAGGATGAGCATGCACAGCATCATCAGGCCGGGGGCCAGCACGGCGAGCTCGACGACGCTGGCCCCGCGGTCGCCGGCCTCGCGGACACGGGCGAGGCGGGCTCGGAGCCTGCGGGCGGGCGTCACCGGGCGGCCTGTCGGCCGCTCATGGCCCGGTCGGGTCCTTGATCTGGTTCGACTCATTGGTCACGAACACCTTGATGGCGGTGAGGATGACGCCGGCGATGACCAGGATCACCGCCGTGATGATGGCCAGCTCGACCGCGGAGGCCCCGCGGTCGCCCTGCGCCCGGGCCTCGCGGAAGCCCGCCAGGTGAGCCGTAAGCACGGCTCGCAGGAAGCCGTAGGAGGACAAGAGTGCGTTCATGTCAGGTTCCGTTTCTCGTCGCGCTACCCCTCAGCGCATCCCGCCAGATGGTTCATGACGCCCCCAAGAGCACCCCGATGACCGGGAAGGTCAGGAAGACCAGGAAGCCGGCGCACAGGAGCATTTGCGCGACCAGCATGGACTGCGACTTCTCGCCCGCCTGGCCCTCCAGGTCGGCCAGTTCCCGGCGGCGGAGGCTGACCGCCCGCGCGCTCAGCGACTCGCGCACCTTGGCCCCGTCCTCGGCGACCAGGCTGAGCGCGGCGGACAGGTCCCGCAGCTCGTCCACGCGGACCTCCTCGCCGAGCGCGCCGAGCGCCTGCCACGGCGTCTGCCCGGTGATCCGGGCGTTGGCCAGGGCGTCCCGGATCCGGCCCAGCGCCCAGCTGGAGCCGATCTCGCTGGCTGCCATCAGCGCCTCGGGGACCCCGCGGCCGCCGGCCAGGTTCATCGAGACCAGGTCGAGGAACACGCCGATCGCGTGCCGGAAGTCCCGGCGGCGCTCGGTGACCTCCTGCCGCAGCTCGAGGTCCGGCAGGAAGAAGAACACGCCGGCCAGGACCAGGCCGGCCCACAGCGGGATGACGAACGAGAGATGAAACCCGGCCACGCCCAGCAGGACCAGCACGATCGGGCCGAGCAGGAGCCCGAACAGGCCGAGCAGCGCCTTGGTGGCCAGGTAGTTCTCGAACGACTTGCCGACCAGGGACAGGTTGGCCCGCAGCGACGGGAACTCCCAGCCCTGCTCGGCGCAGAACGCGGCCAGCGCGCCGCCGACCCGGCCGGTGATCTCGCCCTGCGTGCTCGTCCCGGCCGGCCCGTAGGCCGGCGCCCGGTCGGGCCGCGCCGAGTCGAACGCGGCGATCTGCCGGGCCAGGCCCGGCCGGCGCGGCAGGAGCGCGAACATCAGGAGCCACACGGCCGCGCCGCCCACGAGGCCGAGAATCAGGGCCGCGGTCATGACCGGCCCCCCGCCGCGCCGGCCGTCCCGGACATGGCCTCGGCGGGCGCCGGGCTGGCCGGGCCGCGCAGCAGCCGGTCCGCCGCCTTGAACGTCGCGAGCTTGCGCATCCACAGGAACCCGGCCCCGTACAGGGCGACGACCACCACGAGCACGAGCTGGCCGACCACGCTGTTATAGCCCTGCACGTAGCCGGGGTTGAACAGGGCCAGCCCGAGGGCGAGCGTCACCGAGATCCCGGTCACGATCTGGGCGCTGCGGCGGGTCGAGCGCCGCAGCGCC
>Ga0193726_1002444_pt1 | contig 12606 bp, 14 predicted proteins | sample H2c1metaG_FD_144928 | JGI IMG/M metagenome (GOLD analysis project Ga0193726, IMG submission 144928) | Soil microbial communities from a riparian zone of the East river system, Colorado, United States - H2c1 | ecosystem: Environmental > Terrestrial > Soil > Riparian zone | place: USA: East River... | reverse complement strand
CCGAAGGTGATGGCAAGCCCGATCGCCGCCAGCAGCAGCACGGAGCCCAGCGAGATGCCGTACCAGACGTTCTGCGCCACTTCCCAGGCGGCAATCGTCTGGCGAATCGACTCGGCGCCGGCGGTCGCGGCTTCCTTGACCTCGCCCTCCGACGAGGCCGCCGTCGCCTGCAGCACGGCCAGGGCGTCGCGGTCGCCGCGCTCGCGCACCAGCGCGATCGCCTCGACCTTCTGTGCCGCGGGCGCATCGGAGGCGAGCACGCTGGCGGCGCGCGCCTCGCTCATCGAGCGCTTGATGCGCGCATCCTTCTCGCTGGCCAGCGCCTGATCGAGGGCGGCCAGCGAGGTGGCGTCGCGGCGCTTGAAGAGGGCTTCGGCAGCCCCCCGGCGCACGGCAGGATCGGGGCTCATCAAGGTGAGCGAACCGACGGCTGCCTCGATGATGCCGCGCAGCCGGTTGTTGACCCGGACGCGGTCGAGCTCGGCTTCGGTGCCGGTGCCCGCGGACTTGCCGGAGATCGCTTCGGTGAGCGCCAGCTGGTTGCCGTCGGGCTTGCCGATCAGCACGAGGTTGTCGGACTGGCGGACATAGAGCTGGCCCGCAGCCAGCGCCTCCAGAATGGGGGCGGCACGGGGATCGCCCGACGTCGCCAGCGCGCCCACCGCGGTCTCGCGATCGCCGAAACTGCCGGTCGTGAGGCTGCCGACGAGGGCCGGCAGATCGGCCGCCACGGCGGCGCCCGCGATCAGCAGCGAGGCCAGCGCCGACAGCAACACCGCCGGCAGACGCGAGAAAAGCATGGCTGAGAATTAACCCGGAGATGAGAACGGGGCGACTCGAAAGTCGCCCCGCCCCTGTGAGTTGGTGACGCTTGAGACTACTTGCCCTTGCCGCCGCACTTGCCGGTGACGACGTTGAAGTTGCCGCAGTTCATCGGCTTGCGCCAATCGGCAATCAGGTCCTTGGAGTCCGGCAGGTAGGGCGACCATTCGTTGGCGACCAGCAGACCGGAGGTCTGCCACACCGTGTCGAACTGGCCGTTGCCTTGGATCTCGCCGATCAGCACCGGCTTGGTGATGTGATGGTTCGGCATCATCGCCGAGTAGCCACCGGTCAGGTTCGGCACCGCGACGCCCACGATGGCATCGATCACCGCATCCGGATCGGTCGTGCCGGCCTTCTTGACCGCCTCGATCCACATGTTGAAGCCGATCACGTGCGCTTCCATCGGATCGTTGGTCACGCGCTTCGGGTTCTTGGTGAAGGTCTGCCAGGTCTTGATGAAGGCCTCGTTGGACGGATTCTTGACCGACTGGAAGTAGTTCCAGGCGGCGAGATGGCCGACCAGCGGCTTGGTGTCGATGCCGGCGAGCTCTTCTTCGCCGACCGAGAACGCCACCACCGGGATGTCCTTGGCCTTGATGCCCTGGTTGCCGAGTTCCTTGTAGAACGGCACGTTGGCGTCGCCGTTGATGGTCGACACGACGGCGGTCTTCTTGCCGGCCGAGCCGAACTTCTTGATGTCCGCCACGATCGACTGCCAGTCGGAATGACCGAACGGCGTGTAGTTGATCATGATGTCTTCCTGCTTGACGCCCTTCAGCTTGAGGTACGCCTCGAGGATCTTGTTGGTCGTGCGCGGATAGACGTAGTCGGTGCCGGCCAGGACCCAGCGCTGCACCTTTTCGTTGGCCATCAGGTAGTCGACGGCCGGGATCGCCTGCTGGTTCGGCGCCGCGCCGGTGTAGAACACGTTGCGCTGGCTTTCCTCACCCTCGTACTGGACGGGATAGAACAGCAGGCCGTTCAGCTCCTCGAACACCGGCAGCACCGACTTGCGGCTGACCGAGGTCCAGCAGCCGAACACCGCCGCGACCTTGTCCTTCTGCAGAAGCTCGCGCGCCTTCTCGGCGAACAGCGGCCAGTTCGACGCCGGATCGACGACGACGGCTTCGAGCTTGCGGCCAAGCACGCCGCCCTTCTTGTTCTGCTCCTCGATCAGCATCAGCATGACGTCCTTCAGGGTCGTCTCGCTGATCGCCATCGTGCCGGACAGCGAATGCAGAATGCCGACCTTGATCGGCGGCGCCTGCGCAAACGCACTGCCTGCCGCCCCGGCCAGCAGGCCGGCGGCGACGAGGCCCGTCCTCATAATTGATCCCAACTTCATCCCGCTCTCCTTTTTATTCGACGGAAACCCCCCGTCGAGACGAAGGACTGCGAAAGCCGTGCCAAATGCCTGCTAATGGCCGGGATAACTTTTTGTCGGTGGTCCGGCCAAGGACTCCGACACGCATAAGGACATCCAAAGTAGTATTTTCATCGCGACCCCCAATATGTGGCACCCGTCGCGGCTTTGCGCCATTCGCAGCCGTAGCCAAGGCCGCAGAGCCCGTCGAACGGACTCGCCGCCCAGAGGGAAGTGGCCGCCGCGGCGGGCACCTCACCCATTATGAGATCGCCGCTCTCGAAAACCGGCATCGGTAGGGCCGCCTCGACAAGAGGCAGTTTTATGCCTGCTAAATCGGCAGCTGCTCCCGCACCGTCAGCGGGCCGGCAGGCCACCCTGGCGCACGATGAAGGCGGCGATATCCGCCACGCCCTTGTTCTCCTTGAGGTTGGAAAAAAGGAACGGCCGGGCGCCGCGCATCCGGCGCGCATCGCGGTCCATGACGTCGAGGTTGGCGCCCACCAGCGGCGCCAGGTCGATCTTGTTGATCACCAGCAGGTCGGACCGCGTGATGCCGGGCCCGCCCTTGCGCGGGATCTTCTCGCCCGCCGCCACGTCGATCACGTAGATCGTGAGATCGGCCAGCTCGGGCGAGAAGGTGGCGGCCAGGTTGTCGCCGCCGGATTCGACGAACACGATCTCGAGCTTGGGCCATTTGCGCACGATGTCCGACACGGCGGCGAGATTGATCGAGGCATCCTCGCGGATCGCCGTGTGCGGGCAGCCGCCGGTCTCGACGCCGACGATTCGGTCGGGCTCGAGCGCCCCGGCACGGGTCAGGAACTCGGCGTCCTCCTTGGTGTAGATGTCGTTGGTGACGACGGCGATGTCGTAGTCGTCGCGCATCGTCTTGCACAGGCGTTCGACCAGGGCCGTCTTGCCCGAACCGACCGGACCGCCGACGCCCACCCTGAGGGGACCGCGCAAATCCATCAATGCATCTCCCGCGTCAGCAGCGCGATGAAGGCCACGCCCAGGGCCAGGCAGAGCGGCGAATAAATGTAGAAGTCGCGGGTGCGGAACGGCTCTGCCTTGAACCGTGCCCGCCAACGCGGCCCATAGCCGGCCGCGCCACGCAGGAAGAACACGGCGCCGACCACGATCGACCCGATCAGGACGAACGGGCTGTCCGGCCACGCCACGATCACCCACGGCCAGGCCGCGACGACGATCAGTGCCGCCGCGACGGCCGCGCATTGCCAGGGCGGCGGCATGCGCGTGCGCCCATCGCCGATCACCGCGCGCGCCAGGTCAGGCTCGCTGGCCGCGGGCCAAATCCCGCCCACGGCCCACCAGCCATGGGCGACGGCCAACAGCGCCAGCACGAGCGAGAGCGCGACGGGAAGGGTCATGAGCGGAACAGCCTCGTGTACTGCGTCTCGTGCCGAAGCGAGCACCAGTCGAGCAGCGGCGTCGCCGTGCCGACTTCGTCGAGCGACGTCACGATCATAGCCGCTTGGGCGGCGGCGTTCACGGGCCTTTCCAGGGCGGCCAGCGCCAGCTGGCCGTCCGTTTGACCGAGCGGCACGGTGCGCAGGGCGGCCGAGATCAGGTTGGCGGTGAAGGCGTGCAGGTAGCCGGCCAGCGCCTGCTCGAGCGCGATGCCGTGCGCCGCGGCGGCGAGCGCGACGGCCACCGGCAAGGCCAGTTCCCCGCCCAGCCGTTCGTGCGCCGCCGCCAGCGACGCGTGCGGCCAGGCAGTGCGCGTGATCGACAGGAACGAGCCGCCCTGCTGGCGCGATTCCAGCGCCATCTCCATCGTGCCGCGCCAGGCGGCCGCGCGCTCGGCGATGGCGTCGAAGGCCGGCCAATCCTCGGCAGCGGCGGCGCGCCAGGCGGTCGCGAACAGCGCACCGTCGACGGCGCCCGTCCCCTGCAGCAGCACGCTTTCCAGCCACGCCACCAGCGAGGCGCGGTCCTTGATGAAACCTTCCTCGACGGCGGTCTCGACGCCATGGCTATAGCTGAAGGCGCCGATCGGATAGGCGGGCGACAGCCAGGCCAGCAGGCGATAGAGCGGATCAGCCATGGCGGTCTTCGTGGAGCGGCCCAGGGAGCGGCCCGTGCCGCTGGCCGGGATCGTGATTGTGCTGGCCGTAGGCGCCGCCTTCCGGATCGAACGGCGCGCGCACCTTGCGCACGGCCGCGCCCAGGCCCTTCAGCATGTCGACGATCACGTGGTCGTCGCGGATCAGGATGCGGTCGGCGTCGATCTGCGTCGGCAGGTGGCGATTGCCGAGATGCCAGGCGAGCCGTGCGAAGGACGCGGCATCGCGGCCGCGCACCTCGACCAGGTCTTCCTCGGCGGCCTTGACCTCGACGAAGCCGCCCTCCTCCAGCTTGAGGCCATCGCCGGTGTGCAGCACGACGGGCTCGACGAGATCGAGCAGGAAATCGAGCCCGCCGTCCCCCAGCATGCGCAGCCGGCGGCGATAGCGGTCGTCGAACAGCAGGGTGACGGTGTCGGTGCGCTCAGCGGCCGGCCAATGGCCGGCGCGGATGACGTCGGTGGCGCGTTTCATGTGCCGGGCGCGCGCGACTCCCGTCGCGCGGCCTCTTTCCTCCCCAAGCGCAGCTTGGGGAGGTGTCGCCGTCTTACGGCGACGGAGGGGTCATGAGCAACAATACTGCGGCTCATGACCCCTCCGTCCGCTGCGCGGACACCTCCCCAAGCTTCGCTTGGGGAGGTAAAATGAAGCAGCAATGAGTGGCCATCAAAACAAAAAATACCGCTGCGCCATGGGCAGCACCGTCGCCGGCTCGCAGGTCAGAAGCTCGCCGTCGGCGCGCACCTCGTAGGTTTCGGGATCGACCTCGATCTTGGGGCAGAGCGCATTGTGCACCATGTCCTTCTTGCCGATCTTGCGCGTGCCCTTGACCGCCAGAAGCGGCCGGCTGAGGCCCCATTTCTTGGCCACGCCCTTGGCGATCGAAGCCTGAGACACGAACAGCGCCGGGCTCGCTATAAGGCTCTTGCCGAAGGCGCCGAACATCGGGCGGTAGTGCACGGGCTGCGGTGTCGGGATCGAGGCGTTGGGATCGCCCATCGGCGCGGCCACGATCGTGCCGCCGATCAGCACGGCGTCGGGCTTGGCGCCGAAGAAGGCGGGCGACCAGATCACCAGGTCGGCGCGCTTGCCGACCTCGAGTGAACCGACATGGCGCGAGATGCCGTGGGTGATGGCGGGATTGATCGTGTATTTGGCGACGTAGCGCTTCACCCGGGCATTGTCGTTGTCGCCGGTCTCCTCTTTCAGCCGGCCGCGCTGCTTCTTCATCTTGTCGGCGGTCTGCCAGGTGCGGATCACGACCTCGCCGACCCGGCCCATCGCCTGGCTGTCGGACGACATCATCGAGAACGCACCGAGGTCGTGCAGGATGTCCTCGGCGGCGATAGTCTCGCGCCGGATGCGGCTTTCGGCGAAGGCCACGTCCTCGGGGATCGCCGGATCGAGATGGTGGCAGACCATCAGCATGTCGAGATGCTCGTCCACGGTGTTGACCGTGTAGGGCATCGTCGGGTTGGTCGACGACGGCATCACGTTCTTCTCGCCGCACAGCCGGATGATGTCGGGTGCATGCCCGCCGCCCGCGCCCTCCGTGTGGAAGGTGGCGATGGCGCGGCCCTTGAAGGCGGCGCGCGTGGTCTCGACGAAGCCCGACTCATTGAGCGTATCGGTGTGGATCGCGACCTGCACGTCCATGCGGTCGGCGACCGTCAGGCAATTGTCGATGGCGGCGGGCGTCGTGCCCCAATCCTCGTGCAGCTTCAACCCGCAAGCGCCGGCCTCGACCTGCTCCTTGATGCCGGCCGGCTTGCTGGTGTTGCCTTTGCCGAAGAAGCCGAGATTCATCGGAAAGCCCTCGGCCGCCTGCAGCATGCGGCCGAGATGCCACGGGCCGGGCGTGATCGTCGTGGCGAAGGTGCCGTGCGCCGGACCCGTGCCGCCGCCCATCATGGTGGTGACGCCGCTATAGAGCGCCTCTTCGATCTGCTGCGGGCAGATGAAATGGATGTGGCAGTCGATGCCGCCCGCGGTGACGATCTTGCCTTCGCCCGCGATCGCCTCGGTGCCGGGGCCGATCACGATATCGACCTTGGGCTGGATGTCGGGATTGCCCGCCTTGCCGATGCCGACGATGCGGCCGTCCCTGAGGCCGATATCGGCCTTCACGATGCCCCAGTGATCGACGATCAGGGCATTGGTGATCACGGTATCGACCGCGCCCTGGGCGCGCGTGCGCTGGCTCTGGCCCATGCCGTCGCGGATCACCTTGCCGCCGCCGAACTTCACTTCCTCGCCGTAGGTCGTGTGGTCGCGCTCGACCTCGATGAAGAGGTCGGTGTCGGCCAGCCGCACCTTGTCGCCCGTGGTCGGACCGAACATGTGGGCATAGGCCGACCGCGAGATGCGGGTCGGGCCCTGGTTGGACGGGCCGACCTTGGTGATCGGACCGAGCTTGCCCGAGACCTTGGCCTGGAAGCCGTGGCTCTCGCGGCCGCCCATGTAGGGCGTGAGCCGCACGGTGCGCGACTGGCCGGGCTCGAAGCGCACGGCGGTGCCGGCGGCGATATCGAGCCGCATGCCCTTGGCGCGCTTGCGGTCGAAGGCGAGCGCATCGTTGGTCTCGAAGAAATGATAGTGGCTGCCGACCTGGATCGGGCGGTCGCCGGTGTTGGCGACTTCGATGGTGATCGGATTGCGGCCCTTGTTCAGCTCCAGCTCGCCCGGAGCGGTGAGGATCTCACCTGGTTTCATTGATGGCTTCCTTCATGCTCTTTTTCCTCCCCAACGCAGTTGGGGAGGTGCCCCGCAGGGGCGGAGGGGTCATGGGCGTTCGTCGTGTGACTCATGACCCCTCCGTCGCCGTATGACGGCGCCACCTCCCCAGCGAAGCTGGGGAGGCAAAGAAAGGGATCAACGAATCGGATCATGGACGGTGACGAGCTTGGTGCCGTCGGGGAAGGTCGCCTCGACCTGGATCTCGTCGACCATGTCGGCGATGCCGTCCATCACCTGCTCGCGGCGCAGCACCTTGGCGCCGTCCTGCATCAGGTCGGCGACCGAGCGGCCGTCGCGCGCGCCCTCGACGACGAAATCGCTGATCAGCGCCACGGCTTCGGGATAGTTGAGCTTGACGCCGCGCTCGAGGCGTCGGCGCGCGACATTGGCCGCCATGGCGATCAACAGCTTGTCCTTTTCACGCGGCGTCAGATTCATCGATCGTTTCCCCCCGCCAATACTCTTGCCAATCAGCCCGACTATAAGAGGCTGCATCAAACATGCCAGACTCGCGGCAGGCGGCGCCCGCGAAAATCGGTGAGAAAGCGGATGGTGGCGCCGCGCACGGCGGTTGCTTCGCCGAGCAGGCGGGCCACCATCACGCCGTTCACCAGGGTCACCCCGGCGCGCACCTCGCCGGCACTTTCGAGCAGCACGCGCGCCTTCTCGACGTGCGGTTGCGGCGCGTCCCAGACGCCGATCACCGTGGCGAGCGCATTGGCCGCGCCGAAGCCCGCGCCGGCCGGCGTCTCGCCTTCGATCCGCAGCGTATCCGTCCAGGCGAGCCGACCGGTACGCCGCACCGACCACGAGTCGAGCAGCAGCCCCGAGACAAAGCGTTCGCCCGAGGCGGCACGACCCAGCACGACCATCTCGCAGGCGAGCAAGGCACCCCCCGGCTCGACGTCGGCCACGGTGCGGCGCTTGAGCCGTGCGCCTTGGAAGACGATGGTCTCCTGCGGCAACCAGTCGAGCGACGCGCCCTCGCCCACGCGCACGGCGACATCGACGGCGCAATGGCCGCCGCCCTTGGCGGCGCGGTAGATCTTCTCCGCCGCCTGGGTCGTCGCCACGGCCGCCCCGCCGGGCCCGATCTCGATGGTCATTTTGAGCGAATCGCCGTCGGTCACCCCGCCCGAGGTGGTCAGCAGGACGGCCTGCGGCGGTTCGCCCAGCTCGGGCGCCGGGAACAAAACCCTGCAGGGATCGCGTTGATAGAGATCGCCCAGCCGCGTCTGGCCGTCCCGCAGGCCGAAGGCGACACGGCATTCGCCGGAGGCGCGCTGCAGGCGAGGCAGGGTGGTCGTCATGGGCATCAAGTTGATAGAGTAGGCACCGAAATGAGCAAGGCCTTCACCAAGGAAAGCGACGGCGACGACGAGGACGACCTGCCCGAAGACGTGGGCGGGTTGCCGGTCAGCGCCAAGAACTACATGACCCCGGAGGGCTTCGCCCGCCTGCGGGAGGAGCTGAACACGCTCCTGCGCAAGGAGCGGCCCGAAGTCGTGAAGGTCGTCACATGGGCGGCCGGCAACGGCGACCGCTCGGAGAACGGCGACTACATCTACGGCAAGAAGCGGCTGCGCGAAATCGACCGCCGCGTGCGCTACCTCAGCAAGCGGCTGGCCAATGCCGAGGTGGTCGACCCGGCGCGGCGCGCCCGGACCGACCAGGTGTTCTTCGGCGCCACCGTGACCTGCGCCAATGCCCGCGACGAGGAGCGAACGGTCAAGATCGTCGGCGTCGACGAGGTCGACCTCGCGAAAGGCCATGTGAGCTGGATCTCGCCCATCGCCAAGGCGCTGCTGCGCGCCGAAGAAGGCGACGTGGTCAGGCTGCGCACGCCGGCCGGCGTGGAAGAGCTCGAGATCGTGAAGGTCGAATACGTCTGATCGGGTGCCTCGCCCGCCCGGTTCGTGAATTTCCGCATTTCCCGCAATTTCCGCTACCCCTCCAAGCCTCTCGTGGTACCTGGCGGGCAGGCCATGGCGGGGGTTAGCGCAATTAGCGCAGTTAGCGCTACCGGTTTGCCGGTGGCGGACGGACCGACCGCGGCCCCGAGGCCGGTCGATGCCGCCCGTCGAACTGTCGAAGTGAATGAACATGATGCCGATCTTCGCTGTGCGAGTGTCGGCAGGCATACGCCACAACATTGCTCAGTTCTGTCAAGAGCCCAGCGTCATCGCCGGGCAAAATAATACTTTCGTACCGGCATAGAGGGCGCGGGAGAGCGCAGAGCGTCGGTCGTACACCATCCATGGGGCCATGCTCTCCCGCGATGACGGCAAAATGCTGTCAGGCCTTCACACGCGAAGCGCTCATCTAGCTATTCGCATTCCTCCTGGAGGATGATGAGCCAATAAATCCTTCGCAGCTTCGCGAAGACATAGTTCAAAGCCCATCAGATCGGTAAATCGCGCATCGGCGGCCGTGGCATGGCGGATGATGGGATGCCCTTGCTCCAAAAAGACGGCCTCGATCATCAGGTTATCTGCGTTTTGGAAATTCTCGACCGACATTCCCATCCAGTCTCGCCATTGGCCCATTGGATCTCGCGTTACGCTTCCCGATTGCTTGACGCGGCTCAAGAGATCATCGGCGTCGCTTGTGTATCCAAACACCGGCTTCGCCAGGGCCGCGAACATACCTAGTTCAAACACCGTGCCGGCATCAGCGCTGGAGCCGCGAAACGGCGTGAGATTGAAAATGCCAAAATCAGCCTCGTGGATCTTCGCGACGTTCGCGCGATAGATCAGCAGATCAACGCGCGTGCCCAAGTGATCGCCGGAGATTTCGTTATCGAAGGGGTAGAGCCCCTCGAAGCCATAGTGTGCACAAAGTTCCTTCTTTCGCCGGCCAATCGAGACCGCATCCGGCAGAAAGACATCCGGGCCGGCTAGATAGACCTTGAGGCGGCTCGCCATCCCATTCTCCTGCGCGCTGCTCACTGCGCATCCTATCTCATCGTCAATGTCCGGAGTAGCATTCGCCTTGTGAGACCGGCGCTGTGGCTAATCGGGGGATGAATAAACATCGTGCGCATCCGAACGGGCCGCCTGACCGCTGAGGCAGTCGACTGTGATATCTCCACAGTGGTCCAGCCAACGGCCAAGGAGCGCGTCATGGACAGTCCGATCGCCTATCGACAGATTCACGCAAGCTGCCATTGTGGAACCGTGCGCGTGAGGCTCGACTGGCCGCAGTCCGGGCAAGCCATTCCGGTTCGCGCCTGTAGCTGCGCGCTGTGCACAAAGCACAAGGCCGTCTGGACCTCCCATCCAGATGGCCGTTTCCATCTCCAGATCGACGACGACGCTCAAGTAAGGCGATATCGGTTTGGGACGAGAACCGCAGATTTCCACATCTGCCTGACTTGCGGCGTGATGCCGATCGCCACGTGCACGGTTGATGGGACGCAATACGCGGTAATCAACGTGAACACTTTTGACGACGTCGATCGGGAGGAACTCGTCGAAACGGTTACTGATTTCGAGGGCGAGACTACGGACAATCGACTCGCACGACGGCGGCGCAACTGGACCCCAGGCGCGATAGGCACTCTGGAGCACGAGCTGCCGACCGGCTGATTTCAGTCGGACGAGGCGTGCTCTGGCGTCGCCCTCAGAACATCTCCGGCGTGATGACGTTCTGCGGCCGTGGGCCGACCAGTGCCGCGCGCATGGTTTCCGCCGCCTTGAGCCGGGTGTCGTCCCACGCCTCGGGCGTGAAGAAGGCGGAGTGCGGCGTGATGATCAGGCGCCCCTCGCACCACGGTTCGCGCGCGCGGTAGGCGCGCAGCAGCTCGGGGATGGGTTCGACCGGCGGCTCGACGGGAAGGACGTCGAGCCCGACACCGGCAAGATGCCCGCGCTTCAGGAGCTCGGCGAGCGCGTCGACATCGACGATCGGCCCGCGCGCGGTGTTGACCACCACGCCTCCCTTCGGCATGCGCTCCAGCATGGCGCGCGAGATCATGCCGCGTGTCTCCGGCGTGAGCGGCGCATGGATCGACAGCGTATTGGTCTGCTCCATCAGAGCCTCGAGCGAGCGCACGCGTTCGACGCCGACGCCGAGTTCGGTGCCGTTCGGCATGTAGGGGTCATAGGCGACGACGCGGAACTGGAACGCCTTTGCCCTGAGCGCCGCCGCCGTGCCGATGCGGCCCAGACCGACGATGCCGAAGGTCTGCACGCCGTTGCGCCGGAGCAGCGGATCGCGCACGTAGCTCCACGGCGCGGGCTGCGGCCGGCGCTGCGCCTCGAGGTGGAGCGCGATGCCGCGGCGAAGCGACAAGGCAAGGGCCAGCGCGTGGTCGGCCACCTCGGTGGTGCCGTAGTCCGGCACGTTGCACACCATCACCTTGCGCGCGGCGGCTGCCGCGCGATCGATCTTGTCGTAGCCCACGCCCATGCGCACGACGCAGGCGAGCCTGGGGAACCGGGCGAGGTATTCGGCGGTCACCGCGTGCCGCATCACCATCAGGCCGTCGATCTCGGCGCAGTCGCGCTCCTCGAGCTGCGACAGGTTGGCGACGTTGCGCCACACCACGCGCACGTCGGACCCGAACACCTCGCGCTCGACCTTGTCGTTGTCGTACAGCTTTTCCGCGTAGAGCACCGTCTTGACCATGGCTTGGGCATCTCCTCCGTGACGGGAAGCATCCTAGAGCAGATTCCGAAATGCTGGATGTGCTCATAAGTCATTCCTCCCCCGTCATACGGGGGAGGCGAACGAATCCTCGTTGCTACCGAGGCGTGGCGGAGCGGGTCCGCCGCCAGCGCGCGACGACCTGGTCGACATCCAGCTTGCCGAGGCGCGTCGGCGGGCCCTCCATGGCGGTCGCGTTGATCTTGGCGATCTCGACGTTGAGCGCGGCGATCCGGCGACGGACCGTCGCTTCGTCAGGGAGCTTCTCGAGCGTGGCGAGTTCCCTCTCCACCTTGCGGAGCAGCTCGAGCGAGGGCGGCAGCAGGGAGAGCGAGAGCTGCTCGCGCTCCGCGAGCTGCTTCACCCACCAGAGCGGGTCGTATTCCTGATCCATGTTCGGGAGGGGCTTGCCGGCGCCCGGCAGGTTGTCGAAGGCGCCCTGTTCCTGGGCGACACGGATCTGCGCTTCGATCCACGATTCCCAGCTCGTTCCCGGAGGCTTGCGCTGCGTCATGGTCCTCACCGCTTTGCGGCCGGGCAGCAGTGTATCATCCGGTCGCTGAAACGGGGCGTGACAGCCTGCCGCTATGGACCCGAGATCTGCTCCGCCGGGAGGTAGAGCACGAATGGACACGTTCGCGACTCCCCGACTGAAAGCCACGAAGCTCGCGCGCGAAGATTTGCCTGACCTCGTGCAGCTCCACCTTGATAGCGAGGTGTCGCGCTTTCTCGGCGGCGTCAGAACCCCCTCGGCGACAGCCACCTATCTGGAAACCAATCTGCGTCACTGGGCAGATCACGGCCTCGGCCTATGGACGCTGAGAACAGGCGACGGGACATTCATTGGCCGCGCGGGTCTGCGTCACGTGGAGCTGGAAGGTGTTCTGGAGCTGGAACTCGCCTACACCTTCGTGCGTAGCGCCTGGGGGCAGGGCTTTGCCACCG
>Ga0193726_1002443_pt1 | contig 12609 bp, 14 predicted proteins | sample H2c1metaG_FD_144928 | JGI IMG/M metagenome (GOLD analysis project Ga0193726, IMG submission 144928) | Soil microbial communities from a riparian zone of the East river system, Colorado, United States - H2c1 | ecosystem: Environmental > Terrestrial > Soil > Riparian zone | place: USA: East River... | reverse complement strand
ATCGGCACCCGCTGACTCGATACGCCCCCCCATCGGGGGGATACAGTCGCAGGCCTCTGAGCGACAGTATTGGCCGAGGACTGTATAGTGGCCAAACGGCACCAATGTTTTCAATTGATTAATGGCAAGGGACGTTAGGAATTCATCCATGGGCTTGGTGCGTGATTCATTTCGGGGCGGCAACTTGGTATTTACGAACAGAATCCAGTTGGGTCGTTCGATAGCTGTGTGTCTGATCGCGCTCGGGATTTGTGGGACGAGTCTCGCCGGCAACACCGCGGCCATGGCGCGGCCCGGATCGTTGAGCCAGGAACGCTTGAACTCCGCCCCACAAAACAGCACTGATTTTTTTGTCACGCACGGCAACTATGCACAAACACGCTATCACGCGGCCGATCGGATCAACACGCAGACGGTCAAGGATCTGAAGCTCGCCTGGACTTTCCAGGTCGATCTCACCGAATCGATCCAGGGCGCACCGATCGTCTATGACGGCGTAATGTATTTAACCACCTCGTTCAATCATTTGTTTGCGGTCGATGCGAAAACCGGCAAAGAACTGTGGCATTACACGCATGTCTTAGATCCCGCCGTTTCGCTCTGCTGTGGTCCGAACAATCGCGGTGTTGCCGCGCTTGGTGATCTGGTCTATATGGCCACGCTCGATGCCAAACTCGTCGCACTCAACGCGAAAACCGGCGCGGTTGTGTGGAGCAAGCAGCTCGCGGATCCGCTCAAGGGTTATTCGATAACGGCCGCGCCCACCGCGGTGGATGGCAAGATATTGATCGGCCTGGCCGGTGCGGAATACGGCATCCGCGGCGCGCTCAAGGCGCTCAATGCGAAGAGCGGCGCTGAAGTCTGGACGTTCTACACGACGCCGGCAAAATCGGTCGGTGTGTGGGCGACACATGATGCGACGGGCCTCGATCTGCATCGCGATATCGCTGCGGAAAAGGCGGCACTGGCCAAGCGCGGCGATCCGTACAAAACGCTCGGTGGTTCGATCTGGCAAAACCCTGCGATAGACGTTGCGAACAAGCGGGTCTACTTCGTCGTCGGCAATCCGGCGCCCGACATCGATGGCAGCGTGCGTCCAGGTGATAATTTGTATACCGACTCGCTCGTGTCGGTCGATCTGGAAACCGGCAAGTACATCTGCCATCTGCAATATATTCCACACGATATCTGGGATATGGACGCAGTGAGCCCCGCTGTGCTCACGCCGGTCGCGGACAAGGCCGGCAAGAAGATTCCGGGTGTATTGCACGCGGGCAAATCGGGCTATCTGTATGTGCACGATGCGAAGGACTGCAGCCTGATTCGCAGCACGGGTCTCGTCGAGGCGAAGAACGAACGCGCGCTGCCCACCAGGGAAGGCGTGGTCATCCGCCCAGGCTTGAATGGCGGCGTGAGCGTAACGCCGCTTGCGATCGATCCGAAGCTCGGCCTCGCGTTTGCGCTGACTAATGAATCGGCCTTGAAGTATTACTTTTTCACGAGCACCGAATATCCGAACGGCAAGCTCTGGCTTGGCGGCTCTTTCAAGGGCGCGCCGGAAGAGCCGGTCTGGGGCGATATCGTGGCAACCGACTACAACACCGGCAAGATTCGCTGGAAGGTCAAGAAACCGCTGCCGATGTTCGGAGGGATTCTGGCCACGGCCGGTGGCCTGATCTTTACCGGTGAAGGCAGCGGCGAATTCGGTGCGTATGACTCGGCCACGGGCAAAGAATTGTGGAGTTACAAGACCGACGCGGGCGTTAACGCGCCGGCATCGACTTATATGCTCGACGGCAAGCAGTATGTCGTTGTCGGCGCCGGCGGCAATACGCAATTGGATTACAAGCGTGGCAATAAATATTACGTGTTCGCCTACTGACATGGTCACGAGCCGAGCCATCCGCCTTGCAGCGAGGCAAGCAATGTCGCAAAAGGTTATGTTGAAAATCGTCGCCGGCGGTGTACTGCTTCTGCTCGCAGGCTTTACTGGCGCGAGCGCCGCCGAGGCACAAGCAGTCGAACAGAAAGTCGCTGTCTGCAAGGCCTGCCATCTAACCGGCGCCTTGCAAAGCACCTCGGTGATTCCAAATATCTGGGGCCAGAGCGAGGGGTATGTCTACATCCAGCTGCGCGACTTCAAAAGCGGCGCGCGTAATGCGCCGGAAGACGCAGCCATGCGCGGCTTCGTCGCGACAATGAGCGATGCAGAAATGCTCGAAATGGCCAAATACGCATCGACCCAGCCCTGGCCGAAGGTCGAGCCCATCTCGACTGATACGGCCTTGCTCAAGAGAGGCGCCTACGCCACCGCCATGGGCGGCTGTGTCGGCTGCCACTTCAACGACTGGAAAGGCTTTAGCGCCAATCCGCGCATCGGCGATCAGAGCACCGCCTATCTCGCGGCCACGATCCGCCAGTTCCGCAACGGCTCGCGCGCCAATTCACCGGGCATGTCTGATCTAATGCGTACGTTCGACGAAGGCGAAATCGACGCAGTCGCGGCATACCTCAACGCAGCACAATAATCACTCGCGCCGCTTGAGATCAATACGGCGCATTGGTATCGGTGCCATTGCAGGGTTTCTCGTGGCATGCGGCAGCCACGGCAGATCGATCACCGTGGACCACGAAGTACTCCTTCCACACGTCGAGCCCCGAGTGAACGCGATTTCACGAACGCGCGAGGGCGGCTTTGTAGTCACGGGCATTGGGCTTACCGCGTGGGTGCTGGCCACGGATAGTCATGGAACTCTTCTGTGGCAGTTTATCGATCCGATCGACAGCAGGATCGATACCGGAAGTCAGTCGGTTCCACAGTCCGAATTTCACGGAGCGGTATCGCTGGCGAACGGGAACACCGTACTGTGCGGCGGTAAATACAAAGGCGGACAAACGGACAACCTATTGGCGATACTCGATAGCAATGGCCGCCTCGTTGAAAAGCGCATGGAAGTACCGAACGATGATCGTCGCTTAATTCATTCAAACTTTTATCAATGCTTTCCTTGGCTGGACGGAATACTGCTGCTCGGGAATGCAAATGACGGCACGCACGGTTATATATGGCTCGTGGAACTCGACGGCAATGGAGTGAAGAAAGGACAGGCACTCATAGACAATGCACCGGCCGTTAAAGCGGGTACTGTTGTCGGGCCCAGTTTTGTTTTCACTGCTTGGGACTCGAATGACAACCTTCGGGTAATTAGAGCAAACGGAAAGGGCGAGACAATTGCAAAGAGAGTGATTGCGGGCGAATTCATTGTGCAGTTGCGCTCGATGGTCGAATCCACCCTAACATCTGTCATTATTTACCGCGCCGGCAAAGCAACGCTTTATACACTCGACGAGCGCCTGCAAGATGCTCGGCCGCCGAGGGAGATCGCGAACTTTGATGTCGCGGCAGGTCGCGGATATGTACTTGCCGATACGTCGATCGCACTATTTGGGAGATGGCCTGATGCCGCCGTGGCGTGGATCAGTGGGCAAGACAAAACCTACACCATGCGTCCTTTTGACCCGAAATATGTCTCTTCCACTGTTAGTGATGCGGTCCCAATATCGGCCGATCAGTTTGTAACTGTGCGAGGCAGCGTCAGCCAGGATCCGGAAGGATCAGGGTCTGGTCCTGTCTTGGGTGACGATCAAAGGAAACCAATGACCGCAGCGCCCCGACTGAACGAGTGGCGATTGAAATTGCCCGGACCGCAGCCGTCCGCGGCGGGACGCAAGCCGTCGTCTAAAGGGGTTTGGCGTATATTCTATGTATGGAAGTTAAAACACCGACATTGTATGAGTGGGTGGGCGGCATTGATCGAATTGAGGCCCTCTTCGACGCTTTCTACGGGAAAGTCCCAGCCGATGCAGTGCTCGGCCCCATATTTGCGCTGATGTCCAAGGACCACTTCCACATCGTTGCTCATTTTGTCGCCGAAATTCTTGGCGGCCCGAAACTGTATTCAGGCGACGGACTTCACAGCCATTCATCGATGATCGCCAAACATATCGGACGGCATTTGACGAACGAGCAACGCAAACGTTGGGTTTCCCTGCTGTTGGATACGGCGGATGAACTCAAGCTGCCGGACGACCCGGAATTCAGATCCGCGCTGGTAGGATATTTGGAGTGGGGCTCGCGTCTTGCAGTGATCAATTCCACGACGAACGAAAATCCGATCGGAAGCGATGCTCCGATGCCCAAATGGGGATGGGGCGAAGTGAAGGGCCCGTATGCGCCGGACTAAATACTAAATCCGAGACCGTTCTTATGGCTTGGAGTGGGAATGCTTGTTGAACAGTGGCGCACCCACTGCATGGGCGAAGATCACTAGATTTCGTTCTTTGCACATCTTTGCTCGCACGGACGGTGCTTGCCGATCTGGGCAGCCCAATAATCCTACTCTGGAATTTCACGATTGGGCGATGAGTGAGCCGAACATTAGACCAACGAGAAGTGGGAAAGCCGTTTAGAGTGCGGTGGTTGCGGAAGACTTGCAGCTTGTGTTGCGGTCATCGGCCAGACGAGATTAAATTAGGAAAAACATGAACTCGACAATACGGACTTTTCTCGTCATCAGCATCACCATTACCACAGCAATGGCTTTCGCATCTTCGGCGATGGGTCAGAAACCGCATGGTGCCAAATCCTCCACCGACTCACCCATCGATCCAAAGCAGCCGGCAGGCCGGAGCGCACTTCGGCAGATAGTACAAGAGCAGTGTGTTTTGAATTGGCAGGAGCACCACAATCCGGCACCCTGCGAGCGCGTCTTTCTTGCCGACGCGAAGATTGGCAGCTCTGGATATGCTGTAGTCGCTGCTCCTGGCGGTGGCGCGCATTATTTGTTGGTTCCGACGCGGACGATGGTTGGGATTGAAAGCAGTGAACTGCTCGATCCGGACGCGCCAAACTATTTCGCGGAGGCTTGGCACGCACGTGGCCTGATTGGTGCGTTCGTCGGCCACGACGTGCCGAGAACCGTAATAGGTCTTGCCGTGGGCATTGCCCAGTCTCGCACTCAAGATCAATTTCACATTCACATCGAATGCTTGCAGCAAGACACATTCAAGGCATTACGCGCATCGGCAGAAAACGTCGCGGACGTGTGGTCGCCCATAACAATTGCGGGATCGACATATCAGGCATTGCGAATCAAGGCAGACGGCTTGGACGCCTCGAATTTGTTCGAGTTGCTTGCGACTCTGAATTCGGATGCGCGGCATCACATGGGAAACTACACTCTGGTTGTTGCCGGTATGCAATTTAAGGGGGGTCCTGGGTTCGTTGTCCTGGCGGGAACCGGGCCAAGCGGGGAGATTTTGCTGGATTCGACCTGCGCTGTCGCTGGAAGCGTCGGATGAGATGGATATCGAGACAGAGCTTAGGACACTTGTGAATGGAGCTTCCTTGATGGACATCGTCATTCCAAGCGCCACGTCAATCGGGTTGTTTGCCGTGGCGGCGACCCTGCTGCTGCTGACTCCCGGTCCTGCCGTTTTATACATCGTCGCGCGCAGCGTCGAGCAAGGCCGGATAGCCGGGTTGGCCTCGGTTTTCGGTATCACAACGGGAACACTCGTGCATGTACTGGCATCGACGCTGGGTCTGTCGGCGCTGCTCGCCTCCTCGGCTCTGGCTTTCGCCGTCGTCAAATATGCGGGCGCAGGGTATCTGATCTATATGGGCGTGCGGCGGATTCTTAAGCGTACTGACACGTCGGCCTCGCCTTTAGAGCTGCCAAGGCGGAGCTTGGGACGCTTGTATCGCGATGGTTTCATCGTCAATCTGCTGAATCCTAAGACGGCGCTGTTCTTCTTGGCGTTTTTGCCCCAATTCGTTGATCCGTCGCGAGGTGCGGTCCCGTTCCAGATCGCTTTCCTCGGTCTGCTGTTTACATTGATGGGCCTGACGAGCGATGGTCTCTATGCATTGGTCGCCGGGACGGCGGGCGTATGGGTCAAGCGCCAGAGTCGCTACTTGGACTGGGAACGTTATGTCACTGGGAGCGTGTTTATCGGTCTCGGCGTGACCGCCGCCTTGGTGGGCGGCGGTCGCAAGTAGCCGTAGCGCATAATAGAGCACGTTCGCAGCTTAGAGACTCGCGCTTGGCCCAAGCGGCTAGCGGATACTGCGGGGAGCTCGATGGTCGAAGGCGATAAACGCAGTTTTTCGTTTACCGGACGTGAGCCCTGGCTGGTTTTGGGTCTCGCGAGTCTTGCCATCCACCTGACTTTCAACGCCGGCTACGGCATTTTCCGCGATGAACTCTATTTCATCGTCTGCGGCGACCGACCGGCCTGGGGCTACGTCGATCAGCCGCCCTTGATCCCACTTCTCGCTTCGTGGTCGCACGCGCTGTTCGGCAATTTTCTCGTTGGATTCAGGTTGATACCCGCGGTGGCCCTGTCGGCAACGGTGGCGCTTTCGGCCGAATTCGCGCGCACGCTGGGCGGCGGACGCTTCGCGCAATGGCTCGTGGGCCTGTGCGTTCTCTTTAGTCCTCTGTTTCTCGCCGTCGGTCTGCTCTTCACCACCGATACGTTCCAGCCGCTCACCTGGCTTGCCTGCGGGTGGTTCCTGGTGCGCCTCGCGCAAACCGAGGACGAGCGCTGGTGGATTCCCTTCGGCGCCGTTGTAGGCGTGAGTCTGCTCAGCAAATATGCGATTGCGTTCTATGTGGCGGCTCTTGGCATCGGTCTTCTCGCCACGCCCCAGCGCCGCTCGCTGCTGCGCCCATGGCTTTATGTGGGCGCCTCAATCGGCGCCATTTTGGTATTGCCAAACGTGCTGTGGCAGCAGGCACATGGCTGGCCATTTCTCGAACTGGGCAAGGCCGCTGTAAACGGAAAGAATGTCGCGCTATCGCCAGTGGCGTTCTTCGTGCAACAGTTGTTGTTGATGGGACCGGTAGCCGCACCTGTTTGGATTGCAGGCCTGTGGGCCAGTTCGCGCCGGCCGAAGCTCGCCGTGTACCGCGCCTTTCTGATCGCGTATGTGTTTCTGTTCATTTTCTTCGTCGTCACGCATGGAAAGGCCTATTACATCACGCCGATCTATCCGACGTTGTTGGGTATCGGTGCAGTCGCCGTTGAGAGGTGGCTGCAAAGCGCCGTCTGGCGCCGAGCCGCCCTTGGCACCGTCGTGGTAGCGGGAGCGATTGCAGCGCCGATGACCATCCCAGTCCTCTCGGAAAAGGCGTTCATCGCCTACAGCACAATGCTAGGGATTGCTCCCTCTGCAACGGCCGCTGAACACCAGAAGCTGGGTCTTTTGCCGCAACACTTCGCCGATCAGCATGGCTGGCCCGAGATGGCGGCGCAGGTCGCCGCGGTCTACAACGCATTGCCGGCGGTGGATCGTGCGAAGGCGGTTTTCCTTGGCGTCGACTACGGCGAGGCGGCTGCGATCGACATCTTTGGGCGGCCTTTGGGATTGCCTCCCGCCATCAGTGGGCACAACAATTACTATCTTTGGGGGCCGCAAGGGCGCGACGGCAGCGTGCTGATAGTCTTGGGACCTTATTGGGAAGGGCTGCTTGCAGCGTACCGCCGTGTCGAGGTCGCCGGTGAGATCAACAACCCGTACGCCATGCCCTACGAGACCGGGCCGATTTACGTACTGCGCGATCCGAAAGTGCCGTTTTCCATTATATGGCCGCGACTCAAGCACTACGAATAGACGAGGAGATGACTCACTTTAGTACGACGACGATTATTGTTATTCAAAGAGGCCTTGAGCTGATGATCGCTGCTATGCGCCATAGTTCACGTAGCGGTCGACTCCTGCACCTTGCGCCCTGTCTTCGCGTCGCGACAGGTTGAGCATTGGGCAGGTTTTACTTAAAAATGCATCAATGACCGCGAAAGCACCGCGCTGCTCTGCAGCCCACTCGAATGCCGGGGATGATTCTCACATGGACGTGAGCTACCGAATGAGCACCGTCGCCCTGTCAGTGACCTTGAAGAGAATCGTCTCCGGGGGACAAACTGGTGTAGATCGGGGAGCGCTCGACGCGGCTCTCGGCGCGGATTTTCCTTGTGGTGGATGGGTGCCGGGAGATCGGATGGCAGAGGATGGGATCATTCCCGACCGATACCCGTTGACGGTTTTGCCGAACGGCAATTATCGGCAGAGGACGCGATTGAATGTGGTGGACAGCGACGGCACCGCGATTCTTTATGAGGGCTATCTGAGCGACGGCACTCGCCTCACACGCGATCTTTGTGAGCTGCTCAGTCGGCCGTGCATTCTCATTGGTGCGCGCGAGACTCCCGATCCGATCGCGGCGGCGGAGGCGGTGGTGAAGTTCATTGAGGACAACCATATTGAAACGCTGAATGTCGCGGGGCCACGAGCGAGCGGGTGGAGGGAAGGCCGTGCGTTTTCGTTGGCTGTGATCGAGGAAGCAATTCGAAATTCGCGGACGACCTCGGTGTGTACTGAATCGGTGGGCTGAGAGCGAAACGATTCAGGCGGGGGGTCGCTGCTCGCGAATCGCTCCCGCATTTCTACAGGGATCTTCCGGTTGGAGCAATCTATGGCGGCGGTGACTTCATTTCTACGCCGCAAGTTCCTTCAACGCCTGTACGAAGGTGTCAAGATCCGCCGTTGATGTATATACCTGCGGAGTCACGCGCACTCCGTGAACGCCCGCGCCATCGATGGCGACGGTGTATACCTTGTACTTCTCCAGAAGAATGTGCGCGAGATCGGCCGGCTTCGTGCCTTGCACGCCGACATTCGCGATGGCACAGGACCGTTTGGCATCGGTCGGGGTGTTCATTACAATCTTCCTCAAGCCACGTACTCGTCCGGTCCAGTACTGCTGTAGATAGCGCAGTCTTGCCTCCTTGCGCGCACTGCCAATCATCTCGTGGAACGCGAGAGAGCGCTCGATCGTCAGATCTGTGTGCACCGGATGCGTGCCGGTATGATTGAGTTTTCGAATATCGCCAGCGGGTAGGCTTTCGTCACCATAAATGGGCCAGAGCTTCTCAATGCGGTCGCGCCTCACATAGAGAAGTCCGGCGCCGAGTGGTGTGGCGAGCCACTTGTGGAGCGAGGCACCGTAATAGTCACAGTGCAAGTCAGGAAGTTGATAATCGAGGTGGGCGAAGGTGTGGGCCGCGTCGACCATTACCGGTACGCCATGCGCGTGAGCCATATCGCAAATGCTGCGCACCGGCAAGATGTGTCCGGTGATGTTCACCATGTGGGGTATCATCAGCAATCGCGTCTTCTGCGTCAGCGCGTTGGCGTATACCATCACGATCTCATCGTCCGACTTCGGGTCCATCGGGATATCAACGAACCGGTTTAGCAGCCCAAAGCGTCGCGCTTGCAGTTTAAACATGTCAATCATCGAGCCATAATCTTGGTTGGCGAGGACCGCTTCGTCCCCTGGTCTCCAGTCGAATCCGCTGATCACTGTGTCTAGGGATTCGGTCGTATTACGAGTAATGATCAACTCCTCCGGCGAGCATCCCGCAAAGGCAGCGAGCCTTCCTCGGATCCGAAGCTTGTCATCGACTTGCCGCGTGCGCATATAGTGTGACGCTTCCAGGTTGACTGAGCGCACATTGTCAATGAATGCATCGAGCACCGGCTGAGGTTGGAAGCAGTAGTAGCCGTTCTCCAGATTGATATAATCGCCTGTCAACCGGAACTGGCCTCTTACGGCAGCCCAGAACGCCTCGTCCTCGGCGACCGCGGTAACGGGCTTCGTTGCGTACTGTGCCAACAGGCTGGGGCCGAACATCAAGCCTAAAGACGCACCACCGGCTGTACTCAGAAAGCGGCGTTTGTTCATTCTTAAGTCTCCTTGAACTTCTGAGTGTGTTTCGAATCGCATCGCTGCAAGCTTTGCATGGACCGGCATCACCCGGCGCGAGCGCGCCTCGAGCGGGGGCGGGAAGCCCGAACGGCTCGACCAGACGGAGAAGCGCTAATAGCCTTCCGCCTTCATCCGCCGCTGCATCTCAACGGGAGCGACTTCCTCTTGAAGGGTTGCAATAGTCCACACGTTGCCGAAGGGATCTGCGACGCGCCCCTCGCGCGAACCGAAGAACATGTCCGTCATCGGCATGATGACCGTTGCCCCGGCCTGCACCGCGCGGTGGAACAAAGCATCCGAGTCTTGTACGTAGATTTGCGCGACGAGTCCGTGTGCAGGCCAACCCTCCATAGATGTGCCGAGATTGAAGATTGAGTCCCCGAGCCTGAGCTCGCAATGCGCGATCTTTCCGTTCGACATTGTCAAACGATACGTCTCTGAAGCCCCGAAGGCCTGCTTAAAGAATGCCACCGCTTGCTCGGCGTCATTGACAATGATGTTGGGTGTGATCGTGTGAAATCCCTTTGGGAGCCATTGTGCGCTCATTGCGATCTCCTATCGTAAACTCAAATTGACCCCGGCGAGGCCGGGCACGGATGTGGGCGTGGCTCGAGCCGACGTAGAATACGCTTTTGACATCCTCCTCGCCCTCAAGGGCCGAGGATTCCTTCTGCAAGACGGCGATGTCCCGCCGCGAGGATATTGTGAGCTGCATTGACGTTACGATCATGGACCGCTCCGCACACAGTGCACTGCCATCCCCTGATATGGAACGACCTGTCAAGAGGATCGTTTACCTTTATTCGATGGTTTTGTCTTTTGTTCCCGGTCAAGCGCAATGGGACAGCGGCCGGGGCAGCGATATTCGACGGTTGATCACTCTGATATTCGTGGATCGAGCGCGGACGCCCGCCAGCATGGTCGTGATTGGTCGGGAGCTGCCTCGGACTTATATCGCGGGTCCGGCCATGAAGGCCTGCTGCAGAGGGGATGTCGAGGATTCTCCTTTGCCGTGTGCCATCCCGGCCGCTGACCCTTTGCGCCTGTACCAAGTTCATGAGATTTCTTGCGGCGCCTCAAGCGGGCGCGCTCGCTCATCACGGGGTACTCACAAGTACTTGGCGATGATCTTGAACTCATCAATCGACGCGCGGGCTTGCGGACTCTTTGCATCGATAACGTGGTCCAGGCAGTGATTCAAGTGGTCGTTGATGAAGGTCTTCTTGGCCTCGCGCACCGCACGTTCGGCGGCATGAAGCTGTTGAGCGACGTCCAGGCATGACCGCCCCGCTTCGATCATTTCCCCAACGCTGCGCAGTTGGCCCTCGGCCCGCTTGAGTCGCTTGAGGACTTCGGGATGCGATTGGTGAAGGTTGGGCAGGGTCATCGGCTTGATCTCCTAATACTGTACCGGGTATAGTATCTTGGATAACGTTGAGATGTCAGGCGAATCAATCGACAGGATTTAATCGGAGGTGTCGCGCATTGGACAGTAGTAGCAATGGAGGCGATTGGCGCTGCGTCAAACGTAGCGGACTCCCGGCCCGGTAACGCACCCTCAGACAGGGGCGCGATCCCGCCCGAGAGCGGGAAGCGCTTTCGAAAGATCAGACCAACGCGTCTGGATCGAGCCTTCCAATCCCCTCCTTAAGGTAATCCGCGAACGCTTCGGCGCAATTGTGCTTAAGCGCCGTTCGCGTTTGGTGATTGCGCGTGGCGGATTTCGCCATTCGTGCAGAGTGTTGGATTGCGGATACGGAGGCCGGTGATGAAATTCAGAGTTGTTCAATTTTCTGTCGTCGCGGCGCGTGCCCACCGCCTGTCGCTGGTCAAACGAGGCTACCCAGGCGTCGCCCGGCATCCCGGCGTTGGGTTCAACGTTGGTGCGCGGCCGTTATGCGCGGTCTGGCAACTCGATCCACAGACCGAACGCCTTGAAATGCGATGGACAGCGGGGCGGGCGAGAGCATGAGCCACGGCGCAACGCGATCTGCGGTTTCGCGAGCGAGTCTCGCTGTGGTATTCGCCTTGGACGAGCGTGTTGCGCTTGTCGCCTCGTGCGGGGAACGTTTAGGACACGCAGGCACAGAATGCTACTGAAAAAATGCGGCGCACCTGTGCGCATCCCCTTGCTCGAGTCAGAACGCGCCACCTCGCCCGCCCAGAAGATTCTGAGAGCGCCTTACGACCAGCGATACTGGATGGAACCTGCCAAGTGTCTCGAGCCGCCGCGTCTAGGCGTCTATCAGCAGGTGGCCATACATTTTATCGCGTGCAGACGCCGTTGGAAGCGGTGATCGACGAATTCGTGAAGTAGACGTGTCCAATTTTTGCGCGCGATTTATTGCGCGGACTCATCAATGCATGTAGCGCGCAAGAGAAAATAAGCGTATACGAGTCTTGCAGGCGGAAGTTTGTCCGCACCGGGTCAGCGATGGATGCGGCCAAATCATAAGCGATAGAAATAATAACGACGCTCAGCGGCGACCGACCTTACGCGCCTGGTAGGCCGCGAAGCCGCCCTAAAATCATGGAGACTCATAATGTACGATTTTATTCTTCGGTGCGGGGCCGCGATGAAAATGCGCGCACTAGTTCTTGGAATCAGCCTGATTGCTCTCGGCGGCGCCGGGTTGCTGTCGGGCGGTGCAGCCAATGCGCAGGATCCGGTCAAGGTCGACGCCAAACACTACAAGGTGGAGTTCGAGAATGACAGTGTGCGGGTACTGCGCATAACGTATCCGGCGCACGAAAAGTCGGTGATGCACCACCATCC
>Ga0193726_1002442_pt1 | contig 12612 bp, 11 predicted proteins | sample H2c1metaG_FD_144928 | JGI IMG/M metagenome (GOLD analysis project Ga0193726, IMG submission 144928) | Soil microbial communities from a riparian zone of the East river system, Colorado, United States - H2c1 | ecosystem: Environmental > Terrestrial > Soil > Riparian zone | place: USA: East River... | reverse complement strand
CGATTTCCGCTCTCAGTTCGTCGATTGATTTGTTGCGTCCAGATTTCTCAGCCATTCACGATCCTTTCTTATTTCAGCCAAAGTGACGCGGAAAAACGGCTTGGTGATTCGGCTCCATGCGATCAGGAGCAGCACCAGCGCAATGATAAAATGCAGCGCGGCGGCAGCGAGCGCTATCCATGGCCACGAAATTCCAACCAGATGAGCTAACCCCACAACGGCCCCAGTTATTAGGAAAACATAACCCAGGGCACAAAGGAGTAGTGCGAAAACTAAGCAACCAGTCAGTATCAGTAATTGCACCGCGGCCGCTTTTGATTCCTCGGCGAGAAGGGCAAAGCGGCTTTCAAAGAACTCCGCGAGTGCGTTTACGAACGCGAACAGATTTTGGAACAAACCGGCATGTCCCGCAGGATTGCGGGACCGAAAGCTCTCGCTGATCATCTCCGAAAGCTTTCGGAGTTAACGCCGGAAGATCAACCCCAGAACAAACCCGATTCCGACCGCGGTAAAAATCGCCTTGGTTGGATTTTCGCGCACATACTGCTCCGCGTCGTCCTGGAATGTGCGGGCGCGATCCCTCGCATCCCCCCATGCTTGTTCTGCTTTGCCGCGTGCTTCTCCCCATTTCTCCTCTGCCTTGCCGCGGTACTCTTCAGCTATGGAGCCTGCCGCCGATTTTAGGTCTTCAGCTGCCCTGCGTGCATGTTGTTTACTGCTCTCCAGCTTGTCGCGTGCGTCCCCCGCGGCGGGCGTCTTTTGTTCTGCTTTATTCTCTTCTGCCATTTGTATTCTCCGGTTGATTATCGGTGGAAGTATCCGCGTGCTTGACAAATTCGGCAAACAAATCTCGTAGCAAAGTTGAGCAGCACGTCGGAGCCCCCGAAAGCCAATCGCACTTCGAACGGTTTGCGGTCTTAGCCCGCTGAACCGAAAAAGAAGTTATTGTTCGCGAAAAATGATGCGCGCTTTTGTCAGATCGTAGGGTGAAAGCTCGACTGAAACTTTATCTCCTGGTACGATCCGAATGAAATGCTTTCGCATCTTACCCGAGATATGTGCAAGCACATTGCGTTGCCCAGGCAGATCGACCCGAAACATGGTCCCCGGTAGTACCTGAGTTACAGTGCCTTCCGTTACGATCTGTCCTTCCTTCGACACGTGGGAATTATACTCTTCAACCCGCATTGCTCAACTTGCCTAACGCGGCGATCTTGCGCTCTTAACGCAGCTGATCCCGGGAGATTGTCGGCAAATATTCACGAAGTTCCTGGCGTTTCCACCAAGCGCCAGTTTGCCGGCGTTCTTCAGGAGTTGTAAAACGATAGCGATAAAACATCGCTCGGATGTAGTGGGGTGGTTTATCAGGGAACGGGTCATGCGCAAGCAATCCGGTCACGTCTCGTGATCCCTCCAGCAGCCTGACGATTAGCCCGACTAACCACGGATTCTGCTCCGGAGCGTCCAAGGCGGCGAACCACATCTGCCAATCAAGTCTTGGTTGATGCGGCGCGCACCAACCGGGAGCGCGTTTCACGTTGCCTGGTTTCCATTTAAATTCATAGGGCAACCATTCAACACCATCGGTGCTGCCTTCGATGACAATCTCGCCGCGGTCCTTGGTCATCACGCGGAAAAGTCCGTAGCCGTTCACGATTCGAAATGCTTCGAGTTGTTCGTAGAATTTCGCCAGCCAGCCTGGCGGTCTGCTCTGCGGTTTGAACGCGCTGAAAATGAGCCACGTGTTAATCGGCAACGTCACAACAATCACCGCGAGAGCTGCGTAGCTATACAATTGCTTTGACAGGGCGCGACCGGTCCGAGCCGGACTGGCATTTGGCACGCCATTGATGGACGCGGGGATGTCTCGGCGTGACGTCCCTATTGCCGCATCGTCAATCAGCAACAAGCACAACGCGATCGTCAGCAGATTGAAGAAGCAATAGTTGCCGGTAAGGGCGATTATGATTTGAAGGAAGATTATTAATCCCGCAGCCATCAGCCGCGGGCGTCGCGGCGCCCAGATAAAAAACGGCACGATGATCTCCACTGCGAGACAAAACGCGACCGAAAAATGTTTGAACCATTCCGGGCTTTTGTCCGCCCACCAGGCAAAGACTGTCGGCAACGGCTGCGACCAGTAGTGATAATCAAGTGCCGTCAGCGCACTCCAATGAAACGACTGATTCAGCCAACCCCAGGAATCGTCGCCGCTGGTCAACTTCACGACGCCGGACAGGAGCATTAGTTTGAACAGAAGGAACTTGAGCAAAAACAAACCCGCTCGTGAAACTGGAGCAGCTGTAGCTGGGGGCGCCGACCCCGGCCACCATATCAGGTCCCGCGGCCATAGCCGCCATGGCGCAAAAAAAATCGACAGAAAGCCGGTCTCAAGCAAGAGAACATCCCATTGAAAGTTGAGAAACACTTGTCCAGCAATCGTGAGAGACAGGTAAAAGACAAAAAGCACGGCGAGTAAAAGCGCCGGTGCGATTCCGAAAATCAGAAGCAACGAAAGAACAACGCCTCCCCCGCATAGGAAATTTAGAAATGCGTTGCTCGAGTCGAACCAGCAAAGTGTTGGCAGGAGAAAATAAGCGTCCGGCCCAAGTTGCTGCCGAACTGCGGGGAGAAACCGACTAACCGGCGACATTCCGTTACTCCCAACAAGTCCATCCACTTGCACCCAAAGCGACACGAATGCGATCAGATAGATGAGTCCAAGCATGCGGAGAAACCAGCGGCGCGCCCAAAAATAAGTCGGCGGTCGCACGTCTTTGCCCCACAACAATCGAGTAAAGGTCGATCCGAGACTGCGATGCCCAGCGATGAATTTGTAAGCGGTCTCGGAGATGCCGGCGAAACCAGGAACGTGATCGTAGCTCCAGAGCAGCCATTTCCTGGAAGATCGATATCGCAACGATCGACACACGGCTTCGGCGGCAAAGAAGGCTTCGCCATTCGGCTCGATAAATGCAACTGCACGCTGAAATTGTTCGACTGGAATTTCAGGGAATCGCGCCGCTGCCTCCTGATACGTAACATAATCCACCTTGCCAGCGGTGATTTCGCGCCAACGTTCGATCCAGCGCTTGCAAAAATGACACTCACCATCCCAAATCATGAGAGGATTTGGCGGTGGATTCGAAACGTGGAGGTGCGATTCGTTAGTCATTAACGCCAACGTTCCAACGCCCAACGCTTAACGTCCAATTTAGAATCCGAGTTCGATGTTGGATGTTCGGGGTTGGGGGTTCGGCGATTTAAGTATCAAACTCCGCCCATACCGGCGCATGATCGGACGGTTCCTTGCCCTTGCGCATTTCCGTGTCAATTCCTGACGCGCTGCAGCGCTCCGCCAGTTTTTCGCCAGCCAGAATCGCGTCAATGCGCAGACCGCGATTTCTCTCAAACGCACGCATCTGATAATCCCACCAGCTGAAAAGTTCGCCTTCCTTGTGATGAATTCGCAGGGTGTCGCGCAAGCCAGTTTCACACAATTGCTGAAACGCGGCACGTTCGCCATCGGAGCACATGATGGCGCCACGCCATAGATTTGCATCGTAAACGTCGATATCCTCCGGAGCGACGTTGAAATCACCGCACACCACAACGTCGCTAGACTTTTCTTTCGCGATGCAATCTCGCAGGCGGCGATACCAATGCAGTTTGTATTCGTAAGCCGGGGAACCAACTGCCTGGCCGTTCGGCGCATAAATCGAAAGAACACGGAGGCGACCGACGGTTGCTGCAATCACGCGCGCCTGTGGATCGACCACTTCGTCGCAGAGAGACTGACGCACATCGCGCAGCTCGGTTTTCGACAGAATCGCGACGCCGTTGTACGATTTTTCGCCGTGATAAGCTGCATAGTAACCGGCGGCTTTCAAAGCAAGCGCCGGAAACTGGTCGTCCGTGCATTTTGTTTCCTGCAAGCAAACAACATCCGGCTCCGTCGCCTCCAGCCAGGCGAATAAGCGGTCCTGGCGCTTGCGCAGCGAATTAATGTTCCAGGAAACGATTCTCATTTAGTGAGATGTGAGGCGAGAGGCGTGAGAGATCAGAAGTTAGCGCTTTCGATTTTCGCTTGCCCTGCCACTTCTTCCCCTTCATCTCACAGCTCAAGCTCTACGCCGGGAGTCGGTACAAGAACCTCCGATCGGGGAAGGTCCGCTGACAGTGTTAAGCGCATCCACTCCACGGCCGGTGGATCGCCGTGCACGAGAACAATTTTGCCAGGCGCCAGTCTTTTGGCGTAATCGATGAGCGCCTCACGGGTGGCGTGTGCGCTGAACTGAAACTGTTCGATATTGCAGCGGACGCGCTGGGCCGGCTTGTCGGGGTCAAGGGTAACCTCCCCATTTGATCTCGCGTCCCGTAGAAGACCGGCAGGCGATTCCGGGTTGGCATAGCCGACAAAAAAGATCGAATGCTGCGGGTTCTCGATCAGCCGCTGCGCAAGAACATTGGAGAGTGTTTTTGGTATCATCATCCCACTGGAGAGTACGTAAACCCGTCCCGGGCGCAGCGGCGCGTCGCGCACTGTTTCCTCGTTCAATATGAATGGTGTGGCTTCCCTCATTAATTGCAGGCGCGGCAATTGCCGGCGAGTCGTATGCGCGCGCCGATCGTAGATATCAGTCATCTTTGAGCTGAGACCACCAATGTAAATCGGAAACTCGGTCAGGAGCCTTTCGCGACGGAACTTGTAAAACATTGCCAGGATTTCCTGCGTTTTTCCCAGCGCGAAGACGGGTATGAGCACGCACGAGCGGCGCTCAAAAGCAGCGCCAATCGCTTCTGCCAGACGTCGCTCTTCACTGGCGCGCGTCCAGCCAGCGGGTTTTGGATGGTCGCCTCGCGTGCATTCCATGATCAGAACATCAATCTTCTCTTCTGGAAAAGTCGCTGCTCCCATAATTGTTTGATCGTCGAAATTGACGTCCCCGGTGTAAAAGACTGTTTTACCTTCCGCTCGCAGCAGAATTCCACTCGAGCCCAGCACGTGTCCTGCGTCGAAAAACTCGAATGTCAGTGTGTCTTTCTCTTGCTGGGGTGCACGCTCGCCGGCGATGGAGAAGCGCTGGCGCAATGGACACCAACGCCAGCGTCCCGATGCGCGATCGGTTTCTCGATGCGTGAAGAGCGGATATGACCCCGCGACAGCGCGACCGATCTCCTCGCGTTGCCGGGTCATCACATTAACCGAGTTGTGCAAAAGTACGCTGCCGATCTTGGCCGTGGCTTCGGTCATGAAAATGCGCGCGGTTGGAAAGCGTCGCATTAGTACCGGCAATGTGCCGATGTGATCCTGATGGGCGTGAGAGATCAGGATCGCTTCGATCTCCTGGTCGGCGATCGCTTTGAAATTCGGCAGCGCATCCTCACCAGTGTCCTTGGGATGCATTCCGCAATCGAGCACCAGTCGATGGCGACCCATCTCGAGATAGTATGAATTCGCACCAATCTCGGTGCGGCGCGTCAGGTTAATGAATTTCAATCCGCCCTCTTGCTCTCGCTCCTACTCTTGCCTTTCAAGGCACGAATACGTACCACGCTCTTCGCCGACTCTTGAGCTCAGACCACTGATGTTTCTCATGATCGAATTGCGGTTTCATCTCGCCAGAATGAGCAAGAGCAAGAGCAAGAGCAAGAGCAAGCGAAAGAATCAGCCGCGCAATTCTCTGAACAGGCGCTTTAGTGATCAGTCTAAGTATTGGCCCGTATGAAACGAGAAAAGCAGCCGCAACGCGACGCAAACAGCCACCTCGAGCAAGACATTTGCATTCACATCTTCACTGTCTCTTCCGCAATGGTCGGCGTTTGCCTGACCGTTATTGGATTGATCCGCGTCGTTATCACGCTTGGAATCGCGGATACGCTGGCAGACGATTTGCTGGCTGCCGACGCACTGCTGTTTCTGATCTCTTGTTTGCTTTCTTACTGGGCCTTGCGCTCGCGAGGCCTGCGTAGAATGCATCGCCTTGAAAAAATTGCGGATGCCATCTTTATCGTCGCCATGACCGGGATGGTTGTGGTCTGTGCGCTGATCACTTATACGATTTCTGTTCCTACCCGTTAGCCGGCCGCCTTCACTGAGCTAATTCTTAGCGCGGCGTTGGACGCGGCGCCGGCGTCGGACGTGGCCTTGGTGTTGGAGTAGGCCTTGGTGGTGCGACGGCGCAGGCTCTAAAGAATATTGGGTCGTGGTTGGCGAAAGGTCGACCAAAGGGAACGCCATTTCCAGTGAAGGCTCCGTAGAAACAACTATCCACCGCTTTCATCTGCATATAGTCTCCGAGCACTCGCTGTCTGGAATTGCCGTTGTCCGTAGCAGAAGACAGGAAAGTCAACAAGGTCTGATGGTTGAAAGTAACACCGTGATCGCTGCTTTGTGCCAGGTGGGCTGAGAAGATCGGGAAGTTGTCTTGAGAGAACCCATCAAAGGTATAGTAAAAAACGCCGACTGTTCCGTCACTGGCTACGGCGACCGACGGAATCGCGGCTTCTACCTGACCTGTCACGAAGTTTTCTGGACCCACAGTCACACCACCGCCGCCATCGTCCTGGATCCGGCGGATGGCGAGACGGTCGTTGCCGGTACCAGCATCACGATTGCCGTAGACGTAATAAACATCCCCATAATTCGGATCTACGGCGGCGTGGTCTACTCCGCCAAGAAGGGCGTTGACGGTGCCGAACTTGGGAGTTGGCTGGGTGCTATCGCTATTGGCCACCATGATCCCACCCGCCATCCCGTTCAGGCTCCACGTGGCTCCGCCGTCTGTTGAACGGTTGAGCATGTAGTCGATGTTTTTCGAACCTCCAGCTCCGGGAGCGATATTTCGCTGGAATAGGCTGTAGACTGAGCCGTTTCGTGGGTCGACGGCGAGCCGATGACCTGGATTGATACTACCCGTGGCTGTCCCGGATTGGTTATCCAATGTGAAGTTAGGCGGATTGACGCCATAGGAGACTGACACTCGTATGTTGCAGTCGTCCCCCAGACAATCATTGCCGTTAGTAAAGTCGTCGTAGGCCGCGTATACATTGTCCTGGGTTGGAATCATTGGGTCTGCATTGACCAATAGCCAGGGTTGGTCCACGAATCCGGGTGGCGAGGGAGAATTATTGAAATTGGTGGGCTGCGTGACGCCACCAATAACCAGCCAGTTCCAAGCCGGGGGACTGGCCGGATTCGTTGTTATGCCACTAAAGATGTCACTGAGAAGAAAGGTGCCAGACATTTGATTGGCCATTCCGTAATCGATGCTCTGATCGCAGGGGCAACCTGTTGCGGCTATCCCGGGAGGCGCAGGGATTGTAAATTGCTTGGTCCAGATATTTCCTCCGTCGGTTGAATGCCACAGCGGCGCATTTGCCCCCCAGCTCCCTGAAAACGCGGTGATGACAATTTCGTTTGGGTTCGACGGATTCACTGTTATGGACGTTTCACCGTCGTTAAATGTATCGGTGTTCGTCAGGTTGGGGTCCGTGTTGTTCACGACGACATCGACGGTAAAAACCCCCGGGACGAGCGGAATCGGTCTTATACCCTTTGGGGCGTAATCCTCAGGACGCGCCGGTCGCCAGTAAGGTGTGGTATCCGGCGGTGCGTCTCGAGTTGACACCGGATCTGCTGCCTGTCCTTGTGCGTTGTTCTGCGGTTTGGCTGTCGCTGCTGTGACTAAGGGCGAACTTCCCTTTAGTGACAATATCAAACCTGCAATCATTACAGCTAAGCCTAACTGTGTTAGTCGCATCATGGCCTCAATCCTCTGTTAGTTTGCTTTTGAGTTATCACGTCTCACATTCGTTAGAGATCATCTTGAATCGCGTGGAAAGCAGCCTTTGAAAATTTTGAGAGTGGCTAAAACGCCTCGATATGACAAGGCAAATTCGTTGATGCGACTCACGCACTGCATGTGGCCAATAATCGAGCAGCGAGATCCAGATCGCCTGCCACGGCTCAGACAATACGTGCGCGAAATCTGGCGCTATAACGAGTCAAGTTCAGGCGCAATCCTCTTACTGCCGTGCGAGGAGAACCTTTGTAATTCCCAGAGATTACCCTATCTCCTGCCTCTGTTGTGTGGTACCGTTACCTCCACCTGTTCGTCTGATGAGTTGCCGCCGCTGTCGGTGCAGGTGATTTTAATTGTATAGATGCGCCCATTGCCATTGCCTGATCGCTCGGCTCGCAGAAGCACATGGTGATCATCCACGACAATCCAGTCCGGAAATGTGTCGCCATCTCCTTTGCCATTAACCGGCTCATTGCTGGTCACACTTAACGTGCAGGAGTCAGGTGGCAAGGCACAGTTGTCCGTAACGTTATAGCTAACGGTCACATTCACCATCTTGTGATTTGGTGGCCATAGACTCGATGGATTGGCTGTCGCATCAGTGATCGTAGGAGGTGGGTTAGAAGCCGTCGTAGTTGCGCTGGCGGAGTTGTTAGTTATGTCGGGATCAGGTGTAAACGAACTCACTGTGGCTGTATTGCTTATCGCTGTACCGTCGGCGACCGAACAACTGACATTGGCTACAAAAGTTATGGTCTCAGACTGACCTGAGGTAAGCAGCGGGAACGTCACGGTGCGGTTGTTACCTGAGCCGCCACAGACTCCTCCTCCTGTTGAAGAACACGAGACAAAGGTCGTCTCAACGGGAAGGTTGTCCGTTACAGTAACCGATGTTGCCGTATCCGGCCCGTTGTTGGTTACAGTGACAGTGTAAGTCAGGTCGCTACCGGTTGTCACTGGGTCTGGCGAGTCGGTCTTGGTGATTGCGAGATCAGCAGCGCCGACGCAGACCCTGAAGAAGATAGGATCGTGGTTGGCGAAAGGCCGACCGAATGGCACCCCATTTCCAGTAAAGGATCCGTAGAAACAGCTCTCTACTGCTTTCATCTGCATGTAGTCTCCCAGCACGCGTTGCCTGTCGGGATCGGCTCCTGGCTGGCAAAAGCTTGGATCGACGTTGCAGTCCTTGGCCGACGACAGGAACGTCACCAATAGGAGATCGGTGAACGTAACTCCCTGATCGTCGCTGGACGCGAAGTGCGCTGTAAAGATTGGGAAGCCGTCCACCGAAAAGCCATCGAATGTATAGTAGAAGATGCCCACTGTCCCGCTACCGGCTACTGCTACCGAAGGGATGGCTGCTTCGACTTGACCTGTCACAAAATTTTCTGGTCCTACAGTCACACCTCCTCCTCCGTCGTCCTGGAGCCGACGAATCGCTAGGCGGTCGTTGCCAGTGCCGGGATCGCGATTTCCATAAACGTAGTAGATATCCCCGTTATTTGGATCCACAGCTGCGTGGTCAACCCCGCCAAGCAGAGCGTTGACGGTGCCGAACTTGGGAGTTGGCTGCGTACTATCGGCATTGGCCACTATGATCCCACCTGGCATTCCGTTCAGGGTCCATGTGGCGCCGCCGTCAGTCGATCGGTTAAGCATGAAGTCGATGTTCTGCGAGTCTCCACCTCCCGCCCCGGTTCGTCGTTGAAAGAGACTGTAGACAAACCCGTTTCGTGGATCTACTGCCAGGCGATGACCAGGGTTGACGCCCCCTGTTGCACTGCCGGATTGATTATCAACCGTGAAGTTGGGTGGATTGACACCAAAGGAGACCGCGATCCGCATATCCCGGGGATTGGTACCGAAATCGTCGTAGGCTACGTACACGTTGTCCTGGGTTGCAGTCACTGGATCCCGGTTCACCAGGAGCCAGGGCTGGTCCGAGTTGCCAATACTCGTCGGCACCAGGTTGTTTGTAAGCTGAGTGATACCGGCCAGTAAAAGATAAGCCCATGACGCAGCATTCGCTGGATCCGTAGTCGTGCCGCTAACAACATTGCCCATAAAGGGAGGTGGCGGAGGCGAATTGAAGTCATGGAGCAGAAACGTGCCGGACATCAGACTCGCCCGCCCATAGTCGACCGCTTGATCACAAGGACATCCATCATCGTTGGGTGGCGGGTTTGGAATCGTGAACTGCTTCGTCCAAATATTCCCACTGTCCGTCGACTGCCATAGGGGAGCGTTGGTACCCCAGCCTCCGCTAAATGCCGTCATGACGATCTCATTCGGATTCGCGGGGTTTACTGCTATGGACGTTTCACCATCGTTAAAGGTATCCGTATTCGTTAGGTTAGGATCGGTGTTATTCACCACTGCATCGACAATAAAAGCCCCTGGCAGCAGAGGGATTGCCGCTCTCCCACGAGGGGTGACATCCTCTGGAACAAGCGGCCGAGTGTAGGGCCAGGTATCCGGGGGCGCGTCTCGGGTTGACTTCGTCTCTTCAGGCTGTCCCTGTGTTTTTCCTTGAGTTTGAGCTGTGACTAAAAATGGATTTCCATTTAGGAACAATACTAAACCTAGAACGAATACACCTGTCGCTATGTGAGTCAGTCTTTTCATGGCTTCGATCCTCCTGATTTGGCCGCCAGACTAGCGCGTTATGCGTTTGGTCGTCTATCGGGGACTCTCCCCGATATTCTCAGTGTCCACTCCCCGATGTTAGGATGTTCCCGGAGCCGCTAACGGTGATTCAGCTCGAACCACTCTCGCGCGCCACGGCGAAGGGCCCCAGCGTTGCAGTAGCCCAACTTGAGCTTGATGTGCTCGTGATAAGTTTCTACGGTTTTAGGACTGATGCCGAGTTCCTGCGCGATTCGGCTGGTTCCGAGACCGGCACCGCTCAATGCAAATACGTGCAGTTCGCGGTCGGTGAGGTTAGGTACTTTGGGATGTGCTGCCGGCCGGTCGACGACCTCGTGAACGGCGCGCAATGCGATCCGCGGACTAACATAAAGCTCACCTGCGAGAACAGTATCAATAGCACGGATCAACTCTTTCTGAGTACTGGTTTTCATCCAGTAGCCTGAGGCGCCCGCGCGCAGCGCGCGCTCTGCATAAATTTCTTCGGGCTGTCTTGACACAGCGAGAATCCGGGCCCGGGGAAAACGCGCAGCAATTTGTTTGAGAAGAAAAATCCCGTCGTGATGGCCAAGGAATGGTTCAATAACAAGCAGATCTGGCTGGTGCTTTTCCGTGAGCTCTCGCATGGCCCTTTCATCAGCTGCGAGTCCGCAGACTGTATAGCCCAGATCACGCCGGATAATCGCAACCAGTCCTTCTCTGGCGACTGTGCTGTCGTCAGCAATAACTACAGAAGGCTGTCGCGAGGGGAGCGCGGTGGAGAGGGCCCTCACAAACTTTGAGGCTGGTCAAAAGTTGCTTAGATGACAAGCAAATTCGTTACCCTCGGGCAACGCGCGGCTACAGCCATTCCTGAAAAATCCGTAGCCAGTTTCGGCGCAGGATTTTTTCGATCTGTTCGTCGGTGAAGCCGCGCTCGATTAGTTTACGAGTGAGGTTCCGCGCCTGAGAATGGTTCCTCAGATCGGGAATGAAGTGAGGCGTTGTAAGTTTTTCGGCGAGCTGCTTTTTTTCCGACTCGGGCCACTGGCTGTAGATAAACTCAAAAAAATCAAATCCAATTCCGACTCCATCGATGCCAATCAAATTGGCTATGTGCTCAATGTGATCGACGTAACGATCGAGCGTGCTTGCTTCTTCTTTTGGACTCACCAGGACCGAATTAACGCCAATCACGCCGCGCCGTTCCCCGATCATTTTGATCTGGTCATCGCTGATGTTGCGCTCGATATCGTAGTAGCGCCGGACATTTGTATGCGAAACAATTGGCGGCTTTGTCGTTCGTGACAAAATCTCATTGAAACCAGCCGGATTGATGTGAGCAAGATCGATAATCACGCCGAGCGCCTCGCATTCTCGCACCAGATCACGGCCGAACTCGGTAAGACCCTCCTGCGATGATCCGCTGGAAGCGAAGATTCCGCCGTATCCCGCCTCATTGGTCCGCGCATGGGTGAGCCCGATTGAACGGACGCCGAGCTCATAGAAGGCACGCAAAAGATCTAAGTCTTTTCCGAGCGGCTCTGCTCCCTCCATCGTAATAAGCAGCGCGATCTTGTCTTCTTTGAGTGCGTTCTCGATGTCGCGATAACTCTTACAAATCGCGCACTGAGGGGACGCCTGCGTCTCAGCATATAGCCGCGCGATTTGATCAAGCGCCACACGCAGGCCCGCGTCCGGGAGATATCGATCCGCGATATAAATCGCGACGCCCACCACGTTAATGTTCCCGGTTTCGAGCTCAGGCAAGAACTCAGTCTCCAGCACCTTTTTGCGCTCCCGCTTCTCGTACAAATCCATCGGCAAATCGAAGTGCAGATCGATAATGCCGCCGGCCTGCAGCCGGTCGATTCGTTGCTCGATAGATTTTTCGATCATGCTTTGGCGGAAGAAAACCGCGGATCGCGCGGATGTCACGGACAAGAAACGCCAGGAGTCCGAACTCTCAACCGCGTTTCTCCAAATGATATATAAACGATACGGCGTTTTTCGGCTAGAGCGATATTTCGTCGCTTTAGCCTTAATTAATCATTCTCGACGATTTTAGGTGTGATCACTTCAAGTTGGCTAGTTACTTTTTGGATTTGCGTCGCCTGGTCTTTCACGGTCACGGTGAGATTTGCAATCTCGTTCTTCAACTCTTCAATCGTGTTCGCCCGCT
>Ga0193726_1002441_pt1 | contig 12613 bp, 9 predicted proteins | sample H2c1metaG_FD_144928 | JGI IMG/M metagenome (GOLD analysis project Ga0193726, IMG submission 144928) | Soil microbial communities from a riparian zone of the East river system, Colorado, United States - H2c1 | ecosystem: Environmental > Terrestrial > Soil > Riparian zone | place: USA: East River... | reverse complement strand
TCCAGCAGCCAGCCGGCGACGCAGCCGCCACTGCGCAACATTCCCGAAAAGCTATCGAACATGAGCGTGACCTCCGCGGTCATGCGTTGCAGCGGGAATGGCTTATCCTCAAGCCGGCCGAACGCACAGAACTGGAAGAGACCGGCAACACGTTTACCCGCGAATCGCTGGCGGTCTTGCAGCTCTTCGAAGGCAGACACAATGCCGAGGCCGTGCAGGAAAGGGACAGCGCGCTCCGGCCCGCTTTTGATCGCTATTTGCAATGCCTAACGAAAAGTGCCGACGCTCTCGAGACGGAGGGCCTTCGGTCCAGCGGAAACCTGACCCAACAGACGGGAAGTCTGTCGCATATGATGTTGGGCGTGGCCACTTGGCCGGTGATGGTCGTGGGCTTATTCTTTCTCGTCGCGATGATTTTTGTCATCGGTGTACTCTTCAAGGTGCTGGTTTTTCCTCAGGCGGAAGCCTAGTTCGCCGCTGGCGAACAGACGACGGGACCACTGTGCTGCGCAGGGCCAGGGGCTAAGGCGCAAAGGCAGAGACCAGAGAGCAAAAACGCGGACGACCAACAGACGACGGAACGCCAAGACCCACTGCACGGGTGGTTAGGCTATAACCGATGAAAATCTTAAGCGAGAACCTTACGCCGACGGAAGGCGACGCCTGCGATAGCTCCGGCGACGAGAGCGCTGGTTGCCCAAGTGGATGGTTCGGGAACGGCACTCGGCCCAACGAAATCGATTAGATCGCCGCCGTTGAGTAGGTTCGTCTGCACCCAATCCAGATATTGCAGGTTATCGCGCTGGCCACTGCCGAGATTAAATCCGACACGGAAGACGTTTTCTGTCCCACCAAATATTTGCGGTCCGTAAGTGGGATCGGTGGCCCACTGCGCCAGGGTCATGGACCCGCCTACGCCTACGCCGTTAGCGAACAAAGTGAACAAGCCGCTGTTGGCGCTCACCGTGGAACTGTTCCACCCCGTCGCGGCGGCCGGATCGATATAGGCAAATATGTAAAGATTGCTTTGAGCATTGTTAGTCAGGCCAATGTTCAAGCCCAGAGTACGGAAGGTTGGTTGCGGCTGAATGTAGTAACGGTAGCTCAGGTTGAAGCTCGGGTCCGTCAGCGCGCTTGCCGCGGCGATACCACTGGCATTCACGTAGCTGATGTCGCTCTTTCCGCTGTTTGATCCGGTGCCGTCGAGACGGACGTAGCCGAGTCCGCCCAGTGATGCCAGGGGACTTGCGGGAGGAGGATTGCCGGCGGCGTCACCGTTGTCGTTGGTCGTCTGGCCTTCATCCATGAAGATGACCTGCTGTTCGATGGCGGTGTCGTCCCCCGTGGATGCGGATCCGACCGATCGGCCCAACAAGGTACTGTTGATGGACGGGCTGGTGTCGTTCGTTCCGTTCAAGGCCGTGCCGGAGGTATTGCGGGTGTCCCACGAATACCAGCCGCCAACGCCGAAATCGTCTACCAGTTGTGTGGCGGCGAACCCGGAAGAAGGGAACAACAAGGCGCCAGCAAAGAAGGTGGCGAGAGAAAGCGTAAATGCGCGGGGAGATTTCATCAGGCGCCGAGTGAATAGACGCCTAACAAAAAGGTCAATAACATATTCGACATTTCAGCGGAAAATGGCCTGCCCCCTGCGTCGATTGGAACGCCTAACCAATTGGGCAGCAGCAGCTTCAATCGGTTTTGTGGATAATGGCGTCCAGCCGTGATCCTGCCTTTTCGCTTGGCACTGCGGCAGGGCCAAACGAGGCATCGCATCATTTTTCCGGAACGACTAAACGGGAGACTTGAACCGGCCAGGGTCCAAAAGAGGCCCGCATCTAAGCCCGTCGGGCGGCCCCGGTTACCCCGGAATGGTGGCGTCTCTTCTGCTTGGACCGGAATGTGATAGTATTGAAGCTTGGTCCCTGGAATGCCCAACAACCAATAGCGAATAACTCGCCGCTCCGTGCGGCGCGCGCATGTGCGGCATAGCGGCAGCGTTCGCCTTTGCGAACAGACGACGGGACCACTGTGCTGCGTAGCGCCAGGGGCTAAGGCGCAAAGGGCAGAGACCAGAGAGCAAAACGCGGACGACCAACAGACGACGGAACGCCAAGACCCACTGCAGGGTGGTTAGGCTATAACCGATGAAAATCTTAAGCGAGAACCTTACGCCGACGGAAGGCGACGACTGCGATAGCTCCGGCGACGAGAACGCCGGCGGCCCAAGTGGATGGCTCGGGAACGGCAGCGATCGATCCGACCCCAGAAAAGCTACCGCCAAGATCGGTTGAGAAGTCATTGAGGAAACCATTCATTCCCTGCGAATAATCGGGGTCAGGTCCGGCCGTTAGCCCGAAAGTCCGGGAGGTCGTGCCGGAAAAATCCAGAAAATCTGAGGTATAGACGACCGTATTTCCAGTGGCGGAATTGCCTGAGAGAGTTGCCGAGAAGTCGCCGTCAAAGCCGGAAAACGTCCCGGTAAATGTAAGTGTCAGCAAATTTGCGCCGTCGCCGACACGCGTGAACGACAAGATGTTCGTCGCTCCGTCCATGGGTTGGAACAGGAACGGCCCCACTGTGGTGGCTGGGGTGATGGCGCTTGAACTCAGACTGATGGTTGCCGCATGCGCGCCGGCAGGAGCGCCGGGCGTCAGGAAGGTAAGATTGCCGGTGGTCGTTCCGCTGAACGTCTCACTGGTATTCGAAAAGGTGAACGGCTCAGTGTTATTGTCCTGTGTAAATTGAGCGAAGGTCGTCTGTCCTCGCGCGGAGGTCCCGAGCAAGGTGACCAACACAAGAGGAAGAAGTAAAAGCCGGGCGGTAAGACAAAGTGGAGTCGCAATTTTCATGGGAGCCATAGTTTCCAGACGGCCATTCCGCTAGAAGGACAGTAGAGGGCTCATGTCGGGGCCCGACAGAGACGTCAATCTTTATCCGCTTTTGGAATCAAATCACACGAAACGCCGGCGCTTCGCTTCTGGCGTATGAGACGACTGGACCACCATGCTGCGTAGGGCTAAGCGCCAAGGGCTAGGGAGAACTGCGGAAACCACAAAGGCGAAGCGCTGAGCGAAGGCGGCAGAAGAGAGGATAACCTCCGATGGCGTCGCTTTTGCTCGGGTTGGTCTTCTGATAGCGTCACTCGAATGAGAGATAGTTCAAAAAAGAGCACAGGGCAGATTCCCGAACAGAGCGGTGTCGAACGAGATGCTGCGGCGCGGCCGCACTGGCGCTTCCAAGACTTGGAAATTTGGAACGCGGCCGTAGAGCTTGCGGTGAAATTCCACCATATCGCTGATCGCCTGGAGGGCCGTCGGCTCTACCGATACGCAGAACAATTACGCGCTGCTGGACTTTCGCTCTCTAACAACATCGCTGAAGGTTCTGGCAGCACCCATAAACAGGAATTCATTCAGTTCCTAAACATTGCGCGCCGATCCCTGTTCGAAGACGCTTCGATGCTCCTAGTGTTTGAAAAACTGGCTCTGTTGCAGCCGGCAGAAATCGACGAGCTTCTCTGGGACTGCGATGGAACGAGCCGCAAGATCACCAATTTTTCTCGATCTCTATGAGATCTCCCGCTCTTAACTCTTGGCGCTGTGCCCAAAGCGCATTTCGCTCTCGGCCCTTACCCGGCTGCCCTTTGCTTCTATCCCATGTTTCTGTCTTGCCCCTTCCCGCTTTGCCCTCTGCCCCTCGCCCTTTGCGCTTTGCCGCTGACTTCGTCAGCGCATTTCGCTCCCGCGAAATATGTGCGGCATAGCGGCAATCTTCGCCTACGGCGAGATGGCGCCGCCAGTCGATCGCGATGAATTGATCCGGATGCGCGATCAGATGGCATCGCGCGGACCGGATGGAACCGGCGAGTGGATTTCGGAGAATCGGCGTGTGGGGCTGGGCCACAGGCGTCTCTCTATTATAGATCTGTCGCCGGCGAGCGATGAGCCGCTCTTCAATACCGACCGTTCGCTCGCGATCACTTTCAACGGCGAGATCTATAATTATAAAGAGCTTCGCGCCAGAATGGCTGCCCGCGGCTATCCCTTCAAGTCTCAAGGTGACGCGGAGGTGGTCCTGGCAATGTACGAAATGTGCGGGATCGACGAAACCGTCAAGGCGCTTCGGGGAATGTATGCCTTTGCCATCTGGGATCGGCGAAAACAGGGGATGCTGCTCGCGCGCGATCCGTTTGGAATTAAGCCGCTCTATTATAGTGACAACGGCCACACGATCCGGCTGGCCTCGACGGTCAAAGCCCTGCGCACGAGCGGGAAGGTCGACCTGTCGCCCGACCCGGCCGGGCATGTGGGTTTTTTCCTTTGGGGACACCTTCCGGATCCGTTCACGCTGGTTAAGGGCATCCGCACGCTCCCCGCCGGCAGCACCATGTGGGTGGATCGCAGTGGGACGAAGCCTCCGCGTGAGTTTTGCAACATTTCCAGCATCCTTCGCGAAGCTGAAGAGCAGTCGGTAATCGGGGGACAGAGGTCAGAAGTCGGTAGTCCTGTGGGCTCGTCGTCCGGTGGTCAGGTGGAACTTCTCCGTTCCGCCCTGGCGGAAACGGTGAAGTTCCATCTGGTGGCCGACGTGCCGGTCGGCGTGTTCCTGTCTTCCGGCCTTGATTCGACAACGATCGCCGCGCTCGCCGCGGAGCAGGGCGGCAATCTTCGCACGGTGACTCTTGGCTTCCAGGAATACAAAGGAACAAATGCCGACGAGACTCCGCTGGCGGAAGATTTCGCGAAGCGGTGCGGCGCAGATCATCAAACCATCTGGGTGTCGCGCGCCGATTTCGAGGCTGAGCGCGACCACCTCTTTGAATCGATGGATCGTCCAACCATTGATGGCGTCAATACCTTCTTCGTTAGTCTGGCTGCCAGACAAGCGGACCTGAAGGTCGCTTTATCGGGTGTGGGGGGAGACGAAATCTTTGCGACCTATCCAAGTTTTCGGGACATTCCTCGGACGGTTGGGCTCGTCAGGCCACTTCCATTGCTGCCAATTTTTGGCCGTGAGTTCCGAATGATCACCGCGCCGGTGATCAAACGGTTCACCTCACCGAAGTACGCGGGGTTGTTTGAGTATGGTGGAACCTACGGCGGCGCGTATCTGCTGCGTCGCAGCCTTTTCATGCCGTGGGAACTGCCCCAGTTGTTAGACCCCGAGATGGTCAGGGAGGGTTGGGAACAGCTCCAAACCCTGTTGCGATTGGATGACACCCTCGACGGAGTCCAGAATCCGCGGCTCAAGGTTTCGGCATTGGAACTGCAATGGTACATGCGCCATCAACTTTTGCGCGACTCCGACTGGGCCGGGATGGGTCACTCGGTCGAGATTCGGGTTCCATTCGTGGATGTCGACTTTCTAAAGCAGATCGGCCCGATGCTTTCGCGGCCGGACGCGCCCAGCAAACGAGACATGGCGGCAGCGTCTTCGAAGTTGATGACACCGGAGATTCTGGACCGTCGCAAAACCGGCTTCCAAATCCCGGTGCGCGAATGGCTCCTGACCGACCAGCCCGGACACGCCATCGATTCGCCCCATCGCATTGCCGATCGCGGTTTGCGCGGCTGGGCCAAGTACGTATATCGCAGTTTTGGCGGGACGTTGCTGCCGCAAAAACCCGCCAGGCGATTGCCCCGCGTGTTGCGCAACCCGCCGTTGCTGGTCAACGACACCTTAAAGGTCCCGCCGAAGCGGATCCTCGTCTTCAGAATCGGTCAGCTCGGCGACACGATCGTTTCCGTTCCGGCGATGTGGCTCGTTAGGAAATCGTTTCCGAATGCGCATATCGCTTTGCTCTGTGATCGCCACCCGGGAAAGTCGCATGTGGTTGCCTCCAGTCTTCTTCGGGGGTCGAACATCTTCGACGAATACCTGTCGTATCCCGTCGCGGCGGCGAGCGATCTTTGGCGGAAGAGCACCATGGCCACGCTCCTTGCGAGTATTCGAACGAAACGGTTCGACACCCTGGTTTATCTTGCGCCGACTGGCCGCACGCCGGATCAAATCGCGCGCGACCGCCGTTTCTTCAAACTGGCGGGCATTCGCAATTTTATCGGAATGAAGGGCTTCAAAGCGCTCGAGCCGAAAGAGCTTCTGATCTTGCGTCTGGCGGCGTCAGGTCTTGAGGTGGCGCCGGGTGACGCGTCGCGGACTGATCTCGGTCTTGGGGCGGGAGAAGAAACGGCCGTCGGAGAGTGGTTAGGCACTCTTCCTGACGACGGCGGAAAACTTTGGATTGCCGTCGGCCCCGGTTCGAAGATGCCGGCCAAACGCTGGCCCTTGAGACGCTTTGAAGAACTGGGCAGAAAATTGATCGAGGAATTCGATATCTGGCCGGCGGTCTTCGGCGGTGAAGAGGACAAGATGATTGGCGACTGGTTGCTCCAGAAATGGGGCCGCGGCTACAACGCGGCCGGCGCGCTTGGTATCCGGTCGAGCCTTGCAGCCATGAAGCGTTGCGCACTGTTTCTCGGTAACGACACCGGCACAATGCACATGGCCGCCGCCATGGGCCTCCGATGCGTGGCGATCTTTTCGTCGCGCGAACGGCCAGGCCTCTGGTATCCGCAGGGAACCGGCCACAAGGTGTTTCGCAGCACGATTGATTGCGAGGGTTGTGGACTGGTCGAGTGCCTCGAACGCGCTAACGAATGCCTTAAGCGGATCAATACCACGGAGGTGTTGGACGCCTGCCAGGAAATCCTGCGCGAAGCGCTCCGGACAACTTCGACCCAAACAGGGGCCGACTCCCCGCGAAACCTGGAGCCCGTTTTACCAACATCTTGAACAGATTGGTAGGGGCGGATTACCGAGCCGCCCGCAGCCGATAACTGCCGATTTTGATTACGAGAATGAGCACGATTTTTAGCAGAAACTGTCGCCGCTGTGAGCAGCGCGGCCTTGCCTTTATGATCAAAAACAGCCGGCGATGAGTAACGAGATTCCCGGCGAACCGGAAACGCAGATTGGTTTCCTGGAACGGTTCCAGGCGCTGGCAGAGCTGGCGCGGCGACAATTCCACGCGGGACGCGGCGGACGCGCGAAACTTGCCATTTCGACGAGCCTTGTTGCGCGAGTCGTCACCGCTGCCGTGAGTTTTGTTGTCTTGCCGATCAGCGTTCGTTACCTCGGCAACGAGGGCTACGGCCTCATGGCGGCAATCACCAGCGTGGTTGGCTGGCTCCAGTTTACCAACATGGGCATCGGCCTTGGCCTGCAAAACGCGCTCACGGAAGAAACCGCCAAAGAAAATCGCGGCGGCCAGAACGAGCTCGTTAGCACGGCGTTCTTTTCCTTGTTAGCCATCGGATTGATTCTGCTCGTGGCCGGCGTGCTCGTGTTTCCGCACGTGCCGTGGACGCGGGTTTTTCCTCCGACGACCGAACGATTCACGAACGAGATTTCATGGACGGTGCTGACAGTCTTTTTTGGCTTTGTGAGCACGGTTGTCCTGAGTTTCGTTAATCCCGTTTACGCCGCGCGCCAGGAACTTCACATCGGCAGCATCCAGGCGATGATTACAAGCGTGCTGACTCTGATCGGCACTTTCGTGGCCGTGCATAACCGCTGGGGCCTGCTTGGACTAACGATTTGCACCATTGGCGTGACCGCGGTCATGCAATGGGGTTTCGCGCTCTGGCTGCTCTTTGTCCGTGGTATTCAGGAATTGCGTCCGAAGATGGGAGCGATCACACGATCCGGCGCGCATCGAATTTATCGCACCGGCATCAGCTTTCTCTTGCTGCAGATATGCAACATCGCGTTCTTTCAGATCGATGCTTTCCTGATCGTGAGATTTCTGACCGTTGACCAGGTGACGCCGTATTCCGTAGCCCAGAAGGCATTTCTGCAAACCGCAGGCTTGTTTGCGATTTTCACCGGATCGCTCTGGGCGGCATACGGGAATGCGAAAGCACAGGGGGACATGGCATGGATCCGGCGGACGCATGGCAAAATGGTGCGCGTCTTTCTGCTCTTTTTCGGTGGGCTGAGTATCTTCATGATCCTTTTCGGTCGCACACTGCTGGGGATGTGGGTCGGCAAAGCGGCCGCGCCATCGACTATGCTCATTGCGGGTGTGGCCTTGTATTTTTGCGCGCGAGAATGGACTGCGTTGCACGCTATGTTACTGAATGGATTGAACGTTATTCGGCCGCAAGTCGGGAACCTTGTCCTAACGGCGGTATTGGCCCTCGGTTTCGATCTCTTCCTGATTCGTCCCCTCGGTCCCCTTGGGCTCGCGATCGGTGGCTCGATTGCCTTCCTACTCTCGGGTGCATGGTATTTACCCAGACTAACAAATCGAGTCCTGAACAGAGAGGCGAGCATAGCGTGAGCACGACCGCGCGTCGTTACTGGCTCAAGGCGTTAAGGGCTACGGGCGTAAAGCATTTTCGCGCGACCAGCGGACTCGGCCTGCCCTTTATTTGTCATGTGGGGGATTTTGCCGGCGAGGCTCCCTTTTACAACCGGCGGCATTCAGTCGAAGAGTTAACCGTAATGGCTGAATGGTGCCGGGCGATTGACCGTCCGGTGATCTTCGACATCGGCGCGAATAATGGATTCCTAGCAACGCAGCTCGCGCAACTCTTGAAGGATCAGCAGCCGTTGATCTACGCGTTTGAGCCGGTCCCATCAACATTTGCGCAATTGAAGCTGGCGGTCGAGGCGCTTCATCTGACCAGTTATGTCGTCCCCGTCTGTTGCGCGCTCTCGGATTTCGCGGGCGTAACGACACTGGCGTTCAACCCCCGCGAATCGCTTTTCGCCCAAGTCCGTGGCGACGCCCTTAATCCTCGGGCGGGAATACAACTGGCCACTGCTTCGACGGTAACGGTGGACCAGGTCGTGGCGTCCATTGGACTAAACCCGCATCTCTTAAAGATCGACGTGGAAGGTTCCGAGCCGCGGGTCTTTGCTGGGGCGCAAAAGCTCCTGACCGGAGATAATCCTCCGGCGATATGTTTTGAGTGGAATGTTGCAAACAATGAAGGCGTATGCCTTGCGCTACATTGACGATTTTGAAGGTGGGCGAATACCAGCTCATTCCACAGTATCCTTGGAAAACATAGATTGGGTTTGCAACGTCTTTGCCCACCCGGCCTCTTCTAGATCGACGCCTTGCCGCCCCGTCGTCGTTCGCGAATGATCACTTTCATCCATAAAATACGAATGCGATGTCAAAGGATCGTAAGGCGGCGCCTACCGGCCTTGTATGCGGCGGCTGGTGCATTCGCCCGGCGCCGAGGCCTGCCCCGGCAAAAACAAACAGGCCTTGGATTTAGCCTGGCGGGGCCTCAGGCGATGCAGGATGGTACGTTTGAACCAGACGAGACTCGGCAGATACAGAATCTTCTCAATTCGGCAGACGCATTCATAAATGTCGGGGCCAATGTAGGCTACTATGTGTTGCTTGCGCGGCAACGACTTAGGAACGTCATCGCAATCGAGCCACTTCCTGACAACGTGGAATTACTGAAATGGAATCTTATCGCCAATGGTTTTGACGATGTGGAAATTTTGCCTGTCGGCTGTGGCTCGCGGCCTTCGATTTCCAAAATATACGGCGGCGGTACTGCAGCCTCGTTGGTCTTGGGATGGGCGGGGATGGATCGGGATTCACATCGCTTAATACCCCTAACTACAATGGACAATTTGCTCGCGAGACGATTCGACGGAGAGAGACTGCTGATTCTCATCGATGTCGAAGGGTTTGAGCTTCAGGTGCTGCTTGGCGCCGAGTCATTGTTAGCTCGGCAGCCTGCGCCCGTTTGGCTGGTTGAAATATGTGTTAATGAGCATCAATCGGAGCGGGGCGGGGTAAATCCGAATTTGAGAGAAACTTTCGAGCTGTTTTGGACAGCCGGATACGTTGCTGAATACGCCGGCCTTGAGGGAGGCCTTGTAACGCGTGAAGACATTACCAATTGGGAAGCGTTGCAAAACTTGCCCCGCACGCACAATTTTCTATTTCGGAACAATTGTATTTCCTCGCTGGGAAACGTGCCTAGGTGATATTATTGCTCGTGCCTGAGAAACGAAACAGCCCGCACTTCCGCCCTCGCCAAAGACAGACGCATAACTTGAAGGCAGTTGCGTTGACGCACGTTCGCCGGAAGTGATTATGTTAAGAGACGTCCTGCGCGGGAGTTGGCGACTCGCGCACTCGGCGCGAGGAAAACCATTGCGAGTCTCTGTGAGATTGCCGTGGTTGTTCCTTTCATTTTTTTCGGACTGGCGAAAGTTTAACCGGCTTGGCGGTAGTGCTCTTTTTAGTGACATCGCGCCCGCGCTTCTCGATCGTTCTTCAGTGAGCCAGACCGGAGGTGGTCATTACTTCTTTCAGGACATCTGGGCGCTTAAAATTCTAGAGACGACGAAGCCTCAGCTGCATGTGGACATTGGCTCGCGAATTGACGGTTTCGTTGGCCAGGCAACAGCGATCTGTCCCGTGACATATATAGATATCCGTAAGCCGTCCTTTTCGCTGCCGGGCCTGGAGGTTCGCGATGGAAGCGTCTTGCAACTGCCATTCGAAGACAACTCAGTGGCTTCGCTGTCCTGTCTTCATGTGGTCGAACATATCGGTCTCGGAAGGTATGGCGATCCCATTGACCCGGATGGGACAAGGAAAGCGCTCAACGAATTACAGCGCGTGTTGGGTGTTTCCGGGCAATTGCTCTTCTCGATGCCGATTGGAAAAGAACGAACCGAATTCAACGCTCAGCGAGTTTGGAATCCACTGAGGCCTCTGGAAGTATTAAGCAGCTTGACCCTGCTTGAATTTTCAGCGGTCGATGATGCGGGGGAGTTCGTCAACGGAGCGATACCGGGGGACTTCATCGAGGCGAGGTACGCCTGTGGCCTTTACCGGTTCACGAAAGCGTCCAAGTGAGAATTTTTTGCGCGGTTCGGCATTCGACTGATCCACGCCGGTACTACGGCGGTTTGTGGAGCGCGAACTTTTATCCCGCGCTGCGCGAACTTGGTCACGAGGTGATCGAATCGCAGACGGATCTTCTTCCCGTCAGCCGGTTTATGCACATCGGGGGAAACTTCACGCCAGGGGAGAACGAAGTGCGAGCTCGCATCACGCAGGCAATTCTTGACGAAGTCAGGAACGAAAATACGAGGGGCGGGGTGGATCTTGTTCTCAGTTACTTTTACAACGCCCAGTTTGATTCGTCGGGATTCGACGAGTTGCGAAGCATGGGAATTCCTTCGATCAATTTTTTCTGCAACAGTATTTACCAATTCGAGCTCGTTAGCGAGGTCGCATCGAAGGCGGATTTCTCATGGCACGCGGAGCGGGACGCTAAGGGTTATTATCAGGCTGTCGGTGCGAACCCGGTCTGGGTGCAAATGGCCGCGGATCCGAACGTCTATCGCCCCGTGGAAGGACTTCGGCATGAGCCGATAGCGGTTTTTGTTGGGCAACGTTACGCCGACCGAGACCGCCTGGCGGCGGCAATGCTTCAGGCAAAAATTCCGATGGCTTTGTATGGACCTGGATGGAAGCAGGAAGCAGGCTCTCGCGTGACCGAAGAATCGGCTAACGACCGCGGGAACCTTGGACGTCTCGCTCGAACTCCGGGTTCCATGGGAGCTTACTTTGATGTCGTTCGCCAGAATTGGGCCGACGCCGGGCCGGTCTCGGGAACGGTTAAAATGTTGCGCCAACAACAGTATCGTCGCGAATCGCGCCGGTTAACACCGCTGTTTTCCGCTGCGGCCAAAGGCGCGGTGCCTTTTGAAGACCAGAGGCGAATCTTTTCGAGCGCCGAACTTGTCCTGAATTTCTCCAATGTTTGGTCCGATGGCAGGCCGGGATCAGCCTTGATTCCTCACGTCAGGCTCCGCGATTTCGAGGCACCGATGTGTCGAAGTTGTTATCTGACCGGTGACACCGATGAAATTCATGAATTCTACGAAGTGGGCAAGGAAATTGATACATATCGATCATCCGAAGAGCTGATCGAAAAGTCGCGATTCTATCTTTCTAATCCCCGCGCCGCCGAAAACCTTCGCGAAGCAGGATACCAGCGCGCCAGAGCGCATCATACGTGGTCTGACCGGTTCAAGGAGTTGTTTAAAAAGGTTGGCCTATGTTGATCACGTCATTCAAAGCTCTCCCGCCCGCAGTATCGGCGACGATCTCAGAGTTTTTCGCCATACCACTGAAGGTTGATCGGCAGGGAAAGCTTCATGACATTAGACGTTCTTCTCTCGACAAGCGTGAAGCCGAGACATTGGCCCTTCTCGTAATCGATTTGAGGCCTTCAAGAACGTTAGAGGTCGGAATGGCTGCCGCTGGTTCTACCGTTGCCATCGCAGCCGCGAGAATGCATCTAAATCTCGACGGTCGACACGTTGCGCTCGATCCGTTTCAGGAAACTCATTCGCTGGGAGCCGGACTGCTTGAATTGGAGAGGCTTGGGCTGCGGAGCCAAGTCGACTGGCGCGCAAGGCTATCAGAGGAGTTTTTGCACGACGAATCCATCGTCGGCGAAAAGTATGATTTCGCATTTGTGGACGGAGGCCATGACGTTGGCCAGAAAGTCACTGATGCATTTTATCTAAATAAGGTGCTGCGGCCTGGCGGGGT
>Ga0193726_1002440_pt1 | contig 12616 bp, 12 predicted proteins | sample H2c1metaG_FD_144928 | JGI IMG/M metagenome (GOLD analysis project Ga0193726, IMG submission 144928) | Soil microbial communities from a riparian zone of the East river system, Colorado, United States - H2c1 | ecosystem: Environmental > Terrestrial > Soil > Riparian zone | place: USA: East River... | reverse complement strand
GCTTGAGAAAAGTCGCCGCTGAGAAAAAACATTTCAGCAAGCATTTCACGGGCCGGCAACTCGACCTCGCCTTTGCCGATCTTTCCCTGTCGATCGGCAACGGACCGAAGTAACCTGATGGCTCCTTGTAGATCACCTTGGGAGAAATGCGCCCAGGCGCGTATCTCGTCGGGCACAGAAGCGCGTGGGGCGCCCACTCGCATGCGGGGGTTGGCCTCCGTCAACGACTCGATGCTCTGCGCCGCAGCCTTTGCACCCTGCGTATCATGCAGATGAGCGGCAGCGACAGCGCGAGCAAGCAAAGTCTGGCTTTGGCTGACCCAATCGGCCCCTTCGATCGGCTTCAAACTTGCGGCCAGTGCCCAGTCACGAGTCTCGATCGCAAATAGAGCCGGGTGGCGAGCTTCAACGTCCGCGTAATAGGAAGGGTAACGTGTATCGACGTCGGATTGCTTGACAGTGGAACCCTCAGTGACGATCGCCCACGCCTCGTCATCGTATCCAATCTGAAGATAGGCATATTCCAAGAACTCCATGGCATGGAGGCGATTCTCCGCACCAACATGCGCCGTGGGGCTCTCGGAGGCGGCTTTCGACGCAAGGTTCGAGCGGATGTCTTCATCCCACAGCCCCAATCGGGCAAAGATATGGCCGGGCATATGAAGCGCATGCGGAGCGGCAGGCGCGATGGAAGCGTAACGTCGGGCTGCGTCCAGTCCCTGTTGCGCCATCACTGGATTATCGCAGGCATGGATGATGTAGTGCGCAATGCCTGGATGGTCTGGATGCTGGCGGAAAATAGGATAAAGAATTGCCACGGCCTTCTTTGGGTTGATGAGAGCTACATCGTCACGCGGGCCCGAATTGATCAAGGCAAGCGCATAGAAGACCTGCGCTTCCAAGTCATTCGGATAGTGAGTGGCAACTTCTTCCATCGCGTCGGTATATCGTTTGGAGTACACCTCAAAGTCCTTTTCTGTGTAACCATCGAAGAAAAGATGCACTGCGTGAATGTAAGCCACTTCTCGTGGATCCTTCTCCCGCGCCTTGTCTGCCATACGGAGTGCTCGGTTTGCTGCGACTACACCGGTATCGGTTGGCCCACCGTTGACTTGGTTGAAATCGGCCATCGCCACGCCCCAGTACGCCATCGCGCAGCCTGGATCCGCGGCCGCAACATTTCCAAATGACTTTCCTGCCTCATCGAGCCAGAACGAATGCAGGAGCGCGATGCCATGGTTGAATTCCACCTTGACCTGGGGCTTGCATGAAATATTGAACGAGACAGACCCTAGTCTCGATGGCATGGACGTATCTGCCATGAGACCCATGCGAGCCATGTTGTCGTCCGGACTTGGCTTGCCAATGGAACGAAACGGAAGTGCGCAAAGGACTAGAACAAAAGCGGGTACGGTAAGCATCGTCATGAACTTCATGGCATCTTCCTTTGTCCATCTATTGTGAAATCAAACAGATAAACTGTCTACCATCCCCGGTGGCCAACCCGCACAGAGCCGGGCGGGCGCTGATCGGCGCATCCGGTTCTTATCTGAGAAAGTCGGACGCAGGGGGTTTTAAGGCGATTTATTTCTGGCGGATTCCGAGGGGCAGGAGTTTGTCAATAGCCATGCCTGTTCACCAACTCACAAACCGTGTCTTGTCGGTTCTATTTCCCTTCCGGATTGAGGTGTTTAGACACGACGAAGACTTCCACACCTGTCATCGAACACTCTTCTTGGGATGCGTCGTGAACAGCGATAGCGTCAATCGGGTCGCCAGACTTCTTGGTGAACGTAACGTGATAGACCTGATGCCACAGGTCTTTGCCAACCTTCTCCGACGCAAGGCGCACGGTCTTCGTCTTGGAAAAATCAACGCTGTAATTGTCTGCCAACCCAGCGTTCTTAAGATGGACGAAAGCCATGTTCGTCGGCCAGCCACCGCTGCAATCCGGGCCATGTGTCTTCTCCGCTTGCGACTGCGCAATTGCGGAAATGCTGATGAGCAGCATGACAAACAACGGAATTGTTTTCATTGCGAGGAACCCTCCAACCGCAACTCTGCAATCGTTTTGGGGTTGGGATCATGCTGCCGTGTTCACATTTGAAAACACCCTGACGACCTGAAGCTGATGGTCGGGTGACGCCCAGCATGCGTCGCGAGTCGGGCGCGGCTGAATAATGCACCCTTCACTTGCGGCCTGATACTGCACCGTGTCGCCGTGAAGGTAGAATCCACCGCGCCCGAGCATGTTGTTCGCCGGGTCCGGAATCAGGGGAATCGCAAATGCGCCAAGCTGCGAGTGCTCGACGGGCGTGCCAAAGGTGTAGATACCTTCCGGCAGGGGGCCGATGTTCTTGAGCCCTTCGTCGTCGGGGTTATTGATGCCCTCTGGATTCTTGCCGCAGTTCCCCCCGGCGTAGCCCTTCGACACGAGTTTGCCATTCGAGTCGTACATGTTCCCTGTCGTTATCTCGAATACCCACATAGATCACTCCCCCTTTCTGTGTCCCGGTCAGTCGGTTCCGTGTTTGCGCATTGTATATCAGTCTCTTCCAGCACCTTGATTCGGATCCGCGGGGTCTTAGGGACACAGTATAGGCCGTCTGGTCTGCGCAGGAACTCCCAGATGGTTTGCTTCATTTGAAGGGTTCGGTCCACGGTTCCGGCCGGATTTGCTTCGAACACATTCGACGGCAACATGGTCAAGTCCACTATAGTGGGCGAGATGACAAACTAGAGCGAGACACTGCTGTTGAATTTATGACGCGCAGGATCTCAGTCGAAGAGTTCCTGCGGCGGTTAGACCTTTTGCCGTCGCATTGCCCGGATCGTCTGGCGGAACCGCGCAACAACTTCTCCGGCGCAATCGAGGCGCGTCCAGTTTTGGCGTACAGCTTGTTGATCAGTCGCTGCAAATATCGCAATGCCTCATCAGTCATGGCGCGCAGCGAACGCAATGGGTGGTCCTGCCGCACTCGCTGCTCCGGGCTGATATAGCTGAACACGTCCAACTGCTGTTCGTCTTTTCCACGTATGTCTTCTTCTTATCAGGTTGTGTTGTGGAGACAAGAGAGTCTTCAGGTACGGTCCAAGCTGTTCCACAACTATGCGAAAGCTGGCCCGCGTGCCTCGCCGTGAGGTAGTATTCACGCTATGAAACACACAGCGGCCGCAGCCCTAGCGCTGGCTTGGTTCAGCAGCGGAGCACAAGGCCAAGTTGTAGAGCGAGGGCCCTCTCGGTTCACGCCCGAGTACTGCTCACAAGTCGAAACCGATTCACCCCAACTTCACGCCCGCTGAGGATGTGCGTGTGCGAGGACGCACCTAACCGACCAGACAACCGCACCCCTTCCGAACTCTCCTATCGAACTTAGACGATTTATCTCCGAACGCAAACAAATGACCGTGAAGAAGGTCTCAACAGATGCTGACGGAAAGTTCGACATGGGATTGGTGAAACACGGTGACTACCGATTATTAGTGTCTCCACACCGCGGGTTCAAACAGCCTGAGACACTGGAATGCTCGTCGACCAGCGCCTGTACCCTCGACGTCGTCTTAATCGCAAATCCAACTGATAGACCTGCCGCCGGCTGTCACATTCGGTGAGCTCCCGGTGAGTTTTTCCGCAACCTGCTAAACGAAAAGGGGCACCCGAAGGCGGCGCGAAACTGAGGCCGGCCGCAATACCCCACTCTTGGGCAATTGACTTGCCGCCGAGTTCATATAGGCTTTCTCGCAAACACTGAGGAGAAACCATCGAATGAAATTACCCACTGTGGCTTCCATGCATGAAACCGTCGGGGCTGTATTGTCGCGGTGCGCAACCATTATCATTGAAGACTGGTTGGTACGAGCGAAGAAGATCACCGAAATTAGCGCCCTTCGGCTCCGAGATGCGGAGCGTACCGGGCATATACCCAAGTTGCTGGACGACCTGGTTGTCCGACTGAAGGCCCGCACCCCGATGAATGCGGTCCCTTCCGCGTCAGCAGTGAGCCATGGCGAGTTGCGGTATCTGCAAGGCTATACTCCACCCATGCTGGTGGATGAAGCACGAATACTCGAAATCACTCTCTTTGAGACATTGCACAAAAACCAGAGCGCACTGGATTTCCGCTTCCTATTATCCGATGTCGCGATCATTGCAGACGAGGTGGATTCGCAGTTGGCGCAGTCAGTAAATCGCTGCATGAAAGTCATGAGACTGAGTGCCGGTAAGATGCCAGCGGTCTCCTGAAAGGTGCTTCGTCGCTGCCTAGATTACATGTATTCGTAGCAGACTGGAGGCACGGTCAGGAGAAGCTCAATGACATTCAGAGCCGCCATGCTGTCCCTCGTGATCTTCGTTACAGTCTCACCGTCGCGTGCACGTGATCGCGACTGGCGACCCGCTACTTTCCTAGGATTCAATTCGAGCGACCAGGTTGTAAAAGAAGAGGCTCTAAAACAGGGCAGCGAAGACGGGACGAGGAATAATTTGCTTTCCGAATCATTCTCAGGATAGTTTGGGCTTCAGCCCGGCGTTAAAAGGAGCGCTTTCAACCAAAACGAGCTTGCCCGGGTAAGATTGTGTGGGAAAGTCTGAGCCGCAGCGCGGAATTGAGCGGGTATGGCATCTCGAGGCTATCGGGCAGGTTGTTGGGGTGACTGCCATTTTTCAGGCCAGCAGCAAGCTGTTGAGCAATCGGAGTTACATCCTCCAGCCGTACAATCCATTCGTTCACATAATGATGGACTGCTTCACCCGCCAACCCGATCTGAATCGCTCGGACATCCTCTACAATGTTCAGTTGCCAGTCGCGTTCCGGATCCCACTGCACCCGCACTGACGCCCCGGCCAGGTTGCTTCGCCACTCATCGTATGAAGAATGTATCGACGGGTTGAAGTTCGAGAGGACGGCCCGTTCCAGCGCCCACTCGAACCCCTCTCGCGTAATGTCGATGCCCAGAACGACTTCTTGGCCACCTTTGGTCGCATAGCCACACCGATACATCATCCAGTTAAAAGAGGGTTTGATCCAGGTCATGCGACCCATGCTGAAAGGTGGAACAAACCTGCCAGCAGCCAGCGCAAGCATCGCAATTTCCGGACGATAGGCTTGATAAACCCGAACAGTGTGTTGGGAAAAAGCGGCTCGAATGGCATATTGAAGCATTAGTGAATTATAGGACGGGGGTGGGGAACGGGCCGTTTTGAGCCGTTTAAGTGCGACACCGGGACCAGGCAGCTAACCCCGATTCTCACTGAGAGACTGCGTGCCGATGCGCCCGCTCGGATCGGTTGCTGCCTATGGCTCCTCGGAAACCTCAATGGCGTTGCCTTCCGAGTCTCGCATCTCAAAGCAGTGCGTGCCTTGCCGATCCTCCGTAAGCGTACGGTCCAGAATGGAACACGGGGAATATCTTCCTATTTTCCCCTTTTAGAACGGATGGCCCGAACTCTCTTGCAATCGATAGGTGATTCCGTCAACCTAAAGTGGCCCACTTTGATCGTCTGATTTGGCCCCCCAGCATTAGTGAACCGCGTCTCAGAACATCTCCTGCCGGCGAGTGCGAGGGCGATGCCATCGTTTTTGTATTCATCTCTTGCCGCCTTTCCTCTTCTCTAAGGTCCTCCGGAATCGATAGGATTCCGTGCCGGTTTCGATGATGTGTGCCTGATCGGTCAGGCGGTCGAGCATCGCTTTGCATAGTCGAGCGTTCGGGAACATCGAGGTCCATTCCGAGAACGTCAAGTTCGTGGTCACGATCACAGCCGCTCTTTCGGCTCTGCCGGCAATAATCTGAAACAACATCTCAGCAGCGGTTTCCGGCATCGCCACATACGCCATCTCGTCGATTACGATCAGCTCGTACCGTGTCCACCGCCGGGTGACGCGATTCAGTTCGCTCTTGTTCTTGGCTTCGATCAATTCATTCACCATCTCTGCTGCGGTTGTGAAGCGCACCCGTTTCCTCTGCCGGCAGGCGTCCACCGCCAGTCCCGTCGCCAAGTGGGTCTTACCGGTTCCTGTTTCCCCCAGAAAAATGATCGGCTCACTGCGCTGCAAATAGCCACCCTCGGCCAGGTTCCGCAGCTGGGCAACCGGTATGTGCGGCGCATCGGCAAAGGCAAACTCCTCCAGCGTTTTCACTTTAGGAAAGTGCGCATCCTTGATGCGCCGCGCCACCGTGTTGCGCTCTCGCTCTTCCACTTCCATTCCCAGCAACACTTCCAGATAGTTGAGATGACTCTGTTTCTCTTTGATAGCTTGTTCTGCTACCTGTACGAACTGTCCTCCAATCGTGGCCAGTTGAAGTCGCTTGGCATACTGCCGGATCGTGGCCTGTTGCATCTGCACCGTCGCGGCGCTCACTGAATCACTCCAGTGCCGCGATAGTTTTCCAGCAACTGGTCGTAGTTTTCCGTTGTGGGTTGCGGACGGTCATAGGACCGCAATGCGCCGATCTCGACCGTTTCGCCCGGATTACGCTTTCCATCTCGCTCGGCAGTCAACAGCAAACGCAAGGCCTCAACGTCAAAACAACTCAGATCCAGAGCCTTTTCCACCGCCGCCTTCAGTGGTGGGTATCCATACTGACGGCCTAGCAACAGCGCATCGATCATGGCTCGCGTTCCATCTTGTTTCCCCCGCCTTTGCTTCAGCGCCTCCCAAAAACGATCGAAACTCGCCGGCCAGCGCCCCTGCGCCCGCCACTGTTCCAGTGGTGTCGAACCCGCCAAAGCCCCGGGCTTCTTGGCCAGTGCGTCCAGGTAGTGCTCCAAGTTCAAGATCTTCTGCTGTCGGCTGAAACAGCGTTCGTGCCTGGCCACGCACTCTCCCTGGTACCATATCTCTACGTACGCTGAGTGCACCTTGGCTTGGACTTCGGCGCCCACCGGAAGGGGAACGGAATAGAAGTTGGTCAGTACCTTCGCGCAGCCGCTGGAGTTCACATGCGGAAAGTGAACTGCGGCCAGATCGAACCCTTCCTCAGCCAGTACCCGCAGATGTTCTCGCTCCAGATTCATCCCCGCCCCGACGGTCTGCTTCCGCTCCCCGATCAAACGCTGCTCATCCTTCCTGCATTCCTCCAGCAAGTAGATGTTCAGGGCCTCCCAACTGGCATGGTTCGGCACCGGCACCATGTGGTTTCGGCGAAAGTATCCACCTTCTTCCTCCACCCCGCCCTTTTCATGTCCTTCTCCTGGCGTGCAGAACTCCGACCGGAAGCCCCAATGAGATCGGAAGGCAATGAATCGCATCGTCTCTTCTCGCTGGTGTCCACGTAGAATCTTCTTCACTGCGCTCTTGAGGTTGTCATAACGACAAACGCCGAATACTCCGCCAAAATAGGCAAACGCCCGCTCGTGCGCCTCCAGAAACGCTTGCTGACTCGCGTGGGGAAAGCTGCAATGGAATGCTCCTCCACTGGCCATGCTACGCATGCAGAACACATACGCTTTCACTCTTTCCCCGCAAATATCAGAGAACGCCTCATACCAGTCTACTTGGGCTTCTGCGCCCCACGAGTAAGACTGCGGGATGAACGTCTCGTGCTGGATCAGTCTCAGCTGAATCTTCCGTTCACGAACATAGCGACGAATCGAAGACTCAGCCACCTTAATCTGCGGAAGCTCCTCCCGGATCCGCGACCAGATCCGGTGTGCCGTGTGGCGTTGCTTTCGCGGCGCGTTCTCGTCGGCTCGCAGTATTGCTTCGATGAAGGCCTTCGCCGGTTCTAATCTCGGCTTGCCTCTCGTGTTGATCTTTCGCGCCCGCGGAACCGCGTCTCCCAGGGCTTCGCGTACCATGCGCCGGCGGACCCCCAGCTTCCTTGCTACCCCTTTGATCGTCCGTACTCCATGGTCGTACTCCCGTCGAATCTGCTCGAACAGTTCCACTTTGGCTCTCCTGTCCAATCGGGCCTCCTCGCGGGCTAGCAAGCCCGAAACGAGATCCACGGTATATGGTTTCTTCTAGGGGGGCCAATTTAGAGTATCGAAATCAATAAGTGTTGCAATCAGTGCTCTCAGTGCCCCTGAGACCATGAAAACCGCTCGGTTACCGCCGAGAAAAGCCCCGTTCGGCAGCCATCGGGGCGGCGGTGGAGTCAGACGACCCGGAATGGGCTGCATCCTGACCATCGCGCCATCTTTCGCATTCATGTCAGGTCCCGTCCACGAACGGAACGCGATGTTATAGCAGCCCAGACAACGAGGCCGAGCTTACGGCAGGGAGATGTAGGCACGTTCGACGAAATTGTACTGAGGATATTCGGCTGCGATTGTTGTCATTTTCACCTTCACGACAGCGCTACGTACCCAAGCTGCAACTTCATCAAATAATTCGGCGCGTTCGCCCCAATAGGCGCTGGCGTAGCGCTTTGGGTTAGCGAAATCGGTGCCCGCTATAAAACCGGCAAGGTTCAACCGCGCATTTTCCGTTTCCATTGCAATCCACGTCCTGGGATACGGTGACAACTGAGCCACAGCTTGAGCAATCCCACAAAGCCAATCCTCGATTTCATCACCATAAAGTGCGATAGATTCGATTGAAGGTTTGGTCTCAGCGCCGAGGCTGTCTTCTCACCGCATATTTTCGTGTCGGTATTGAACATTCCGGGTCAGGGTAGGGTTCTCGACATTCGGCTTCGCGTAGGAATCTGTAATAACTGTTCGGGTCTTCATCATGGTGTCGGCTCGACATATGGCAGAGCATCCGAAAATGAGGGCAATCAATAGAAAGCGGGTGCAATGTCGCTTGTTCACGATAGAAGTAGGCTAGCCCACGCTGGGATGGTTATCGAGATTACCGTCGTTCAGTGACACTTTTTCCGACGCGCCGAACGCTAACTGTCGTTACAGGCCACAGCACTCAGGACCCCAGTCGCCGGGTCAATGCATGATGAAAAAGCGCCCCTCTTCACTTCTTCAGAAGATCGAAGGTAGATGTAGCGTTCGCCTATCCTACTCAGTGCGCAGCGCCTCCATTGGATCCATAGCGGCTGCTCGCCTAGCTGGAAAGTAAGCGGCCACCAAGCCGGTTCCCAACAGCAGCAGGCTCGCCGCGCCAAAGGTTGATGAGTCGTGGGCCTTCACTCCATAAAGAAAGCTTGACAGCATGCGACTTGAAAAAACAGAGAGCACGAGCCCTACCGCCAAGCCTGCCAAGAGGATAGATCCCGCTTCGCGCATGACTAGCCAGATCACGTCTTCGCGTTGAGCGCCCAGCGCGAAACGTACCCCCAACTCCTGAGTTCGCTGTGTCACGAAGTATGAGAGCAGCCCATATAGTCCGGCGACACACAGGAGGAGCGCGGAACCAGCAAATATTTGCAGCAATCGGGCTGCGGTTCGTTGGCCAGCGTAAGAGTCTTCAACGACTTGGTCCATGGTGGTGAATGTGCTTCCAGCTAATTCGGGGCTGGCACTTCGAAGGATTTCCCGTAAGTCAGGGATGAAAGAACTGGGACTTCTTTCCGTGCGCACCGCAAGGTTCATTGCGAGCCCTTCTGCCACTCTGTAGAAGCCGCTGCTTGGCGTGATTTGCGGAATGCAGACTTCGATTTCAGGTTGTGACTCTTGAACAACGGAGCCTTGTCGCACGTCGTCGATCACGCCCACAATCTGAGCGGCTTTCTCTCCGTCATAGCTGAGCAGTTCCTCGCCCAAGATCTTTTCCGGATGGTGATCCTGCCCCAGAAATGCCTTGACGAAAGCCCGGTTCACGACCACCACCGGAGGGGCACCGGGGGTGTCTGCTTCGGTGAAGAATCTTCCCCTTAGCATGCGAAAACCAAACACACGCTGAAGGCCGGGGCCTACGGCGCGAAACTGGGCTACCAGGTCTTTTTCCCTCCCTGCATCCGCGCCTTGCTCGTCGACATCAAGGGTAAAAAGAATCGGGAATCGTTTTCCCAAAGGGACGGCAGTTGTGAGTGAGGCTGCCTGCACGCCAGGGAGTTGTTCCACTCTTCGGACTAGCGGCTGGTACAAGTCCGTCGTCATGTTTTTCCCACCGAACTTGTAAGCCGGAATCACCATATCGGCTATGACAACACGCTCGGCTCTAAATCCGAGTGAGACCTGTTTCATTGCGTAAAGAGTACGCAAGAGCAAACCGCATGCGATCAGAAGGGCCAGCGACATCGAAGCCTGCGTGACAACCAGAAACACGCGACCGCGATGTTCTTTTCTCCCCCCGCCATGTAGGCTACCCTGTTTCAAAACTGCGTCCGTGGAAGTATTGGCAACGACAAATGCAGGCCAGACTGACGAAAGTGCAGCAGTCAGTAAGGTCAGCCCGAAAAGGGACGAGATCAGTGGCACACTCGGTGCAATCTCAACATGAAAGGACAAGTGAGCCATCAGTGTCTGTTCAAAAAGCTTTAGGGCGACCAAGACAAGGCCGAGTCCCAGCAGTGAAGCTGCCATACTAAGGGCAAGCCCCTCGACCAGAAGTTGTCGCATGATTCGCCAATGGCTTGCACCCAGCGCGGCACGAATGGCGATCTCGCGCTCCCTCGTTGCCGCTCGCGCCAACAAGAGGCCCGTGACATTGACGCATCCGATCCCCCACAGCACGCCCGCGGCCAACAGCAATGCTAGCAACGCCTGGCGGACATTTCCCTCCACGATTGAATCGCCATAGGAATCCAGCACTACAGAAGTGTCGTTTTCGCGCCCATACGGATCGGTGTATTGCTTCGCCACCTCGGCCTGAATCACCTTTAGTTCCGCTTCGGCAGCGCCAGTACTGACCCCATCTCTCAGCCTGGCGATAATCCTGTACTCTGGAGTCACATTCTTTTTCCGGACTTGATCTCGCTCGCCGAGTGCGATCGGTATCCATACTTGCGGCTTTTGGGTGTTGAAGGGAAACCGGAAGCCCCGTGGCATGACTCCGACCACGGTATAGGAGTCGCCATTCAGCTTGATGAACCTGCCCAGAATGTTGGCGTCCGCGCCGAACCCATCTCGCCACACGGCATCACTCAATACAGCCGTCTTGGTATTACCCTTGTTTGCCAACTCATCACTACTCAGATCATCGAAGCTCCGTCCCATGGCAGGCTTCACGCCAAGAGTCGCGAACAGGTTCGCGCTAACTCTCGGAGTATTTATCGGTACGGCTCCTGCATTTCCTTCCAGAAAAGAAGTTGGTTTGTCGTCGGTGTGAAATGCAACTGCCTGCAGCGTATGACTTCTCGCCAGCCATTCTTGTATGTCAAGAAATGGCGCGCCAAACATCGAGGGGCCCTTTTTGCCCGCTTCCTTGATCTCCACTAGCTGCCCAGGATTGTCATACGGCAACGGACGCAGCAACACGCGATCGACAACAGTAAACATCGCCGTGCTCGCACCGATACCGACCGCCAAAATCGCAATTACTGTCAGCGCGAACCCTGGAGACCTCCTCAACTGTCCGAGAGCATATTTGAAATCGGCCGCGGCAGAATCGACCATGGGCCACGCCCACACTTCGCGGCTTGCTTCTTCGAAAAGCGGAGCGTTGCCGAACTCCCGTTTTGCCCGGTATGCCGCTTCTTCTGGGCTCATGCCACCGGCAATCAGATCTTCGGTCTTCTCTTGAAGGTGTTGTCGAACTTCCTCGGAGAGGTCTGCATACATTTGTTTTCTGGAAAAGAGCTTTCTAAGCGACTGCACAACGGCCTCCTACGACTTGCCTGGGGCCAATACCAGGGCGATGCCTTTGAGCATTTTGTTGAATGATGATACTTCACGCTCCAGGTGTCTTTCGCCGTATCGGGTGATTTGATACGTCCGTACGCGTCGCTTCGTGGCAGAGATCTCCCACTCTGCCTTCACGAATCCTCCTCTTAACAATCGTTGCAGCGCAGGATAGAGAGACCCTTCCTCCACCAAAAGGAGTTCATTAGATCGTTGTTTAATATGCTGCACCAACGCGTAACCGTGCATCGGGTGCCTCTGCAACGATTGCAGAATCATGATCTCAAGTGCCCCACGAAACAAATCGCGTGGCTCCGAATTAGTTCGAAGTTCCATACACGTTTGAAGACTATGCCTAGCGTAAAATAGTGTCGGGGCAACAGTCAAGCACTGATGGTTTTGACTACGCCGCACCCATGGCCTGAGTCAGTGAACTGCACCCGCGCCTTGGTATCTGAGGTCGATCCGGAACCGAGGGTTTCTCATCCAATCCGCGGCAGCAGCGTCCCAACCCGTCTCCGATATTTTTCAAACTCAATTCCGAATCGCGACGCAAGCAGCCGGTCCTCCTGGCGAATCCGTCCGGCTACGAAGGCCGCCGTCACCATCAAAATCGGCCACACCAATAAGCTGGAGAAAATCAAAGCGAAGCCAGGCGCTGCCAGCAACAGACTCAGATACAGCGGATGTCGAATGCGGCGGTAGATTCCTGATTGCACCAGTTGATGTTCGTCTTGCAGGGTCACATACGCACTGAACTGGCGGCCCAGTTTCATCAATGCAAGCAGGCGAACCACGATTCCGCTGCAGCAGAGTCCCAGTCCGACATCTGGCCAGAATCGGTTTCGAGTAAATGTAAGGATCTGGCGGCGATCCGCAAGAGGCAGAAACCAGATCAAAAAAAGTGATGCGCCAGCCAGAGTCAGCAGAACCACG
>Ga0193726_1002438_pt1 | contig 12619 bp, 13 predicted proteins | sample H2c1metaG_FD_144928 | JGI IMG/M metagenome (GOLD analysis project Ga0193726, IMG submission 144928) | Soil microbial communities from a riparian zone of the East river system, Colorado, United States - H2c1 | ecosystem: Environmental > Terrestrial > Soil > Riparian zone | place: USA: East River... | reverse complement strand
TCGCACAGCCCCCAGCCCAGACGGGCGAGCCAACGATTTTGCCGAACCGCGGACAGGACCAAAATCAGCAGCAGTTCGACCGGTACGAATGCTACGGCTGGGCGAAAGGACAGAGCGGCTACGATCCTTCCCAACCGGGGAATCGCATGAGCCAGGATAATTATCGGCGGGCCTTTTCGGCCTGTATGAGCGGTCGCGGGTACACGGTGAGCGGCGGCACACCACCCCCCAGTTCCTCCCCGCCCGTCGCTCCGCCGCCACCGGCGCAGCCGATATATATGAGACAGTACTGGTGGGAGTCGCCTGAACTCGTATACCGCCCTGTTCATTTCGCCATCGAAGGCGGTTTTAGCGCGCCCGCCGGATCGACCGGCGACAATTTGAACAATGGCGGCAACATCGGTGTAGGGATTAATTTGAACAATGGCGGCAACATCGGTGTAGGGATTAGTTTCTTTCCTTCTCGCTCGTTGCCCGTCGGACTTCGCATCGACGGCAGCTGGAGCCAGTTCGATGCAAGCCACGCCTTTTTCGATACCGGCACTGGCTCCTACTTGCGCAGCCACGAGAACATCTATGGCGGCGATGTCGACCTGCAATTCAACTTGGCACGTCCCTCCTCCCGCTATCAGTTCTACTTGCTGGGTGGCGCGGGCTGGTATCGCGAGCAGTCCGTTCTCGAGCAGTTCGCGCCCGGTTGCAATTTTTATTATTGCGGTCCGTTCTATGGGGGTGAGCGCTCGAGCACCACGACGGGATGGCGAAGCTCTTGGAATGCCGGCTTCGGCGGCGAGTTCGCCATGCCGGGAGGTACTTCGTTCTTCGTCGAAGCGCGCTATCAGCGCATTTCGTCCCGCGACAGCGATGTGCAACTCGTACCCGTCCGATTCGGCATACGCTTTTGAGTTGGTTCGCTAAAGCGTATTAGGTTTCCGAGTCTGCTACCGCTCCGGCAGCCATGAGCACATAGAAAAGGTCGGAGCGTAAGGCACGGCCCAAAATGACATAGTCATATCGCCCCAAGGCCGAGTCATAGAACCTGCGCGCTCCCAGCCGGGACCGTAGCTGCCATATTTCTGCTTTTTTTATCGTCGCCTTGCCATAAAGGTGCCCGGCGTACGACACATCGCGCGGTCGTAATGGCTGCACATCGGCACTCGGGAGCCTTGCATGAACCTTCGATCCTTCCTCCTAGGCCTCTTATGGTCGCTTTCACTGGTGTGCATTACTGCGCAACGTCCGGTCTTAGCCGCCACCGCTATCGAAGATACTCCATCGGGCACCTTGTACCTGCGTCGCTCGGCGCAGGAGCCGGTGACGGAGGCGTTGCGTCTCGCAACCCGCATGCAAGTGCAAGTCACCGGCAACCTGGCACGCGTGCACGTGCAGCAGGAGTTCTCGAACACCGGTGAGGACTGGGTTGAGGGACTGTATGTCTTTCCATTGTCGAAGGATGGCGCTGTCGACGAGCTTCTGATGCGGATTGGCGAGCGCACGATCCGCGGCGAGGTGCAGGAGAAGGCAAAGGCACAGGCCCTCTACAACGACGCGCGTGCCGAAGGCCGCCGCGCCAGCATCGTGGAGCAGGAGCGGCCTAACCTCTTCACATCGGCAGTCGCCAATATCGCACCACATACGACCGCTACCATCGAGATTACGTACCTCGAGACCCTGCCCTTCCGCGACGGCCGCTACACGCTCAATCTGCCGCTGGCCATTACACCGCGCTACACGCCAGGCGCCCCGCAGGACGCCACAGCCGCGATGCCGGCGGTAGCTGCCGCCTTCATGAACGCGGCCTTGGGAAGCCGCCTTCATGAACGCGGCCTTGGGAACAACCGCAACTCCGGAAAAAGTAGCAGCGGCGCGCCAGCGCGTCAGCATCGATGTCGACTTGGAGCCGGGATTCGCACTCGGCGAAGTCTCTAGTTTGAATCATGCCGTCGAGACGCAGAATGCGCCCTCCGGAAAGCGCGTGAGTTTGCATACGGAGGATGCTCCCGCCGATCGGGACTTCGAACTGACGTGGACTCGGGCTGCCGGTAAAGAGGTTGCGGGCGCAACCTTCGCTGAAAGAATTGGCGGTGAAACCTTCGCACTGCTCATGCTCTCAACGCCGCAGCAAATGGATGAGGCCGTGCCGGCGCGGGAAGTCACCTTCATCATCGATACGTCCGGATCCATGCAGGGCCCGTCCATCGAGCAGGCCCGTGCAGCGCTTTCGATGGGGATCGATCGCCTGAAGCAATCCGACAGATTCAACGTCATCCGATTCGCGAGCGACTACTCAAAGTTATTTCAGATCATATTCATCACCGATGGCAGCGTCGGCAACGAGGCCGAACTGATCAAGTTGATCCATGACAGAATCGGTGAAAAGCGATTGTTCACCGTCGGTATCGGTGCGGCGCCAAACGCGTATTTCCTGGGCGAGGCGGCGGTTGCAGGGCGCGGTAGTTACACGTTCATTGCGGAGCGGGACCAAGTGGGCACGCGCATGCGGGATCTATTCGCCAAGCTAGAGCGTCCGGCGCTCATCGATCTGAAGGTGCAGTGGCCGCAAGGAATGGGCGTCGACTTGGCGGCGCCGTTGCCCATGGACCTCTACAGTGGGGATCCGATTGTGGTGTTGGCGCGCATGCCACAGATGGCGTCTGGCGAAGTCGTAATCTCGGGACTCGTTCGCGGCGTCGCATGGACTCAGCGTCTGCCATTGACCAGTGTTGGGGACGCATCGGGTCTATCGAAGCTCTGGGCTCGCGAGCGCATCGGCACGCTCTCGCGACAGATGCACTTTGGTGGTGACGGCGAGCCGCTCAAGGCGGCAATCCTCGAACTGGCACTCAAGCATCACCTGGTGACCGAATTCACGAGCCTCGTCGCAGTCGACGATGAGGTCGTGCGCTCTGCCGGTTCCCCAGGTCACGTCGAGCAAGCAGCAACTTCAGCACCGGTGGGCGGCGCGTGGGCCACCGTCGGATTCGCGAAGACCGCAACCGCCGCTCCTGTCTGGCTGTGCGCGGGCTTGGTCTGTATGTGCTTGAGTCTGCTCTTCACTTACACCAGACTCCGACGGCCGGCTCTGGCTCGCCGGCCCGCATGACAATTGATGCCGCAAGGCGCGCGGATTCGCTATTGAAGGCGACCGCCGTCGCGGCATTCGTCGCGGGAGTCACTTGTTTGGCAGCCGGGGCCTGGATTCCTATCAAGGCCTGGGCCGCGCAGCTATTGATCGACGCGGCGTGGCGCCGCGAACGTACGAGTTCGCAGATTGCCGCGCCCTGGCCCTGGGCGGATACACGACCCGTTGCAAAGCTGACCGTGGGCGAGGGAACAGCGGCGATCACACTGGTCGTACTGGAGGGCTCGAGCGGGCGCAATCTCGCATTTGGCCCGGTGCACGATGCGGCAAGCGTGGCTCCCGGAGCGCTTGGCAACAGTGTCATTGAAGGTCATCGTGACACGCATTTCAAGATGTTGCGCACAGCACGCCCGGGCGACCGCGTCACCGTCGAAGCGCTGGACGGCAGAAGATCAGTATTCGTCGTAACCGACGTTCGGATTGTCGACAGCCGTCGGATGCGCATCGTGCTGGATTCCAACGCGGCGCTGCTTACCCTGGTGACGTGTTACCCGTTCGATGCGATCAATCCTGGTGGGCCGCTGCGATGGTTGGTTCACGAAAAGCGGGGTAACCGCCGCGGTGCTACCCGGCGCGGCGCCGCCAAGCCGCGATGGCCAGCAAGCTCAAAGCTCCCAGGACAACGGGATAATTGCCGACCCGCGCGTAAGGCGTCAGACCCATCATGGGCTGCACATCGGTGCGCAGCACGCCCTCTTGGAATTGCGGCAACTGAGCGACGACTTTTCCTCGAGGGTCGATCGCCGCGGTGATGCCGTCGTTCGCGGCACGTATCAAGAAGCGCCCCGCTTCGAGTGCACGCATGCGCGCAATTTGCAGGTGCTGATGCCGCGCCGTGGAGTCCCCGAACCAGGCATCGTTGGTCACATTGATGAGTAATGCAGCCTGGCGCAGAACTTTGAGCTGTTGGCTGCCGAACGCGTCTTCATAGCAAATTGTCAAACCGAGCTTTTGCCCGGCCGCGCTCAACAGGGCCTGATGCGGGCTGCCTGCGGTGAAATCGTCGTAGGGCAAACTCATCAGCCGCAGCCAGGCGCGCACGAAGGCGGGCACGGGGAAGTATTCGCCGAAAGGCACCAAGTGCCGCTTGTAGTACCAGCCATCGCCGGACGGATTGAGCACCAGGATGCCATTGAAGTACTGCTTGGTTTCCGATCGATAATTCACGAGTCCAATTGCAAAATCGGCATCGTGAGCGCGCCCTAGCTCATGCAGTTTCATCAAATAGTCCTGAATATTGGGTGCCAACGCAGGCAACGCGGCTTCCGGCCAGACGATCAGGCGGGAGCCCCACGCCTCATCGGTCAAGCGCAAATAGCGCTGCATGGTGAGCTCGCGATTTTTCACCTGCCACTTCTGATCCTGCGGCACCGCGCCCTGCACGGCGGCGATCGCGACAGGCGCGCCGGCCGCCTGTGTCCATGCGTGTCGCACCAGCAAGGCGGGCACGGCAAACAGCATCACGGCAACGGCTATGCCTAAGCAGCGGCGAGAGAAAGGCACAGCCGGCATGAATGCGACATTGATCGCCACCGAAACCGCGGCCGCCGCCCACGTCACTGCATACACACCGAAGATCGGCGCCCAACCGGACAAGGGCGAATCGATCAGCGCATAGCCGGTCGACAGCCAGGGAAAACCGCTCAAGAACCAGCCTCGCAACCACTCCAGCAATACCCACAGCACCGGCAAGACCAGCCAATCCCGCGTTGCACCGGGTTTCAGCCAGAAACGGTTCGCGACATAGCACAGCGCGGCCAAGTACAGAGACATGGCCGCCACCAAAAAGATCTGCAGCAACAGGGTGAGCCAAAGTGGGACGAGGCCGAATACGTGCAAGCAGGTGTAGAGCCAGTAGGTGCCGAATGCGAACAGACCGACGCCGAATGCCGCGCCGGTCCATCCGGCACGGCGAGGCGGCAGTCCGCGTATCAGGGCAAAGAGCGCCGCCGGCGCCAGTAACGCGATCGGCCACCAGCCGAAAGGCGCGAAGCCGGCATTGAGACTCGCGCCCGCAGCAAATGCCGCCGTCAGACGCGCGACGGCCGGGTTCCAATGCGCGACCCTGAGGCCGCGCACAGCGACGCTCAAGGAATCGACTCGTCGGCGGGCGGCGGCTCGATATCGTAGGGAACGGTCACGCGCAACAAATCAATGCGGCGCCGATCGGCGCGCAAGATGCGAAACTCCAAGTCTCCGACCTTGATGGTTTCGCCGCGGCGCGGCAGCCGGCCGAACTCCTGCATCAGCAAGCCGCCGATGGTGTCGTATTCCTCGTCGGAGAACGAAGTTGAAAAATACTGGTTGAAGTCGGCGATCGGCGTCAGCGCGCGCACCGTGAATTCGCGCGGCCGTTCCTTGCGGATGGTTTGATCATCCTCGACATCGTGCTCATCGTCGATCTCGCCGACGATTTGTTCGATGACATCTTCGATGGTGACCAACCCGCACACACCGCCATATTCATCGACCACCATGGCGATGTGATTGTGGCTGCGGCGAAATTCCTTGAGCAGAACGTTGAGCCGCTTGCTCTCGGGAACGAATACCACCGGGCGCATGTATTCTCGAATCTCGAAATCCTCGTCGGCCGCAGCCTGCAAGCGCAACAAATCCTTGGCCAACAGGATCCCTAAGATTTGATCACGATCCTCGCCGATCACCGGGAAGCGCGAATGGCCTGACTCGACCACGAGTTCGACCAGCTTGTCCGGCGGCTCATCGCGCTCGACGAACACCATTTGCGAACGCGGCACCATGATGTCGCGGACCTGCATGTCCGCCACCGCCAGCACTCCCTCGAGCATCACCAGCGCATCGCCGTCGAACAGGCCGCGCTCGCTGGCCTCGCGCAGATTCTCGACCAACTCCGCAAGATCACGGGGCTCGCCGGACATCGACTGGGTAATTCGCTTTAACCAGCGGCCGGTGGTGCCGCCATGAGGCTGTTCAGACATGGGGGCAGAGCATACCGGATCACAGATACGGGTCTGAAAACCCAAGCCGATCAAGGATTTGAATCTCGCGGGATGCGATCACCAGTTCGCCCAAGAAATATCGACCGTCGGGAGCATTCCCCGCGCCTGCAAATGACAGCACATTGGTGGGCTTGTCCTTATGCCGATAGTGCGCGTTCAAACTGCGGCTGCGCGCCTTGCCGACGATGCGCACCGACAGCACCATGCGCTTTTTCATGGGCATCAGCGCTGCGCCCGCCCACTTTGACAAGAGGCGCGGGCCCGGAACCCAGGGCGAGCGTGACGCGTAACTCAGCTCGAGTTCGAGTCGCGGCGCCACCCTAACCGCCGTCGTTGGGAGCGCTCGCCTCATAGGCTTGGACGATTCTCTGCACCAGCGGGTGGCGCACCACATCGCGCGAGGTAAACATGGTGAAGGCAATGCCGCGCACGCCGCGCAAAATATCGATCACGGTGCGCAAGCCGGACTGCTTGGAGTTCGGCAGATCCACCTGCGTGATGTCGCCCGTGACCACCGCCTTGGAGCCGAAACCGATGCGGGTCAAAAACATTTTCATCTGCTCATTGGTCGTGTTCTGCGCTTCGTCCAAGATCACGAAGGAATCGTTCAGAGACCGTCCGCGCATGAATGCCAGCGGCGCGACTTCGATCACGTTGCGCTCGATCAGCTTGGCCACCCGCTCGAAGCCCAGCATTTCGTACAGCGCGTCATACATCGGCCGCAGATATGGATCGACCTTTTGCGACAGATCCCCCGGGAGAAAGCCCAGGCGCTCGCCGGCCTCAACCGCCGGGCGTACCAGAACGATGCGCCGCACCTTTTAAAGCCCAGGCGCTCGCCGGCCTCAACCGCCGGGCGTACCAGAACGATGCGCCGCACCTTTTCCGATTGCAGTGCCTCCACCGCGCACGCGACCGCGAGATAGGTTTTCCCCGTGCCGGCGGGTCCAATGCCGAAAGTCAGGTCATGCGTGCGGACATTGTTCAGGTATTCGGTTTGATTCGTGCCGCGCGCGCGCACCGCGCCGCGGGCGGTGCGAACCTTCAATTCGTCGGCATCCGGAGCGGCCTCGGTATTGTTGTTGCCGCCCATGTCCAGTTCTTGCAACGCGATGTGCACGCGCTCCGAGTCCACCGGCTCGCGCTGCGCGCGCGCGTACAGGTCCTGCAAAACCGATTCCGCCCGCTTGACCGCCGGCTCCAAACCAACCAATTGAAACCGATTGCCGCGCCGTCTCACCTCCACGCCCAATCTGGATTCGATCAGGCGCAGGTGCTCGTCGAGAGGACCGCACAACTCCACAAGGCGGACATTGTCGGCGGGATCGAGCAGCACATCCCGAGTCATCCGTACGGAACTCACGGTGCTCCCGCGTCGGCGAGGCGTCCGCGCAGGGAATTCGGCATGGCCTCGGTGATGATGACGTCGGTGAACGTATTCATGAGCTGCGCCGGATCATCGGCAGGACCGTCGAAATTGACCCAGCGGTTATTGTCGGTGCGGCCGGCCAATTGCGCAGGATTGCGCCTGGCGGGGCGCTCGACCAGCACCCGTTGACGGCTGCCCACCATGCGTTCGGATATCGCGCGCGCCTGGCCGTTCAAACGCTGCTGCAACAGTTCGAGGCGCTGCTGCTTGACCTCATGCGCCACCTCATCCGGCAACGCAGCAGCCGGGGTGCCGGGTCTGCGGCTGTAGAGAAAACTGAACGATTGATCGAATCCGACATCGGCCACCAAATTCATGGTCGCCATGAAATCCTGTTCCGTTTCCCCCGGAAACCCGACGATCAAGTCGGTTGATATGCAGATATCCGGCCGCACGGCGCGCAGTTTACGCAGCTTCTGTTTGTATTCCAGCACGGTGTGCCCGCGCTTCATGGCGGCCAGAATACGGTCCGAGCCGCTTTGCACCGGCAGGTGCAAATAGTTATTGAGCTGCGGCACGTTGGCGTACGCCTCGATCAAGCTATCGTTGAAATCCAGGGGGTGCGATGTCGTGAAGCGAATGCGCTCCACGCCCTCGACGCCGGCAACAAAATGAATCAACGTCGACAAGTCGGCGAGCGTGCCGTCGGCCATGGGTCGGCCATGGGTCCGGCATAGGCGTTGACGTTCTGGCCGAGCAGCGTGATCTCGCGCACACCTTGCGCGGCCAATCCTTCAACCTCAGACAGCACCTGATCGAACGGGCGGCTGATTTCTTCGCCGCGCGTGTAAGGAACGACGCAAAAAGTGCAGTACTTGCTGCAGCCTTCCATGATGGAAACAAAAGCCGTCGAAGCCGTGGTGCGCGTCTCCGGCAGCCGATCGAATTTCTCGATTTCCGGGAAACTGATGTCGATTTGCGACCGGCCGGATTGCTTCAAGCCGTCAAGCATGGCCGGCAGGCGGTGCAGGGTTTGAGGCCCGAACACCAGATCGACGAAGGGTGCGCGCGCGGTGATCCCCTCCCCTTCCTGGCTGGCGACACAGCCGCCGACCCCGATGACCACATGCGGGCGCTGCTGCTTGAAGAGCCGCCATTCCCCCAACAGGGAAAACACCTTTTCTTGAGCCTTTTCGCGCACCGAGCAGGTATTGACCAGCAAAACATCCGCTTCGGCGGGATTGTCGGTGCTCGTCATGCCATTGGCGGATTCGAGCACGTCCCGCATCTTGCCGGAGTCGTATTCGTTCATCTGGCAGCCAAAGGTTTTTATGTATAAAAGACCGGGCATTTAGAACATGGGCTCATGGGGAAAAGGCCGCTAAGATACTAGGAACCATGGCAATACGCGAAGTTCTCAAAATGGGCGACCCACGCCTCCTGGCTGTTGCGCAGCCGGTTGGCCAGTTTGGCACGCCGGAGCTCGAAAAACTGCTTCTTGATATGCAGGACACCATGCGCCATCTCAATGGCGCCGGGCTCGCCGCACCGCAAATTGGGGTCGGGTTGCGAGTGGTGATATTCGGCTTCGAGCACATCGGCTTCGAGCACAGCTCGCGCTATCCGGAGGCCGAGTCCGTTCCTTTCACGATCCTGATCAACCCGCAGATCAAGCCGCTGGGCGAGGCCTTGGACGAGGACTGGGAAGGATGCCTATCGGTTCCCGGCATGCGCGGCCTGGTGCCCCGTTATCGCGAACTGCGCTATACCGGCTTCGATGCGGCCGGAGCCCCGATCGATCGAAGCGTGAAGGATTTCCACGCGCGTGTGGTGCAGCACGAAGTCGACCACTTGGATGGGATCCTTTATCCCCGCCGCATTCGCGATCTCAGTCAATTCGGCTTCAACGAAGCGCTGTTTCCCGGGGAAATCCTCGTCGATGAATAGCCGCGCTGGGTGGTGATTGGAAAGATGAATTCGAAGCATTGGTCAGCGGTGATCACGCGGCGCGGCGACAATGTCCGAATCATTTCAGTAAGACGTTCGCGGGACGAGGAAGTAACGATTTATGAAAGCCAAGACCTTTGATCGCAAATTTGATGCAGCAGAGAAGATCATCGATCAACTGGACCTAAGCAAGGCCCGACGTATTGGCACGGACCCAAAACGGGTGAATGTCGATTTCCCGGGTTGGATGGTGGACTCCCTGGACCGGGAGGCACGCCGCATGGGCGTCACGCGGCAGTCTTTGATCAAGCTGTGGCTCGCTGAAAGACTGGGCCAGCCGATTGCGGCCGGAAACCGCCGAGGTCCGTGAAAGTCTCACGAAAGAGTACTGCCGACCCGAAGCGGGCATTCGCGAGTGACCGTTAATCGGTGCCTAGCGGAACCATCTCCGATTCTCGTTTGGTGGGGTAATACCCCTTTTTATAAGCGAGTTGATAGAGTTAATGCCGGTAAGAACGAACGCCTCGATGTTGCGAGACGACGGAAAGCGAATCAACCAATACGCTCGGGTGTTTAACACAAACGCGTTGCTTTTCATTCTCGTGACCGCCGAGCTGATGCGCTCAGGCTGTCAAATTATCCAGTTCCGATGCGGCGCGTGACACGAGTGGTCATCCGAAACGAGATCAGACGACTACGCTTCGAGCATAGCGAAATGACAACAACTGAGTCCTTCGTTTGCGGCCTGACTCAGACTACCCAGAATAGGAGCAAGCGACGGATCGGAACGCTGGCCATGCATCACTTCTCTGACACTGTACCCAGATTGCGATCAAAAAACTTCATCACGATCGAGTACATTTCTTTGGATTCGGGCAGATCCGGGTTATTGAAGAACGAGTGCCACAGCCCGTCCCAGATGTGCAATTCGGTCTTGACCCCCGCCTTGGTCAGCTCAATGTCTGTTTGGCACACAGAACTGACCGCGAAGTCTCGCGAGCCTGCAAGCAACAGCGTCGGCGGGAATTGCGCCAGAACCTTCTCCGAGTTCATCGGCAAAACCAGCGGATCCAACAGCGACACATCGCTGAAGTACGGCGTAAAGCTCAATTTCCCCTCCGTCGAACCCGGCAGGGGCGTCTGACCAGCGAGTTCCGGCGCCAGCTGTGCGGAATCCCCACCAAATTTGCCAGCCGACGCACAAAAAATGCCCACCGCGCCCGGCCTCGGTAAGTGTTCCTTCTGAAACCAGGCAACAGCTTCGGCCGTGAGAATTCCACCAGCGGAGCACCCATAGATGCCAATGTTTCCAGGCCTGTAATCCTTGAGAAGCGCTCGATAGACCGCAGCCACATCTTCGCTCGCTGCGGGAAATTTAAACTCTGGGGCCTGCCGGTAGGCAACCGTGATCACGGTAATCCGTCCGACGCTTGCGATCGGGATCGATTCAATCTCTCCGCCGGAGCCTTCGCCCCAAAGAAACGCGCCCCCATGCAAGTTGATCAAGACTCGGTCACGCTCTCGGGCAGCCACCCCTTGTTTCGGGGTGATGACTTCCACCTTGACGCCCGCCAACATCTTGCTTTCGATTCGGACCGGATAGATTTCTTCGGCGCGGCGCGCGAGGGCGCTGTTGAATCGATCATAGTACGCTCGCCTCAAGGCAATATCGGCATCGGCGGCCGGCGCGTGGTGTTCTTCGGCAAACAGTTTGGCGTAGGCAGTTTTCGCCTCATCGCTCGCAAAACTTGAGAACGGCACGGTGAGCGCTTTTGTATGTGCTGCGGCGTCCGTGCTGACGAAGGGTGGCTGTTGAGCTTTCGAAACCGTGGCGTCTGCCGCAGAGCTGCGTGCGCCGCTGGCGACGCCCACCAGAAGCAGCGGCATCGCGTATCGCAATGCGCTCGACCATCTGGATCTTGATGACGATTGATTGCTTGTGAAGGCAAGAGCTTTCATAGCCTAATCTCTCCGCTGGTGGTCCTTCCCAAAGTGGTAGCGCAGCTTCACGCCCCACATCCGCGGCTCGCCGTAGAACGAGGTGATGTAGCCATTGGCTACCAGATCATTGTATTGGCCGACGCGATAGGCCTTGTCGGTCGCATTCGTCACGAAGAACGAGGCGTCAAAAGTCGTCTGAAAGACGTGGTTCCAGTCGATTCGCGCATTCAAGAGTCCATATCCTTCAATGTAATCAAACGGTTGTACGGAAGGCGCATCGAAGAAGCGCGACTGATATGAATAAAAAAGCCCGAGCGAATACTCTCCCGTGTTTTGGGCCAACGGCAACTTGTAGGTCGCGCCGACACTGGCTTTGTTCTCCGGCAGGTAGGAAAACGGCACGCCGACGAGGGAGGGCGCCGCCGCCGGATCGATCTTGGTGTATTTTCCGTGGTTGTATGAGTAGGTCGCGGTGAGGGTCAGCCCGGTCACGGGCGCGACGCTGCCTTGAAATTCAAAACCCTCGATTTGCGCTTCGGAAGCGTTCGCAGTGAAGTTAGAGGCAATGCCGCCAGGGAGTACTTCAGACACGTAGCGCTGAATGTTGGTGTAGTCGGAGTGGAAGATATCTGCTGTGACTTGAGCCGGCGCGCCCGCAATATCAAACTCGGATTTAACGCCCAATTCGACATCGATTACCGACTCCGGCGCAAAGCGGAACTGCGGCGTATCCACACCACCCGGCGTGAACCCGAAGGAAGGATTAAAGCCGCCGGGAACGTAGCCGCGACCGGACCTCAAATACACGAGCGCCGCGGGCAGTTGATAGTCGAGACCCAGTGTCCAAGAACTACCGCCGCTTTGGCCGGATGCGGAGAAGGAACAATCGCTTTCGGGGTAGGTGCCCGAGGATGTGAGGCATGCATTGCCGTTGCTTGGACTGTAGCTGGCAATGCCGTAGCTGTAATTGTCCCAGGTGTATCGATACCCGGTCGTGAGCTTAAGCCCGTCCAAGCTCGAATAAAGTCCGCCCAAATCGTACGTGGTCTGTGCATAAAGGCCGCGACTTCGCTCCGCGTTGGTTTGATCAATCTGGTTAATGAGGAAATTACCCAGCGCGACCTGCACTTGGTAGGGTTGAGCCGCGAGGTTGTGTCCATCCTCGTAGTAAGCACCCGCAGTAACTTTCAACCGATCATCAAGCACAGCTCCCAGGATTTGCGGCTCCTCCGTGTAAGTCCC